>TARA_R110002095_G_scaffold165901_3_pt1 | contig 11928 bp, 8 predicted proteins | sample TARA_R110002095 | Tara Oceans TARA_R110002095 (sample SAMEA4397255) | marine metagenome | biome: Polar Biome; feature: [SRF] surface water layer (ENVO:00010504); material: water (ENVO:00002006), including particulate matter (ENVO:01000060) such as... | depth 5 m | reverse complement strand
CGTCGCGCGCGTTGATGGCCACCCCACAGCCGTAGCTGTGAGTCAGCGCGACCACGTCGTCGACGTTGGGGTATTTGGGCAGCAGCTCGTCACGGATGCGCTTGACTGCATGCTCCAGCACGCCGGTCACGCACTGCACGGTCGTGCTGATGCCGAGGATGTTGCGAGTGCCCACGGTGCCATCGGCGTTGCGATAGCCCTCAAAGGTGTAGCCCTCCAGCGGCTCGAGTTTGTCCGGCACGGCGTTTGCGCGCGGCAGGCTGTCGAGCGGCGGCGCGCTGGGCATCTTCAGCTGGGTTTCCTTGATCCAGGAGCCTTGGCGCAGTGGCTCGAGCGCGTAGCCAATGATCTGGCCATAACGGCGTACCGGCTCGCCTTGCAGGATATCAACCAGCGCGACCTTATGACTCTGGGGCACATTTTCGACCGTCACCAGGCCGTCCTCGAACCGGGCACCGGTCGGTACACCACCATCGTTGACCACTACGGCCACGTTGTCCGCCTCGTTGAGGCAAATGTAGCGTGGCGAATCCTGATGCTGAATCAATTCCACGGCGTCGTTCATCTCGGTCTCCGGTCAGGCCGGTTGTTGTTCTGGTCTGGTTGCGCAGCGCGGCAAGGTGGCTTCAGCCAACCAAGGTAGATGTTCAGGCCACAAGCGGTGGGCTGAAGCCCACCCTACTCGCCTGCGCAGCCGCGCATTTCCCTTGGGCTGTCTGCTTCGCTCTAGCGCGTTCTCGCGTCGGTCTCAACGCACCAGACAAGGCTTCTTGTTGTTGAAGGTCCATTCCGGGATCAGGTACTGCATGGCAACGGCATCGTCCCGCGCGCCCAGGCCTTTTTCCAGATACAGCTCATGGGCCTTCTGCAAGGCATCTTCATCCAGTTCCACGCCCAGACCCGCCTTCGTCGGGACGGCCACCTTGCCGCCTACGATCTGCAGCGGTTCGCGGGTCAGGTACTGGCCGTCCTGCCAGATCCAGTGGGTATCGATCGCAGTGATCTTGCCCGGTGCGGCAGCCGCCACGTGGGTGAACATGGCCAACGAAATGTCGAAGTGGTTGTTCGAGTGCGAGCCCCAGGTCAGGCCCCACTCGTGGCACATCTGCGCAACGCGCACCGAGCCGCTCATGGTCCAGAAATGCGGGTCCGCCAGCGGGATGTCCACGGAGTTCAGCTGAATGGTATGGCCCATCTGCCGCCAGTCGGTGGCGATCATGTTGGTCGCGGTCGGCAGGCCGGTGGCACGGCGGAATTCGGCCATGACTTCACGGCCGGAATAGCCGTTTTCAGCACCACAGGGGTCTTCGGCATAGGCCAGCACACCGTGCAGGTCCTTGCACAGATCGATGGCTTCAGCCAGCGACCAGGCGCCGTTGGGGTCGAGGGTAATGCGGGCATCGGGGAAACGCTCGGCCAGTGCACGGATCGCCTTGACCTCTTCGCTGCCCGGCAGCACGCCACCCTTGAGTTTGAAATCCTTGAAGCCGTAACGCTCGTAGGCAGCTTCTGCCTGGCGCACGACGGTCTCGGGGGTCAGCGCTTCTTCGTTGCGCACGCGGAACCAGTTATCGCTGGCATCCGACTCGTCGCGGTAGCCAAGGTCGGTCTTGTTGCGGTCGGCAATGAAGAACAGGTAACCGAGCATCTCGACTTCGTTGCGCTGCTGACCGTCACCTAGCAGTGCGGCAACCGGCACGCCGAGGTGCTGGCCGAGCAGGTCGAGCAGTGCCGACTCGATGGCAGTGATGGCGTGAATGGCGATACGCAGGTCGAATGTCTGCAAGCCTCGGCCCTCGACGTCGCGATCGGCGAATGCCTTGCGTGCCTGGTTCAGCAGACCGTTGAAATTGCCGACCGACTGGCCGATCAGAATCGCGCGGGCATCGTCCAACGTCTTGCGGATGGCCTCGCCACCGGGGACTTCGCCGACACCCGTGTTGCCGGCGCTGTCTTTGAGAATGAGGATGTTGCGGGTGAAGTACGGACCATGGGCGCCACTCAGATTGAGCAGCATGCTGTCTTGTCCTGCGACCGGGACCACCTTGAGCTCAGTGATGACCGGAGCACCTTGATTCACAGAATCGTTCATATGTGTCTCTCTTTTGTTCTTATGGTCCGCATTGCGGTGTAGCAATCTGTTTGCCGCTGGCGCGGCCCGCCGAGTCATTGAGTGACTCGTACGGGTTGCGCCTTTGGGCGGCTCGGCTGATCAGCCGATGTAGGTAGTCTTCACGGTGGTGTAGAACTCCTGGGCGTAACGGCCCTGCTCGCGCGGGCCGTAGGACGAGCCTTTGCGACCGCCGAACGGCACGTGGTAGTCGACGCCAGCGGTTGGCAGGTTGACCATCACCATCCCGGCCTGGGAGTGACGCTTGAAGTGATTGGCGTACTTCAACGACGTGGTGCAGATGCCCGCGGACAGGCCGAACTCTGTGTCGTTGGCCATCGCCAGTGCTTCGTCGTAATCCTTCACTTTCACCACGTTGGCGACCGGCCCGAAGATCTCTTCACGGCTGATGCGCATGTCGGCGGTGCTGTCGACGAACAGGGTTGGCGCCAGGTAATAGCCCTCGGTGCCACAGCTCACGCGCTCGCCGCCACAGGCCAGGCGTGCGCCCTCTTGTTTGCCGATTTCGATGTATTTCAGATCCTGGTCCAGCTGGGCCTGCGAAACCACCGGGCCTACGTCAACGCCCTGCTCCAGTGCCGAACCGACTTTGATCTTCTTGATGCGCTCGATCATGGCTTCGACAAAGCGGTCGTAGATGCCTTCGGTGACGATGATGCGGCTGGAGGCGGTGCAGCGCTGGCCGGTGGAATAGAACGCGCTCTGCGCGGCCAGTTCGACGGCAGTATTGAGGTCGGCGTCGTCCAGAATGATTTGCGGGTTCTTGCCGCCCATTTCCAGCTGAACCTTGGCCTGACGACCCACGCAGGTCGCTGCAATGCCGCGGCCAACACCTACCGAACCGGTAAAGCTGACGCCATCGACGCGCTTGTCGTTAACGATGGCTTCGCCTACTTCGCGGCCCTTGCCCATCACCAGGTTGAACACGCCGGCCGGGAAGCCGGAGCGCGAGATGATGTCGGCGATGGCCCAGGCGCAACCGGGAACCAGGTCGGCGGGTTTGATCACGACACAGTTGCCGTAGGCCAGCGCCGGAGCGATCTTCCACGCCGGGATGGCAATCGGGAAGTTCCAGGGCGTGATCAGACCGATCACCCCCAGCGGCTCGCGAGTGACTTCAACGCTGACGCCCGGACGAACCGATTGCAGCGTCTCGCCAGCCTGACGCAGGCATTCGCCAGCGAAGTACTTGAAGATGTTGCCGGCGCGGGTGACTTCACCGATGGCTTCGGGAAGGGTTTTGCCTTCTTCTCGGGCCAGCAGGTTGCCAAGCTCTTCACGGCGGGCAAGGATTTCCAGCCCGACCTTTTCCAGGGCGTCAGCACGCGCCTGGATACCGGACGTGGACCACGCCGGGAAAGCCTTGCGTGCGGCGGCGATGGCCGCTTCGACTTGCGAGGCGTCCGCCTGGGCGTATTCGCCGATAACGTCCGACAGATCGGACGGGTTGATGTTGGCCTGGTAATTCTTGCCAGCTACCCATTGGCCATCGATGTAATTGTCATAACGTTTTGCGTCTGCCACGTAACGCTCTCCTTTGTGAGATCCGCCGCAGTGCCTGTCTCAATAAAGGCACCGCAGTGGTTGGGGCGAGTGATTGGTCTGACGTGCTCTTACTGAGCGCCCTGCTTCTCGATCAGCGCTGCGAGTGCTTCGTACTCGTCCGGGCGCAGGTCGGTCAGTGGTGCGCGGACGGGACCGGCGTCATACCCGGCGATCTTCGCGCCAGCTTTGACAATGCTGACTGCGTAACCCTTGCAACGGTTACGAATGTCGAGGTACGGCAGGAAGAAGTCGTCGATCAGCTTGCCGACGGTTTCGTCATCCTCACGCGCAATGGCGGCGTAGAAGTCCATGGCCAGCTTCGGTACGAAGTTGAAGACTGCCGATGAATAGACCGGCACGCCCAGGGCCTTGTAGGCAGCGGCGTAGACTTCTGCAGTCGGAAGACCACCAAGGTAGGTCAGTCGATCGCCCAGGCGACGGCGGATGGAAACCATCAGCTCGATATCACCGAGGCCATCTTTGTAACCGATGAGGTTCGGGCAGCGCTCGGCCAGTTGCTCGAGCAGCGGTGCGGTCAGGCGGCATACGTTGCGGTTATAGACCACGACACCGATATTCACCGACTTGCACACTTCTTCCACGTGCCGTGCAACACCTTCCTGGCTGGCTTCGGTCAGGTAGTGCGGCAGCAGCAGCAGGCCCTTTGCACCAAGACGTTCAGCTTCCTGGGCGTACGCGATGGCCTGACGGGTTGGACCGCCTACGCCGGCAAGAATCGGTACCTGACCGGCGCAGGTATCGACGGCGGTCTTGATGATGTCCGGATACTCCTGCGGGGTCAGCGAGAAGAACTCGCCCGTGCCGCCCGCGGCGAACAGTGCCGTTGCGCCGTAAGGAGCCAGCCATTCCAGACGCTTGATGTAGCCGGCACGGCTGAAGTCGCCTTGCTGGTCAAAGTCGGTGACCGGAAAAGACAGCAAACCAGAAGAGAGGATGGCCTTCAGTTCTTGTGGGTTCATTGTTCGAGCATCCTGTGAAACAAAGAGTAGATGATATAGGGCCTCAGCCTTGGAGATACGTTATCGTACAACATGTGGCTGCGCTACCTCTTTGTTGAAGATTTTCGTCGGCCTGCCCTGCAGCTTCAGGAGCGACGCTCACCCTGGAGAGGCGAACAAGTGAAGCATAGATGCAGTATTCAAAAGCAATCTATGCCTTTGAAACAAAAAAATGACCGTCGGGTCATACGAGGCCCCGTTAGATTGTTTCACCGATTTGACAAGGGCGAACCGCACTGATAAAAATCTCACCAAGTCATACGACAACGTATGACAGTTAGAACAACCAGAGCTTGAAAGCCATGTATCAGCCTCCGATCTCTCGTCTCGAGCGCGCCCTGCCCTGCCTTGCTCAGCCCGGTCTGCTAGCTGGAACCACTACCTCAGTGGGTTTCGTTGGTTGCGGCATCGGTTCGAACCCTCGTCGCTCCGCACCTCGGGATATTCGAACGGCCTCGTTTTTAGTTGATTTCCAAACATCTATACCAGCTCGACCAGGTCGAGGGCATGGACCTTTGGCGACTTCAACACGGCAATAGGCATTGCCCACATTATTAAGCTCATAAAAATAATCAGGAGCAAGACAGCAGATGCAAGACACACGAACCGCGACGCCAGTGGTCAAGGAAATGCAGGTCATCCCGGTCGCGGGCTACGACAGCATGCTGTTGAACCTGTGCGGGGCGCACGCGCCCTACTTCACTCGTAATCTGGTGATCCTCAAGGACAGCGCCGGGCGCACTGGTATCGGTGAAGTGCCGGGTGGCGAAGGCATTCGGCAAGCCTTGGAGCGATCCAAAGACCTGGTGATTGGCCAGCCCATCGGCCGCTATAACGGAATCCTCAACGCATTGCGCCGCAACATTGCAGGCGGCTCGGCCAAGGGTCCGCAAGCTACGCAGCATGAGGTCACGTCGGAAGCGGAAGCGGCGGTTCTGAAGCAGCCGCACGAGATCAATCTGCGTCTGGACAACGTCATCACCGCTGTCGAAGCTGCCCTTCTCGATTTGCTTGGCCAGCATCTCGACGTACCAGTTGCAGAACTCCTTGGCAGTGGCCAGCAGCGCGACAGCGTGCCGATGCTCGCTTACCTCTTCTATATAGGCGACCGCACCCGTACCGACCTGCCGTATCTGACCGGCACCGGTCCGGCTGATGACTGGTATCACATCCGTCATCAGGAGGCGGTGACCCCGGCCTCCATTGTCCGACTGGCCGAGGCCGCTACGGCGCGCTACGGTTTCAAGGATTTCAAGCTAAAGGGCGGTGTAATGCGTGGAAGCGAAGAGATGCAGGCGATTGCCGGCATCAAGTCGCGCTTCCCTGACGCCCGCGTGACGCTTGATCCCAATGGGGCCTGGTCACTCGCCGAAGCCATCCAACTGTGCAAAGGCCAGGGGCATATCCTTTCCTACGCTGAAGATCCATGCGGGCCGGAAAACGGTTACTCCGGTCGGGAGATCATGGCCGAGTTCAAGCGCGCAACCGGCATTCCTACCGCCACCAACATGGTTGCAACCGACTGGCGGCAGATGGGCCATTCGTTGCGTCTCGAATCGGTCGACATCCCGCTGGCCGACCCGCACTTCTGGACCATGCAGGGTTCGGTGCGCCTCGCGCAAATGTGCGAGCAGTTCGGCCTGACCTGGGGTTCGCATTCGAACAATCACTTCGACGTGTCGCTGGCAATGTTCACCCACGCTGCCGCCGCAGCACCGGGCAACATCACTGCGATCGACACCCACTGGATCTGGCAGGAAGGCCAGGAGCGGTTGACCCGCGAGCCGCTGCAGATTGTCGGCGGTGCGGTTCAGGTTCCAGACAAACCGGGCCTGGGCGTTGAGCCGGACATGGATCGGATCATGGCTGCGCACGAGCTATACAACCAGGTCGCCACAGGCGCGCGCGACGACGCAATGGCGATGCAATACCTGATCCCTGGATGGAAATACGACCCCAAGCAACCCAGCGTGGGTCGCCCATAAAAGAAGAGAAGCACTAGAAAACAGAAACCAAGCGCCGCAACCCCAACCACCGGAGAGACATACAATGAAAAAAGCAATCAGCGCCTCCCTTGTTTCCGCCCTTCTAGCCACTGCCGTAAGCGGCGCATTCGCTGCTGAAACCGACTGGCCCACTCGCCCGGTACAGGTCGTCGTTATCGCCAACGCTGGCGGAGATACCGACTTCAATGCCCGTACCATGGCCAAATACTTCACCAAAATCACCGGTGAAGCGATGGTCATCACCAACGTTGCCGGCGGTGGCGGCACCCTGGCGGCCGAGCAGGTAAAACAGGCCGACCCGGACGGCAACACCATTCTCTTCACCCATACCGGGCAAATGATCGTCAACGAAGTCGCTGGCCTGACCGAAGACAGTCTGGACGCCTTCGACATTTGCTGTATCGCCGGTGTGGACAAGGGCACCGTCTTCGTTGCCTCGAAGAGCTCGGGTCTGAAATCGCTGGAAGATCTGATCTCCAAATCCAAGGCTGAGCCGAGCAGCGTCACCTACGGTACCGAGATGGGCAGCTATTCCCATCTGCAGGGTTTGATGTTCGAAGGTTTGACTGATACCAAGCTGAAGATGGTCGACGCCGGCACGGTATCCGAGAAAGTTGTCGCTCTGCTGGGCGACCGTATCGACCTCGCTGCCATCAGCTACGGTTCGGTACAGGACTACGTCACGAGCGGTGAGATGGTTGCTCTGGGCCAGCCCAACGACGAGCGCAACCCACTGCTCGGCGACGTACCGACCTTCAAGGAGCAAGGCGTCGATTTCGTCATGGAAAAGCCTTACATCGTGGCATTCCCGGACGGTACCGATCCGGCCATCATCGAGAAGATGTCAGGCATCGTGAAGCAGATCACCGAGATGCCTGAATACGAGGAAGAGCTGCGCAAGACCTTCAAGCAGCCGGTCAGCTATTTCGATACCAACTCGTCGATTGACCGCCTGACGAACACCCGCGAAGACTTCATGAAGTACAAAGACGAACTGCGCCAGAGCAAGTAAGCCCGCGGCATGATGCCGGGCGCCGTCACTGCGCCCGGCAGCCTTTCCTCTGAATCGAGAGCTGTCCCATGGATACCTACAAGAGAAAGGAGTTACTGGTCGGAGCCCTGATGCTGGGCGCCGGCCTGTTCTACCTGTTCCTGACCATCAATCTTCCGCGCAAAGGTTTCATCGACGCTTCGACCGTGCCCTACGTGCTATCCGTTGGGCTTTGTCTACTGGGCGTGCTTCAGCTGCTGACGGCGACCAAGGCCACCCAGCCCCCTGTTGATCCCGATGCGGACGCCGACCCGTCTGCTGCAACGCCACCGGATTACTCCACGGTGTTCAAAACGCTGGGGCTGATCGCGGTTTATGTCGCGCTGCTGCAAAAGGTCGGCTTCCCGATCATGACCGTGCTCTATCTGTATGCGCAGTTCATCATCATCACGCCGCGCGAGCAGAAGATCAACCACATCACCTACATCGTCATCGCGGTCATCACCTCCGCCTTGATCTTCTTCACCTTCCGGCAGGGCTTCGATCTGATGCTCCCGACCGGCTTTCTGAAAATCTAGGAGGCGGCCATGTTCGAATTACTGCAGGCCGGCTTTGGCGCGGTTTTCTCGCCCTACATCTTTATTCTGATCACCTTGGGTGTTGCCGTTGGCATCGTCTTCGGTGCAGTTCCCGGCCTTTCGGCCACGATGGCAATTGCCCTGTGCTTGCCATTGACCTACACCATGGGCCCAGCTGCAGGGCTGTCGCTATTGGTGGCCCTGTTTATCGGTGCGACATCTGGTGGCCTGATCTCAGCCATTCTGCTGAAGATTCCAGGCACGCCCGCCTCCATCGCCACGACCTTTGACGGTGGCCCGATGATGGAAAAAGGCGAAGGGTTGAAGGCACTGGGCGTCGGTGTGGTGTTCTCCTTCCTCGGCACGATATTCAGCATCGTCGCACTGATGTCCATTGCGCCCTCGCTGGCCAAGATCGCCTTGCGCTTCGGACCTCATGAATACTTCTCCATCGCGATCTTTTCGCTGACGCTGATCGCCACGCTGTCCACCGGCTCGCTGCTCAAAGGCATCTATGCCGGCACGCTTGGCTTTGCGTTCTCGACCGTGGGCATCGCCCCGGTGGACGCCATCCGCCGCTTCACATTCGATTCGCCGAACCTCAACGGTGGATTTGCGATGTTGACGGTGATGATCGGCATGTTTGCCGTGGCGGAAGTAATCAAGATCGCCGAGACCGGCAGAGCGGCACACAAAAGCAAGATCGCCTCGGTCAGCATGAAAGGTGTGAAAGGCTTTGGTTTCTCGCTCAAGGAGTTCTTTGGGCAGATCCCCAACGCGTTTCGCTCTGCGCTGATCGGTATCGGGATTGGCATCCTCCCAGGCATCGGTGCCGGCACGTCGAACATCGTGTCCTACATCATTGCCAAGAAGCGCTCCAAGCATCCCGAGCAATTCGGCAAGGGTGCCGTAGACGGCGTAGTGGCCAGCGAAACCGCCAACAACGCAGGCATCGGCAGCGCCATGATCCCGCTGATGACCCTCGGCATTCCTGGCGACACCGTGACCGCGATTCTCCTTGGCGGCTTCATGATCCACGGCATCCAGCCTGGGCCGCTGCTGTTCATCAGCCAGGGCGCGTTGGTGTACACCATTTTCGCGGCGCTGATCCTCGCCTCGGTGATGATGCTGGTTCTGGAATTCTATGGACTGCGCATCTTCATCAAGCTGCTGGCCGTGCCCAAGCACATCCTGCTGCCGATCATCCTGGTGCTGTGCGTCGTGGGTGCGTTCGGTCTGAGCAGTCGGGTGTTCGATGTCTGGACCATTCTCTTGTTCGGCCTGATCGGCTACGGCTTCGTCAAGGCTGGCATGCCCGCGGCGCCGTTCATCATCGGCTTCATCCTCGGCCCCATGGCTGAAACGAATCTGCGGCGTGGCTTGATGTTGTCAGACGGGAGCTTCATGGGCTTTCTCACCAATCCCATCTCTGCTGTGTTCCTGTTCCTGGCGCTGGCTTCGGTGGCCTGGCACCTGTTCAGCGCGCTGCGTAGTCGCAAAGGCACTGCAGGCAGGCTGCAGGAATCCTGATCAGGCGTGCCCAGCCTGCGCTGACAGGCTGGGAGCTGTAACAGAGGATCGAGACCGCGCCCTAGAGCGCGGTCTTTCATTCAGGCGCGCTTGCCGAACTCCACTTGGGCTTGCGTCCAGCCTGCAATCTGGTCGCTCAGGCTCAGCCCCAAGCCTGGGCGGTCCGGGACGATCATCTGCCCGTCGCGTATCTCGAGGCGTTCGTTGAAGGCTGGCTCCAGCCATTCGAAGTGCTCGACCCACGTCTGATGCTCGTAGGCTGCTGCCAGATGCAGGTGAATCTCCATGACGAAGTGTGGCGCCATGATCATGCCGCGCTGCTCGGCCGCATGTGCCACCTTGAGAAACGGCGTGATGCCTCCCAAGCGAGGGGCGTCGTGCATGATCACGTCCACAGCACCGGTGTCAACATAACCCAGCGCTTCGGTGGCGCTGGTGAGCATTTCGCCGGTGCCGATTGGCGTATCCAGTTGTGCAGCCAGGGCGGCGTGGCCGGCAACGTCGTGCGCTTCCAGCGGCTCCTCGAGCCACTCAAGCCGGTACTGCTCCAGCTCGCGCCCCATACGCAGTGCAGTGATGCGGTCCCATTGCTGGTTGACGTCTACCATCAGCGGCACTTCATCGCCGAGATGCTTGCGCAAGGCCTCCACGCGTTGCAGATCAAGTCGCCGGCTCGGTTGGCCGACCTTCATCTTTATGCCACCAATGCCGCGCTCTCGTGACTGGGTGGCTTTATCGAGCACCTCCTCGATGGAGGCCTGCAGGTAACCCCCCGAGGTGTTGTAACAAGGAACCGCGCTGCGGTGCGCGCCAAGCAATTTGGATAGCGGCAGCGCGGCACGGCGTGCTTTCAGATCCCAGAGCGCCGTGTCGATAGCCGCAATCGCCTGCGCCGCAACCCCACCGCGGCCGACCGACGCGCTGGCCCAGATCAACTTGCTCCAGAGCCGTGCAATGTCGTTCGGGTCTTCCCCGAGCAGCAGCGGCGCTATTTCCTGAACATGGGCATATTGCGCCGGGCCACCCGTGCGCAGGCTGTAAGTGAAACCGAGCCCGCTGTGACCCTGACTGGTCTGAATTTCCGCAAACAACAAACTGACTGATTCGAGTGGTTTCTGTCGTCCAGTCAATACCTTTGCGTCGCTGACGGCTGTACGCAGGGGGAGCGTCACCAGCCTGAGTTTTATCCAGCAGATGCAGTCCCCTGCCCGTTCACCATTGGCCTGAATTGTCATTGTTATCCTCGCTCAGGTTAGCCAAGTCGCAGCGCGACTCGCAGCAATGTCATCATACAACCAGCAGTATCGGAGCGTGTTTGTTCGCCAAGCTGTGCCCGGATCGGATACTCGACTTTAGTGGTATGTGATTGCATCAAATTGCTCGCTACTTTTGTGTTCTGAGTAAATCAGGGACCACTCAAAGCCAGAAGCTGCGAGGCATTGAGAGGCCTTTTCGATAGGTAGGTGGCAGCTCGGCAGGTGCTGTCAGCGCATCAACAAGTTCGAGCAAGCAGGTTGACAACAGCGCGGGCTGGCGGAAATAATCGAGGCAAGTCATCCGACAACAGATGACACCAAAAATAATAAGCGACGGGCAGACCTCAATGACAAACACGACGACCGCTCCCACACCCTTCAATCGCCTCCTGCTGACTGGCGCTGCAGGAGGACTGGGCAAGGTGCTACGTGAAACGCTTCGCCCTTACGCCAAGATTATCCGCCTCTCCGATATCGCCCCCATGGACCCTGCGGCCGGCGAACATGAAGAAGTCGTGCAATGCAATCTTGCCGACAAAGCCGCTGTGCACACCCTTTGCGAAGGTGTCGATGCAATCGCGCATTTCGGTGGTGTCTCGGTAGAGCGCCCTTTCGAGGAAATCCTCGAAGGCAACATTCGCGGCGTATTCCATATCTACGAAGCGGCACGCAAGCACGGCATCAAGCGTGTGATTTTTGCTAGCTCCAATCACGTCATCGGTTTTCACAAACAGACCGAGACAATCGACGCCAGCGCTCCACGCCGCCCTGACAGCTATTACGGCCTGTCCAAATCCTACGGCGAGGACATGGCAAGCTTCTATTACGATCGCTACGGCATCGAGACCGTCAGCATCCGCATCGGCTCTTCG
>TARA_R110002095_G_scaffold214985_3_pt1 | contig 11929 bp, 10 predicted proteins | sample TARA_R110002095 | Tara Oceans TARA_R110002095 (sample SAMEA4397255) | marine metagenome | biome: Polar Biome; feature: [SRF] surface water layer (ENVO:00010504); material: water (ENVO:00002006), including particulate matter (ENVO:01000060) such as... | depth 5 m | reverse complement strand
AGGCTCCCAGGCAGCTGGCTGAACAGCCGCTGCCGGGCCGCCTGGACGGCAGATCAGCTATTCGCGAGGCGGAAGCCGACCTTCATGGTGACCTGGAAATGGCCAACCTTGCCGTTTTCGACGTGGCCGCGAATCTCGCCCACTTCGAACCACTCGACGTTCTGCAACTTGCTGCTGGCTTCAGCGATACCGTTCTGAATCGCTTCATCGACGCTGTTGCGCGAAGAACCGACGATTTCAATCTTCTTGTACGTGTGATGGTCTGACATGCGTTGTCCCCTTGTGATCTGTGGAGCCTCCGCTCGGTAATGAAGCGTCCTGTCCAATTGAGGCCCGTGCAGCAGGCCGGAAGTTCAGCGCAACGGCTCAATGGAGCCATCGATAAGCCAATTGGATAGCGTTTCATCGGCGTACCCGTTCGATGAGCGCTTGCGATCTGAAACCAGCGCCGGTTAGAGCGGCGGCCGGCCATAGGGTGGGCTTCAGCCCACCCGACAAGCTCAACGACCCGGCAGCCTGAAGTCTGGGTTAAAACTGCGCCCGCACTCTCGCGCTCAATCAATGCGCCGATACGGATACTGCTGCGCCTTGAACACCTGGTTGAAATAGCGCCCAAGGGAATCGGCCTCCAACAACGCCTGCACCACCTCGGCAGGCACCTGCTCGTAGCGGTACTGCGAGCCGTTGTGAAACTCCACCTCCAGCGCTTTCGCATCCAGGTCATAACCCAGCGCGCGCAGACTGGTCGAATTCACCGCGACCCGTTTCATAGCGCCGGATCGGGCTCATGCTTGAAGCCTTCGGCCTGCATCTTCCACAAGGCGTCGAAAGCGCCGCCGCGGCTGCGCAGCTCCATCGGTGCGCCGTCTTCGATGATCAGTCCGTTGCGCAACACAATGATCCGGTCGAAGCCTGCCAGCGTCGACAGCCGGTGCGCGACGGCCACCACCGTGCGGTTGTGCACCAGGCTGTTCAGTGCCGCCTGGATCTCCCCTTCCGACTGGGTATCCAGCGCCGAAGTCGCCTCGTCGAGGATGAGAATGGGCGCGTCCTTGAGAAAGGCGCGGGCGATACCCAGCCGCTGACGCTGGCCACCTGAGAGCATCACGCCGCGCTCGCCGACCAGCGTGTCGTAGCCCTGCGGCAGCTCGCGGATGAAGGCATCGCAGAAGGCGTGACGGGCCGCTTCCACCACGTCCTCGTCACTGGCCTCAGGGCGTCCGTAGCGAATGTTCTCGCGTATCGACCGGTTGAACAGCGCCGTTTCCTGCGGCACCACGGCGATCTTCTCGCGCAGGCTGTTCTGGCTGACGGAGCGGAGATCCTGACCATCGATGAGGATGCGCCCGGCATGCACATCATCCAGGCGTTGCAGCAGCTGGATCAGTGTCGATTTGCCCGCACCGGACGGCCCGACCACCCCGACCTTCTGCCCAGCCGGAATATGCAGATTGAGGTGCTCGAAGATCATGCCGCGCTTGGGGTAGCCAAAACTGATGTCGTCGAAGGTGATGTCACCCTCGGCCAGCATCAGCTGGGTTTCCGGGTCGTCCAGGCCGTGGGGCTGGACGATGATGCGCAGGGTGTCGTCGATGGCGCCGATCTGCTGGGTGGTATCCACCAACGCCAGCGCCAGATCCCGAGAGCCGTGCAGGATGCGGAAGGTCAACGCGCTGACCAGCACCACGTCACCGGCGGTCACCGAACCGTTCACCCACAGACTGATCGCCCAGACCAGCATGCCGCCGGCCATCAGCGACAGGCAGATGTCGTGGATGACCCGGGCCTTTTCCAAGTACATCCAGCTGCGCCGCTGGGCCTTGGCCTCGTAGCCGATCTCGTTGGCGAGGCGCTCCGCTTCACGGTCGCGCGCGGAAAACGCCTTGATGGTCCAGACATTGGAGACCGCATCCACCAGCTCGCCGCCGACCCGTGCCGATTGCGCGGCGAAACGCTGATGCTTGGCGCGGCCACGAATACCGAAGCCGGTGATCAGTGCCGCGACGATGGCGACGAACAGGACCAACGCAACGGCCATGCGCCAATCGACGGTCAGCAGCACCACCACCGCGCCGATGAAGTCGACGATGGGCGGCACGATCTTCCAGGCCAGACCGCCGTAGATCGCCCCTGCCGCGGCTCCCAGGGCTGAGATACGGTTGCCCAGCGAACCGGCGAAGTGCTCGGTGAAGTAGCGCATCGGGTGGCCGGTCAGGTGCTTGAACAGGTCGACCCGGATGTCCACCACGCTCGCTACCACCGTGCGGCAGCCGAGCCAACCGCCGAGGCGCCAGAAGATGTTTTCAACCACGATCAGGCCGATGAACAGCCCCAGTGGAAACCATACGTCCGCCGCGCCCCGGTTGGCGCTGCCTTGCGCCATGGCGTCGACCAGCAGCTTCATCCCGTACTGCACCGCCACCGCGCAGCTTGCCGCACCGACGATCAGCAGCAACAGCCCACCGAAATGCCAGGGCCGTACGCAGACGTAGTGCCACAGGAAGGCCACTGGGCGATCCGGCAGGAGCGGCATCCGCGGCGGTGTGCGCAGTGCCGGCGCGTTCATGGCAAGGCGTTGGCGAGGTTTGAAACCGGATTCGAGTGACTGAAGCGCGCCTGCTGCAGCCGCAGCTCATCGGCCAACCCCTCATGCACACGACGGTTTCCGGCTTCGTCCGGGAAGCCCAGCAGCCCCACCGGGCAGTGGCGGTCGTCGGTCCAGCCTGGATAATCCAGCACCGGATACAGGCAGATGCCTTCTACCGGCACGCCGCGCTGCATCGCCAGGCCGGCCTGCTCGCTGACATAGCGCAGCCAGTCGCCACGCACATCGCCTTCGGCACCGGTTTCGGCGATCAGAATCGGCCGTTTATAGCGCTGCGAGATCTCACTGAGAATGCCTTTGAAAGGCCGATAGTCGGGGCTGTCCCGGCCGATGGTGTTGCCTTCGCCGTGATACCACTGGTTGTCGGGGTAATAGTTCACGCCAAGCACGTCGAGGTACTCCGGCGCTCCGCCGAGGCCCGGCCATAGTTCGCCGCAAAGCATGTCCCAGGCTTCGAACTGCGATTGGCGGTAGCGCTCGGCCTCACGCTGCGGACCGGGCCGATCATTCGGCGCGACGACGTGAATGGCCGGCTCGACCTGAATAAAGCGCGCCCGCGGCTCGACCTCGCGGATCGCCTGCATCGCGGCGATGGTGGCGCGGACCAGCTGGTGCTTCAGCTCGAAGCCACGGCCGCGCGCCATCGGGTTGAAGTAGGCCTCGTCGCCGCCAGCCCAGGACCAGAACGAGATCTCGTTCAGTGGCGCATAGATCGGCACCGTATCGGTCTCGTCCTTGATCAGCTGCGCCGCCGCGCCCGCATAGCGGGCAAAGCGTTCGACGAACTGCGGCCGCCAGATGTCGATGTCATCCGGCCAGCCGTAATGACACAGGTCCCAGATCACCTGGAGGCGCTGACGCTCGGCCGCCTGCAGCATCGGCAGAAAGCTCGACCAGTCGTAGCGGCCCGCTGACGTTTCGATCAGGTGCCAGCGCAGGCCGTCCCGCACCGTTTTCAGACCGTGCCGCTGCAATACGGCGTAATCATGGGCGGCCCAACGGTCATGTCCCGTGGCGGCGAGCAGGTCGAGGCGTCGCCCATCACTGCGGCGGTGGCTCGAACATTCGAAACCGCCGAGAAAAAAGCTCTGAAAAAGGCTTGGCTGATGCATCCGTGTCTTTCTCTCAGAGAGCCTGTTCGGCCAGGGACTGGCTGTGCGCCGACTTGTCGTTGGCTGCAGGGCGAGGCTCGGCTTCCTCGATGCGCTTGTACAGCGCCAGCGCCTGACCCACCACCTGATCCATGTTGTAGTACTTATAGGTGCCAAGCCGGCCGACGAAGGTCACGCCCGGCGTCTGGTCCGCCAGCTGCTGGTAACGCTTGTACAGCTCGGCATTTTCCGGCCGCGGGATCGGGTAGTAGGGATCCCCCTCAGCCGAAGGGTATTCGTAGGTGATGCTGGTCTTCGGGTGTACTTGACCGGTGAGGTGCTTGTACTCGCTGATGCGCGTGTAGGGCACGTCCTCGCTGGGGTAGTTGACCGTGCCGACCGCCTGGAACTGCTCCTGCTCCAACTGCTTGTGCTCGAACTTCAGCGAGCGGTACGGCAGCTTGCCGAAGCGGTAGTCGAAGTATTCGTCGATCGGGCCGCAGAAGATCAAATGGTCATGCTGGATCTCGTCGCGGATTTCGCGGTAGTCCGTATTGATCATCACCTTGATGTTCGGGTGCGCGAGCATCTTCTCGAACATCCTGGTGTAGCCATGCTTGGGCATCTGCTGGAAGCTGTCGGTGAAGTAGCGATCGTCGGTGTTGGTGCGCGTGGGGATGCGCGCGGTCACCGACTTGTCCAACTGCGAGGGGTCGAGGCCCCACTGCTTGCGGGTGTAGCCACGGAAAAACTTCTGGTACAGCTCGCGGCCGATGCCGTTGATCACGACGTCTTCGCTGGTCTGGATGCCCTGCACCGGCTCGGCGCGGCTGGCGAGAAAATCCGCCGCCTCCTGCTCGGTGGTCATATTCAGGCCGTAGAGCCTGTTCAGCGTGGTCATGTTGATCGGGATCGGCACCTGCTGCCCGTCCACCTGCGCCAGCACGCGATGCTCGTACGGGCGCCACTCGGTGAACTGCGAGAGGTAATCGACGATGCGCTGGGCATTGGTGTGGAAGATGTGCGGCCCGTAGCGGTGGATCAGCACGCCGGCTTCGTCGTAATGATCGTAGGCATTGCCGCCGATGTGCGGGCGCCGGTCGACCACCAGCACACGCTTGTTAAGCCCGGCCGCCAGCCGTTCGGCCAGCACGCTGCCGGCGAAACCGGCGCCGACGATCAGGTAGTCGAAGCCGCGCCGACCATTGGCTGAGCCTTCGCTGGCCCCGCCGCCTGCCATCTCGGGGTTGCTGTCTCGCAGGCTTACATCGCGCATTGCATCTTTTCCTTCATCAACGCCCAGGTATGGTCCCAGGACATGTCGCCGAGAATCTCGTCAGCGGTTTTCAGCAAACAGTCGCGGTCCTCGCCATCGGCCAGGGCCTTGTCCACCGCGTCGATGAACGAATCAGGCGTGTCGGCGATATGGACAATCTCGGTATCGCCGTAGGTGCGCACCACGTCCTTGATCGGCGTAGACACCACCGGACATCCGCCGGCCAGGTATTCGGGCGTCTTGGTCGGGCTGATGAAACGGGTCGACTCGTTCATCGCAAACGGCATGATCGCCACGTCCCAGCCGGACAGATATTTGGGCAACTCGTCGTACGTCTTGCCGCCCAGATAATGGATGTTGTCGCGCTGCGGCAGGTCGGCCGAGTCGATCTTCACCACCGGGCCGACCAGCACGAACTGCCAGTCCGGCCGCTGCGCGGCGACACGGGCGACCAGCTCGATATCGAAGCGCTCATCGATCACGCCGTAGAAGCCCAGCCGTGGATGCCGAATCTCGGCCTGGTCCTCGGGGTCGGCCTGGGTCCGCCGCGCCTCGGCAAAATGTGCCACGTCGACGCTGCTGGGAAAGGCGAAGGCGTTGTCGTGCAACGTGCGCTTGGCTTCCCAAAGACTGTAGCCACCGGTAAATACCAAATCGGCGCGCTCAAGCAGCTCGCGCTCGCGCTGCACCAGCTCGGGCGGCGCGCCACGGAAGGCCGAGAGTTCGTCCATGCAGTCGTAGACGGTGAGCTTGGGCTTCAGGTGGCCGGCATAACCCAGCGCCATCGGCGTGTAGTACCAGAGCATCAACTCATTGACGCCGAGCTTTTCCAGATAACCGTCGAGCAGGTCGCGCTGCACGCGCAAAGCCGTCTCGCCCTCGCAACCCTTGGGCAAACGTGGAATCAGCACCTGAACATCGTTCTCCTCGGGCCGCACCTCCAGCCAGGGCTGGGCGTCCTCGGTGGGCATCGGCTCTTCGGCATACAGCACGTTGAAGTCCCGCGCGAACCGCGACATCAGATGCTGGGGTCGCTGATAGACGAAGCGCCAGCGCAGGTGCGAGAGACACAGCAAGGTCGGCACCTGCTCATCGAACACGACTTCCGGTGGCGTCGCTTGTTTCTCGGGGGATTTGCCAATTTCGTATTGGTAGGGGCCGGCCCAGCTCATGGAAACCTCGTCAAGGGTGGCAATGCCCTCCAGAGTCCTTTCTGCCGCATCGCATAAGCCTGCGCAGCCCGCGCAAAGCAAAACCTGAAGCGCTCAATCGTCGACCATCCTGCAAGCGCTGCCCGCCGGCTATGGACGGCCGCCGATGAGCCAAGGTTCCCGATGCCCGACCGGAGAGGTCGGTCATCGGCTGACTGCCGCTTCGTTGGAACTTGCTTGCAGCTTCACCCGTCCCTATCCCAGGACGCCTGATTCACCCCGGCATCGGTGCTGCGTGCTTCCTGCAGTCAGTACCGCCCGATCCGCCGACCCAACCCTGGAGATGCTTGCAGCGGCCGCGCTCATACGGTCAGCCGTACGTTCCTGTGCGCGTCAGATAATTTGGTTCGAGGTAGAGAGATGATTCTAGTCACGGGTGGTGCGGGGTATATCGGAAGCCATGCAGTGCTGGAGCTCTTGCAGGCTGGCCATGAAGTGCTGGTCCTGGACGACCTCTGCAACGGCTCGAAGGTGGCCCTCGACCGCGTCGAACAGTTGACCGGGCGTAGCCTGCAATTCGTCAAGGGTGACGTGCGTAACCGCTCGCTGCTCAAGGCACTGTTCGCCTCGTATCCCATCACGTCGGTACTGCACCTGGCCGGTCTCAAGGCCGTCGGCGAAAGCGTGCGCGAGCCGCTGCGCTATTACGAAACCAACGTCAGCGGCAGCATCGCGCTGTGTCAGGCCATGGCCGAAGCCGGCGTTTTCAAGCTGGTGTTCAGCTCATCGGCGACCGTCTACGGTGATTCGCCGAGGATGCCGATCACCGAAAACTGCCCGACCGGCCTGCCCGCCAGCCCTTACGGCCAGTCCAAACTGATGGCGGAAAACGTGCTCAAAGGTCTGGCCGAGTCGGACCCGCGCTGGTCGATTGCCCTGTTGCGCTATTTCAACCCGATCGGCGCACACGAATCCGGCCTGATTGGCGAGGACCCCAACGGCATTCCCAATAACCTGCTGCCCTACATGCTGCAGGTTGCCGTGGGTCGTCGAAAGCAATTGAACATCTACGGAGCGGATTACCCAACGCCAGACGGTACGGGAGTGCGTGACTACATCCACGTTGTGGATCTGGCCAAAGGGCATCTCAAGGCCCTGGAGCGCCTGGAACAGGTGCACGGTGTTTCCACGTGGAACCTCGGCACCGGACGAGGCTATTCGGTACGTCAGATGATCACCGCGTTTGAAGAAGTGATCGGCCGCCCCCTGCCCCACGTGTTCAAGGCGCGGCGCCCCGGCGACATCGCGCAGTGCTGGTCCGACCCGAGCAAAGCCCGCGATGACCTGGGCTGGGAAGCGGAGCGAGACCTGCAGGCAATGCTGACTGATGCCTGGCGCTGGCAGAGCCGCCACCCGCAGGGCTACGCCGAAGACGCAGCGGCCTCAGCGAAACTTGCGGCTAACACCGAAACGGCCCTGGCCAGCTGAGCACCCGCAGCGCGGATGCCCGTCCGGGTCTCGCTTAGGGTGCGCTGCAGTTCAGCTCGGCGCGGATTTCCGACACATCGAGCCGACGGTTCTGCTGCACTGCGCCCGTGAGCTGAGGGTCAATCACCGCAGTGCGCAGCAATGCCTCTCGAATCTGTGCGGCGGTGGCACAAGGATTCAGCGAGGCATATAGCGCCGCCGCGCCCGTCACATGTGGCGTCGCCATGGAGGTGCCGCTCATGTAGGCATAGCCGGCAGCACCCGTAGAGGTCGGTACCGTCGAGACGATATCGACGCCCGGCGCAGCGATGTGCACGTTGTTCACGCCGTAGTTCGAGAAGCCCGCGCGACGGCCATTCTGGTCGATGGCACCGACAGAAATCACGTTAGGAAGCAGGTAGCTCGCCGGGTAGCTCGGCGTGCTGTCGATGTTGAGTCCGCTGTTGCCCGCCGCGGCGATGAACAGGATGTTGGCATTACCGGCCGCCTGGATGGCGTCATACAGCGCCTGCGAGTAACCGCCGCCGCCCCAGGAGTTGTTGGTTGCCACCAGATTGATCTTCTTCGCCAGCTTCAGCTGTGTCAGGTAGTTGATGGCCTTAACCGCACCCGCGGTAGTGCCGCCATTGGCGCCGAGGAACTTGGCCGAGATCAGCTTGGCACTCGGGCAGACGCCGAAGACGCCAGCGCCATTGTTCGCCACCGCGCCAACCGTACCGGCGACATGCGTACCGTGATCATCTGCCGGGCCGTCATAGACGCTGGCGTTATTGGCGGCGAAGTCCCAACCGTAGAGGTCGTCGGCGAAACCGTTGCGGTCGTTGTCCTTGCGGTCGGCGCGGCTGCCCTCGCCCGGGTTGATCCAGATATTGGCGCGCAGATCGCCATGGGTGGTCATCACGCCTTCATCGATGATGCCCACGTGGACCTTGTTCGAGCACAGCGCCCCGGCGTTCCAGTTCGCCAGCGCACCGCTGCCGTAAGGAGAAGCAGGCGAGGTGGTTGCGCCTTGCATGCCCCAGAGGATGCTGAGCCCCGGGTCGTTGGGGTTGGCCAATTGGGTCTTGTAGATCCAGTTGGGCTCGACGTATTCGACCGCAGGGTCCGCCGCCAGCGATGCGATCAATGCGGCGTCGATCTTCTTGCCCTTGCCCAGCTGCGCCTGAATCAGATCACCTTTGGCATCCTTGCGCGCTGCCTTGTCGAGCAGCTTCTGCGCGGCCTTTGCGCCCCGCTTGCTCAGCGCGGCGGTTTTGGCAGCCTCGGAGGCACCCGCCTTGAATTGCACCAGCAGCTCACCTTCAACGAAAGGCCGACCGGCCTTGAGCGACGCATCCACGGCAGGGTTGGGCTTGGCTGCTACCTGTTCTGCTCCAGTCGCCAGCAGTGCAAAGAGGAAAAAACCGACACGCTTTTTATAGACCATCACTGTTCTCCCGAACGACTACAGACAGCCCCACGAACAGGCAAGACGGCTCCTCGGTGGGTGTCTGAACTGTATCGGCAAAGATGATGTCGATTTAGTGGCGCCGGACGAATGGCGCAGCCTTTCGTCGGCAAGCGAGACGCCATCCATAGGCAGCCTCATTTCCGCTCAGCGTTTCAAGCCGCCGCCGTAATCCTGGCAAGGGGCGGCCTTCGACTGACCCATCAGGCCAGCTGCTGGCGCAACCAGTCTGCCAATCGCTCTGCCCTTCGATCCGTGCGCCGTGAAGGCACCCACAGCGACAGTCGCGCCCGGGTTTCAACAAACCCCCAGGGCGCCAGCAAACGCCCCTGGCGCAGGTCATCGGCCACCAGCTGTTGCGGCGCGATGGCAACGCCCAGCCCGGCCAGTGCGGCTTCCAACAGGAAGTAGAGATGTTCGAAGCCTTGCCCCATGCGCAACGCGGCGGGATCAAGACCAGTAGCCCTTGCCCAGGCCGGCCATGCCTGTGGCCGAGAGGCGGTAAACAGCAGCGCTTCGTTAAACAGCACCGAGGGTGGGGCCTGGCGCAGCGCGGCACAGTTGGGATGATGCGGGCTGAGCACCGGGCCGATGCATTCGGTGGCCAGCTCATAGACCTGCATATCGGCCGGCCACGGCGGCTCGGCATACACCAGCGTGGCGTCGAGGCCGGGCCTGCGCGGGTCCAATTCGCCCTCGCTGGCGGACAATTGCAGATGCAAATCGGGCAGCTCACGGTTGAGCCGGTCGAGCCGCGGGATGAACCAGCGCGCCAGCAGGCTGCCGGGACAACCGAGCACGAACGGCGCATCGACCGTCTGCTGGCGAAGCTCGGCACAGGTACTGCGCAAACGCTCGAACGCCTCGCCCGCTGCATCACGCAGGCGCACGCCCGCATCGGTGAGTTTTACGCCGCGACCTTCCTTACTGAACAGCGCCACGCCCAGGTCATCCTCAAGCAGACGAATCTGTCGACTGACAGCACCGTGGGTCACGCTGAGTTCCGCCGCCGCTTGGCTTATGCTCTGCAGGCGCGCAGCCGCTTCAAAGGCGCGCAACGCGTTGAGGGGAGGAAGGGCTTGGCTCATTGGTGAGATTTCCTGACAGGTCCAGGCGATCTTATCGCTTTTTATCCGGGCTGGACTCGGGTAATTTCCTGCCCATCGCGCATGCCTTGGCCAAGCCAGGGCGGCTGCCACTCATTCCCGCAGGAGATGACCATGACTTCATTCCGCAGCGGCCCTGACGCCAGGGGCCTGTTCGGCCGCTTCGGCGGCCAGTTCGTCGCCGAAACCCTGATGCCGCTGATCAACCAGCTGGCCGCTGAATACGAGAAGGCCAAGAATGATCCGGCGTTCCTTGAGGAGCTGGCTTACTTCCAGCGCGACTACATCGGCCGCGCCAGCCCGCTGTATTACGCCGAGCGCCTGACCGAGCAGTTCGGTGGCGCGAAGATCTACCTCAAGCGCGAAGACCTCAATCACACCGGCGCCCACAAGATCAACAACTGCATCGGCCAGATCCTGCTGGCCAAGCGCATGGGCAAACAACGCATCATCGCCGAGACAGGCGCCGGCATGCACGGCGTGGCCACCGCCACCGTGGCTGCGCGTTTCGGAATGCAATGCGTGGTCTACATGGGCACCACCGACATCGAGCGCCAGCAGGCCAACGTCTTCCGCATGAAGCTCCTCGGCGCCGAGGTGATCCCGGTCACCGCCGGCACCGGCACGCTGAAGGATGCGATGAACGAAGCCCTGCGCGACTGGGTGACCAACGTCCACAACACCTTCTACCTGATCGGCACGGCCGCCGGCCCGCACCCCTACCCGGCCATGGTGCGCGACTTCCAGTCGGTGATCGGCAACGAAGTGCGCGAGCAGATCATGGAGAAGGAAGGCCGCCTGCCCGACTCGCTGGTCGCCTGCATCGGTGGTGGCTCCAACGCCATCGGCCTGTTCCACCCCTTCCTCGATGACGAAGCGGTGCAGATCATCGGCGTCGAAGCGGCAGGTCATGGCATTGAAACCGGCAAGCACGCCGCGAGCATGGCCGGTGGCGCACCGGGTGTGCTGCACGGCAACCGCACCTTCCTGTTGCAGGATGCCGACGGCCAGATCACTGACGCGCACTCCATCTCCGCCGGCCTCGACTACCCAGGCGTCGGCCCGGAGCACGCCTGGTTGCACGAGATCAAGCGTGTCGAATACGTACCCTGCACCGATGACGAAGCCTTGAAAGCCTTCCACCAGTGCTGCCGCCTGGAAGGCATCATTCCGGCGCTGGAATCCGCCCACGCCCTGGCCGAAGCCTTCAAGCGCGCGGCGACGCTTCCAAAAGAGCACCTGATGGTGGTCAACCTCTCCGGGCGCGGCGACAAGGACATGCAAACCGTCATGCACCACTACGACGAACAGGAAGAACACATATGAGCTCGGTAAACGCCCGTTTGCAGACGCGCTTCGACCAGCTGAAGCAGGAAAACCGCGCCGCGCTGGTCACCTTCGTGACCGCCGGTGACCCGGACTACGCCACCTCGCTCGCCATTCTCAAGGGGTTGCCGGAGGCCGGCGCCGACGTTATCGAGCTGGGCATGCCGTTCACCGACCCGATGGCTGATGGCCCGGCGATCCAGCTGGCCAACATCCGCGCCTTGGCGGCCAAGCAGAACCTGCCGAAAACGCTGCAGATGGTCCGCGAATTTCGCGAAACCAACAGCAGCACACCGCTGGTGCTGATGGGTTACTACAACCCAATCTTCGCCTACGGTGTCGAGCGTTTCGTCAGCGATGCCAAGGAAGCCGGCGTCGACGGCCTGATCGTCGTCGACCTGCCACCGGAGCATAACGACGAACTGTGCGACCCGGCCCA
>TARA_R110002095_G_scaffold174634_4_pt1 | contig 11948 bp, 8 predicted proteins | sample TARA_R110002095 | Tara Oceans TARA_R110002095 (sample SAMEA4397255) | marine metagenome | biome: Polar Biome; feature: [SRF] surface water layer (ENVO:00010504); material: water (ENVO:00002006), including particulate matter (ENVO:01000060) such as... | depth 5 m | reverse complement strand
GCGCGTTTTCTGTTTCTGCCGGAAGGCGAAGACCCGGATAGCTTGGTGCGCCGCGAAGGCACCGACGCCTTCAGGGCTCGAATCCAGCAACAGGCGCAACCGTTGGCCGACTACTTCTTCCAGCAGCTCAGTGAAGAAGCCGACCCACGCTCACTGGAAGGCAAAGCCCACCTGGCGACCTTGGCGGCACCGCTCATCGAAAAAATCCCCGGCAACAACCTGCGAGCACTGATGCGGCAGCGCCTCGGGGAGATCACCGGTCTGCACAGCGAAGCACTCCAGCAGATGAGCACCGCAGCGCCGAGCGCCGCGCCGGAATATGACGACAGCATTTACTACGACACCGCCTCCGCGCACGACGAAGGCGACTATTACGCACCACCCACCCCACCCGAGCCAAAGCCCGGCAGCAAGAAAGAGTGGAAAAAGGACTGGAAAAAACCTGGCCAGCGTCCAGACTTTAAAAAGCCGCGTGCCCCAAGAACCCCCGCCGCAGTCGAACCACCGGCTCTGACAACGCTGCGCACCCTCCTACACCATCCGGAGCTCGCACAGAAAGTCGAAGATGTCAGCCACTTCGCGGCCGAAGACGACACTTACGCGCAGTTATTGGTCGCACTACTTGGAACCCTGCAGAAGAACCCCAAACTGCGCAGCCTGCAATTGATAGCTCGCTGGCATGGAACCGACCAAGGGCGCCTTTTACGCGCGCTTGCCGAGAAAGAATGGCTTATCTCGGCCGATAACCTTGAACAACAGTTTTTCGACACCATAACAAGCCTTGCTGCCAGACAACGCGAACGCAGCCTTGAAACGCTGCTACGTAAAGCTCGCCAGGGTGAACTCAGCGCAGAGGAGAAAGAGCAGCTGCGCAGCCTGCTAAATCGCAACTCAACACCCGCTATATCGACCTCAACTGGCGCGTGAGGTCCTTGCTCGGCTATAATGCTCAGCTTGTTTTCAGCCCGCCAGAACCGTCAGTGGATAGGGTTATATGTCCGGAAAAGCGCAACAGCAGTCCCGTCTCAAAGAATTGATCCAGCGTGGCCGTGAGCAGGGTTACCTGACTTACGCCGAGGTCAATGACCACCTACCGGAGGATATTTCCGATCCGGAACAGGTGGAAGACATCATTCGCATGATCAACGACATGGGTATCAATGTATTCGAGGTTGCCCCGGATGCCGATGCCCTGTTGCTGGCCGAAGCCGATACCGATGAAGCCGCAGCCGAAGAGGCCGCGGCGGCACTTGCCGCTGTCGAAACCGACATTGGCCGCACCACCGACCCCGTGCGCATGTACATGCGTGAAATGGGTACCGTCGAACTGCTGACCCGCGAAGGCGAAATTGAAATCGCCAAACGCATCGAGGAAGGCATTCGTGAGGTGATGAGTGCTATTGCCCATTTCCCGGGCACCGTCGACAGCATCCTTGCCGATTACGATCGCGTCACCTCCGAAGGTGGGCGTCTCTCCGACATTCTCAGCGGTTATATCGACCCTGACGATGACGGCGCAGCCGGCCCGCAGGCAGAAGTCGAGCCAGTTACACCGCAGACAGCGGCAAAGCCGGCCGGTGACGACAAGGACGACGAAGACGAAGACGATTCTGACAGCGAAGAAGAAGAAGGCGATGGCGGTCCGGATCCGGAAGTTGCCCGCATTCGCTTCGGCGCAGTCGCTGAACAGCTCGACGTCGCCAAGAAGGCGCTGAAGAAGCATGGACGCGGCAGCCAGCAGGCGACCGATGCCCTGCAGGAACTGGCCATCCTGTTCATGCCGATCAAGCTCATCCCCAAGCAGTACGATGCGCTGGTAGAACGTGTACGCGACGCCCTGGCCCAGATCCGAGCCCAGGAACGCGCGATCATGCAGATCTGCGTTCGCGACGCACGCATGCCGCGCGCAGACTTCCTGCGCCAGTTTCCTAACAATGAAACTGACCTTGATTGGGCCGATAAGCTGGCTAGCGGCAAGAGCAAGTACGCCGAAGCCATTGCTGCACGCAAGGAAGACATTCAGCGCTGCCAGCAGAAGCTGCTCGCACTGGAAGAGGAATGCGTACTGGCGATTGCCGACATCAAGGACATCAACCGTCGGATGTCGATCGGTGAAGCCAAGGCTCGCCGCGCCAAGAAAGAGATGGTCGAGGCCAACCTGCGTCTGGTTATCTCGATCGCCAAAAAGTACACCAACCGCGGCCTGCAATTCCTCGACTTGATCCAGGAAGGCAACATCGGCCTGATGAAAGCGGTCGACAAGTTCGAATACCGCCGCGGCTACAAGTTCTCGACCTACGCCACCTGGTGGATTCGCCAGGCGATCACTCGCTCCATTGCCGACCAGGCGCGGACCATCCGCATCCCGGTCCACATGATCGAGACGATCAACAAGCTCAACCGCATCTCCCGTCAGATGCTGCAGGAAATGGGCCGCGAGCCCACGCCTGAAGAGCTCGGCGAACGCATGGAAATGCCCGAGGACAAGATCCGCAAGGTACTGAAGATCGCCAAAGAGCCGATCTCCATGGAAACCCCGATCGGCGACGACGAAGACTCGCATCTGGGGGACTTCATTGAAGACTCCGCCATGCAATCGCCGATCGACGTGGCGACCGTGGAGAGCCTCAAGGAAGCCACTCGCGAAGTGCTGTCCGGCCTCACCGCACGGGAAGCCAAGGTACTGCGCATGCGCTTCGGCATCGACATGAACACCGACCACACCCTTGAGGAAGTCGGCAAGCAGTTCGATGTCACCCGCGAGCGAATCCGGCAGATCGAAGCCAAGGCGCTGCGCAAGCTGCGCCACCCGACGAGAAGCGAGCATCTGCGCTCCTTCCTCGACGAGTAAACCAGAACCCCCGGCCCGCGCCGGGGGTTTTGCATTTCTGGCCTATCAAAACAGCCCTGCACGCACAGCTTCGCTTGGCGCACGCGCAACACCACCGGTATAATCCGCCCGCCTCTGAGGGCCTATAGCTCAGTTGGTTAGAGCAGAGGACTCATAATCCTTTGGTCCACGGTTCGAGTCCGTGTGGGCCCACCAACTCCAAAGCCGCGCATTGCGCGGCTTTTTCATGCGCGATGGAAAAGCCGCATCGCCAGCCCGATACGCTCCAAGGTACGAGTGCAGTCCCGTTCGCCTGTAACGCTTGGAGCACGCTCCACATCGTCAAGCATCGATCGCTCTGGCGTCTCCGAAAATGCTGAAACGGGGGCGCGCATTGATGCAAAGATGAGCCAGCCGGCGGTGGCCCACCGCGCAGGCGTTTCGCGCTCCACGGTGGCGTGCATCGAAACACTGGCCAAAGGCGATATAGGCATCTCAGTACGGGTTCAGCTGCCGGAAGCGACAGGCTATGTCGTCAAGCTGGCTAATGCCGGACAGTAACGCACGTCTAAAGGCATCCTCGACGAGCGCTGAACGCCATAAAAAGGCCGCGCTGATCAAGCTCACTCGAAACAAGCAGCCGGCTGGAGTTAGGCAGCGAGCTGAATCTCCACCGTTATTCGGCTCACGCGATGAGCCGAATAGGCTCGCTAATCGGCTCACGAATAACACCTCCGAATGACAAGGTATGGATCAATACTCTAGGCATGCTGCGGGGACGCCTGCCGGATACCAACACTTCGAACAGTGACCTCGACCACATCGAGAGTCACCGATACCGCCCAGAATGCGCACCCCATGCACAAGGACGTTCAACCATGGCCAAACCCGCCGCTCGACTTACCGATCTAAATGCCTGTCCAAAAACCGGGCACGGCACTAACGCCACCACCAGCGGCTCTCCTAACGTATTGATCAATGGGTTGCCCACTCTGAGGGTCGGGGACAGTACGGCCTGTGGAGATGCGGTTGCCGAAGGTATCGGTAGCATCTTGATCAACGGCCAGCCCATCGCCTTTCTGGGCAGCGCCACCGCTCACGGCGGGGTTATCGTTACCGGCTCTGGAGATGTCCTGGTCGGAACCCAATCGGGCAGTGCACCCTTCACCGCACCTGAGGTTTTACCCCGGCACAGCGAGCAATATCAGCTGATCGACAGCACGACCGGCCAGCCTGTCGAGGACGCGCTGTATTGCGTGGAGTGTGCCGACGGCCAGCGTTTCGTCGGGTACACCAACGCCTATGGCAATACCGAGCGCGTGTTTACCAACGACCCGCAGGCCGTGGTCGTTCGCTGGGGACGGGATGCGGCCAAGCACCTCAAGCAACAGGGCATTCGCTTCTAAGGACAGATGCAGTGACAGCACCTCACCAAGGCAGGACCAGCGCCGAGCATGCAATTCAGCAGATCCCCGTTTCGCTGCAGCGCGATTTCATTACCGTAGTCGGTGCATCGCATATGACGATCATGGAGAGGCTGCGGGGCCAAAAAGGCAACAAGATGCGCTTCATCAACCAAGGCATCCGCCAGGTCCGCCTCTACCCAGAAGCAAGCGCGGACGACGCTACCCAGCGCATCTTCCTCATTTTCACCGAAGACTATGACCGCCCCCTGCTCGACGCGGTGAAGGACGTGGTCGAAACCCGTTATGGCGCCAAGTATAGGGAGCTCGATTCGATCGCCCACCTGCTTGATTTCATCAACCTACGCATCAGCAAAAATCGAGAGATAAAGCAGCTCGACCTGTTTGCCCATGGGTTGGTGGGGAGCATCGAGTTTGGTTACGAACTCGCCAAAGCTGATAGCTACCGTATGCGCGACGCTCAAGCCCAGATGCTCAAGCCCGAAGCGTTCGACTTGAGGGGCAAGATCCACTCCTACGCGTGCCGCACCGGTCTCGGCATCGAGGCGGATCTGTACGTGAGTGAAAGTGAAGATCCACGCTACGACAGGAGCCTGGCGCAGCTTATAGCCAACACGGCCCAAACCCCGGTCTGGGCGTTTGCGCGGCGCAGCAACTACGATCAGACCTATGGAAACGCCGAAGACCGAGCCGGACTGACAAGTGCCCGCTCTAGAGTCCAAGCGGACGCAAACGCTATGAGGGTGTACAGGCGCCAGCTGAGTCACTATCAAAAACGCCTGGACGCTCACCGTCAGGCGAGCAACGACATCAGCGCCGAACGCCCTAACGAGCCCAAACCACAGCCACCCCTCAAAACGGCCAGCGATCACGATAAGGCTCTCGTACGCCACGCCAACAGTCGCGACGGATATGAGCAATCCATAGGTTACCCATTGGACGCTGAAGGCGCGGTTCGTCCGGTTCGCGCGGGAGATTCGCCGACCGGGGTGCCGGCAGCCTTGCTGGAATTCAAGCCGCTATGAAAACCGCTATCAGAACACTACTCGGGTACGCCGCTATCGCCGTCAGCCTAGCCGCTGCGCCTAATCTAAACGCCAAGGAGGGCGAGATGCCTAAGAAAATAATGATGTACTACGGCGGTTTTGAAATCGAAGAAATGTTCGACGCGAGCCAATGGTTTACGCGCGGCATGTACACCACGCGCAACATCGAAGCCGACGGTGGCGCCAGCAATGTCACCATGCTGCGTAGCCAGCCCAAGCCCTTTACCCGCGAGCAGCTGAGCGAACTCCCCTATGCCGCAGCCGAGGCATTCGATGGCAGCGACTTCGAACAGATCGATACCGAGGCACTGGTGCTCAACCCACCAGACCTCACCCACCGCATCCGCTACGCCTACAGCGCATTCGTCGAGCCGAACAAGCCGGAAGACTATTACTACCTCTACCTGGATCTAGCCGGTAGGCGTTTCGCAGTCACCTTCTCTCGCGACGCTCAAACGGGCGACAACCTCACCGGAAAGGCAGTCAAGGAAATCGTTGGTGAGTACGCCTCGCAAGCCGAGCACCGAAAAGCCTTCGCCGAGATAGACGCGTTCGAGCGTAAAGCACGCTGACTGCCACAGTGCCGCGCCAACCTGGCGGCAGCGAGTCTTGATATGAGAAAACGTTTACGCACCTTGCTCGCGGCCGGTGTGCTACTGCCGCTAGCCGCGCTGGCAGTTTTTACCACCGTTACCCGCCTAGACCCCAACCCCCAGCATGCCGTGGGCGAGCCGCTCGATGAGCTAAACGGCGTAGCCATTTACTACAACGGTGGGGTCAATACGGTGCAAGGCCGTAACCTGACTCAGGACGGATACAACCTGGGCCTTCGCTATCAGTGCGTCGAGTTCGTCAAACGCTACTACTTCGAGCGCCACGGCCACCGCATGCCGGACAGCTACAGGCATGCCAAAGACTTCTTCGATCCACAGGTCGGTGACGGCGCCCTGAACGCCCGGCGCGGCCTGTTGCAATTCACCAACGGCAGTACCGCGCCGCCGCAAGCGGACGACCTGCTGGTGTTCGCCCCCTCGCTGCTCAACCGCTATGGGCACGTTGCGATCATTGCCAGCGTCGGCAGCGACACGCTGGAAATAGCCCAACAAAACCCAGGCCCCTTCGCCAGCGCCAGGGAATCAATCCCCTTCGCCCAGCGTGAAGGCCGCTGGTATATCCAGCATGACCGAGTGCGCGGTTGGCTCCGGCTGCCTGCTGCAGATGAGCAAAACCCAACGCTCGATCAAAGCGTCGGGTTGATTCAATAGCCACGGTGTGTAGGGTTCGCAGGAGCGACAAATGACAAATTCGAGTCTTCTAATGGGAGGTCTTTCGATACGGCAGGACCAAGTCAGGCTTTGGGCAGCGCTCTCGGACGTATTCGTAGATAACGCCGTCGACTACGCCAGCGTTGCTAGAAACCTTAAAGGCTATGAACGCTCAGCCATCGAGACGGCGTTCTTCGTAGACGTCGCCCCCGCTTGCTACTCGAACATGCAGGCGCCCATTCCTCCCATCTGGACAGCGTTCGACTCCGCCTGGCTTGCTGAAACGATCGACTGCATCCATGAAGCGCGAGGGTCGTCTTCCCTCAGGCGTCTGCGCGACAGAGCCTTCATCGCCTATCTTCGCTATCGGCTCAAGCCTGAATGGCAGTGCATCGAAATGGCTCTGGATCAATAGAACCAAAGATTCATCCAACTACACTCGCTTTCGGTAAGCTCCGGCCAGTGGCTGAATCAATCGAGGCAGAGAAATGGACTTCACTCCCGTCATCGCGCAGGTCTGGGGCATGTTGGTCTGGTTTATCCCGGCAGCCCTGCTGCTCAGCCTGCTCAAGTCACCTTGGGCCAAGGGCCATATTGGCGAACTCCTGGTGCGGCTGTTCGCTCATTGGCAGCTGGACAAACAGACCTACCGCCGTCTGCACAATGTCACGCTGGACACGCCAGACGGCACCACGCAGATCGACCACGTATTCCTCTCGCCCTACGGCATCTTCGTGCTGGAAACGAAGAACATGAGCGGCTGGATCTTCGGCAGCGAGAAACAGCCGCAGTGGACGCAGAAGATTTACAAGCGCACGTTCAAATTCCAGAATCCGCTACGGCAGAACTACAAGCACCTCAAGGCCCTGGAAGCCACCCTTGGCACTAACCCCGAGCACCTGCATTCGGTGATCACCTTTGTCGGCGGCAGCACTTTCAAAACTGAAGTGCCAGCCAATGTCACCCAGGGCATCGGTTTTATCCGCTATATCAAGTCATTTCAACAGCTCGTATTCAGCGAAGCTGAAGTAGACGCCCTCCAGCACGCCCTGCAAACCGGCCGCCGCGCGCCGACGCTCGCCACCCACCGCGAGCATGTGCAAAACCTCAAGCGCCGTAGCGACCCAACAGCAGAGCGGCAATGCCCGAAATGTGGCAGTGCACTACTGATTCGCACAGTGAAATCAGGCGCAAAAGCGGGGCAGCAGTTTTGGGGATGCTCGGATTTTCCCAAATGTCGAACCATACAAACCCCTTGAGCGCAGGGATCAGCAAGAAATCTTGGTCTGCCACCTATAGCCTCATTACAGCTAGAGCAAACACGGAATATCGCAAATGAAAGCAAGTATTATTGAGCTGATCTCTGAGCATGAATCACCTATTCTGGAGTTTAAAAGGCAGTGGTATTGGGATAACGATACCCCCTCTTCAGAAATGGCAGATCTGTGGGGCGAGCTAATAAAAGATATTATCTCGCTATCAAACGGATACCTAGGGTATACCGGAAAAGCTCGCTACTTGGTGATCGGCTATTCGGAAGTAGAGAAGAAAGTTTTTGATATTGAACTATCAAAAATTAAGCAGCTTAGCAACATTCATACCTTCAGAAAAGACTTAGTTCGCCGCCTAGAAAAATACACCACCCCAACGTTAACCGATATAAACATTCATATTGTAAGCCACGAAGGATGCTCCCTACTAGTAATTGAGATCCCAATCAGAGGATACATAACAGAGCTTAAATCTGGGTTAAAAACAAAAACAAGACACATCGATGAGGGAGGAGTATTAATACGAAAAGGACAAAAAACCGATGAAGTTAGAACCGCCACTCCAACCGAGTACCAGAATCTTAAAGAAGAATTTGAAGCGCTCAGACGCTCAGATTTCTTTACAAAAATCATCCTTCCCGAACCGGGAGTACAGCAAACTGAAAGAAGTATTGAAAAAACTGTCCAATTATTTATGGACAAGAACTCCAGCCTTTCTCTCGCAGAAAACTACCCAGTAAGAGTAAAGAACTGGAAAGACAGCATCATTTACGAAGTATACAAACTCACAGATGGTTTTGATGGCGGAAAAGATTTTATCTATATACATGACAGCTCAAACCAAGGAAAAACCTTTGGGGAGATAAAGAGCAAAGGATATCTCTCTAAACCGGAATCTTCAATCATACTAATTGACAAGCCGGCACTGAAGGATGTAGCGAAGAGAAAAGAGAATATATCCAAATTATTTGGCACGAAATTCGTCTATTTCGTAGACGAATTCGGGCGCAGCTTTTTATATAAAGACTGCTTGCTACCATATGAAAAATTCAACCTGCCGATCTATGTCAACGGCCTTTATGATTTAGATGAAGAGCACGACCTTCCTGCACTAGAAAAACTTAAAGAATGGTATCGAACAGAGAACGAACCTCTATTCATTGTCAGCGGGCATGGCGGAATAGGGAAAACCACGCTCGCCAAGCAATTCCTTGATCAAATATATTCAGAAGAGAGTGACCAGGGAATCTTATTCATCGATTCAAAAGAAATCATTAATGAGCTTTCCAGAAACCCAAAGATTAGTGACGTATTTGACTTCTACCGCGCCCAGATGGACGCAGATGGTAACGACTCATCTAGATTCAACAAAGACCTTCTCAAGCTATCTATAGACAACGGAAGTCTAACCGTCGTTCTAGACGGTATTGATGAGGTAATTGCAAAGCTAGGGAATCGATTTGATGTACAAGCATTTATAACCTCAATTTTTCACGAGTACTCGTCCGACCTGCGGAAGACGAAATTTCTAATTACATGCAGAGATCATTTCTGGAGCGAAGTAGGAAAGAAAATCCTTCTTCCCGAAATTATCTTGAAGGCATTTAATAGCAATTTGGCGCATGAGTTCTTCAACCAAAAATTAGCTGGTGACAGGAAGCGCATCGCAAATGCAATGGCCATCGCCGAAAGGCTAGCAATCGAAACCAAAACCAAACAAGGTGATGCAGAGCGTGTTTACATTCCATTCCTCCTAGATATGATTGGATATTTAATAAACTCTAAAAGCGAAGATTTCACGTTAACAAAACAAATAACCAGCCGATACTTGTCATCAGAAAATCATACCGACTTTCTGATCGCACAGGTATGCGACCGAGAAACCATAAAGCTCGGCGGTTTAAGCGTAGACCAGCAAATAGAATTATTTATTCGAATTGCCATTAGCAAAGAAAGCGGCATCGACCTTTATGACATAAAACAAGAGCTTCAAAAAATTGTCGCAGAGCCCGACAACGCATTGATCGAAAAAATCAAAGGCCACACGCTGCTAGTGTGCTCGGACAATAAAATACAATTCAGATATGACGTTTTTGACGTCTACTTTACCGCGCTACATCTCGTATATTTTTTCAAACAGAAAGACATAGCAGCACTCAATGAACAAACAGCTAGAGTGATCGCAGGTTATTTGAAATATGACAGCAGCTTCATTGAGTCGGTATGCGATAGAATAGAAATGCATGACGACTTACTATTATTTTGCATAGAGATAATAGAGTCTGCAGCAGACTATGAGGATAGCAACACTTTAATCTCCTCAATCGTCTCCCTTTTACTTTGCCTACTCCAAAGCTCAGAGAGCAATCAATCCAACACTGAAACCAGGACAGATCTGATAGAAAAGCTATTCCTGAAGGGCAACGAGCTAGTGGGGATGGCACTTATGGATATATTCGGAAGCTCTTCTGCAAAACCAATATTTGATTTTAGAGATCGAACGCTGCGCGATTGCACTTTCGATAATTACGAGTATTTCTGGGAGTGCCCAATGAATGAGGGCACCAGATTCGAAAGCTCCCAATTTAACGACATCAATCCCAGAACCGGGGTTACAATAAAAATTCATAGTGGCCTCTTCTCGAACACCTGTGACCTGACGCAGATTCAACATCTACTGACTGAAAAAGAAGAAGAGGAAGCACAAAACAAAGAAACAGTACTCGCGGAATTATTAAAAGTATTCAGGCTATTTTATCAGCGCGGGAATTTTTATCCGAGAAAGCAAGAGGAAGTAAGAAAGAAACTATCCGCCGTAAACCTTCTACCTGGCTTACTAGAGAAAGGTGTATTAAAGAACTACAAAGACCCCCAAAAGCCTACTATGCGACAGTTCAAGGTTAGCGATGAATATAAGAGCGTGATAGATTACTTTGAGCAAGGGAGCCCATCTCTTGAACTCTTTCGCTTAGCAGAGGAACTTTCTTGAGACTCGTACCCCTCATAATTTTATGAGTCACTCTGATACCCAAGCCCGTGGGTGCCAAAAGGCACCCAAGCGCTTACATGCCAACGTGGCGAATTTGTACCCACCAAAATAACTGAATGCAAGCCACCTCTAAAGCTCATTCGACGGTTAATGATATCCAACCTTCAAAGGCACGAAGAACAGCACACTGGCGGTACAGTGCCCAGCTTTTAAAAATTTCGCTCAATTACACTTAACCCTCTCTACGACGCTACTTTCAGCTAGTTGTACCTGCGCTAAGTTACGCCCGGTTTCACTGGGTTTACAGCATTTCTAGGCAACTCATAATCCTTTGTTCCACGGTTCGAGTTCGTGTGGGCCCACCGCCTTCAAAGCCGCGCTCTGCGCGGCTTTTTCGTTTGGCTTATCACCATCATCAGCTGCACAGACATCATCTGGGGAGAAGGCTGCACCAGCCTGGCAAATAGCCAAATCGCATATAAACCGAAATAAACGTTCCTAGACTCTCTAAGGGCTCGCTCCTATCGTTCGCGCGGGGCCGTTGTGTTGGCCGGTCGTTTCGCCACGTTAAGGACGTTCATGCTCTTCGATTCGCTGCCGCTGCTGTTCGTCTGCGCCGTGTTGCTCTGGGTGCTGGTGTCTTTCGTGCGGGAGACCTGGAGCCCGGATATCGTGGTGGCGATTGCGGTGGCGGTGTTGATCGCCAGCCAGTTGCTGACGCCCGCGGAGGTGCTGGGGGTGTTGTCCAACTCCGCGCCCGTCACCATTGCCTGCATGTTCGTGATCTCCGCCGCGCTGGAGCGTACCGGGTGTATCGATGCGCTGGGCAACTGGCTGGGCGGCCTGGTCGGCACCAGCCCGACCCGTGTGCTTGGCGGGCTGACGATTACCGCACTGGTCATTTCGGCGTTTCTCAACAACACCCCGGTGGTGGCGATCCTGACGCCTGTGGCGATTTCGCTGGCTAAGCGGGCGGGCACCACGCCTTCGAAGCTGCTGATTCCGCTGTCCTACGCCACCATCCTGGGCGGCACGCTGACGATGATCGGCACCTCGACCAACATTCTTGTCGATGGGGTCGCGCGCAAGGCCGGGCTCGCCCCGTTCGGCATGTTCGAGATCA
>TARA_R110002095_G_scaffold192215_2_pt1 | contig 11957 bp, 8 predicted proteins | sample TARA_R110002095 | Tara Oceans TARA_R110002095 (sample SAMEA4397255) | marine metagenome | biome: Polar Biome; feature: [SRF] surface water layer (ENVO:00010504); material: water (ENVO:00002006), including particulate matter (ENVO:01000060) such as... | depth 5 m | reverse complement strand
ATTTTCCAGTTACCAGCTACAAGAAAGCGACGCATAATTCATCCTGTGGTTAAATAGAGAGAATGTTGACGATGTTCGGTTTTACACGAGTTTCGAATTCTCTTCCGATGAGAAATGTATAGTGAGAAACCATCCGTATTGTTTGAGCATCGAAATACGGAATGCAGTTATTCAGAGAAGTCATTGGTTCTCAGGTAAGTTATTGAGTCAGGAGCTGTGATTCAAGGATTTGACCCGAAAAACCTGAAATGCAGCACGATTTCGCTCGATTCCACAAGCGATGCAGAGGAAAACAGCAGAAAACACTGTGAATGCAATGAAAGGTTACTCTAAAACCCCACTGCGAGGGTAAGAGCCCATCGCTTCCAGGCGAACGACCCGTTTCTCCAGTTCACTGATCGTCCGCTTGACGTGGGGTTCCTGAATGTGACCTTCGAAGTCGATAAAAAAGAGATAACCCGGTTCTTCGCCCCGCAGGGGAAAGGATTCGATCCAGGTCAGATTCACTTTGTTTTTCTTGAAAATCTGCAATGTGTCTGCCAGTGACCCTGCTGTATGAGCGATTTGTACCAGAATGGCAGTACGATCGGAGCCTGTCGGGTTGCAGACTTCTTCACCGATGACGGCAAATCGAGTTACATTATTCGCATTATCTTCGATGCCTTCGACAATAATCTGCAGGTCATATTCTACCGAAGCCTGATGGCTGGCGACTGCCGCAGCGCCTGGTTTGGTCGCCGCTAACTGTGCTGCCGTTGAAGTGCTGGTGACTTCGTGCAGGTGTGCCTGTGGCATATTTCGTGAAAGCCACTCGCGGCATTGAGAGAGTGCCTGCGGTTTACTGTAGATTTCTGTGATCTGGCTCCGTTCGCATCGCGCGAGCAGGTTATGGTGGACTGCAATCAGGACTTCACCGCAAATTCTGAGTGGGAGTCTGGTGAACATATCAAGGGTATCAACAACGCGTCCATCGGTGCTGTTTTCGATGGGGACGACACCAAATTCCGTATTGCCCCGGTTCACGGCTTCGAAAACCGCTCCAATTGTATTAACGGGGACCATGTCTGCACCCTCGCCAAACCGCTCAAGAGCAGCCAGATGGGTGTAGCTGTACGCTGGTCCGAGATAAGCCACTCTTTGCGGGTGAATCTGTCTGCGTGCGGAACTCAGGATTTGTCGAAAGATCCCTCGGATTGCGTTGTTGGTCAGAGGGCCGTTTGAGTTGAGCTTTTCGATGGTTTCGCGCAGATCTTCATCAGATTTGGGGTCGAACATCGCTTTCCGCGGTTCAGGATCCGCTTTGATCTGTTTGACGGTCATCGCACAGCGTTTATTGACCAGCTTTACAATTTCACGATCAATTTTTTTTAATTCAGAAGGAAGCGAACTGAGGCTGCGTTTGCTGCTGCTGGGGCTGTTTTTTTTGACGACTGTTTTCTTGGCTGGCGACTTCGGGGTGGGAACTGAAGTACGTCTGGTAACCGCTTTTTTCTTGGCCATCGGAATCTTTCAGGACGTGAGTCTCGTTTCTGTCTCTCAGAAAATTAACCGCAGCCAGATCACAGGCCCTCCCTGGTTGTGACTTGTTGCTTACTGTCAGTTTCACAATTCGATTACAATCCCTTTAGAATTTCTCAGCTGGGGATTTCTCCCGACATTTGTTCTTGGAAAACTATAAAACTCTATAGAATAAGCAGTTAAGGTTAACGAAACAGCAGGCTTTTATTGCTGTCTGGATCGCTCTAAAAAACACCAGCTTAGTCTTCAATTGTTCTAGTTTGTACCGCCACGTTCAGGGACTGTCAAGCGGTTGAGGCTTACCCTTGAATCGTTTAGCGTTTATTCTAAAGGAGGTGACGATTGGACTGCCAATATGTCACTCAGTCATGTAGACAGCATAAGCCAGAGGTGGTGTCATTATGGCAGTTTCTCTGGATTTCTTTTTATGTCGGATAAAGTTATGTATTCTGTAAGTGTTTACGAACAGGTGGCTTATGGTACAATTTAGATTAATGGAGTTTGCTTGGCACACTCATTGCTAACATAAATTACCAGCCTGTATTAGAATGGCGGGTTTCGTGGAAACTGAAAGTAGAACATGATTGATGTATGAGGCACGGGATTTGTCCTGAGGCTGCTTTTGTACAGATCAGAATTAAGCATAAGAAATAAAAGGAAAGAGGGGAAACTCGAATGGCATCTCAGGGTGAAAAAATCATCGGAATCGATTTAGGAACCACAAACTCAGTGGTTTCCATTATGGAAGGCGGGGAAGCCAAAGTGATTCCCAACCTGGAAGGAAATCGGATTACTCCCAGTGTTGTGGCATTCACTGATAAAGGGGAGACTCTGGTCGGCGAGCCGGCAAAACGGCAGGCCGTCACGAACCCGAAGAATACGGTTTATTCGGTCAAACGCTTTATGGGGCGTCGGCACAATGAAGTGCAGAACGAAGAAAAAATTGTCCCCTATAAAATCATTGGCGGTCCGGAAGATTACGTCAAAATTGAAGCCGGGAGCAAAACTTACACTCCCCCGGAGATTTCCGCTTCGATTTTACGGAAATTAAAAGAAGCCGCAGAGAGCTATCTCGGGCATAAAGTGAATAAAGCAGTTGTCACGGTGCCTGCTTACTTTAATGATGCTCAGCGACAGGCGACCAAAGATGCAGGGCAGATTGCCGGCCTGGAAGTGTCGCGCATCATCAATGAGCCAACGGCTGCTGCTTTGGCCTACGGTCTGGAGAAAAAGAACGACGAAAAGATTGTTGTTTTCGACTTTGGTGGCGGTACATTCGACGTATCGGTTCTGGAAGTGGGAGACGAAGTAATTGAAACATTGAGCACCAACGGTGATGGGCACCTGGGGGGCGATGATTTCGATGAAGAACTGATCAATCACATTGCCGACGCATTCAAGAAAGAGCAGGGCATTGATCTGCGGTCCGATGCGATGGCCTTACAGCGTTTGCGTGAAGCTGCGGAAAAAGCCAAGAAAGAACTGTCTTCCTCTCAAACAACGGATATCAATCTGCCGTTCATCACCGCCGATAGTTCCGGCGCAAAACACTTGCAGATGGCGATTACCCGTTCTGAATTCGAGAAACTGATTGATTCGCTGGTCGAACGCTGCCGTAAACCTGTCGAGCAGGCCATGAAAGATGCCGGGCTCAGTCCCAGTGACATTGATGAAGTCGTGCTCGTTGGGGGATCAACGCGTGTTCCTAAGGTGCATGAGTTTGTCAAGAAAATCTTTGGTAAAGAGCCACATAAAGGGGTTAACCCTGATGAAGTGGTTTCCATTGGTGCTGCCATTCAGGGGGGGATTATCTCCGGCGATGTGCAGGATATCGTGCTGCTGGATGTCACTCCGTTGTCTTTGGGAATTGAAACCGAAGGGGGCGTGATGACCAGGCTGGTCGAGCGTAATACAACCATTCCGGTTACCAAAGATCAGGTTTTCTCCACAGCAGCCGACAATCAGACCGCTGTGACAGTCCGCGTTTTTCAGGGTGAACGCCAGATGGCCACTGACAATCGTCTGCTGGGTCAGTTCAATCTGGAAGAACTGCCTCCTGCACCGCGTGGGGTTCCCCAGATCAAAGTGGTATTTGATATCGACGTGAACGGGATCCTGAATGTCTCTGCAAAAGATGTTGCCACAGGAAAGGAAACTTCAGTCAAGATTGAGCAGTCGAGTGGTCTGTCCGAAGCAGAGATTGAAGACATGCAGCGTCAGGCAGAAGCACACGCTGATGAAGACAAGCAGAAAAAAGAACTGGCCGAAGCGAAGAACAATGGCTCACGCATTGTTTACGATGTAGAAAAGCTGTTAAAAGAGCATGCTGAAAAAATGGATGACTCTTCCAAGTCGGCGATTGAAGCATCTGTGAAAAAAGTAAATGATGCCCTTGGAAGTGAGGATGTGGCGGCCATTAATTCTGCCTGTGAAGAATTACAGCAGGCGACGCATGCTTTCACCGAGCAGATGTATAAAGCGAGTCAGGCTGCTGAGGAAGCGGGATCGGCTACAGAAGGCGGAGACGCTGCTGCTCCTGCAGGCGAAGAAGAAGACGTGATTGATGCTGAGTTTGAGAAAAAAGACTGATGCAGATCAGGCTCTGATGCGATTCGGAGTCTGCGTTTGCAGATGATATCGGGCATGGGGCTCAAGGCGATTCTTGAGCCCCCCGTCCCCGGTTTTACGAGACCTTTCAAATCTGGTTGTTACTTTTAAGCACTTATTCTGATTAGCAGGCTCAATATCTTCCCACTCCGCGGAGCCTGTCTCATAATATAAATATCAAAAGAGTCACTGCTTGTCGGCTGATTATTTTCTAAAATAGTCCAGGCTGTTGAATTGCTGCGCAGAGGTGATACCTAACAGGAGAAGTATTATGGCGTTTCGATTTGAAAAACTGACTGTGAAAGCACAGGAAGCAGTACAACGGGCTCAGAACACTGCTGAAGATTTTGGCCAGCAGGAAATCAAGCCACTGCATCTGCTGAAAGCGCTGTTGGATGAAGAGCAGGGGGTTGTGAAGCCTTTGATTCAAAAAGTCGGCGCCAATCTTCCGCAGCTTCAGAAAATGGTAGACGACGAAATTAATCGTTTGCCCAAGGTCACAGGGGCTGCGATGCAGGTTGGCATCGGCCAGTCGCTGCTCAAAGTTTTGCAGGCAGCGCAGGATCGTGCCGACCAGATGCAGGATAATTTTGTCTCGACCGAACACCTGCTGCTGGCGTTTACGACAGTGGATGATGCAGCGAAGCGGCTGCTGGAACTGAACGGAATCGAAGAAGATGACGTTTTGTCGGCATTGCAGGCAGTCCGGGGAGGACAGCGCGTGACCGACCAGAACCCGGAAGAGAAATATCAGTCGCTGGAGCAGTACGGACGTGACCTGGTTCAAATGGCGCGTCAGGGCAAGATTGATCCGGTGATTGGTCGCGACCAGGAAATTCGCCGCGTCATTCAAATTTTGTCCCGCCGCCGAAAAAATAATCCGGTGTTGATTGGAGAAGCAGGGGTCGGAAAAACGGCGATTGTGGAAGGACTCGCGCATCGCATTGTGATGGGCGATGTTCCCCAGAACCTGAAAAACAAACGGGTGATCTCGCTGGATATGGGGGCTTTGATCGCGGGAACCAAATACCGTGGCGAATTTGAAGATCGTCTGAAAGCGGTTCTGAAAGAGATTGAGTCGGCCAAGGGGCAGATTATTCTGTTCATCGATGAATTGCATACCGTTGTGGGCGCGGGGGCGGCAGAAGGGGGCGCGGATGCCTCAAACCTGCTGAAGCCGGCACTGGCTCGGGGGGAATTGCATTGCGTGGGGGCAACCACACTTGATGAATATCGAAAACACATCGAAAAAGACCCGGCGCTGGAAAGGCGTTTTCAGCCGGTCATGGTTCAGGAGCCAACGGTCGAAGATACGATTTCGATCCTGCGAGGTTTAAAGGAGCGTTATGAAACGCATCATGGAGTCCGAATTATGGATGATGCGTTGATCAATGCCGCGACTTTGTCGGATCGTTATATCAACGATCGGTTCCTGCCTGATAAGGCCATCGATTTAGTTGATGAAGCAGCCAGTCAGTTGCGGATGGAGATGGATTCCATGCCAGCCGAGATTGATGAAGCGACCCGCCAGTTAACCCGGATGCAGATCGAAGCGGCTGCTTTGGGGGGGGAAACCACGGCAGACAGCAAAGAACGGCTGGGGGAATTACGAAAACTGATTGCCGATCGTGAGGAGAGCGTCAATGCCTTGAAAACACGTTGGGAGACGGAAAAAGAGGCGCTGTCGGGGCTGCAGCCGCTGAAGGAAGACATCGACCGGTTGAATACCGCTTATGAGCAGGCGTTTCATCGGGCGCAGCAGACGAATTCCAACGAAGATTACACGACAGCCTACAATGCAGAGCAGGAATTGGGGGCCGCCCGTCTGCGCCTGTCGGAAATGGAGCAAAAGGTAACAGAGCTGGGAGATGACAGTGGCGAGCGTCTGTTGCGCGAGGAGGTGACTTCGGAAGATATTGCGAAAGTGATCAGCATGTGGACCGGAATTCCGGTTTCCAAAATGCTGCAGGGCGAACGCGACAAACTGCTGCGGATGGAAGAAGAGATACATAAACGGATGATCGATCAGAATGAAGCAGTCGTAGCAGTTTCCAACGCGGTGCGGCGTTCCCGCTCCGGTTTGCAGGACCAGAGTCGTCCGATCGGTTCGTTCATGTTTCTCGGACCTACGGGGGTGGGAAAAACGGAATTATGTAAAGCGCTCGCGGGTTTTCTGTTTGATGACGAACGTAATATGATTCGCATCGATATGAGTGAGTTCATGGAAAAGCATTCTGTATCGCGACTGATTGGGGCTCCTCCGGGGTATGTTGGGTATGAAGAAGGGGGCCGATTGACGGAAGCAGTGCGGCGTCAGCCTTACTCAGTTGTTCTGCTGGATGAAGTCGAAAAAGCACACCGCGATGTGTTTAATATTTTACTGCAGCTGCTGGATGACGGGCGTTTGACTGACAGTCATGGGCGAACCGTAGATTTCTCGAACACGATTGTCGTGATGACTTCGAATATCGGTAGTCAGACGATTATGGACCTGTCGGGTAAGGAGGATGAGCAGATCATTCAAAACCGTGTGATGGATGCGCTGCAGCGTGAGTTTCTGCCTGAGTTTCTCAATCGAATTGATGATGTGATCGTGTTTCATCCGCTGGGGCGGGAAGAGATTCGTCAGATTGTCGATTTGCAGTTGAAGCATCTGTCCGCACTGGTGGAGGCAAACGGATTTGTATTGGAAGTCTCCGCTGCTGCCAAGGATCTGCTGGCGGAAGAGGGGTATGATCCCTCTTACGGTGCACGACCGTTAAAGCGTGCGATTCAGCAGAATGTTCAGAACGAGCTGGCAAACAAGCTGCTTTCCGGAGTCTTTACGGAAGGGGCCACCATTTATGTGGACGCGCACGAAGGTTTGTTTTTATTCTCTGAAAGATAAATGCCTCGTACAGTCATTTGAAATTCGCATGGAACGCAGCTTTGGACGGGATGTCTGAAGCTGCGTTGATTCATAGGGTCACGCTTCTGGCGTCGCCCTCTCTTTACTCGAGGGGGCCAGACTGAAGATCGTTGAATCGTGCAATTCCAGTTTGTCTCTGCGCATGAAAAAACAACGCTCACTGCATGAGGAGTCAGCGTCATTGTTTTATATTTCACTGCAGGAAGTGCGTGCTCTAGGCAGATTCTTCCAGGACAAGAAACGGACTGATTTTGCGAACTTTTTCTTTGATCGCTTCTTTGACAGTCTCATCTTTTGCTTTTGCAAACTTTTCCCGGAGTTGCTTCAGTTTATGTCTCCGGCTTCGACGTTGAGCAAGCTCACGCCCTTTTTCAACACGTCCCATTTCTTGATCGTTCCTGCTTAAGTAAAAATACTATGTTCGAATGTATATATTTCGATTGGAGTAACTGATTCTAACATCTATCCTGGCAAGGGGCAACGATCAGGACCGGGCATTTTACCAGAGATTTTAAGACCAGGCCCCATTTGGAATTCGGGTTGACCCATTTAGAGAACCTTGGTATTCCACACGATCTTCCTCTCTGTACATCTCTCTGTTTTTTGTTGACGCTCCCCCCTCTTTGTCTCAGGTCTCGCATCAGAAATGGGCAGATCTTTCGGGCATTTTCAGAATATCTCCACATCATCGTTTTGGGAAAATTCCGTTATGTTTTTTCAGTCTCGCCAGGCTGTTTTCCTGATTATCGCCTTGTGTATGCTCGTTTTGAGAGGTGCCGAAAATCCGGTCCATGCGCAAAGCCGACCTGCGACGCTTAAGGAAGACGAATCGAATGTATCCAGGCCCCTTCGTCATCGCACCATTTTCAAGCCACGCGACCCTGATATCAAGCAGATCAGTCAATCGCCTCAAGTTCCCGATGTTTTAGACGCTGAGGCCCGGGAAGCTCTGGGAATTCCTCCCCAGTTACTGGACGATGAACAATCCTGGGAAGAACCCGGGGAAGAGGGCGCCGACGGTGAGACCTTCGTGCCGTTGATTGCCCATAAGAGTGCCACGGCGGCAATCTCCTGGTTACCTGGTTCTGGGGATGAACTGGGAATTTTCAGTCTGAGTTTCTCGGAAACAGCGGAGTTTCCCCGATTCGAGGGGTTTACGACGACTCCCCGGTTTGGCGTGCATTACCTGGATGGGCCGGTGACGACCGATTTGCCGGCGCGGGTTTATGATACCTCGGTTGCTTTTCGGTGGTTTAATAAGGTGAACGAACAATGGTCCTATGAGCTGGAAGTGGCGCCCGGCGTTTATAGCGATTTCAAAAATGTGACATCTGATTCACTGCGGATCACAGGTAAAGGGCTGGCCTATTATGTGCATTCACGTTCGAAGCAGTTTGTGATGGGAGTCGTGTATCTGGACCGGGAAGACATTATGTTACTGCCCGCGGCCGGTATGATTATGTGGTTCAGCGAGGGCTCACGACTGGAGCTGATTTTTCCCAAACCGAAATTTACTTATCGCATTGAAAAGGATGAAGCTAAAGAGCGCTGGCTGTATGTTGCTGGCGAATTCGGCGGCGGTTCCTGGGGAATTCGGCGTGGCCCGACAGGCATCGATGATATTGCCACCTATAGCGACCTGCGTTTGATGGGAGGGGTGGAAACCAAGCATACGAATGGCATGATCAGCCAGTTTGAAATCGGTTACGTCTTCAATCGTAAGCTGGAATACAAATCGAATGTCGGGAATTACGACATTTCTCCCACCGGGATGATTCGCTATCAGCTGACCTTCTAGAGCGCATCCCGTTTAACCGTAGCGTCTCTCCTTCTATGTTACTCGGTCCGAATGGCCGTGAAATCGCTACGGTTTACCTGGACACTAGCCGGTTTTACAAGTCACAGTGAATGTCGATCCAGGTCCGTTTCTCGAACGATTCGAGAACAGAATCAGCCACGAGCTGGGCTGACGCGCCATGATCAAAACCGGGAATCGCATCCCGTTTTTCAACAATGGCCGAGATGAATTCATAAACCAGGTCGTAACGGAAGACCGTGCTGGGGACGCCCTCATGGGGCTTGCGCGGGCTGCCTGCGATGACCAGGAACTCTTCGGGTACAGGGAGTTTTTCCATGGTTTTACCCGGTTTGCCGATCAGAATATTATTGGGATCAGTTAACTGATAGGCGGCTGAGCCTTCGGAACCGTTGACTTCAGCCCATTCATAGCCAAAACCATTGTTGTGATAACCTTTCATCAAGGTGCTGCCTTCCCAGACGCCGACGGCACCATTTTCAAACTGGCCGATGAGGGAGGACCAGTCATCCACTTCCGATGGTTCACAGGGGTGACCGTCTGCGGTCTGGTCCCGGGGAACAAACTGGGCCACTGCGCCGCAGATGCTTTTAATGGGGCCGAGTAAATCCTGAGCGAAGTCGATGCGGTGTATGGTCATGTCAAACAGATCGCCGGCTCCTGCGAGCTTTTTGCTTTGTCGCCAGCCCCAGCTGGTTTCGGGCCAGTCGAGAAACCGCTGGCTGCGGAAGTGGCGCGGGGTTCCCAGTGCGCCGGACTCCACCAGATGTTTTACATAACGCATGGACGGGGCAAACCGGTAGGTGAAGGCCGTCATGTGACGCAGGTCGGCATCACGGGCGGCGCGATACATTTCTGCTGATTCGGTATAGTTTAAACCTAACGGTTTTTCGCACATCACATGTTTCCCGCCCTGGATGCAGGCTAGGGCGATTTCACGATGTGTAAAGTTCGGAGTGGCGATGATCACCGCATCGATCTCGGGATCACTGGCAATTTCCTGAAAGTTCGTTGTGGCTCTGGTTTTTCCCCAATCGGCCTGGCGATTCGCCAGCAGTTCTGAGTTGGGATCACAAATCGCGACCAGTTCCGCACGTGGATCAAGATTGATGCCGGGGACATGGTGGTAATCGGAGACTGCACCAGCACCGATAATTCCGATACGAACTGAATCTGTCATGAATCAACCTTAAGATCTGTCTGAATATTTATTCGAGGTAAAGTCGTTGATGAAATCAATTATTTTTGATGCAACCTGGCAAGGAGTGTCAGCGCTTCTTCCTGAGTATGGATCAAACCTTCCAACTGTGCATCCTGGATCCGGGTCAGCAGCTCTTTGAACTCAGGGCCTGATTTGATGCCGAATGCAATCAGATCATTCCCGGTGACGAGCGGGGGAGGGTTCAATATTTCAATCGGTGTATGATCCCGATACTGGCGGCAAAATTCAAGGTCGTCGAGAGACCGTTGTTGTGAAGTCAGGTCCACACGTACCAGTTCAAACAGGAAAGGGCAGTTTTTGTGTGCCAGAAGCCGTTTGAGTTGCGAAAGTTTTAATGTCGAGGCCTGCTGCAGACTCTCCCGATGTTGAACCAGCCAGTAAATCAGATTGAGTTCCTGATTGGAAAGGCGAAGTCGTTTGCAGATCTGGTGGACTTCTTCGAGTTGATCCGAGGGATCTTTGCCCGGCAAATCCAGCAGTAATGCGGCGAATGCCGTTTCGAAGTGGAGGATTGTCAGTGTATTCAGCCGCTGCAGTGTCCGATCCCAAAGGGGCTGGTTTTCTGCTTCCCACAAGGGAGCCAGTTCAGGGAGAATCGATTGTAACAGGCCGGAACTCTGAACCAGATCGATCGCATGGCTGCGGTTGGGGTGAATCAGCATTTTTCGTAATTCATCAGTAATCCGTTCGGGGCTCACGACACAGATTTCACTCGCCATGACTTGAATCGCCTCAAACGTAATTTCATCCAGGCGAAACCGAAGTGTGGAGGCAAATCGAATGGCGCGGAGCAACCGCAATTTGTCTTCCTGCATTCGCTTCAGCGGGTTACCGATGGCACGAATGATTTGCTGCTTCAGATCCGATTTTCCTCCCACATAATCATAGATCGATTCATTGATCGGGTCGTAAAACATGCCGTTAATGGTGAAGTCGCGCCGGTGGGCATCCTCTTCGGCTGTGGTGAATTTGACATGTTCGGGGCGGCGTCCATCAAGATAAGGACCTTCACTCCGAAACGTAGCGACTTCGACATCAGATTCCGGTTGCGGACCACGGACGATAATGACCCCAAAGCTGGCTCCGACCGCCAATGTGTGGCGTTTCCCAAACAGGTTGCGCACTTGTTCCGGCAGGGCATTCGTGGCGACATCATAATCCTTGGGTTCTCGATCCAGCAGCAGGTCACGCACACAACCTCCCGCCCAGAGAGCCTGAAAGCCCGCGTCGCGCAATTTGCGGACTACTCCGACGGCAGTGTGATATGCTTCAGTGTGTTTCATGAGGCCTAGGTTAACTGTGAAAGGTGACTTATGTTTGCTGCTTGCACTTAATGATAGCAAGTTCTGATGACTTATCGACTTATGTTCGGCGTTTTTTGAGCGATAATGTTGAGTTGCTCAGGGAGATACTGTCTGGTCTGCCATTTTCTAAGACAGGGAAAGAAAAAATAAGGTTCATAAAACGGACTTCGCAAAATCAGGGTAATGCCGTATGATTAATTGTTCAATATGTTTTCTCCTGGCACGATGGGTTCATTGAATAATGGCGCTCAGTATTACCAGACTAGACGCAGGGTTAGAAGTTTTGAGAGGCACACACGGTATACGTTTTGAAGGGAGCCGATTCTGGGTGCTCCACCGCCGGCGAGAGTTCGGTCCATTCGACTATGAATGGAGCCAGGATTTCTCGGGGGTTGAGTTTATGTACCGTGATCACAAATTTGGCGAGTATTGCAGTGCCGAAGAAATCTACGCTGACCTCAAACAGTTCTCATTACCTATGAGTGTGGTCGAAGTCGCCAGCCTGACGATTGGCATGGTCCTGTATGGCGTTCTGAATGGGCTGCCGCAGGCACTTTGGAAAGAACTCCTGAGACAACGTTT
>TARA_R110002095_G_scaffold113855_2_pt1 | contig 11960 bp, 8 predicted proteins | sample TARA_R110002095 | Tara Oceans TARA_R110002095 (sample SAMEA4397255) | marine metagenome | biome: Polar Biome; feature: [SRF] surface water layer (ENVO:00010504); material: water (ENVO:00002006), including particulate matter (ENVO:01000060) such as... | depth 5 m | reverse complement strand
CTCGGTAATTCCGCTGTTCGTCGATCAAATTCGTGCCGGTAGGCCGCTGTCCATCACTGACCCGAACATGACCCGTTTCATGATGACCCTGGCCGATGCGGTTGACCTGGTGCTGTATGCGTTCGAGCATGGCCGTAATGGCGATCTGTTCGTGCAGAAGGCACCTGCTGCAACTGTCGAAGTGCTTGCGCAAGCGCTGACCTCTCTGCTGGGCAAGCCAGAACATCCCATCCAGGTGATCGGTACCCGCCATGGTGAGAAACTCTACGAGGCACTGCTGAGTCGCGAGGAGATGGCCTGCGCCGAAGATCGCGGCGAGTACTACCGAGTACCGCCGGATCTTCGCGACCTCAACTACAGCAAGTTCGTCGAGCAGGGTGAAGAACGGATTTCTCATACGGAAGATTACAACTCGCACAACACCGAGCGCCTGGATGTGCAGGGCATGCAGCAGCTGTTGCTCAATTTGAATTTCATGCGCGCCATTCAGCGCGGCGAAGACGCAGCGCCTGAGGAGTGAGCATGAAAGTACTGATCACTGGAGCCAACGGCTTTGTTGGCAAAAACCTGATCGTGCATCTTAACGAGCGTCAGGATGTCGAGATTCTCACATTCGGTCGTTCCGAAGATTTGCATGCACTCGGCGAGCGTGTTGCTCGGGCTGACTTTATCTTCCATTTGGCCGGTGTAAACCGTCCCCAGGATCCAGCGGAATTCGGTCAGGGCAATATCGATCTGACCGTTGAGCTCTGCAGGGCTATTGAGGCAACTGGCAGGCAAATTCCGGTCGTATTTAGCTCGTCGAGCCAGGCCTCGCTGGAAAACCCTTACGGGGCGAGTAAACGTGGCGCCGAGGAGGCCCTGCAGGCGCTTTCGCGACAGCAGGGGAGCCCAGTGCATGTCCTGCGGTTGCCGAACGTGTTTGGCAAATGGGCCAAGCCCAACTACAACTCGGCCGTAGCCACCTTCTGCCACAATATTGCACGGGATTTGCCTGTCCAGATCAATGACGCGGCAGCCGTCGTTACCCTTGTATACATCGATGATGTGATAGCCCATTTCCTGGCCTTAATGGCGGGCGAAGGCGTTGGCACTGAAGTGAAACCTCAGTACCAGGTCACTGTGGGGGAAATGGCTGACCGTCTGCATGGCTTTAAGGACAGTCGCAATACCCTTATTACGGACCGTGTGGGTGACGGCTTTGTACGTGCCTTGTATTCGACGTATCTGAGTTATCTGCCGCCTGAGCGATTTAACTATCAAGTGCCTAAGCATGGTGACCCGCGCGGGATGTTCGTCGAGATGCTGAAAACTCCTGACTGCGGGCAGTTCTCTTTCTTTACCGCGCACCCAGGTGTTACCCGTGGCGGTCATTACCACCACACCAAAACCGAAAAGTTTCTGGTAATCAAGGGCCGCGCGCGTTTCGGCTTTCGCCATATGGTGTCTGGTGAGTTTCATGAGCTCGTTATCGAAGGCGACAAGCCAGAAATCGTCGAAACCGTACCCGGCTGGACGCACGACATCACCAATATTGGTGATGACGAAATGGTCGTGATGCTCTGGGCCAACGAGATCTTCGACCGCGCCCGCCCCGATACCTACGCCTGCCAGGTGAACCCATGAAAAAAATGAAAGTCGCTACGGTCGTTGGAACCCGCCCGGAAATCATCCGCTTGGCCCGAGTAATGGCCAAGCTAGATGAGCATTGCGATCACGTGCTGATTCATACCGGCCAAAATTACGATTACGAACTCAATGAGATTTTCTTCGAAGATTTGGGCATTCGCCGACCTGACCATTTTCTCAATGCTGCAGGTGCAACGGGCGCAGAGACCATCGGCAACGTCATCATTGCGGTCGACAAGGTGTTGGCCGAAGTCCAGCCGGATGCGTTGCTAGTTCTGGGTGATACCAACAGCTGTATGGCGGTGATTCCAGCCAAGCGCCGCAAGATCCCTACCTTCCACATGGAGGCGGGTAATCGCTGTTTCGACATGCGCGTGCCGGAGGAGATCAACCGCCGCATCGTCGATCACACGGCGGACATCAACCTGACCTACAGCACCATTGCCCGCGACTACCTGCTGCGTGAAGGGCTACCGCCGAATATGGTGATCAAGACCGGCAGCCCGATGTTCGAAGTGTTGACTCATTATCGTGAAGGCATTGAAGCTTCCGACATACTCCAACGCTTAGGGCTGGAGGAAGGCAAGTTTTTCGTCGTCAGCGCTCACCGTGAGGAAAACATCGATTCGGAGCGGAACTTCCGCAAGCTAGCTGAGACCTTGAACAGGGTGGCCGCGCATTACGACATGCCGGTAATCGTCTCAACTCACCCGCGAACCCAGAAACGTGTGGATGCGCTGGGTGTGACCTTCCACCCTAATGTTCGCCTACTCAAGCCACTTGGCTTCAAGGACTACAACAAGTTGCAGGCCTGCGCCAAAGCGGTATTGTCCGACAGTGGCACCATCTCGGAAGAGTCTTCGATTCTAAATTTCCCGGCGCTGAACATTCGTGAGGCCCATGAACGTCCCGAAGGTATGGAAGAAGCTGCTGTAATGATGGCGGGCCTCGAAGTGGAGCGGGTAATGCAGGCGCTTCAGGTGCTTGAATCGCAAGGCCGCGGTGATGAGCGCAGCTTACGTTTGGTGGCTGATTACAGCATGCCGAATGTTGCAGACAAGGTAGTAAGGATCATCCACAGCTACCGCGATTATGTTATGCGTACCGTTTGGAAGAGGTATTAAGCGGTATGGCTATTCGCATACTCCTGCTTACCCAGTGGTTCGATCCCGAGCCAACGTTCAAGGGGTTGGTATTCGCCCGCGAACTGGTAAGGCAGGGCTTTGAGGTTGAGGTGGTGACCGGCTTCCCTAATTATCCAGGCGGTAAGCTTTATCCCGGCTATAAGCTTAAGATTGTGCAGCGTGAAGTCATTGATGGAGTTCAGGTCACTCGGGTTCCACTTTATCCGAGCCATGACAAGGGGGCTGTCGGGCGCATCCTTAATTATGTGAGTTTTGCTGCCGCTTCGCTGGTTTACACTCTATTTGCTGCCAAGCGTCCGCATGTGGTCTATGCATATCATCCGCCGCTTACAGTAGGGGTTGCTGCCGCTTTGATTCGCATCTTACGCCGGGTTCCAGTGATCTACGATATTCAGGATATGTGGCCGGATACTCTTCGTGCGACCGGAATGTTCTCCAACGAGCGCGCGCTGAATGTTGTTTCTAAAGTCTGTAACTGGGTCTACAGCCGAATGGATCAACTAGTCGTTCTGTCCCCAGGCTTCAGGAATATGTTGATCGAACGTGGAGTTCCTGAAAGCAAGATCGAGTTGATCTACAACTGGTGCGCTGAGGATGCGCTCAAAGCCCCTATAGGGGGTCTGCCAGACGCATTCCCCGGCCCCGGCACGTTCCGCATCTTGTTTGCCGGCAATATGGGTAACGCCCAGGGGCTGGAAGCGGTACTCAATGCCGCAGAGCTTCTTCAAAAACAAGCTGCTGAGGCGTCGTTCGTTTTCCTAGGTGGCGGTGTCGACGTTTTGCGCTTACAGCAGCTCGCGTCTAGTCGTGCTTTAAGCAACGTGACGTTCCTACCTGCAGTACCAATGACTGAGGTGGGCAGCTATCTGCATGCGGCAGATGCGTTGCTTGTCCATCTGAAGAGTGATCCGCTGTTCGCCATCACAATTCCATCCAAGACTCAGGCTTATATGGCCGTCGGCAAACCGATCTTGATGGCTGTGGACGGCGATGCAGCGGATTTGGTGCATGCCAGCCGCGCAGGGCAGATTGCCCGTTCGGGAAATTCTCAATCGATAGCCGATGCCGCGTTGGCTCTGATGAGTGCTAGTGCCGACGAACGAAATGCAATGGCGGCAAGCGGCCGCCGCTTCTATCAGGAAAATCTCTCTCTCCAAGTCGGCGTTAGTCGTTTTGGAGAGATATTTAAAAGACTTGCCGGCATGAAAGACAATTGATGACCAAACGACCTTTTGACATTTTCGCATCTGCTCTTGGCCTGCTGTTGCTATCCCCAATAATTGCCATCGTCTCGTGGAAGGTTCGCCGCAGGTTGGGCTCGCCGGTGTTGTTCCGCCAGATACGCCCTGGTCTTAACGGTAAACCGTTCGAAATGATCAAGTTCCGCACAATGCGCGATGCAGTGGACGCGAGTGGTAAGCAACTGCCGGACAATGAGCGGATGACGCCCTTCGGCTGTTTTTTGCGTTCTAGCAGTCTGGATGAATTGCCAGAGTTATGGAATGTGCTCAAAGGCGATATGAGCCTTGTTGGGCCGCGCCCGTTGCTGATGGAGTATCTACCTCTTTACACCTCCGAGCAATCTAGACGTCATGAGGTCCGTCCTGGTGTTACTGGCTGGGCGCAGATAAATGGCCGTAATGCACTGAGCTGGGAAGAAAAGTTCAAACTGGACATTTGGTATGTGGACAATCGCTCGTTATGGTTGGACTTGAAGATAATTTTTCTGACTGTTGTAAAAGTGGTGATGCGTGACGGCATTAGCGCCGATGGCGAAGTGACCATGCCCAAGTTCACGGGGCGCAAACCGTGAAACGCCTTGCGATACTCGGCGCTAGTGGTCACGGCAAGGTGGTTGCGGATACAGCTGAATGTTGTGGTTGGCAGTCAATCGAGTTTTTCGACGATGCGTGGCCTAGTCTTGGTCATAACGGCGTCTGGCCTGTTGAGGGCAATACTACGAAGCTCATCGAGCGGCTGGCCGAATTTGATGGTGTAGTGGTCGCTATCGGCAATAACTCTATTCGTCACGCCAAGCTGCTCGATCTGCAGGCGGCAGGTGCTCCGATGCCGAGCTTGGTTCATCCATCCGCTAGCGTCAGCCGGTACGCATCCATCGGGGTAGGCTCTGTCATATTCTCGGGGGTAGTGGTCAACGCCAATGCATTGGTAGGCCTGGGCGCTATCCTCAATACCAGCTGCAGTGTCGATCACGATTGCGTGTTGGGTGAGGCGGTGCATATCAGCCCAGGCGCCAGGCTGGCGGGTGGCGTGCGTGTGGGAAACCATAGCTGGGTTGGCATTGGCGCGAGCGTGCGGCAGCTAATTTGCATCGGCATGCGTGCAATGGTGGGCGCAGGTTCGGCGGTCGTAAGTGATGTTCCAGATGATGTGACCGTGGCTGGCGTACCGGCCAAAAGGATGAGGTAATTTTTCTATGCTCAATACCCCGTTTTCCCCTTGGCCATGCTTCAGTGAAGACGAGGCAAATGCCGTTCGCGATGTAATCCTCTCCAACAAGGTTAACTACTGGACCGGCCGGGAATGTCGTGAATTTGAGAAAGAGTTTGCAGCCTGGGCAGGCGCGGAGCATGCGGTAGCATTGGCGAACGGAACAGTGGCCTTGGACTTGGCATTGCAGGCTTTAAGTATCGGGGCTGGTGACGAGGTGATTGTTACACCCCGCACTTTCCTCGCTTCGGTTTCCAGCATCGTGAACTCGGGCGCAGTGCCGGTATTCGCCGAAGTGGATCGCGACTCGCAGAACATCACCGCTGAAACTATCCGAGCCGTACTCACACCTCGAACACGAGCAGTCATTTGCGTGCATTTGGCTGGGTGGCCGTGCGACATGGACCCGATTATGGCTTTGGCGGCTGAGCATGATCTTAAAGTCATCGAGGATTGTGCCCAAGCCCACGGCGCGCGGTACAAGGGGAGGCCGGTAGGCTCTATAGGCCATGTTGGCGCTTGGTCGTTCTGCCAGGACAAGATCATGACGACCGGAGGGGAGGGCGGCATGGTCACCACCAATAATCGTGATCTCTGGAAGCAGATGTGGTCCATCAAAGATCATGGCAAAAGCTGGGATGCGGTCTATGAACGTGAGCATGCGCCGGGCTTTCGCTGGCTTCATGAGAGTTTCGGCACTAACTGGCGGATGATGGAAGTCCAGGCAGTGATTGGTCGCATCCAGTTGCGGCGAATGGGGAGTTGGCATGCGGCGCGTTTGGCTAATGCTGAGCGTATCTGGGCTGTCGCTATTGGTTTAAGCGGCTTGCGGGTACCGACGACGCCCGCTGAGATCGTTCATGCGGCCTACAAGTGTTACGTATTCGTTGAGCCTGCCGAATTGGCTGAAGGCTGGAGCCGGGATCGAGTTCTCGGCGAGATATCGTCAAAAGGCGTTCCGTGCTTTTCTGGCTCTTGTTCTGAGGTGTATTTGGAAAAGGCGTTCGACGAAACGGGCTGGAGGCCTGCGGAACGATTGGCAGTCGCCCGTGAATTGGGTGATACCAGTCTTATGTTCCTTGTGCATCCGACGTTAACGGATGCTGAAATCGAAAAAACGTGCTCGGTGCTTAGCGAAGTGATGACCCTCGCTACCAGCCGTGCGGTTTGATGAGCCATTACAAGTGAGGTCGTGGTGCTAAGACTCGCTGAAAAGCTGCGCTCCTGGCTTGTCCTCCTGCCCAGGCGCTATAAACGGTTGATTCAGGTTGCAACAGATGTGGCGTTGGTCTGGGCAGCGCTTTGGCTGGCATTTGTTGTCCGTTTGGGTGATACACATAACATTGAGCCCTTCGATGGTCATGCTTGGCTATTCGGCGTTGCCCCGCTAATCGCCATTCCGTTTTTTGTTCGCTTCGGCATGTATCGCGCGGTGATGCGCTATTTCGGCAATGACGCGTTAATGGCGATCGCTAAGGCCGTTACGCTTTCGGCCCTGCTGCTTTCGCTAGCGGTGTATTGGCACACTGGCGCGCCGAAGCTCATCCCGCGCTCGATGGTATTCAACTATTGGTGGCTGAGCCTGGTGTTGATCGGCGGCTTGCGCTTGGTTATGCGCCATTACTTCATGGGTGACTGGTTTTCGCCAGACTCGGTTACTAAGTTCAAGGGACGTGATGCGGGCCTGCCGAGGGTGGCCATTTATGGCGCTGGATCTGCAGGCAATCAGCTTGTCGCGGCCTTGCGCCTTGGGCGGGGCATGCGTCCGGTCGCATTCATTGAAGATGACCCCAATTTGTACAATCGAACTATTGCCGGGTTGCGGGTCTACTCGCCCAAGCATATTCAGCAAATGATCGATGAGGCGGGCGCCGACGAAATACTGCTCGCCATTCCGTCGGCGTCGCGGGCGCGGCGTCGTGAGGTGTTGGAGACGCTGGAGCACTATCCGCTGCACGTACGCAGCGTGCCGGGCTTCATGGACCTGGCCAGCGGACGGGTCAAGGTCGAAGATATCCAGGAAGTGGACATCGCCGACTTGCTCGGGCGCGATGCCGTGCCGCCGCAGCAAGCGCTTTTCGAGAAGTGCATTCTCGGCAAGGTAGTGATGGTCACTGGCGCCGGCGGATCGATTGGGTCGGAGCTGTGCCGGCAGATCCTATCCAACAAGCCTAAGGCGTTGCTGCTGTTCGAGCACAGCGAATTCAACCTCTACAGCATTCACATCGAACTCGAGCGTACTCTTGAGCGGGCTTCACTTCCGATCAAGCTGGTGCCGATTTTGGGGTCGATTCGTAATCGTGAGCGTCTATTGGATGTGATGCGTACCTGGCAGGTGGAAACCATCTACCACGCGGCGGCCTACAAGCATGTGCCGATGGTGGAGCACAATGTCGCCGAAGGCGTGCTGAATAATGTGCTGGGGACCTTGAATACGGCGCAGGCAGCCGTGCAGGCAGGTGTCGCCAACTTCGTGCTGATTTCCACCGACAAGGCGGTTCGGCCCACCAATGTGATGGGCAGTACCAAGCGGGTTGCTGAGATGATCCTGCAGGCGCTGAGCCGCGAGACGGCGCCGGTACTTTTCAATGCGGACGGGGCGGTGCATCACGTCAACAAGACTCGCTTCACCATGGTCCGCTTCGGCAACGTGCTGGGCTCGTCGGGGTCGGTGATTCCTCGGTTCTATCAGCAAATCCGCAACGGTGGGCCGGTGACGGTGACCCATCCGAAAATCACCCGTTACTTCATGACCATTCCTGAGGCGGCGCAGCTGGTGATCCAGGCGGGCGCGATGGGGCAGGGCGGCGATGTGTTCGTGCTGGACATGGGGCAGCCGGTGCGTATTGCCGAACTGGCCGAGAAGCTGATCCATCTGTCTGGCTTGAGTGTGCGCTCGGAGAAATGCCCCCACGGGGATATCGCTGTGGAGTTCACCGGGTTGCGCCCTGGTGAGAAGCTCTATGAAGAACTGCTGATTGGCGACAACGTCAGCCCCACCGAGCACCCGATGATCATGCGCGCCGATGAGGAGTACTTCACCTGGGACGTGCTGCGCGGCGTACTGACGAAGCTGCTCAAGGCCGTGGAGCAGGACGATTACCCACAGGTGCGGGTCTTGCTGCGTGAAGTGGTCAGCGGGTATGTGCCCGAAGGGGAGATCGTCGATTTGATTTATCAGCAGCGGCGGTTGGGTCAACTGGATTAGCCGCGTTTGCCGACGGGCATGGCTCGCCTGCGCCTGTGTCTGGGCGGGCTTAGAGGTGCAGCGTTCCGTTATTCCGCCTGGTTGCGTTGCGGACACTTTTACGGCGGTTAGCACACGGACTCGCTCTACTTTAGGTCCGCGAGCAAGCTCGCTCCTACATGGCAGGCGCTATGCTTATTGCCGTAACGCCCGCATAGTGAATGAAGAGAACGTCACTCACCCTACGCTGGCCGGAGCCGTCTAATGACCCCTCCGTTTTGGGCATGAAGGGAGAGTTGGGCAGGGTTCGCGGGCGAGCTCGCTCCTGCAGGGTGGTTGGCGCTAAAGGTAAAGCTCGCATGGTGGATGAAGAGAGCGTCATCCACCCTACGTTGGGCCGCGGCGGTTCAGATGACTCCCCGCTCGCGCAGCCCTCGAACCTGTTCCTCACTCAGCCCAAGCCCAGCCAAAACGTCCTCGGTGTGCTCGCCAAGCTGCGGGCCGCCAGCTCCGATCCTGCCAGGAGTGCGGCTGAGTTTGGGGAGTACGCCAGGGACCTTGAGTGGGCCGGCGAAGGTCTGAACTTGTTCGATCATATGTCGCGCGAGGTAATGCGGGTCCTGGACAATGTCGGCGGCGGTATAGGGGTAGCCAGCCGGAACCCGTGCCGCTTTCAACGCCTCTATAACTTCGTCGCGGCTGTGCTTGAGCGTCCATTCACCAATGGCGGCGTCGATGAGTTTAGCGTGCTGGGCGCGGCCGTCGTTTTGGGCGAAGCGCGGATCGTCGGCCAGATCCTGACGGCCAATCAGGTTCATCAAACGCTTGTAGATGCTGTCGCCGTTACCCGCGATCAGCACATAGGCGCCGTCGTTGCACGGGTAGGAGTTCGAGGGGGTGATACCGGGCAGGGCGCTGCCGGCGCGCTCGCGGATGTAGCCAAAGGCATCGTATTCCGGCACCAGGCTTTCCATCATGCCGAAGACCGATTCGTAGAGCGCTACGTCAATTTCCTGTCCCTTGCCGCTGCGGTTACGCTCTTGCAACGCCAGTAGCACACCGATTACCCCATACAGCGATGACAACGAGTCACCGATACTCACGCCCACCCGTACCGGGGGTTGACCCGGATAGCCGGACAGGTGTCGCAAGCCGCCCATTGCCTCACCAATCACGCCGAAGCCTGGCAGGTCGCGGTAGGGGCCGGTCTGGCCGTAGCCGGAGATGCGCAGCATGATCAGGCGTGGGTTTAGCCTGGATAGTTCATCCCAGCCCAGTCCCCATTCTTCGAGCGTACCGGGCCGAAAGTTCTCCACCACTACATCGGCTTCGGCGACTAGATGACGGACGATGTCCTGGCCTTCGGCGGCTTTCAGATCCAGAGTCAGGGACTGTTTGGTGCGCGACTGAACGTGCCACCAGAGCGAAGTGCCGTCCTTGAGCTTGCGCCATTTACGCAGCGGATCACCAACGCCCGGTGGCTCGATCTTGATCACCTCGGCGCCGAACTCGCCAAGCATCTTGCTGGCGAAGGGGCCGGCGATCAACTGGCCCATTTCGATGACCTTGAGGCCATGCAGGGGCAAGCTGTTCTCATTCTGTTCGTGCATCACAACACCTATGCCGTGCCGATTCATCTTCGAAGGATGACCGAGCGTCATCTTGCAGGCAATGAGCGAATCGCTGGGGCTGGATGGTTGTGAAGTTACGTTGGCTGGGTTTGAGCGTAGAGACACCAGCCGATAGGAGCGTCTGCGTGCGCTTCGGCTGAAGCGTCTATGCTCTATCACAGCAGTGCGTTTCTGCAGGTTCAAGGCTTGCAGGGGCGCGGTAGCCCCACATGGATAAATGTGACGTCTGCCAGGCGCTTGGTGTGATTCGTAGGGTTCGCCTGTGAGACAGGGTTATTCGAGACGATAACAAGACCGACGAATGAGGTATTCGCCATGAGTGCTGCGTCCCTGTATCCGGTAAGTCCAGAGGCGGCGGCCAAGTCGCTGACCGATGAGTCCACTTACAAAGCCATGTATCAACAGTCGGTGGTCAACCCTGACGGCTTCTGGCGCGAGCAGGCCGAGCGCCTTGATTGGATCAAGCCGTTCACCCGAGTTAAACAGACCTCCTTCGATGACCATCATGTCGACATCAAGTGGTTTGCCGATGGCACGCTGAACGTATCGGCCAACTGCCTGGACCGTCATCTCGACACCCGCGGTGATGAGATTGCGATCATCTGGGAAGGCGACGACCCGGCAGACCATCGCGAAATCACCTACCGCGAGCTTCATCACGAAGTCAGCAGGTTTGCCAACGCGCTACGTGGGCAGGATGTACATCGGGGCGACGTGGTCACGATCTACATGCCGATGGTTCCAGAGGTGGCGGTCGCAATGCTGGCATGCGCGCGCATCGGAGCCATCCATTCGGTGGTCTTCGGTGGTTTCTCGCCGGAAGCCTTGGCCGGGCGGATCATCGATGGCAATTCCAAGGTGGTGATTACGGCCGATGAAGGGCTGCGCGGCGGCAAGCACGTGCCGCTGAAGGCAAATGTGGACGAGGCCTTGACCAACCCGCAAACGCGCTGCGTGCAGAAGATCATCGTGGTGCGGCGCACTGGTGGCGACATCCGCTGGCACCCGCATCGCGACATCTGGTACGAGGATCTGATGCGCGTGGCTGGGGATGTATGCGCGCCAAAGGAGATGGGGGCGGAAGAACCGCTGTTCATCCTTTACACGTCCGGCTCTACCGGCAAGCCGAAGGGCGTGCTGCATACCTCCGGCGGTTATCTGCTATATGCGGCACTGACCCACGAGCGGGTGTTCGATTACCGGCCAGGTGAGGTCTACTGGTGTACCGCCGACGTCGGTTGGATCACAGGGCACAGCTATATTATTTACGGCCCGCTGGCCAATGGCGCCACCACCCTGATCTATGAAGGCGTGCCTAACTATCCGGATGTCACGCGGATCGCCAGGATCATCGACAAGCATCAGGTGAATATCCTCTACACCGCGCCGACTGCGATTCGTTCGATGATGGCCGAAGGGCCGGCGGCGATGGAAGGCGCCGATGGTTCGAGTCTGCGTTTGCTCGGCACCGTCGGCGAACCGATCAACCCGGAGGCCTGGCACTGGTATTACGAGACGGTCGGCAAATCGCGTTGCCCGGTCGTCGACACCTGGTGGCAAACCGAGACGGGCGGCATCCTGATCAGCCCCTTGCCTGGCGCGATTGCACTGAAGCCCGGGTCGGCGACGCGGCCTTTCTTCGGCGTGGTGCCCGGTCTGGTGGATAATCTCGGCAATCTGCTCGAAGGGGCTACCGAAGGCAATCTGGTTATCCTCGATTCCTGGCCAGGGCAAATGCGCAGCATTTATCGAGATCACGATCGCTTCGTCGATACCTATTTCAAGACCTTCCGCGGCATGTATTTCACCGGAGACGGCGCGCGCCGCGATGAAGATGGCTACTACTGGATCACGGGGCGGGTGGATGACGTGCTGAACGTTTCCGGGCATCGCATGGGCACCGCGGAAATCGAAAGC
>TARA_R110002095_G_scaffold209493_2_pt1 | contig 11967 bp, 10 predicted proteins | sample TARA_R110002095 | Tara Oceans TARA_R110002095 (sample SAMEA4397255) | marine metagenome | biome: Polar Biome; feature: [SRF] surface water layer (ENVO:00010504); material: water (ENVO:00002006), including particulate matter (ENVO:01000060) such as... | depth 5 m | reverse complement strand
TCGCTCCCCCACTGGCAGCCGTATTTCGTTCGCCAGTTCGACCGCCTCTCCCGCCTCGGTCCGGTAGCGCACCCGCCACCACCACTGCTCGCCCGACACATCGACACGCAGGGCGACGTTTTCCGAGGAACGCTGTTGCGGCATCAGCATCAGCCCGTAGATCAGCAGGCCGGTCAGGACCACGACGGGAAAAATGACTCCGCCACCGATGATCAACCACCGAGCACCGCGAATGCCGTGGGCTTCCGGGTGGGCCTGGGTGGCATACACGGCGATCCCCATCACTACCAGCCAGATGACCAGCGCACCGCCAGCCATCCACCAGAACAGCGTGGCGATGCTCTGCGCACCGACCCCGGCAGGATTCAGCGCTGACTGCTGACCGTCGCAACCCGCTAACACTGCGCTCAGCAGCAATAGCGAGACGCCACGCGCTCGAAAGCATGCACCGGTGAGGTCGTTTGTCAGAGTCAGCCGCATGGTCCGCCTCGCTGTGGGTCACGTTTTGTGACACTCCGCAGGCAGGAAAAGTTGGATAAACGGTAGAATTCGCAAGCGGTGGACCCTTGAGTCGTTGCGCTTGTCCTAAAGAACAAGGAGAACGACTCAGGAGATTCCATGGCTACAGACAGACGCCACCGACGTTACCTTTTGACCTTGGTCGGCATGTTCCTGTTGATCTGGGGCGCGTTGGCGATCAACCCCTTCAACCGCCACGACTGGCTGTTGGAGAACCTGTTGGTTGTGGGGCTGGCCGCGGCCTTGTTGCTGGGCCACAAGCACTACTTGCCCTCCCGCAGTGCCGCGACGCTGATATTCCTTTATCTCTGCATTCACCAGCTCGGCGCTCATTACACCTACGCCAACGTGCCGTACAACGAATGGTGGCAGGCGCTGACAGGCGAAGGGCTGAATGAACAGCTGGGCTGGGAGCGCAATCAGTTCGACCGCCTGGCGCACTTCAGCTATGGGCTGCTGCTGGCCTATCCGATGCGTGAAGTGCTGATCCGACTGGGCATTCGCCCAGGGATCTGGAGCCTCATCCTGCCGATAGACATCGTGCTGTCGACCTCGGCGATCTACGAGCTGATCGAATGGGCAGGCGCGGAAGTGTTGGACGGCGGCCTGGGGCGCACCTTTCTTGCCACCCAGAATGATCGCTGGGACCCGCAAAAGGACATGGCGCTGGCGGCCGGCGGCGCACTCATCGCCATGATCGTCACTGGAATCATGGCCCGAGCACGGCGCCCGCACAGAGAATCGCAGGAGTGACGACGGCCACCGGCTTCAGGGTCGGGCGGCGTCTCCGAGCCGCTCGGGCGCGTCGGGGGTCTCGGGATCAGTGGTCACACCGATCCGCCGCAAATACCACTGATAAGCCAGGTACGAGCAACCCCAGCCGAGCAGAACGCCAAGAGTATTGGCGAGCATGTCGCCCAGCGACGCCTGTCGATTGGGCAACAGGCTCTGGCCGACCTCGATCAGCGTGGCCGCGACCAGGCTCACCGCCACCGCCCAGAATACGTGCCACTGCGGAACAGCCAGGCGCAGCGAGAACATCAGCGCGGCAAAGCCAAGCATGTGATGCAGCTTGTCCTGCTGATCGAAGACCTGGGGGACCGGTTCGGGCCGCAGCCCGCTGAAAAGGATGATTGCTAGCACCGCGAAGAAAGGCAGGATGCGCAAGTAATTCATAGGCAATCGGAAGCTCTCGCTGAGATGAGATGGAAAAGGCGAAAATTGGCAGGGCCCGAATCGCGGGCGTGATGAAGACGACTACAAAGGCGGCGTAACATAGCAGCCCCTTGACGCGGTGCGTACCGAGCATGGTCGTCGGCGTGCACGCTATGGAGGACCAAAGCCATCGATAGTTCGTGTGGGCCTGTAACAAATTGCGCCGCCATGACCGACGGCCCCCATCCAAAACCCTGGAGACCCAAACGTAACCTCGTGTTCGAGGTCCGAACTGGTAGGATCTGGGCAATGCTACGGGGAACGGCATGCTCCGCGCTCCGCTACCAGCACTACGGGATACCACTTTGACGCACCCCACTTCGCTGCCAGGCAGTCTGCAGCGGCAGCCCACACAGGACGCACACGCCATACTCACCATTGGCGGCGACTGGACCCTGCAGCACTACGCAACGCTGCGGCGCGAAATCGAGCGCACGCGGCGCCAGATCACCGACTCCGACCAGCTCAAGCTCGACTCGCTTGGCGAGCTGGATACCGCCGGTGCCGGGCTGCTGATCGAGCTCCTCGGCCCCGAGCGCGCTGCCCGCCTTAGCGACTGGGCGTCACAGCTGCCCGCCGAGCGCCAGGCCTTGCTGAAAACCGTGGCCGCCGCGCTGGACCAGCCTGAAGCCGAGCAGGCGCCGGCAACCAATGGCCTGGCCGATGTGCTGGCGGATGTTGGCCGTAGCGTGTCCGGCGTCTGGAACCAGCAACGCACCCTGCTCGGTTTCATCGGCCTGACCCTGCAGACCTTGTTCACGGCGCTGCCCAATCCGCGCCGCTGGCGGATCACCGCACTGGTGGTGCACATCGAGCAGACCGGCTTGGACGCGATCCCCATCGTTGCCCTGCTGACGTTTCTGGTCGGTGCGGTCGTGGCCTTTCTCGGCGCCACGGTGCTGGCCGATTTCGGCGCCACCATCTATACGGTCAACCTGGTGGCCTTTTCCTTCCTGCGTGAATTTGGCGTGCTGCTGGCGGCTATCCTGCTGGCCGGGCGTACGGCCAGCGCCTTTGCCGCGCAGATCGGTGCGATGAAAGCCAATGAGGAAATCGACGCCATTCGTACCCTTGGCTTGAGCCCCATCGAGCTGTTGGTGCTGCCGCGGGTGTTGGCCATGCTGATCACGCTGCCGATCCTGACCTTTATCGGCATCCTCAGCGGCATCGTCGGCGGGCTGGTGGTCTGCTCCCTGGCGCTGGATATCTCGCCGGCAATGTTCTTCACCATCCTGCAGCGGGATATTCCGCTCAATCACTTCCTGGTGGGCATGGGCAAGGCGCCGGTGTTCGCCTTCCTGATCGCGGTAATTGGCTGCCTGGAAGGCTTCAAGGCCAGCGGCAGCGCCCAGTCGGTAGGCGAACACACCACCTCGAGCGTGGTGCAGTCGATCTTCATGGTGATCCTGCTGGACGCCGTCGCCGCGCTGTTCTTCATGGAGATGGGCTGGTGAATGACGATCCCGTGATTCAGGTCCAGGGGCTGGTCAACCGCTTCGGCAATCAGGCGGTGCACGTCAATCTCGACCTGAACATCCGCCGCGGCGAGATTCTTGGCGTGGTTGGCGGCTCTGGCACTGGTAAATCGGTGCTGCTGCGCAGCATCGTTGGCCTGCGCCAGCCAAATGCAGGCAGCGTCAAGGTGTTTGGCGAGAACCTGCTGAAGCTTTCAGCCCAACGCCGCTCGGAAGTCGAGCGACGCTTCGGCGTGCTGTTCCAGCGCGGAGCCCTGTTCACCTCGCTCAATCTCCAGGAAAACGTTGCCCTGCCGCTGATCGAGCACATCGGCCTCAAGCGCGCCGATGCCGAACACCTGGCGCGGCAGAAGCTGGCGCTGGCCGGCCTGCCGCCGGAGGCCGCCTGCAAATATCCCGACGAGCTGTCCGGTGGCATGGTCAAGCGCGCCGCGCTGGCCCGCGCGCTGGCACTGGACCCGGAGGTGCTGTTCCTCGACGAGCCCACCGCCGGTCTCGACCCGATCGGCGCAGCGGCCTTCGACCAGTTGATCCTGACCCTGCGCGATGCGCTGGGTTTCAGTGTGTTTCTGGTCACTCATGATCTCGACACCCTGTACACCATCTGCGATCGCATTGCTGTGCTGGCGCAGAAACGCGTCCTGGTGGTCGACACGCTGGAAAAGGTCGCCGCCACTGACGACGAATGGATTCGCGAATATTTTCACGGCCCGCGTGGCCGCGCCGCGCACGAAGCCGCGCAACGGTTGGAGAACCCCTAATGGAAACCCGTGCCCATCATGTACTGATCGGACTGTTCACCGTGGTCGCGGTTGGCTGCGCCCTGCTCTTCGCCCTGTGGCTGGGCAAATCCAGCATGGACCGCGAATACAGCTATTACGACATCGGCTTCAGCCAGGCCGTCAGCGGGCTGTCCAGTGGCAGCTCGGTGGAATACAGCGGCATCAAGGTCGGCGATGTCACCGAGCTGTGGCTGCAGCCGGACGACCCGCGCAAGGTGCGCGCGCGCATTCGCGTCTACGCCGGCACCCCGATCAAGACCGACACCCAGGCGCGCCTGGCGCTGGCCAATATCACCGGCAGCATGGTCATCCAGCTGCACGGCGGCACACCGGAAGCCCCGCGGCTGGAAGGTGACCGGGACGATCCACCCTTGATCATCGCCGACCCGTCCTCGCTCAGCGCCCTGCTGGAAAACGGCGAAGACCTGATGAGCAACATCAACAACCTGCTGCTCAGCGCCAACCAGATCTTCTCCGAGGAAAACACCACCCGCCTGAGCCGCACGCTGGAACACCTGGAGCAGGCCACCAGCGTGCTTTCGGAGCAACGCGGCGATCTGGCCCAGACGCTCCAGCAATTCAACCAGCTGAGTCAGCAGGCCAATACCGTGATGGGTGAGCTGTCGAGCCTGGCGCGCAACGCCAACGGCCTGCTCGATGACCAGGGCCGCAGCGTGCTGGACAGTGCGACTCAGGCGATGAGCGCTCTGGACCGCACCACATCAGGCCTGGATACCCTGCTCGAAGAAAACCAGGGCGCGCTGAACAACGGCATGCAGGGTTTCAACGAGCTCGGCCCGGCGATCAACGAACTGCGCAGCACTCTCGGGGCGCTGCGCCGTGTCACCCAGCGCCTGGAAGACAACCCCAGCGGGTTCCTCCTCGGCCGCGACAAAGTGCAGGAGTTCAACCCATGAGCCTTCGCCACAGTTCCATGCGCCGCCTCGCCCTGTTTGGACTGATCACGGCGCTCAGCGCCTGTTCGGTTCTGCCGGAATCCGAAACCCTGCGGATCTTCTTGTTGCCGACCTCACCGACACTGCAACAGGCCAGCGAGCCGACCATCCAGCAGGCGCTGCGCATCAATACCCCCCAAGCCAGCCGGATTCTCGCCAGCCAACGCATCGCCGTGGTGCCACAAGGCAACGAGATCAGCGCCTACGGCAGCGCACGCTGGAGCGATGCGGCGCCGGCGTTGCTGCGTGACCGGCTGATCGAAGCCTTCCAGCGTGACGGGCGCATGCCCTCGGTGAGCAACGAGGACGTCAACCTCTATGCCGATCTCAGCCTGCATAGCGATCTGCGGGCCTTCCAGGCCGTGTACATCGATGGCAAGCCGGTGGTGGTGATCACCCTCGATGCGCGGCTGGTCAATCGCAACGACCAGCGCACCCTGGCCAATCACCGCTTTGAAGTACGTCAGCCGAGTGCCGACCCCAGCGTGGAAAGTGTGGTCGAGGCCTTCGGTCAGGCCAGCGACAGGCTCAGCGCCGAGATTCTCGAGTGGACGCTGAGCCATGCCCAACAGCAGCCCTGAGCAAATGCCGCACGCTAGGCGCTAATCGCGCCGGAATTGATCCAGATACACACAAACTGCGTACTAGAGCGCCTAAGATGACTCCGCACATTCAACAGCCGGAGCAGAGTCATGAGTCAGCCACGCACCCGAGCCACCCTCAAGGTGCTTGCGGCCGTCGCCGTGATTGCCGTCATCGGGGCGCTGCTGTGGAGCGAACTGCGCCCCAGCGGTCTCGGCGAAGGTTTCGCCAGCGGTAACGGCCGTATCGAAGCGACCGAAATCGATGTCGCCACCAAGAACCCGGGCCGGGTGCTGGAGATCCTCGCGGACGAGGGTGATTTCGTCCAGCCGGGCCAGGTATTGGCACGTATGGACACCGATGTACTCCAGGCGCAACTGAACCAGGCGCGTGCGCAGGTCCGCCAGGGCGAGAATGCCATCCTTACCGCAGAGGCCATGGTCGCCCAGCGCGAAAGCGAACGCGCCACCGCCGAAGCTGTGGTGACCCAGCGCCGCGCCGAACTGACCGCAGCCCAGAAGCGCCATCAGCGAACCGAAACCCTGGTCGCACGCAACGCCATGGCGCGCCAACAACTCGATGATGATTTGGCCGCCATGCAGAGCGCTCAGGCGGCGCTGGCGGCGGCGCGCTCGCAAGTGCTATCTGCCGACGCCGGCATCGCCGCCGCAAGATCCCAGGTAGTCGAGGCGCGATCGGCTGTCGAAGCGGCGCAGGCTGGCGTCGAGCGCCTGCAAGCAGACATTCGTGACAGCGAATTGAAGAGCGACCGGGTGGCTCGCGTGCAATACCGGGTGGCGCAACCCGGTGAAGTCCTTGGCGCGGGGGGCAGGCTGCTCAACCTGGTCGACCTGACCGACGTCTACATGACCTTCTTTCTTCCCGAACGTCAGGCCGGCCGCGTGGCCATCGGCGCCGAGGTACGCCTGGTGATCGACGCCGCTCCGCAGTATGTGATCCCGGCCAAGGTCAGCTATGTGGCCAGCGTGGCGCAGTTCACGCCAAAGACGGTGGAAACCGAAAGCGAGCGCGAAAAGCTGATGTTCCGGGTCAAGGCACGTATCGACCCTGAACTGCTCAAGCGCCACATGGAGCAGGTCAAGACCGGCCTGCCGGGCATGGCCTATCTGAAACTCGACGCTGACAGCGAGTGGCCCGCCGACCTGCAGATCAATGTCACGCCATGAGCGAGCCGCTCGATTCAGTGGTGCAGGTGGCGGGGGTCAGCCTGCAGTATGGCAAGACGCGTGCGCTCGATGAGCTGACGCTGAGTTTGCCCGCGCGATGCATGGTCGGCCTGATCGGCCCCGATGGCGTGGGCAAATCCAGCCTGCTGGCGTTGATTTCCGGGGCGCGCAAGCTCCAGCAAGGCACGCTACAGGTGCTCGGCGGTGACATCGCTGACGCCGGCCACCGGCGCAGGGTCTGCCCGCGCATCGCCTACATGCCTCAGGGCCTGGGCAAGAATCTTTATCCAACGCTGACTGTGCGCGAAAACCTCGAGTTCTTTGGCCGCCTGTTCGGTCAGGCCGCCGAGGAGCGCCGCTGGCGCATTGCCGAACTGACGCGCAGCACAGGTCTCGCGCCCTTCCTCGAACGACCGGCGGGCAAACTCTCCGGCGGCATGAAGCAGAAGCTGGGCCTCTGCTGCGCACTGATCCACGACCCCGACCTGTTGATCCTCGACGAGCCCACGACCGGCGTCGATCCGCTGTCACGCGCGCAGTTCTGGGAATTGATCGAACGCATCCGTCACGAGCGCCCGCAGATGAGCGTGCTGGTGGCCACTGCCTACATGGACGAGGCGCAGCGCTTCGATCAACTGGTAGCGATGGATGCCGGCCGCGTACTCGCCACCGGCACACCGGCCGAGCTGCTGGCGAGCACTGGCAGCGACTCGCTGGAACAAGCATTTATCCGCCTGCTGCCGGAAGCCAAGCGCAGTCAACATCGTGAACTGGTCATCCCGCCGCAGCCGCACAGCGAACGCATTGCCATCGAGGCCCATGGGCTGACCATGCGCTTCGGCGATTTCGTCGCGGTGGATCAGGTCAATTTCCGCATTGCCCGCGGTGAAATCTTCGGCTTTCTCGGCTCCAACGGCTGCGGCAAGACCACCACCATGAAAATGCTCACCGGTCTGCTGCCAGCCAGCGAGGGCGAGGCGCTGCTGTTCGGCAAGCCGGTGGACCCGCATGACATGCAGACCCGCCAGCGGGTCGGCTACATGTCCCAGGCGTTCTCGCTGTACAGCGAGCTGACCGTGCGTCAGAACCTCGACCTGCACGCAAGGCTGTTCCACCTGCCGGCCGAACGGCGTGGCCCGCGCGTGCAGGAGATGCTCGCGCGCTTCGACCTCAGCGCCGAGGCCGACAGCCTGCCCAGTCGCTTGCCGCTGGGTGTGCGTCAGCGCCTGTCGCTGGCGGTGGCGGTGATCCACAACCCGGAAATCCTGATTCTCGACGAACCCACTTCTGGCGTCGATCCGGTGGCCCGCGACGGCTTCTGGGAGTTGCTGGTGCAGCTGTCACGGGAAGACGGCGTGACCATCTTCATCTCCACCCACTTCATGAACGAAGCGCTGCGCTGCGACCGCATTTCGTTGATGCACGCGGGCCGGGTGCTCGACAGCGACACACCACAGGCGCTGATGGCCAAGCGCGGCCTGCCGACCCTTGAAGAGACGTTTATCGCCTACCTGCAAGAAGCCGCCGCAGCCAACGTTGCCGGGCAGCCAGCAGCCGCGCCAGCCGCTACGCATGGCCCGCTCGACGCGACCAGCACCAGCGTCCGCCAGGCCCGTTTCAGCCTGCGTCGGCTGCTCAGCTACACCCGCCGCGAGGCCATGGAACTGCGCCGCGACCCGATCCGCGCAACGCTGGCGATGCTCGGCAGCGTGCTGCTGATGTTCATCATGGGCTACGGGGTCAGTTTCGACGTGGAAGACCTGACCTACGCGGTACTCGATGGGGACCAGACCACCACCAGTCAGCGCTACCTGCAGAACATCGCCGGCTCGCGCTACTTTCTGGAGAAGCCGGCGTTGGCCGGCCATGCCGACCTGGATGCACGCCTGCGCAGCGGCGAGATCAGCCTGGCGGTGGAAATCCCGCCCAATTTTGGCCGCGACCTCAAACGCGGGGCCGTGCCTGAAGTTGCATTCTGGATCGATGGCGCCATGCCCATGCGCGCCGACACCATCAAGGGTTACGTGCAAGGGATTCATCTGACCTACCTGCAACAACTGGCCCGCGAAGCCGGCGTGGACGGACAACTGGCGCCAGCCGACGTTGCCATCCGCTATCGCTACAACCCCGACGTGCAAAGCCTGCCGGCCATGGCGCCGGCGATGATCCCGCTGCTCTTGATGATGATTCCGGCGATGCTCACCGCCCTCGGCGTGGTGCGCGAGAAAGAGCTGGGCTCGATCACCAACTTCTACGTCACCCCGACCACCCGCCTGGAATTCCTGCTCGGCAAGCAGCTGCCCTACATCGCCCTGGGCATGTTCAACTTCGCCACCCTGGCGTTGCTGGCGGTGTTTGTCTTCGGCATTCCAATCAAGGGCAGTATCCTCACCCTCTGCCTTGGCGCTCTGCTCTACGTGGCCTGTGCCACCGGGCTGGGCCTGTTGATGTCCTCGATCCTGAACAGCCAGATCGCGGCGATTTTTGGCACCACCATCGTTACCCTGCTGCCAGCCATCCAGTTTTCCGGGCTGATCCATCCGACCTCGGCCATGGAGGGCGCCGGCGCCGTTATCGGCAAACTCTATCCCACCACTCATTTTCTGATCATCAGCCGCGGGGTGTTTTCCAAAGCACTGGGCCTGGCCGACCTATACCCCTATTTCATTCCAATGCTACTGGCGATTCCACTGCTGACCCTGCTCAGCGTCGCCGGCCTGCGTAAGCAGGAGCGCTAGCATGGCTAGCATTCGGCGCAAGCTCAGCAACATCATCCAGCTCGGCCTCAAGGAGCTGCGCAGCCTCTACCGCGATCCGGCGATGCTGGTGCTGATCATCTATTCGTTCACCCTGGCCATCTATGAAGGCGCCACCGCCGTGCCCGAGGCGCCACACCGCGCCAGCATTGCCGTGGTCGACGAGGATCGCTCTCAGGCCTCGCTGCGTATCATCAACGCCTTCCAGCTGCCCTACTTCATCGAGCCCAAGGCCATCACCCTGCAGCAGATGGACAGCGGCATGGATGCCGGCCTCTACACCTTTACTCTGAACATTCCACCAGGCTTCCAGGCAGACTTGCTGGCTGGCCGCCAGCCGACGCTCCAGCTCAATGTGGACGCCACCCAGGTCAGCCAGGCGTTCACGGGCGCCGGGCATATTCAGCAGATCATCGCCAGCGAGACCGCCGAGTTCGTCCGCCACTACCGCAGCGGCGATGCCCTGCCGGTCACGGCAGTGGTACGCACGGCATTCAACCCCAACCTGAATCGGGCCTGGTTCGGTGCCGTGAATGAGGTGATCAACCAGATCACCATGCTGGCGATCATCCTCACCGGCGCTGCGCTGATCCGAGAACGTGAACACGGCACCATCGAGCACCTCCTGGTGATGCCGGTGACGCCCGTTGAGATCATGGTGGGCAAGGTCTGGGCGATGGGGCTGGTGGTTCTGGTTGCCGCGGCGTTCGCCCTGCGCTTCGTGGTCGAGGGCTGGCTCGATATTCCTATTCAGGGCTCGCTACTGCTGTTCGCCGGCGGAGCCGCGCTGCACCTGTTTGCCGCGACATCCATGGGCATTTTCTTCGGCACGGTGGCCCGCTCGATGCCGCAACTGGGGCTGCTGGTGATCCTCACGCTGATCCCGTTGCAGATCCTCTCCGGTGGGGTGACCCCGCGCGAGAGCATGCCCACGCTGATCCAGAACATCATGCTGGCGGCGCCAACCACCCATTTCGTCGAACTGGCGCAGGCCATTCTCTTCCGCGGTGCAGGCGTCTCGGTCATCTGGCCACAACTGCTGGCGCTGCTGGCAATTGGCGCGGTGTTCTTTTTCGGGGCGTTGTCGCGGCTGCGGCAGTCGTTGCGTTAGCGGTCGTTGCCGCCGGACTGGTCGCTCTCGGGCGAAGGTTGCAGTTCGACCTCGAGAATCGAACCGCCCGCAGCGTGCTCGAACCCGGTCAGCGCGCTGACCAATCGCAGCTGATGATCAAAGCTCGACTGAATCTGCGCCACCCGCGACACCATACGGCGGCTGGCGATGCGCACAGCAGGGTCTTCGCTGGCCATCATCTCGAACGAATGGGTGGCCAGAGCGTCGCTCAGTTGCGACAGGCTGCGCGCGGTCAGGCTCAAAAACTCGGCCAATTGCTTGCTACAAGTGTGCATTCCATTGCCACCAATAATTGATATCGCCATGATCTTACTGCATTTCTGCCACTTGCCAGCACCAGCGCTCTGGTCGAATCGCTACAGCCTCTGGACAGACCCCGGACAATCTCGCGTCAGCCAGGGCAATTCGGTGAGAAAAATAGGCTACGCGGCCCGTCACGGCGGGCAGGGCTCTGGCCAGCGGTTTGCCGGAACAACGCGGACCGGCACATTCACACCCGTTCATGGCTCACAGCCGCGAGCGGGAATTTTTGTATTTTCGGCGGGTCTATCCTGCCGACATGCCAAGAGCCTGTAGCTCTGTAGCGCGCCAAGGAAGCCACTCAATCATGCGCATTCTCGTAACCGGCGGAGCCGGATTCATCGGCTCTGCTCTGATCCGCCATCTGATCCAAGACACCGGGCACAGCGTCCTCAATCTGGACAAGCTGACCTACGCCGGCAATCTCGAGTCGTTGGCAGAAGTCCACAGCAGCGACCGCTATCTATTCCTTCAAGCCGATATCGCCGATCGCGAACGTGTCAGTGAAGCGCTGCTGGAATTCCAGCCGGATGCCATCATGCATCTGGCCGCCGAATCCCATGTCGACCGCTCGATCGACGGCCCGGCCGAATTCATTCAGACCAACATCGTTGGGACCTACCAGCTGCTCGAGGCGACGCGTGCCTATTGGCAGTCCCTGCCAGCCGAGCGCCGCGAAGCCTTTCGCTTCCACCACATCTCCACCGATGAGGTGTACGGCGACCTGCACGGCGTCGATGACCTGTTCACCGAAACCACGCCCTACGCGCCCAGCTCGCCTTATTCCGCGAGCAAGGCCTCCTCGGATCACTTGGTCCGGGCCTGGCAGCGTACCTATGGGCTGCCGGTACTGATCACCAACTGCTCGAACAACTACGGGCCCTATCACTTCCCCGAAAAGCTGATCCCGCTGGTGATCCTCAACGCGCTGGATGGAAAGCCTCTGCCGGTCTACGGCAACGGCACCCAGGTCCGCGACTGGCTGTTCGTCGAAGACCATGCCCGCGCCCTGTTCAAGGTGGTCAGCGAAGGCCAGGTTGGGGAGACCTACAATATCGGTGGC
>TARA_R110002095_G_scaffold195914_4_pt1 | contig 12030 bp, 9 predicted proteins | sample TARA_R110002095 | Tara Oceans TARA_R110002095 (sample SAMEA4397255) | marine metagenome | biome: Polar Biome; feature: [SRF] surface water layer (ENVO:00010504); material: water (ENVO:00002006), including particulate matter (ENVO:01000060) such as... | depth 5 m | reverse complement strand
CCGGAAATTGAATCCCCCCGTCAGGATTGATTCCAGCCGCCTGCGACCAGAGTTTCAGATACTCCAGATAAGGCATGAAAATGGTCGCGTCGGATTTTTTGAATACATCCGTAACATTTTTAAAGGGGATATAGATCAGCCGATCCCATTCGTCCTGATTTTCTGCCGTTTTCTCCTGCTCTGCCGGAACAGGTTTACCTGCATCAACGGGCGGCTGCGCTGACAGATATTGGGGAACTCCCAATAAAAAGCTAGCCATCAACGAAAAAAGGAAGAAACGAGGCGTGAATCTCAGATGTCGCATATTATCCACCTTTTGTACATTATTCAGTTCCCTCGCCATATGGTGTGAACAGACAGCAAACAGGGCAATCGCGTAAAAAGCGTTAAATTCAGGGTTTACAGAAGCCAGTATAGTTTTTTTCGCTCGTGGTCTGAAAGATTGGACGTAAGTGAGACTAGGGAAATTGCGAAAAAAATGAAAATTTCTACGAATCGGCTTTTATTGTCGGGACACTCAAATCCATCTCACCTGCGATAATAAGACGTTTGAAGGACTGTTCTCGAACGAAGATGGAGGTAGTTCTGTTTCAGACTGCCCATTTCTCAAGGCAGTCATATTTGATTGATCCCGGAACAGCAATTTCGAGTTTTGCGGGTATGCCTTGCATCCGCCACGTTTTGCTGGTCAAGGCAATGAAAGCGACCGGACACGTTGCTGCCGACAAAGACAACGACAATTCTCTAGCCTGTGTCCAGGTTTACTGTCGCGTCTCCAATGCCATTTGGACCGAGCATCATAGAATGAAAGACACTGACACTATAGTGAAATACGATCGGTCCTGACCGGCCGTTTAGAGACGGCGGGGCAACATCAGTATTCAGAACTGCTGAATGAATGCGAAAAGGTCAAATGCATCTTCGGTATTACCGGGGGAACTGAAGTATCCAACTCGATTAATTGGCGACCGCTGACAGCTTGGGATGCAATGTGATCGAACGTCGCAATACTTCTTTTCCTTTGGATTTGATGGAAACATAGTAATTTCCAGGTTCCAGAATATCCTCAAGATAGAATTGAAACGTGTTTCGTAGATTCTCACGAGGAATAATATTTCCGACCCGGTAGACGATGCGTCCGTTCTCTTCACAGAAGTGGCAATCGACCCAGATATCCTCGTGCGGCGGATTGAGACTACATTGCACCAGCATCGAATCGCCCACCATAAAATCGGATTTACGATTTGTGATCCACCCACCCACCATCCGGGTTCCCAGATCCACAGCAAGAAACTTGTCTTTTTCTCTCAGCGCCTGTTCCGGAGCCAGCATTTCATCCACAAATTGACGATCGACTTCATGCAAAGTCATCCGTCCTTCAGCGCGTCTGAGACCATATAAGTCCTGCTGATATTCCACATAAATACTGAGAAATAAAACTGCAACAATGCCTGTCGACCACGCAACCGGTGATTTCCAGGCGGCCACTGGTTGAGGACGATATCTCTCAACGACCGATCGCAGCGTTGCTGCCTGCTGTTTCAGCCAGCCCCCTTTACGATAGAGCCGTCGCACGCGGGCCGATAACCATTGAACATCCTGTTCCGTGAGAAAGCAAAAATAAATCGAGATTGATATCATCGGAAAAATGTAGAGACCCAGCGAAAAGACCGTGCCAATATGAAAGGCCGTGCCCATTGCCAGCCCGATAATCCGTCCCCACTTTCGCCAGATTACAAATGCAAAAGTGATTTCCCAGACCATGGCGGCATAAGACATGACTGATAAAAAAATCGGATATAGTGTTAGAAATTCGCCCAGTGGATGCGGATTATTATATCGTGACATCGCCCAGTAACTGATCTGATCTCCTTCGAGATACCCGGGAGTATGCATCTTTGTAATTGCAGCACCAAAATAAACGACCGCAATCAGAATCTGAATCAGCCTCTGCGGCCAGATCTCGAAACGAGGTAATTCGCGGTTTGTATAGCGTGGTAAGGATTGATTCTCCTGCCTCCCTTTCAACCAACTGTCGACTGACCAGATGGCACCACAGTTTGAAAGGGAAAGCAAAAACAGGACGTGCGTAGCGATGGCAGAATACTTCGTCGCCATACTGATGCAATCCATGAAACAGAAATAGGTATAGAGTACCACAGAAGCAATCATTGAAAACCGGGTCATCCAGCCGATACTGCTGCAGATCAGAAAAAATCCCAAGGCCGCAAACAGACCAACGGCGACTGTTCCTGAAAGAACCGGCAGGAAGTCATAGTATCGAAATATATCAGCCAACGGGGCAGGCGCCCCATCAGCAGAAAACAGCTCTCTGGAATGCGGCCATCGTGTCCAGACCGTGCCAAACAAAACGAGGGGGACCAGCATACGCACGATTGCCAGCCCGTACGGAACTTCTTCCGCAAAAAAGAAACGATGGAATCGGTCACGAATCGAATTAGTTTGTGCTGGAATCACTGCTTTGGCATCCATGCTTGAAATCCTGATTGATATTGCAATTCAAAAACGGAACGTGGGGGGCTAAGCTTGCGCTTTTCGAAACCAATTCAACCCTAGTTTCCTACAGGCGATGCTAAGTGAACTGGAACATCCGGATCATGTTGCGCTCCCTCGTATTCCATACGACTACCAACGGTTGCCGCAAAAAATGGACGCCCGCGGCTCATGTCCGCAATCAGTCGGGGATTGTCGTTGATCTGTAAATGGCGCTGTCTTGTCAGCCAGGGCACATATGTTTGTGCAACCACACCTTCTGGTGTAATGACTTTTCGTAACCGATAATAATTTTTGAAATCTTTCTGCTCTTCGTAACGCTGATCCCAAACAGCATCGGACAGGTTATACTTCTTGCTCCAGGCTTCCTCGATACATAAAATACGGAGCATCGGCTCATGTTCGGTTTTGTCGAGCGTATTCATTGCCATTCTCAACCAGGCATCACCGGTTGTATCATAATGGCGCCGTCCCAGTTCGCCGTAAGGATGGTAATCTCCCCACGGTCCCGGTGATAACTCATAATATTTCCCGCTGATCCCTTCACCGATGATATGGGTGCGGATCGAATAAGCGGACCAGCCACAAAACATATCCCACACAATGTAATACATGGTGGGATGACTGCCCGTGCGGTATGTAAAGGTATGGCAGAAAATGCCAAACATCAAAACGCCGACATAACCGGCAATTGTCAGATACGTTAATCCACGCTTTAATAATCGCATCAGAATAGCCTTCCCTGGCTTAACAATGAGATCAATATTTGTAAAACACGATCAAATAAGAGCCTGAAACGTCCGAACCATTGCAGTTTCTGTCCGACAGATCACCCTCTCATTTTGGGTGGTAAATATCGCTGATCCTGGAATTCAGGTCAACAGCAACCTTTTTGTCCGATTTAACGCGCCTACCGACGGTACTCCTGCGGTCCATTCGAAGATTCGTGCTTCAAAATAGCAGCAAAAATACCTTCCCAATGATATTCTTCCGCTTCGGCGTCGATCTTTAATCCGACTTCGGTTGCCGCCTGAGTTGTAACCGGGCTGATACTGGCCAGCTTGATCTTTTTCCCGATCTGCTCACGCGCCTGCTCTGTTAACAGACGGGCAAAATTCCGGGCAATGGAAGGGCTGCTCAGGCCGATCCAGTCCACTTCTCCTGACTCCAGGAGATCGATGTTTTCCGCATCCCAGGCGGTCACATCATGATTCTCATAAACCACGATTTTATCCACAATCGCAGAGACTTCCGCTAATTCCGCCTGCAGGACTTCACGTCCCCGATTGGCCCCCGCCCAGAGAATTTTCTGCTGGCCGACAAGGGGCTTCAGTACCGCAGCCAATTCCTCAGCACGATATTGCGCGGGGATTAAATCGGCGCGAAGGTGATAAGTATTTAAAGCTTCGGCTGTTGAGGGACCGATTGTGGCGATTTTCAAATGAGATAATTTTCTTGCATCAAACCCGGCTTCCCAGAGTCGATTCAGGAAATATTGGACGCCATTCGCACTTGTAAAGATTAACCATTGATATTCATCCAGCCGCGAAATCGCATCATCAACGGGCCCCCAGTCGGCGGGCGCACTGATTTCAATCGTCGGTAACAGAATGGGCTGTGCGCCTAGCTTGAGCGCGAGCTTGATCTCGGTTCCTGATTGTTCCCAGGGTCGAGTAATGCCGACCCGCAGCCCGAATAAAGGCTTTTTTTCAAACCAGGCGATTTGATCACGCAGCGAGACACAGTCTCCGATCACAATTAACGAAGGAGCAACCAAAGCCGCCTGTCGAACGGCATCCGGCAAATCGGCGAGTGAACTCTGTACCGTTTTCTGAAATGGCGTTGTCCCGCGACTGATGACAGCGGCTGGCGTCGCCGCTGATTTTCCCGCCTGAATTAATGAAGTCACGATGTGTTCGAGTTTGTGCAAACCCATATAAAATACGAGCGTTCCGGGAAACTTCGCCAGCACTTCATAATCCAGTGCAGAATCTGTTTTTTCAGGATCCTCATGCCCTGTGATCAGCGCAACGGCAGACGCGTGTGCGCGATGTGTGACAGAAATACCGGCGTAACCAGCGGCGGCCGTTGCCGCGGTGATCCCGGGGACCACTTCAAAATCGATCCCTGCATTCTGGAGGGCAACTGCTTCTTCACTCCCCCGGCCAAAAATAAACGGGTCTCCCCCCTTTAGCCGAACAACCGTTTTCCCTTCACGGGCGGCTGCGATCAATCGCTGATTGATTTCATCCTGCTGCAGAATTCGCCGGTTTTTACTACCGTCAGAAACACGACATGTGCGTTCCACTTCGGAAGAAACATGCTGCAAGAGCAGAGGATTGACAAGACCGTCGTAGAGAATCAGGTCAGCCTGCTTGAGACATTCAATTCCTTTGATGGTGATTAATCCAGGGTCACCGGGACCTGCACCAACTAAATATACCTTACCTCCCGCCATCAGATCTGTTTACTCCACAACAACGGTTTACTTAAGCTAGAAAGCAAACTGGTATTATAGCAGAGTTTGTAGAGATCGCGAGTTGGTTAGAAGTCATACCAGGTGCCGAAACCCACCATTCGTTCGGAATTCTGAAAAAATGAATATTGCATGGTTTTTCCGTCGAGATACTGCAGCCCGATGCGGAACAGATGGTTATTTCGATCGCCGCGCCACTGCCAGCCAACCATGATATTGACATTTCCGCCCCAATTCACTTCTTCGCGTAAATAACCATTCACTGCCCAGAAAGGGGCGCCACGGAAACCAGAATGATCAGCCGGACTGAACTCGACACCGAATTGCAATTCCCAGGGCCGCGCACCGCCGTCGGTATTGAATGCATACCCAATTTCGCCATAAAGACGTAAATCCGGATCGAGGAAATATCCGCCGCCGAGTACAAACGCATCGCGTACGTAATTGATCCTCTGGAAGGTCGGATTACGTTTGAGATACTCATCGCCTACATGGGCACTGGTATGATAGTAAGCAAATTTTGCCTGATATTGTCCGCGTCTCCAGGTGAGTGGGACACCAACTCGAAAATCAGCGGCGTCCAGGTCAAGTTCTTCTTCAATATTCAAACGAGGGGGGCCGGCTCCTTCGACATCCAGCTGCCACCCTTCCAGAACATTATCGTTTAATGAACCGTAGCGTAAAATTCCGACGCGCGCTCCTGCTTCCAGTTCCATTTGCCAGCCGATGTCCTTTTCATTCAACACGGCAAGCGCCATTCTCGGCTCTTTGGGTCCTGCTAAATAGGAAGTGTAGAGCAGGTCTGTTGGCAAAACCGTCCAGCCCCAGCAGTTGCCTCCGCATATCTCTTCGATCGACTCGGTATAGTCACTTTCATTTCCCGGCATGCTTTCAAAACCGGGATAATCGGAATTCTCTGGAAAGGACTCAAACGTGGAAGGATAATCTGTCTGTGACGAGTTCACATGGCGAACCTGATCCGATTTACCTCGCAGTTGAGCCGTGTTCTGAGAATAAAGGGGAGGTAGGCTTTGTGAAATGTCCTGTTTCCAGCCGGTTCGCTGAATTGATTCTGCCTGATGCAAAGGCATTCCCAGATGTACCGGGTTAGGTTGTTGACTGGCGTATTGCTGCTCCAGATAAACCTGTGCCTGGCTGGCTGATTGGTGACGATCACGCTGGCTGGCCCCATATGGCGATGGTGCCATAAATGGTTTCGCGCTGGGATTCTGCTGCCTAAACTGTTGCGCTTTCACGTCTCCGCTATGAGCGCATAACAGCATCCCTAACAGTGACAGTCGCAGTAAAGATGAAATAAATAACCTCACCAGTGAGGCTCCTGTTGCGAACCTCAGCAGAAAAACGCTGAGACGTATTGAAAGAAATGAGAGGATCAGAAGGTCTGAACAGAGAGAGAGGAGGATTCACATGATGTGAATTGGATAAGTGATAGGAGTATAGCGAGATGAGTGAGAAGCGAAAAGGCGAATTTGGCTTTCGAATTATCGTTTAAAAGCAACTCGCTCACGTTCACCTATATATTTATCATATAAAGACTTGTGACATAAATCCGCAGGTAAAAAGGTTGAAAAATCAGCTCTGTCTGAGGTGAGGCGATTCACAAATAATTAAAAGGTTTTCGCTTATTGCTTGATATGTAGTGTGTTTTTTTCGTTTAATAACAGCGTCTGGCCTGGCATCAGATATTTTTCAACAACTCCCTGTTCGGAGAAAAAACGAATCCGGGCTGAATAATAAAATTCATGAGATTCGCCCACACGCAGTCGGTATGGACCATTCCATGGCATGGAAGGGCCTTTTAATTCATATAAAACAGGCGTTTTTGATTGATTCACAATCTTCGTCGCAGATTTCTCAGTGCCTTCCAGTACCGTAAAGAAACTGGAATTATGTAGAGGATTATGCTCGCGAAACCAGTGATTTCGAACTTGATTGAGCCAATCGGCATCTGCTTTTTCTTCCACGATCTTCAGCTGACTGAAACGATCATATTCATCCAGCAGCAACCTGGCGACTTTCGCTGATTCCGACTTGGGATAGAGTCGAATCACTTTTTTCGCGACTCGTTTCTGTTGCGAAAGCACCAGTTTTTCCACCCCTTTTAATAATTCCTGAGCCGCTGCTTCCTGTTCTTGTGGCGTCATCTGAGACTGTTCAGTCGTTGGAGCAAATGGATCATTCTGAGCTCGTGCGAACTGGTGCGCGCCTGTAAAATTGATAAAAGCTGCCAGGAGAACCACACGGCAGATTTTGATAGATTTGATCGAGTGAAAACAATCAGAGTTCATTTATTACACCTCAGGTACAGCAAGTCAGATAACCAGTCACGTATCTCAAGTTTACCCGCCAAATAGAAGAGAGGCCTTTTTACATGGGAAATAGAGTGCGGTTTTCACAATACATTTCAGGAGAGGGCCGAATTTTTTTCGCAGGTCGCATCACAGGAAGATCCTTCATAAACCATTCATTCTAAATAAGTTACTGGTAACAATTTGTTTAGTTTGCTGATCGGGCAGTCAGAGAAGACAATCCAAGTGAAATTGCATAAAATACAGAGAACTGTTGAATCAAATCATACTATCAGGGAATTCCGCTTCCGTGCAGAAAGAGTTACATACAATGGCAAGTTCCACCCGGCCTCAATACGGGCGCGTCTGGATGACCTTCCTGCAAAATTCCCTGATTCGTGAAATGACGTTTCGCGGTAATTTACTGATCACCATTGTCACACGCGGCTTCTGGTTTGCTGCGCAATTAATTCTGTTTGATATCATTTATCGAAATGTCAATTCCATTAATGACTGGTCGCGGGATGATTATTTTGCCTTCATGGCGACAGGGATGTTAATCAACGCGATTGTTGAGACATTTTTTATGCCCAACTGTGCTAATTTCAGTGAATTGATTCGAAGTGGAAATCTTGATTTTGTTCTGCTAAAGCCGATTGATACCCAGTTCCTGGTCTCATTTGAAAAAGTCAATCTGGCAATGTTGAATCAGGTCATGCTTGCAGGGGGACTCTTATTCTATGCTCTGTTTAATGCAACACAGATTGAACAGGCAATATCTGTCATTCAAACCCTGATTCATTCAGGTCAGTGGTTTCCACTTTTGGTAATCTGTTTTCAGGGAACAGTTCAGATCTTCATGTATTGTCTCCTGCTGGCAGTGGGAGTCGCGTTTTTTTACAGTCTGATGATTGCCTTAGCCAGCAGCAGTATCTGGTTTGGTCGCAATCAGGGGCTTTATGATTTCTGGTTTTACATCACCGTATTTGCCCGTTATCCCAGCAGCATTTACAGCGGTTCACCGACAGGCGAGGTGATCCGGTTTGCTTTTTCGTATTTAATCCCCATCCTGCTTGTGGTGACTGTTCCCGCACGACTCTTGCTTTCAAAGGCATTAGAGCCATCATGGATTACGTTCGTGTCAGTTTCTATCACGCTGGCCTTATTATTAATTTCACGCAATATCTTCAAATGGTCCTTAAACAGCTACCGCAGTGCCAGCAGTTAATCGTTTCAGTCACGTAATCAACCTCATCAACTTCGCAGCAGTTTTCTATTGAGTATAATATGAATATCGTAATTATGGGTGCAGGAACGGTTGGCACATTTGTCGCCGATACACTCTGTGCCGAGCAGCATAATGTCACCATCATTGATAAATCACGGAGTGCCCTGGAGCAGGTCGAAGAACGGGTCGATGTGCAAACGATCTGCGGTTCTGCCTGTGATTCAGCAATCTTGTTTCAGGCGGGCGTACTGGGAGCTGACCTCTGTCTGGCAGTGACCAGTCAGGACGAGGTCAATATGGTTGGTGCCAGCCTTGCCAAAGCAATGGGAGCGCGCCGTTGCGTAGCACGTGTATTCAACCATGCTTACTTGAATCTGAGTACGTTCGACTATCAGCGGCACTTCAACATCGACCGCCTGCTGAGCCTTGAACATTTGACGGCTCTCGAACTTGCCAAGGAGATCGGCGAACCCGGTTTGTTCGCAGTTGAAAATTTTGCGAGAGGCGAAGTCGTCATACAGGTACTCGATGTCCAATCGGGGGTGACTGCCGACGGAATGCTGTTGCGAAACCTGAAGCTTCCCAGCGGTGTCCGTGTCGGTCTGATTTCAGACGGTGTGAATACTTCGATTGCAGGCGCTGACAATGTTATCAAAGCCGGACAAATCGTGACTTTGATCGGAACTCAGGAAAACATTGATAAAGTTCACCGCATGTTTCAGCATAAACGGGCTGTGAAATTTCGAGTGATTATCGCTGGTGGCGGGAACATCGGTTTTAATCTCGCACGTATTTTGCAGAAAAAAGAATACTCTGTCACGATTCTGGAATCTGACCCCATCCGATGCGAATTTCTCTCAAGACATCTTGATGCGACCACCATTCTCCACGCCGATGCGACACGGCGAACTGAAATGGAAGAAGCCCGCGTTGGTAAAGCGGATGTATTCATCGCAGCAACGGGGCGGGATGAAGACAACATTGTCTGTGGTGTGGAAGCCAGGGAACTCGGAGCAAACCGTATCATGAGTATCGTGCGGCGGCCCGATTATGCCAATGTGCTGGAGAAACTGGGAATTGATGTTGCAGTCAGTCCTCGGGAAGTGATTACCCGCCAGATAATGGGAATGGTGCAGTCAGGTCCCATCATCAGCCATTCAGAAATTGGGGGAGGCAATTCGGCAATTCTGGAACTGGAAGTTCGCAAAAATGCACCGATCACTCAAGCACGCTTGAAAGACCTCAAATTAAAACAAGCCCTGATCGCTGCTGTTGTCAAAGAAGATTGCGTCCGGGTTCCCGGTGCCGACGACCAGATTCAAGCGGGAGACAGTGTCATCCTGCTGTGTGAACAGGATAACCTGAATGAGATCATACCACTGTTTAAGCCGCAAAACTGATACAGACGGACCGCATTACAGAATCTGCTGATTTTCGGGAATTCTCTCACGCGCCACTTCGAATTCTGAACTATATTTGTCCAGCAGAGAGCGTCTTTCTTCGTACCCCTTTGACGCTGAAATAATTCTTAGCATCGCTCATTGAATACAGGCAGCAGGTAGCGCTCATGACTGACCGTAGAAGATCGACAAGCCGACGTTCAGGAGATGAGCGACGCGAATATAAACGAACCAAAGCAACAACCGAGATCAGTTTATTGCGATCAGGCAGCGTTTCCAGCCGCGAACCATTGAATGGAATGCTTTCAGATGTTTCATTGAACGGGATCCGAATTCTCGTCGATATTCCACTTGCTGTCGGGGAATCACTGCTGGTCGAAGTCCATGATGCCGGAAAACACCTCTTTAACTCGACGGCAAAAGTCATCTGGCATCAACAGGAACCCTCCGGAAAATATACCACCGGATGCGAACTGTGTGTATTGCTGACACAGAAGCAGGAAAAAACCCTGAATGCGTTTCTCGACCGTGCCGCAGAGTCAGATAATTTCGTTCGGAGTTAACAGAACGGATTCGACTTTGAATACTCGCTCATTCAGGGCTAACCGATTGTGTATCCACCGTCGACCACGATTTCCTGGCCATAAATATTCTGGGCCGCATCCGAAGCTAAAAAGACAGCGACTTCCGCAATATCTTCCGGTTTACCAAATGCTTGCGGGATCAATCGACTGGTAATATTCTCAGCCACATTTTTGAGTTGAGCGGCGTTCAGTCCCACATGATCCCAGAGCGGAGTTGCAATCGGGCCAGGAGCAATCGAATTCACGCGGATGCCGCGAGGTCCCAACTCTGCCGCCAGTGTCTGTGCTAACGATTTCAAAGCCGCTTTCGAAGCAGAATAGGCTGCCAGTCCCGGAAAGCCAACTTGAGTCAAAAATGTCGTGATAAAGATGATGGCAGCACCATGGTTCAAATGTGGCAAGAACGTGCGAACCGTCTGTAAGGCACCATGAAAATTCACATCAAACGTTTCATTGATGGCTTCGCGCGAGGATTGCTCAAGGGGAATCACGCGTGCCATCCCGGCATTCGGAACCAGAATATCCACGCGGCCAAACCGCCGCTCGGTCGCTTCAACCAGCCTTTTGAGATCGGCGGTGTTCGTCACGTCACCGTCGACCACCAACGTGCGTGCAGGAAACCGCGCTTCCAGTTCTTCCAGAGGTTCACTCCTTCTGGAAAAGACCACAACTTTAGCGCCTTCATTCAAATAAAACTCAGCAATAGAGCGGCCAATACCACTGCTGGCACCAGTGATTACAGCAATCTTATTGAACAGGCGATCGGCCATCGAAACCCTCTGCTAAGTGAGCTAAAGCGCGTTCCATTTATTTTCATAGCGCTGCCATCAAGGTAGACACAGGCTGCGGAAAAACGGTTGAATGAGTTTACCTATAGCAACTCAAAGATGAATTCACAAGCGGTGAAAAACAGACGGCATCGCTGAGTCTGCCAATCAGTGAATCAGAATAAATTCATTGGAATTAAGATACGCCCAGTAGATGTCCTGATAACTTTGCTGGATGGCCGTCTGCAAGGGAACATTGTGGGACGTCAGATATCGGGTGCGGTCCTTAGCCAGGCGTTTCAATTCTGACAACTCGCGCGAAGTGGGATAACGCGTCAAAGCGGCCAGACTCAGCTTTTTTATTCTGGTATCGGGGCTGCGTTCTTTCAGAGCCTGTGCCAAAATCGTCTCTTCCTGCTGGTAATCAAGACTGTGCTCAACCAGGGGGCCGTTCATCATTAACAGTGCCTGTGTGATCGTACCATCAAAGGTTGTCGTTTCATCATTTTCTTCATTTTCGTGAGTATAAACAAACTGCTGCAGCCAGTGATCGCGTTTCTGCATTTTGTCCCAGGCATGAGAATAATTGGTAACAATCTGAGCGGGATTCGCTGTGACCAGCAGGGAATCGTAAAGCTGTTCTGCCGTCATCTGCTTGACGTACATGCGGCTGAAATTAGGAGTACTGCCGTCATCAGGATTGTCTGAAACATTATCCTCGGCAAAACGACTGCTGAGTCGATAGGCGTCAG
>TARA_R110002095_G_scaffold174949_1_pt1 | contig 12033 bp, 11 predicted proteins | sample TARA_R110002095 | Tara Oceans TARA_R110002095 (sample SAMEA4397255) | marine metagenome | biome: Polar Biome; feature: [SRF] surface water layer (ENVO:00010504); material: water (ENVO:00002006), including particulate matter (ENVO:01000060) such as... | depth 5 m | reverse complement strand
AGTATGCGCTTAGTCTGACACAGGATGTAAGGGATGGCGACATTCTGGAGAAAGGCATGCTGGACTGGCAGGTCGTGCCGGAAAGCCTTTCCACGGGGACGCTGTTGCTCAAGGGGGAAACCGATATGTCGGAATGGCCGGGTGCTGTTCTCACACGGGATATGCCAAACGGCAGCTTTATTCGGAAAACTCAATTCATTCTACCAACGGACCCCGGATACCTGAAAGCGCAACTATTGGAGGGAACGCGCGCGCGTCCGGTTGCAATCGATAATGCCCGGAAGTTTGACGAGCTTCGTCCCGGGGACCGTGTTGATCTGATCCTGACCTATAAGGCGCCCGCTGGTGCCGTTCGGGCCGGGGAGACGGTCGTGAAAACCATTCTTGAGAGTGTACGTATTATTGGAGTCGGGGCGGGCGTCTCCGCCGTTGGGGCGAATTCCGGCGCGCCCGGCACTCTTACACTGGCGCTCACGCCGGAAGATGTCGAGTTGGTGTCAGTGGCGGAGGCCATAGGGCACTTGCGGATTTCTCTGCGCGGTGAAAATACACCTGCTGCCTCCCGGATCAAGTCAGAAATGGCCTCCTTTTCGGCAAGCGATCTCTTTCCCGAGTTGAAATCTCCGTCCCGGCCCGTTGTTCGGGATACGTCGCGGGAGGTTCGGATATTCCGCGGCGGTGAGACAAAAGTCCTCACACTCACGGGCGGAGGTCAATAGGGGCAAATGAAATATCATATCGGCAAAATTGGATTGCTTGCCCTGATGCTGGGGGTGCTTATCCTGCTATCACCTCCCCGCGCTCAGGCAGCGGAGACGGCGGGGCAGGCCAGCCTGTCGCTTGAGGTCAACCAGGGGCGGCTCTTTCCTCTGAAAACGCCGGTGACGGAAGTACTGGTAACAAATCCGGCCATTGCCGACATCCAGGTCACCGCCACCAATGGCCTGTTTGTGTTCGGGAAAGCACCGGGGCGAACTCATATCATGGCGCTCGGCGCGGACGGGCGGGCAGTCTTTGACCAGTCAGTTACGGTGACCCGGGACCTTGAAACGCTTTCGACGTTGCTGAAGGAGCAATTTCCGAAAAATAATCTCGCCGTCCAGTCGACGCCCGGCCGCATTCTGCTCTCGGGCCTGGCACAGACACCGGTTCAGGCCGAACAGATTGCCTCCGTCGTAAGGGGGTTTCTCAGCGACGGGGAGGAGATCGTCAATCGCATTGAGATGCTGGCGGCCTCGCAGGTGAATATCCGGGTGCGCATTGTCGAGATGAACCGGGAGGCCACGAAAAACCTCGGGATCAACTGGGATGTGCTTCTAAATCCGGGATCGCTGGCAATCGGGTTGATCACCAACCGCTGGCCGACGGCCGTCGGAAACCTGTTCATCCCCAATTCGGCAAACAGCGGCGTCGGGGGTAGCGGCTTTCTGGGGTACCAGGGAAGCAATGGGTCGGCGTCTGTCGTGATCGACGCCCTGGCGGAGGAAAATTTGCTAACGGTTCTGGCGGAACCGAACCTGACCTCCCGCTCCGGTGAAACGGCAAGCTTTTTCGCCGGCGGGGAATTTCCGATTCCCGTCTCTGCCAATGATGAGCAGGTCACGATCGAGTTCAAGAAATTCGGTGTCATCCTCGATATCACACCGACAGTCCTGTCCGACAAGCGGATCAGTATCCATATCCGGCCGGAAGTGAGCGAAATTTCCGAGGTCGGGGCAGTTGTTATCAATAATTTCCAGATACCGGGCATTGCCGTGCGGCGGACGGAGGCGACCATCGAGCTTGCCAGCGGCCAAAGCTTCGCTGTCGCCGGGCTCTTGCAGAACCAGACCCGGAATATTGTCAATGAAGTACCCTGGCTCGCGGATCTCGCAATCCTCGGTCCGTTGTTCCGGTCCACCCGCTACCGCAATATGGAAACTGAGCTGGTGATCATTGCAACGGCGAACATCGTGAAGCCGCGGGAGAATATTGCTCTCGCTACTCCAACGGACCGCTATCGACCGACCGGTCTCGTCGAGAAAATGACCGAGGGCAAGCTTGCCAGACCTGCCCTTGCGCCGGAGATCCCGGGCGGATCGGGGCAGGGCGGCCTGACCCTCAAAGGGCCGGCGGGCTATATTTACTGAGCAGGAATGGGAAATACGATGACAAGGATCATATACGTTGCGTTTCTTTTGCTCTGTCTTCCGATCCTCAGCGGTTGTACAGCCCCGCAAAATCCGACGAATTTGCCAGTCGGTCAGGCAAAGAACGGGATCGAGAGTAAAAGCTATCTCATTACCTTCTCACCTCAGGGAAATGACGGCGAGCTTCGGGCGCGTGACGGGCTTTCTTTTGCGGATTTTCTGGAGGATCTGCGCCGTGATCCTCCGGGCTACGTCAATTTTCTCCCCGCTGGCGACAGTTTCGATGAATCCGGGCTAATGGAGAGGCTGCAACAGTCAGGACTGTCACGCTCAAGCGATATCGAGGTGAGCCCGGTGACGCATAGTCCGAAAGGGCCAGCACTGACCGTCAGCGTGACTTATTACTACTATCGCCTGGCCGATTGCGGCACTGATCTTTCGTTCCGCAAGCTCGATCACATTGCCATGACATCGCCGGGGTTTGGCTGCGCGGTTGAGCAGAACCGGATGCTCAGCCTTGCCCGCCCTGAAGACTGGCGCCATGGACGTGCGCTAGCCCCGTCCCTTGCAGGACCGGATGTCAAGGCAGTGACGACATGGCAGAACGCCACCCCCACCCCCTTTCCACAGCGATCCAACTAGAGGGCGGGCAGCATGGCAAAACGGCAAACACCCGAGATCGTGACATTCCCGGCAAGCGACAATCCGGCGGTCACCACGGCGGCCTATGTTGCCGACAGGGAAACGGAAAAGTATCTGAATGAGCTGCTCCCCAAATGGGGCTACGACAAATCCCGTATTGTCAGGGGTTCCATTCAGGATGCCATCCGGGATTATGAAACAAAATCGATGCCGGGGGTTTTAATCGTCGATATCTCCGATACGCCCCTGCCGCTTTCTGATTTGCAGGAGTTGGCCGATATCAGCCCGCCCCAGGTCAATGTGGTAGTGCTGGGCACACGGGACAATGTCGGGCTCTATCGCGACCTTATGGATATCGGCGTGACGGATTATCTGGTCAAACCGGTTCCCTCCGATCTTTTATATAAGGCCATTGCCCGGGCCAGCGGGCGGGGCGCTGTGCGGGGAACAGATCAGAGAACCGGTAAAACTGTCGCCGTCTATGGTGTCCGGGGGGGTGTCGGGGCGACAACAACCGCGCTTAACACGGGGTGGCTGCTCGCCAATGTGTATAACCGTCATGTGGCGCTCGCTGATCTCAATCTGACAAGCGGCACTCTGGCCCTTGAAATGGGGTTGGAACCTTCTTCCGGTCTTGCGGAACTGTTGACCGGGCCGGATCGTCTCGACAATGTGTTCGTCGATCGTGCCATACTGGACGCGGCGGAAAGGCTCAAGCTACTCGCTTCCGAATGCGATCTTGAGACAGAGCAGGAATACGACTCCGCCGCTGTTGCTGCCTTGATGCAGCATCTGCGGAACCGTTTTCATTTCATTATCCAGGATATTGACCGGAACCCGCCCGCTGTCGCCATGGAGGTATTGCGCACCGCCGACGTGCGGGTACTGGTCATGGATCCGTCACTGGCCTCTGTGCGTGATGCAGCGCGCATCCTGAAATTGCTGGAAAAGGATGCGGAGGCCCGTAAAACGCTGGTTGTCCTCAATCGGGTTCGCTCCGCCGGACGCGCCGATGTTCCGCGCGATAAAATAGCAAAATTTATTGATCACCCGATCGATATGGTCATTCCTTTCGATCGGAAGAAGCTGGCGCTTGCCAGCCTGAACGGAGAGCCGGTCGCCCGCCGGAAATCCCCGGTGACCGATGCCTATCATCGGCTTGCGGCGGAGTTGGTCGGCCAAAGAGATAGCAAGCGTCGTTCCGGCTGGTTGTCCGGCCTGATGGGTGGGTAAGATGTTTGGCCGGAAATCTGATATGGAACAGATGGCCGGGCTGGCCGAGGCAGGCGAAGAGTTCATCAGTGAACCATCGGCAAAACAACGGGCCGCGAGCGTTCCGGCAGAACTGGTCGAGCGGGTGCGCCAACAGTTCTACAACCGCATCGATCCAACCGCCGCCTCCGGCATGGCACCGGAGCAACTTTCTTTACGGATTACCGAGGCTGTCTCGAAAATTGTCGATGAGGGAAAGCTTCAGCTTAATTGGAAGGAACAAAGCGCCATTGCGCGGGAGCTGTTCGACGATATCGTCGGTATTGGCCCGATCGAGACACTGCTCAGCGATCCGGAGGTGACGGATATTCTGGTGAACGGACCGGACACCGTCTATGTGGAGCGGGCAGGCCGGTTGGAACTCACCAGTTATAAATTCCGGGACGATAATCATGTACTGGACGTTGCGCGGCGGATTGCGGCCTCTGTCGGGCGGCGGGTGGATGAGGCAAATCCCATGGTCGATGCCCGGTTAAAGGATGGCAGCCGTGTTAATGTGATCGCCCCACCGCTTTCCGTCTACGGGACGATCATCTCGATCCGGAAATTCTCGAAAGACGCCATGGGACTGGACGAGCTCTGCGCGAGCGGGGCCTTCTCAGGAACAATCAGCCGGTTCCTGAAAATTGCGGCGCGCTGTCGCCTGAATATCCTTGTGTCCGGCGGAACCGGCTCCGGCAAGACGACGCTGCTGAATGCGCTGTCCGGCCTGATCGATGAAAACGAACGGATCGTCACCATCGAGGATGCGGCGGAGATTGCCCTGCAACGTCCGCATGTGGTCAGCCTTGAGACACGCCAGCGCAACAGCGAAGGGAGCGGGGAAGTGTCGCAGCGCGATCTTCTCCGCAACAGCCTGAGAATGCGTCCAGACCGTATTATTATTGGTGAAGTTCGCGGCGGGGAAGTTTACGACATGCTGCAGGCCATGAATACCGGGCATGACGGTTCCATGTCCACCATCCACGCCAACAGCGCGCGCGATGCCTTGTTGCGACTTGAAAATCTGATGCTGTCCAGCCTCGCCAACTATCAGAGCCGGGGTGCGCGGCAGCAGATTGCGAGCGCCCTGGACCTTGTTATCCATGTGGAGCGCGGGCCGGACGGCCATCGCTTCATCCGCAATATTTCCGAAATCGTCGCTCTGGAAGGGGATGTCATTACCAGCCAGACGCTGTTCGACTATAAAGGAGAGGGGCCCGAGGGATCGCAAAACGATGATACGGGCTTTCATTACACCGGCGCTCGCCCGCATTTCGAGGAAAAAATCGCGAAATTTGGTCTTCTCGCGGAGCTGCGGGAGGTCCTTCTTTCATGACGCCCGAATTATATATATTAGCGCTCGCAGAGTGGCTGCCGTTAGCAGCCTTTATTGTTTTCCTGCTGAGCGGAACCTTCCTGCTACTGTTCTCCCATCGGCAGATCGGCAGGCGGAACCGGATGCTGACCGCGCGGCTAGCCGGGTTGCAAGGGGAACGGGAAGCGCCGCCAACGCCTCTTACACCACTGCCTGAAATGACGACGCTCTATATATCGGAAACGCCTGAGCAGAGCTGGCGGGATAAGATCACATCGAGATTAGGCTTGTGGCTGCTGGTGACGGGTGCAGGGGGTGCAATGCTGATCGTTGGGTTTGCCGGATTTCCCCTCATCACAGGGTCTATTCTTCTCGGCGGCGTCCTCTGTGCCATCGCCGTAATCTCCTTTCGAATATACCGGCGCCGGGCCCGTCAGCGGCGATTTGTAGAACAGTTACCGGAAGCCATCGACATCATTATTCGCGGCGCGCGCGTTGGTATGTCCCTGCAGGAAAATTTTCAGGTCATTGCACGGGAAATGCCGGATCCGGTGGGCGGGGCCTTCCGCACTCTGGCCGAGAAGCTGGCGATCGGTATCGATCTGGAAACTGCGCTTGACGCAACAGTCAGGATCGCCCGTGTGAAGGAATTGCAGTTCATGGCGACAACCCTGATCCTGCAGCGGCGTACCGGTGGGCAATATGCGGAGGTCCTCGAGAATCTGGCGCAGGTGCTGCGGGACCGGCGGGCGCAGGCGTTAAAAGCGCAGGCTCTAACGTCGGAGGCGCGGATGTCGGCGCGCATCGTGACCGGGGTGACAGGCGTAATCCTCTTAATCATGTCATTTACCAACCGGGCGCAGCTTGATTTTCTCTTCGTCGATCCGCTGGGCCAGAACCTGCTGATCTATTCCGCGATCAGCATCCTCATCGGCTTTTTCATCATCTCCCGCTTATTGGGGACGTTAAAATGACGGGTTTCCAGATTGAGACGGGGGAGGAGATCCTGCTGCTGGCGATGATTTCGCTCTGCTTTCTACTGGCGTCCATGCTCTTTGTGGCTGCTGTCCGGGCAAAAAAAGAGGAACTGGTAGATCGTCGGCTTGATGGTTTTCGGCTTGAGAAGCCAGCGCCGCACAAGACGCAGGAAGCCCCACTCCGGATCAATCTTGAAAAACAGGATGAACTGGAGGAACGAAAAAAAAGAAAATCAGTTTTCCTCATTTCCGGGCTGTTTGGGAACAGGGGTCTCAATCGGCGCCTTGTGCGGGCGGGCTATGATCCCGCAAGGTACCGCCGCCCTTTTTATATTGCGCGAATCCTTTGTTTCTGTCTGGAGGCGTTCCTTGCCGCCTTCCTGTTCGATGCGGTGCTGGCAGAACAATTCGGACCTCTCATAACCACCGTCCTTGTTCTCGCCGCCGGAATCAGCGGGAGTTTCCTGCCCAACATATTGCTTAAGTTTCGAATCCGGCAGCGGCGACGACGGATTGAGCGGGCAATGCCCGATATGATCGATCTGCTTATTCTCTGTGTAGAGGCGGGGCTGACGCTGGAAACTGCGATTGTCCGCACCATTGAGGGGCTGGAACCGTTTGCGCCGGACGTTGCCGCCGAGATGAAGATCACCTTAAGCGAGCTGCGTATTCTGCCCGATAAATCCATGGCGCTCACCAATCTTGCCGACCGAACGGCATCGAAAAGCCTGAAATATCTCGTGCTGTCGCTGCGTCAGGCGGAACGCTACGGCACGTCTATCACCGGGGCGTTGAAGGCGGTGGCGATGGAGAACAGGAAAATGGCCATACTGGAGCTGGAGAATAACGCCTCCCGGATGCCTGCCCTACTGAGCGTCCCCCTCATTCTTTTTATTTTGCCACCCGTCGTGGCGATCTCCGCCGGACCCGGCTTTGCCCTGATGATGCGTACAATTGGAGGATAATATGCCGTATCGCCTATCGCTTCTTGTTCTGATCGCCATGATGTTTTCTGGTTGCGCCATGCCGCAGGGTGATCTGGATGCGCAAACCCTGTTTGAGGACAAGGCCGCGCGGGAGCGGGCACTAAAAATCGCAGATATATCGGTCGAATCCGGTAATTTCCCGGCGGCCATTGATATATATCAAAAAATACTGGCCAAGAATCGCTTTGACGAGCCGGTTCTCTATCGTCTCGGAGAGACATACCTAAAGGCGGGAGCGCCGCAGGAAGCTGTTACCGTCTTTGAAAATCTGGAAGCGCTGACGCCGGAGGATGTGAAGCCCTGCCTCGGGCTGGGCCGGGCCAACCTGTCTCTATACCGCCCGGAATCTGCCGATTTGTATTTCGCCAAATGCACCGAGATTGACGGGGAAAATATTGAGGCGCTGAGCGGACGCGGTATTGCACTCGATATGGCCGGGGATCATGCAAAGGCGCGGGAGCTTTATACGCGGGCACTTGTGGTTGCGCCGGACGATATGGGCATACTCAACAATCTCGCGCTTTCCTATCTGATGGCGGGGGAGTATGACGCGGCTATCAAGGCCCTGGCGCCGCTTGCCTTCACGCCAACATCCACGGCTGTGATCCGCCAGAATCTCGCCATGGCGTATGGACTTGCCGGAGATGAGGCGGCGGCAGCGCGGATTGCCCGGCTCGACCTTGATCAGTTAACTGTAGAGAACAACCTCAAATTCTACCGGCAGATACGGCGGATGGAGGATACAAGCCTGCTGCGGCGGCTTCTTCTTGGTCCGCGCATACCGGAGGAGACCGTTTCGTGACGCCGTGGGAACTTCAAAAACATGGAGGATTGCGGGACGAACGGGGCTCGCTGGCCGTAGAAATGGCAATCCTGTTGCCAATCGTCTTTGCCCTTGTCTTTGCAGCGATCGACATCAGCCGGATTCTGCTCGCCCGCGGCCTTGTCGATCAGCTTGGTGTGGAACTTTCAAACAGCCTGAAATATGAAACAACGCCAGCGGCGCGCGCCCTGCTGACGGAAGAGACGCTTCAGGGGCGGTTGTCATCGCTATCCGAGGGGCTGAGTGGTGGATTGATCGATCCGTCCCGGCTCGAACTGTCGGTTTTTCCTTACAACGACCTTACCGCGCTCGTCAGTGAGACCGCAAGTGGCGGTCTGATCGGCCTGCCCGAAGCGGTAACGGCTATCCGGCTTGAGTATGCGGTGCCGCTGACAACTCCTTTTGCGAACTTCTTCTATGAGACGGGCGACAGTGTCCAGTCGTCAATGGTGGTTATCAACAATGGTCGATAACATACTAAAAAATAACCCGAAAGACGTTATCCGGGATCAGCGGGGAAGTCTCGCGGTCGAGGTCGCGCTGATCGTACCGGCGATCATGTTCCTGTTGCTCGCGGGCGTGACGCTCGCGCATATTGTACAGCTGACCCGAACAACGGACCGGGTGGCTGCCCTCTTGGCAGATGACCTGTCGCTTAAATCCGGATTGATCGAGGCGGATTTCGATACGGTTCTGGCGGCAGCGGCGGGCCTGATCGGTGCGAGCGGGTTCCCGGCGGCGATCCAGATCGATATGACGGCGCTGGAATTCACACAAGGCGGGACGTCAACCGTCATCTGGAGCCGGAACCGGGGAAATGGAGGACTGTCTTGCGCCCCGGCATCTCCAGCCCTGTCCGCGCTCGGTGAAGGCGATGCGGAGGTCGGGCTTTATTTTATACTTGTCGATCTCTGCGTCACCCCGGAAGAGGGCTTCTTCCTCTCCGGCTTTCTCCGTGTTACTGGCTTCACGCTGCATGGCCGGGCATTTTCGGTTGGGCGCAAAGCCGCCGTCCGCAGTCTGGGCGGATGACGGGCCGCGCCTTTCTCAGCCGTTTCACGCGGTCGGAAGACGGGGCGGCGCTGCTTATTTTCACGCTCACCCTGTTTATTGTTCTGGGCGGGATTGCATTCGCCATTGATGCCTCCCGCTTTTTCTCCGCGAAATCACGTCTTAGCCTTGCAACGGAAATGGCAGCTGTCGCCGCCGCCAAAAACCTCCGTTTTTTGGACACATCGGCACTGGAACAGATGACGGCAGATGTGATGCGGGCCAATTTCGAGGGTGCCAGCCTGCTCAGCTATGAGAGCGATTCTGCCGTTTCGCCGACCGTTGCCGTTACGCCTAATCTGGAGACGGGCGATGTGACGGTCGAGAGCAGTGCGACGGTCCCGACGACCCTCTTGCGGGCGCTGAATTTTATGGACGATGTCACGGTTTCGGCGCGCATCACCGCCCGTCAGGAAATGCCGGAAGCGGAGGTTGCGCTCGTTCTGGAGGCATCCGATTCAATGGAAGCCTCCGGCCGTCTGGCGGAGGTCCGGACCGCCGCGAGTGCCTTCATCTCGGCCATGGAGGCGGAGGTGCCGCAGGGCGCAGGCGTGAAATGGGGGTTTGTTCCCTTCGGTAATGTCCTGGTCAATGTCGCACCGCATTCGGATTGGGTGGAGAGCGGAAGCTGGCCCTTGAGCCTGCCACCGCTCATCCCGGGCACGACAGGATGGACCGGCCCGCTTGCCGAAGATCGCTGGTGCGTCTCCCCGCGCAACAGCGGGGCGGGGGAAGATGATATACCGCCGAATGTTACGCCGTTTCCGCTTATCCTCAGCCTGTCATCGGAGATTGATATGCTGACAGGCCTTCCGCATTTTACCAATGTAACAACGGCGGACTGCCGGGAGGAACGGATTTTGCCGCTCGGTGACGGGGCAACGCTGCTCGATGCCCTTAGCGGTCTTATCGGCAATGGCGATGCCGCTTATGGCCGGGGAATGCTGTGGGCGGAGCGGTTGCTGTCGCCGCAATGGCAGGGGGTCTGGACCGGCGACAGCACCATCCCGGCGGCCTATGATGACGCGATAATCGAGAAGGTCGCACTGCTTCTCACGAGCTCCGCCGCCAGCGATATTTCGGAGAATACGCGCCTCGCCGACACATGCACGCGGATAAAGGGAAACGGTATTCATCTTTATACCATCGATTATCTCGCCCCGGCGACGACGTCCATCCTCCTGCAGGGCTGCGCCAGTACCGCCGGGCATTATTTCAGGGTGACGGATGCGGCGGGGCTGAACCGGGCCTTCCTGTCAATTGCCCGCTTCCTGACCATCGTCCGCTTTCCGGGATAGGACCGGCCAGCCATCGGGGGCGATGAAGCAGCGCTCGGTTCTGCTGCCATTACTGAGGGCGACAAGCTCCGGAGCGGGCCGTGACAGAAATTGCCGCATGAGGTGGTCGGCCAGATCGCCCGGTCCGCCTTCAGCTGTTTCGCCCGCGTAAAATTCCGGCGTGATCCAGCGTTTCTTTGCCAGCGGCAGGAAGCGATCGACCGCCTGAAAGCGGGGGCTCTGCAACTCTCCGATCGTCAGCCAGTCTCCGCTCAGGCTATCTTTCGCAATCCGTTCAGGTAAGTGCCTTTTTCCGGCACCGAAGGGATGGAACAGGCGGCCCTTGACCCAGGGATGAGAGGAAATCTCTCCGATGCCGAGCGCATCCAGCTTCTCTAGCGTCTCGGGCCATTTCGGCAGGGCAAGCTGATGGTCATACATCCGGTGGAGCTTGCGGGCGAGATTGTCTTTCTGCAGGGGACCGACGAAATCGGCCTCTTCCCGTCCCGATCCGATATTGAGATAATATTTGATGGCGAGTTCCCAGTGATAGGCCCAGCCGCCCTGTGTGAAGACAAGGTCGAGCTCGCCAAGGCTGCGCTTGTCCCGGTAAACCCTGATATTGCTGCCGATGATCTCGACTGAGGGGAGGTTGCCGAGCCAGAAAATCACCAGCTGTTCGAAATAGCGCCCGAGATTGGAACGGGGCATCGTCGCTAGATGACCGAGGAGCGGCGACGGATCCGCCGTGAGACGTGCGAGAAGCACGGCTGTTTCCGGATGATTGGCGAGGTTCGGTTCCGGCCGGTCTTTCAACAGAAACGGGGAGGTGATCACCCATTGAAGATCACGCAGGGCAAAGGGCGGCTTGGCTGATGAAACTGTCGGCATTATCCGTAGAGGCTGTAGAACATGCGAAGGGAGGTGACGAACAGGAAGAAGGCAAAGGTCTTCTTGAGCAGGCCGGTATTGATCGTATGAGCGATCCGGGCACCGATTGGCGCAAATAGCGCGGCCATGGGGAAAATCGCCAGAAAGCCCAGAATATTGACATAGCCGATATTGCCGGGCGGGAGATTTTGAACCTCAAGGCCGGAAATCAGGAAGCCGGTGGTTCCCGGTATGGCGATGATCAGCCCGACGGCCGCGGCGGTGCCGACGGCCATGCGGATGGGATAGCTGCAGAGGGTCAGGATCGGCACGGTGAAGGTGCCGCCGCCAATACCCATCATCGCCGAAAATCCGCCAATAAAAAGCCCGAGTATCTCCTTGAACGGCGTTTTCGGCAGTCCGGCGGAAAGATGCCTGTTCGCCGGGCGAAATGCCATGTCCGCGGCCACGACAAGCGCCAGTACCGAGAAGACGAGGGTCAGCACACCAGCGTCGGAAAAGCTGGCGACGACCGTTCCGATCATGACGCCGATAAAAATTACCGGCCCCCAGCTCCTGAGAAGTACCGTGTCAATCGCCCCCTTCTTGTAATGCGAGCGGGCAGAGGAAATGGAAGTCGGGATGATCACGGCGAGAGAGGTGCCGATGGCCACATGAATGCGGATATCATCCTCGACGCCAAAGAACGG
>TARA_R110002095_G_scaffold214263_1_pt1 | contig 12037 bp, 8 predicted proteins | sample TARA_R110002095 | Tara Oceans TARA_R110002095 (sample SAMEA4397255) | marine metagenome | biome: Polar Biome; feature: [SRF] surface water layer (ENVO:00010504); material: water (ENVO:00002006), including particulate matter (ENVO:01000060) such as... | depth 5 m | reverse complement strand
TCATCGGTACTGGTCACCAGCGCTGCACGTTTGTCTTTTTCGACGAATGCCGCCTGTCCGGACCGAACGATCTCGCCGTACTTCCAGACCTTTCCCTCCGGATTATCACCCGAATCTGAAATCCGACCAATCACCACAGGCAGGTCATCGGTCAGAACCGACGCGCGAATTAAGTCCATCAGACGCTTCAGGTTGGCTTCATATTGTCGGGCGATTTCCTCGGTGTAAACAGCATCGCTTTCTCCCTGCATCCAGACGATGCCGGCAGGAACCAGTGTATCTGCTTCGCCATCCTGATCAATGTCACGTGTTTGCAGTGCCCGTTTCATGCCAGCCAGAAAATGATCGTATTGGTTGATGCCCTGACCTTTGCCGGTTCCTTTTTCATAATCGGGGTCCCAGCAGCCGAAGTTACCTGCCGCATCGATGGCCAGTGAAGTGCCGCCACGCGATATTTTGATCAAGGCGAAGTTTTCTTCCGGGGCGAGTTCTTTGAGCGTTTTCGCAAAAGTCAGCTCGGTACCAAAGCGGTTTGAATAGGTATTTGCCGTGCCATCTGATTTAAAGCCGGCTCCATGCCCCGGTTTCAAAGGAGCCCAAATACCACGACCGTCCACAGGCACACCATCCGGAGCCGGATTCGCATGAAAGATCATTACTCCTGGTACCTGCTGCTGCAGATCCTCGGGTAGATCTTTGACATAGCCATACCCGTCCATGTTAGACTGGCCACCCAGAAAATAAACCTGGTAGGTTTTCGCCGAGGTAGATTCCGCGCCGAGTAGAAATTGAAATTGGACCAGTGCCAGAGCAAGACATATGAACCGAAACATGGAGAAGCCTTTCGCATCCGCTGTGTGAAAAATAGAATTCATCTGCGATTCTACATCGCAAAGAATCAATTATACAGAGCAGACTGCGTTCAACGAAACCGTAACGGGCACTTCAACGTAAATGCGGGCTAAGCGATGATTCCGTCGATCGGGTGTCCATAATCCAATTCAAGGCGTTTCTGACCGGGCACTTCCAGACGGCGGGCATTCAGTCCCAACTGCTTCATCAGCGTGGCGTGCACGTCGGTCACATAATGGGGATCTTCTTCTGCATGGAAACCGAGTTCATCGGTCGTGCCGTGTGCGATCCCTCCTTTAATGCCGCCACCGGCCATCCAGATGGAAAAACCATACGGATGGTGATCGCGGCCGTTACTCCCCTGCGAACCAGGGGTCCGCCCAAATTCGGTTGCGAACACAACAATCGTATCTTTCAACAGGCCTCGACGCTTCAGATCTTTCAAGAGACCGGCCGCGGGTTGATCGACCTGCATTGCCAGCTTGGAGTGGCTTGCTTTCAAGTTGGAATGCGAATCCCAAGCACCGGCGGCTCCCGAACCGTGCATGACCTGAATGAACCGCACCCCTTTCTCAACAAACCGTCGTGCAGCTAATAACTGCATGCCAAACGGCTTGGTGGCGGGATTGTTCAAGCCGTAAAGTTCCTGAGTCTCTTTGGTTTCCTGATCAAACTGGATTACTTCCGGCACCGCGGTCTGCATGCGAAATGCCAGTTCGTACGATTTCATTCGTGCCTGAAGCGTACTGTCATTCGGATATTTTTCAGAATTGAGACGGTTTAACTGATTGATCAGCGAGAACTCGATCCTTTGTTCTTCGCTGCTGAGGTCCAGTTCCGGCTTGGCATAGGGCAGCGGATTTTTCGGATCGATTTTGAGGGGCACCGAATCGTAGGCGGGCCCCAGGTAGTGCCCGTCTCTCACATCAAAAAAACGCGGCCCCATATTGATGAATTGTGGAAGATTCTGGTTCAGTGAGCCGAGGCCATAATTGATCCAGGCACCGATGGTTGGCACGCGACCATCCAGCATATGCCGGCCGGAATGGAACTGGACCTGCGCGCCGTGATTGTCATCGGTCGTCCACATGGAGCGTACGATGGAAAGATCATCTACACAGCCACCGAGTTGAGGAAACCAGTCGCTGACTTCGATCCCGCTCTCGCCGTATTTTTTGAAACCGACTTGGAGTGGATAAACTTTATTCCGCTGCTGGCCGTTGGCATCGTTGACCACGACTACGCGAACCCGTTTCAGTTTTTCTGACTCTTGCACGCCTTTCCAGGGAGTCTCACTGATCGATTTCCCCGCATATTTGGTCAGCATCGGCTTAGGATCGAAACTTTCCATATGACTGACGCCCCCCCGCATGAACATCCAGATCACACTTTTGGCTTTGGGAGGGAAATGGGCTTTCCCATCCGGTGGAACATGGGCCGTCGAAGCCTGGGCGCGATCTTCATCCTGCAACAGCGCAGTCAGCGAAATACCCGCGAGCCCTGAACTGAGGCTCGTGAGGAAATTACGACGAGGAAGACCGCCGGTAGAATTCTGAAAATCATGTTGTGTATTCATGACGCACCTTCATCGAATCGTGATGAAATCGTTATGGTTGAGTAATGCGTGAACCAGGTTTTCACGCGATCGCCAGACGGGATTCTGTTTTTTCGTCGTTTTTAGCAGGGACTCTGTTTCAGCCAACGCGGTCAGACAAATCGCCAGTTCCTGAGCCGTGGGTTCAATGCACAGAATTTTCTCATAGGCGAGTTTGACAAATTTCTGATTAATAAGTTCGGGATGATCTTTGCGTATCTGCTCCGTAATTTTCCGCGCCATCTGCAGCGAGACCTTGCTGTTGGCCAGCGCCAATGCCTGTTGCGGCACCACACTTTCGTTGCGCCGATAGCAGGCAAAGATGTCAGCCGCATCAAACATACTGAGGAACTTATCCTGCGCATCGCGCGAGGTCGTAAAATACATACTGCGGCGTTTACTGTCGGGGTTCTTCGCTGGATCAATGGTCGGGCCCCCGCTGGTCAGATCGAGTTCGCCGGCCAGATGCAGCAGGCTGTCCCGAATGATTTCCGATTCCATCCGCACCATATTGCGCCGCCAGTAGTAATGATTCTCTTGATCTTTTGCCTGGGTTTGAGGATCGGCATTGATCGTGGAACTGCTAAGTTGATAGGCCTTGGAAGTGGTCATCAACTCATGCAAATGTTTCATGCTCCAGTTGTGCTCCATTAACTCAACCGCCAGCCAGTCCAGCAACTGTTGCTGCAACGGCTGTTTGGCGCGGAGTCCAAAATCGGTAACATCCTCGACCAGTGGCTGACCGAAATGCCTTAACCAGATATGATTCACGGCAACCCGGGCCGTCAATGGGTTCTGTCGATGCGTAATCCAACGGGCAAACGCGGCACGGCGCCCGGTACTGGTTTCGGGATAGGGTTGGAATCGGGTAGCCTCTTTTTCCGCTGGCCCTTCCAATGCTTTGAGTGATGCCCGCACGCGTGTGTATTTCTCTCCGGGCTTGCTCAGCGACTGCTTAGCTGTTTCAACCTGTTTCTTAGCAGCTGCGATTTCTGTTTCGACTTTTTTCTTTGCTGCTCCGGTTGCTGCCTCTGACTTTTCATTGGCTTTCGCCAGTTTTTCTTCTGCTTGCGCCAGTTCATATTTTCGGGCAGCCAGAGCAGCGGCCTGTCTTAATGCTATCTGTTTTGCTTCCGGCAGTTTTGAATACCGAGCCTTATCGGCTGCGTGAGCGGTCTGGATCGCGACTTTTGAAAGCTGTGCGATGTGCAACGAAACTTCGACTGTTTTATATTTTGCTTTCGTCAGTGCTAGTGATGGTTTTACAGACTGCTTGCCGTCGATCATCGTTTCATCAGATGAGAGCGAACTGATGTTGATCATCTCGAATTCCGCGGCGGCATCAAATGCCATGAGATCGATTTTCCCGGACTCGCGTTGGAGCGGCAGGCGATAGGAAATCGCGTGCACTCCATTCAGAGAAACATTGACCAGTTGGTCGCGGACTTTAATTTCGAGCTCATAGGGTTCGTTCAGATTGACTTCACATCCATGCCGTCCTTCTGCGGGATAAACAGATTTGGAACCTTCGTTATAGGAAACCTGTAGCTTCGAGCCCGGCTGAACCGCGCTCAGATAAATCATCTTTTCCCGCTTGTCGTTAACATCAAAGGCCAGACCCACCGAACGCCATTTGTCGCCGCCGGTGGTTTTGAATTTGAAGGTTGCTTTGAAATTCTGCGGATGGTCTTGTTTTGAACGCAGATACGCGCGGCCATAACCCGTTTTGGTTTGAATCAACTTACCTTCCTGAAAGGCCCATTGTCCGGGTCCCATCGTCCAGAGCTCTGACTTCGCTGCCTTGAAATCATCTACCAGAAAGGGGGCTGACTTTTCCGGAGTTTGCTGCTGAACCAGTTCGGTCTGTGCGGCCTGTTCCAGCATCGACAGTTGTTGCTTCGCTTTGAGAGCCGATTTCTCGGCGGCGGCAATTTTGACATCTACTGCTTTAAGTTGATCTTTAAGTACAAAGTCCTGGATACCGGGATGATGTGCTTCGGGAGGCAAAGTCACCGATGTGACCTGAAAAGAATCGAAGGTGAAGAGTTCGGGCGGAGCCGGTCTCAGTTCCCGGCTTTGATCGGGTTTTTTCTCATCGCCGCGTATGTGCACGTAGGTTTTCGTGTCGGCATGGGCATCGAAAATACGGGGCAACCCATTTTTCTCCAAGTCGGTCTCGCCAGGCAGGGCGTCGAGCCGCACCTGATACGGTTCGAAAATGGCCCGCATCTGATAATAATCCACGTGCGTTAGCGGATCGTATTTGTGATCGTGACATTTGGCACAATTCATCGTCAGCCCCAGGAATGCTTTGGAAGTATGTTCCAGAGTGCTGTCGAGCCAGGTCGTGCGGTTAAATAGATAATAATGTCGCGCAAGAAATCCAGTCGCACGCAGGGCTTGGTGGTCGGTCGGTTTGAGTTCATCAGCGGCAAGCATGTCCTGCACCATTTCGGCATAACTGCTGTCCCGATTTAAAGACTCGATAATCCAGTCGCGCCAATGCCAGATATGTTTTTGACTGTAGCGAAGTTGCTTGCCCAGACCGTACCAGTCGGTATATCTCCAGATATCCATCCAGTGCCGGCCCCAGCGTTCGCCATGCTGAGGGCTCGCTAACAGCTTGCGTACGACTTTTTGATACGCGTCCTTGTCAGAATCATTCACAAAATCTTGAAGCTGTTTCTGCGTGGGCGGCAAACCGATGAGATCAAGATAAACACGACGCAACAAGACCCGTTTGGAAGCAGGTTCTACAGTGACCAAACCCAGTTGCTTGCGTTGTGCCTCCAAAAACGCGTCAATCGGATTTTGAATCTGGGAGTCGCCAGGAATGTTCGCTTTGACGGGTGGCTGAAACGACCAATGCTCTTTCGGACTGCCGGGAATTTCTTCTTTCGGCGTGATGGCCCCCTGCGTGATCCAGGCTTTGATTAATGCAATTTCATGATCCGTCAGCCGTGAACCTGCTTCCGGCGGTGGCATCTGTTCGTCAGCTTTAGCGATGATACGTTCGTGCAACAGACTCTGATCTGGTTTTCCCGGGTTGAGAACCGTGCCGCTGTCGCCTCCGTCGAGCATGAGTTCGCGTGTTTCCAGCCGCAACTCGGCCTCCTGTTTGAGCGCACTATGACAGGCAAAGCACTTCTCAGCAAAGATCGGTTTGATCTCTTTCAGGTAATCCACCTTATCCGCGGCAGGTAAGGGCGGCGCAATAAACAGCGCCAGGAAACCCAGCCCGAAAACAGACGTGGAACGAATTGTTTTATTGAGTCGTTGTTGCATACATCAATATTTACCAAGGAACCGAAAGCCTGATAAGCCCTTACTTTTGATTTTGATATATTATATATATCTTTCATTATATATTTTATACAAAATAGACCTATTTTCACTCATAATCGTTGTATTAGATCAAATCAGCACCACATCAGTCTATAACCCGAGCAGGTCCCGGGCTTTTCATGTATGGTCACTATTCGGGAACCTGGCTGACTTTTCAGACGAGTATCAGGCTTGAAGTCCAGTTTGATCACGTCTACTATTGGCGTTCAGGCAACAGGGATTGAATAATAGATAATCTGAGTTGCTGAAACGATTTGTGTCACCGGATGTTATCGCGAAAATCAGCTCTATTTCTCTAAGTTGCTGCTGGTTTTGTGATCCTTTTCTGGTGGAAAACCGTTTCATAAGCTTCAGAGCCCGCATTGTGCCTTGGAAGCAGTACCGTCAACACGCGATTACAGATAAGGGATTCGATAATGGCTGATGATTCCAATACGAATGACGAACAGGAACTTAATCAGAGTTCTCCCAAAGATGAGATGCCTTCCAGCATCTATTTGATTTCGTATCCCAAAATTGTTTTTCTCTATCCGACATTGATCGTGTCGATCGCCGCTGCGATTTTTATGACCATCATGGGAGAGTCTGCCCACATTGGTGGCAAAAGCGAGCACATGGCAGAAGTCATGGCCTTAGTTTTTCTGGTGGTCTTCGGATTAAACATCACGGTATTGGCATTTGACTTCCCTCGCACCACCTCTCTGACGCTGTTCTTTTTAGGGGCTGCTATTTTTATGGGAGTCTGGATGCTGCTGCGATTCAATCCTGACATCATCCCCTCTATTACCAATTTTCTGAAAAGTCTGCGTCCCTGGGCTAATTCCCAGATGTATTGGATGTTTTCTGGAATCCTGGGACTGATCTTTGTTGGAGTGGCGATCAGTGTCCGCTTTGATTACTGGGAGGTCAGAGGGAACGAGTTACTGCATCACCACGGTTTTTTAAGCGATCTGGAGCGGTTTTCTGCCCCGAATTTGAAAATTGATAAAGAGATCAGCGATATTTTTGAATATATCCTGTTACGATCAGGGCGGCTGGTGTTGCATCCCCGCAATGAGCCCCGGGCGATCGTGTTGGACAATGTGCCTTTCATTTCCAAGAAAGAAAAACAGATTACCCGTATGCTGGGGGCACTTCAGGTGCAGGTGAGACCGGAGAGTCATTAAGGTCACAATTTGACTGAACCTTCCTACCAGAAGACGTGTCGGTCCTGAACGGGAAATCGTGTTTTTCCTCGTTTCATTCAACAAGCGATCAATCAAGAATATCAGCTGTAGTTCCGGCGTGTGGTCGGGTGGAGATTTTGGCAATGGGTAAAAAAGGAAAAAAGAAAGCTTCGAAAGAAGACCCGAATTCGCGCACTGTTTGCCAGAATCGTAAAGCCCGCCACAATTATGAGATCCTGGAAACGCTGGACTGTGGCATTATGCTGGCTGGCAGTGAAGTCAAAAGTATTCGTGCGAATAAAATTTCCATCGAAGAAGGTTTTGCGCGAATGCAGGACGGCGAAGTCTGGTTATTTAATTGTGACATCGCCCTGTATCCCCAGGCCAACACGATGAATCACCAATCCCGACGTCCCCGCAAGTTGTTGATGAAGAAATCTGAGATCAAGAAATTTGCAGAGCAAAGCGAAAACTCCAGCCTGACACTGGTTCCGTTAAGCGTTTATTTCACGCGTGGGTTGGTGAAAGTGAAACTGGGGATCGCCAAAGGCCGCAAGCTGCACGACAAACGCGAGAAGCTTAAAAAGGATTCCGCACGCATGGATATCCAGCGTGCGATGCGTGCTCGCAATAATTAAGGCCCTTGGAACGAATTCCAAAGGCCTTAAAGGTCCCGCGTCTCTGTGATTTAGCCAGGCTCTATTTCTTCGGTGTACTGGGATCAGTATACAGCAGAAGATGAATGGTATCACCTTTTTTGGCTGTTGTCCCGGGCTGTGGCTTCTGTCGATAGACGTGATACTTGCGTTCTCCTGGTTTTTGTGCAGGATCCCCCGGATGGACTTCTGGTTTAAATCCCATCTGCTGCAACATTTGTTTCGCTGCCTTGTAATCTCTGCCGATTGTGGAAGGCACTTTGAAAGCCACCTGTGGGGGATTCGGCCCTTGCGCTAACGCAACGACTTTCCCTTGTAACTGATAGTCATCCAAATCTGGAACAAATGGATCATTACCAAACACACGTCTGATGAGCCCTTGGTTTTTATTTGCAACTACGTTTCCAAATGTGTAAACAGTTGACTGATTTCCTCCCGGATGAATCAGCTGGACTGCACTTGGTAAAAAGGTCTCTGGATTTAACATGACCTTTGCTTCACTGTAGTTGGCCGCATCGGCGCGGCGCCTGGGCTTGACTGCAATGATGATCCGCTGAGGAGTATTCTCCAGCAGTTTCAAGAAGTAGCGTTTTTTGGCAGTCGCCGCCGGCATACCAAACAGGAAGGGGAGAGGCCCTTCCATAATGTTCTCCCCGCGACGGTTCAGAGGGATCGGATAAATTTCATAGGATTTTTCATCTTCATTGATGGAAAATATTCGTTTCCCATCACAGATCCAGCGTTCATTATCTCCCGGTTTCAGCTGATAGGGTTTACCATCCTTGTTTTGTTTCTTTCCTTGCTTCCCTTTTGGGACTTTGACCCCGGTAATATCAATGCGCCCTTTATCAGGTTGTTCGTAATAGAACTTGCCTTCAGATAGTTTTTCCACCTGAAATACATCGTCATACCAGTAACGAGTATGATTACCTTCCAGTTTTTCGATTTTTTTCGAATGGGTTTCCCAGTCTTCCAGGATCTTTTCCAACGCGGGAGGCAACCCTTGCACCTTGAGGACAGCGTCTGCCGGATTGGGACGTTGTTTCCGTTGTTCCAGCTGTGCCTGTGACTCGTTGTTGATCAGTAGTAACGTGAATGCAGCACAGCAGGCTATAACGAGTGCTCTTTGCTGTAAAACCAGTTTCGATTTCATGTGTTGTCCAAATCCTTCCCTGAATTGCCGGTCTGGTTGATCGACGAGCCAGATCCACTGGCTTGAGGCCCGATATACGATAGCAATCCGTGCTATTGAAGAAGATAGGTGTTTTAGTAAGGTGGGGAGTTGTTGTTTTGTTGTTGAATATTCTGAAATGTCTTGCGACCACATGTGGCCGTAGTGTAGCAGGAAAGAAAATTCCTGACTATCCGTGTTTGTCTCTATGTCATGTCAGTTTACCAGGGGGCTTCCATTAATTGGACGATCTGGTTTGCTAAACTGTCTGTGGCCGTTTTAGTCGCTGTTGCCAGAGATTGCCCGACTTCCGGTGCAAATGAAGCCTGTGAGACCAAATTGACCACATCCGCAGTGATGGGCACTTCCTGTTGAGACAGGATCCTTCCACTGCGCATGTCTTCCCAAGTCACCTCAACTACAAACTGCAGGTTCAGGTTTCGTGGGTCATTATTTTGTGTTGTTCCTAAGACGCTTTTGTTGATCTGTATAATTCTGCCACTGAGCCGGGTATCTGCTTCGACTCCTTTCGCTAGACGAAACGGAGTCCGTGACTGAATTCTCTGCTGCACGGCTTCAGTTAACTGATATTCGAATCCACGACGAAAGGTATTGTTTTCAAAAATTGGTACGTAAACGGTCTGCACATCCTGTTGATAAGAATTTCCGACCGTGTAACCACAGCCCGTCAGATCTATCGACAGTAGTGACAGCAGTAACAATTTTGCCACGATACGTACCATGAATTTATTCAACAGAAAACAGAGTTTCTGCCACGCCATTACATCATTTAAAGTTTAATTCTCGCTGGTTCCGATTCTTCTTCCAGAGGAATTTTCCGAATCGGATCCCCGAACCCATCCAGTTTCAAGCGAGCCGGTGGTTCCAGCTCCTGCTTCGCTGGTGGTGTTGGTCTTGTTTTTGCCGGAGCTGGGTCTGCTTTTCCAAACCCGGGTAATCCCGGCATGAATGATCTTTTCGGTTCGGGTTGCTGCTGTACCATCTTTTTCGGCGTAGCATAGTTTGCCCAAAGGTGGTTGGTATTCTCTTCCCCTAACTCTGACAGTAATTCCCGCGCCTGATTAGCGAAGGGAGATGTAGGGTGATTTTCAATCAGCAGGTTACAGTAAATGGCCGCTGATTTTGGTTTACTGCGACGCATCCAGTATTGAACGGTTTCCCAGTCGCGTTTGGCCTTGGCATGTTCAATTTTTTTCAATTCTTCCTTGAGACGTGCCTGCTCTGCTTTCGGAAAGAGACGCATTGTGGTCGCTTTGAGATCTCCCGCATCCGTCAGCACCGTGGCATCATATTGGGGTCCCTGGTAAGACATCAATTTCACATGCGTGCCCAGCTTGAATGCGTCTTCGAGGTGTGGGCTCTTCGGATATTCTTCTCGCAGCAGACTGAAAGTGCGGTCGGCATCCATATACCGCCCTTTTTTCAGATAATAGCTGGCGGTCAGCATCAGCGAATCATCGGCTAACGGTCCGGTCGGGTCATGCAGCCAGATCGATTTGAGTGCTTCCAGTGCCCGGTTCTCGGTGTCAAAGACGGGACGCGAGCGATCAAAAAAGTTCGGCAATAGTGCCCAGCGCGATTTCCGCTGTTTGCCATCACTGGGAATTTCCGGAGTTTCTGAACCGGGATCTTCCAGGTTGACCTGCTGAATATCGTTCCCCTTCACAATCGATGGTTCCTGCAGCCAGTAGCGGGCAATCGAAAACAGTCGCTTTGTGGTTTGATCCAGATGTCGGGTTGAGGGAAAATCAATCAGCAGTTTATCGTAGCTGTCCTGAGCCCAGGAATAATATTTCTGCTCATACTGACATTCCGCCACCATGAACTGGGCGTCTTCTTTGATCGGATCATTTTTGTATTTTTTGACGATGGCTTTGAATTCCTTCTCAGCCGCTTTATATTCCTTCGCTTTGAATTTTTCATTCGCCTGCTTGTATTCTGCAGCACCTACCGCAGGTTCAAAAAAAGTAGAGTCCTTCTTCTTGTTCCAGAGTGCAGTCTGCATCACGCGCTGCATCGGTCCGCGAACGTCCTCGATCGAAGGGTCGTCGGTCACACTCTTTTTTGACCAAGGAGGCTTCAATGCGGCGAAATTTGAAGTCCGTTCGCCAAACATCGCGCACCCCGGAAGTAAACCACACAGTGCCAGTGTCAGACAAAGACAAATGCTGCGGGCTACAGAGGGATATTTATTTTGTAAGTCATAAGTGGACATGGTCATCCCTGACTTCCACCTGAGGGAAATGAAGTGTTTATAGTTGCAGGTAGGGTGCCATTTTAGGACGGCGCCCCAAGATATGAGACATGGTCGTGGTCAGCAATTGTCGAATCTCTCGTTGTTGTTGAAGGGATAAGTTCAATCGCTGGGATAGTTGTGTATTTTCGTCTAACAGTTTTTGCAGTACCGTCACTGTACCTCGAGAGACACGCACATTTCCGTGTCGCTGTTGTTCACAATGCCGGCAATACAGTCCACCGTTATTGGCATCATAAAGATACGATTCCAACTGCCCTAATTCCTGACTGCATCCAGCACAGTGCTCGAACTGAGGAAGTTGGCCGATCTCGTCTAACATGGTTAACTCAAATTTAATCAACGCTTTCTGAAAATCATCATGCTCCTGCAGGTGTTGTAATACTGCATACGCCGCATCAAACAAATCTGGATGAGGATCATGTTCCTCAGTCAGAGCATTCAATAATTCGGCAATGTAGTAACCTACATACAGGTTGGAAAGATTTCCAGGATAAGGGCGAAAACGATTCACGAGTTGGGCTTCGGTCAAAATATCAAGCCCGCCGGAAGATTTTCGGATGAAGACTATCCGACATGTGGCCAGCAAGTCAATAGCAGCCTCGAATGCGCTTTTCAGCCGTTTCGCGCCTTTCGCCAAACTAGCAGTTTTACCAAAATCCCGGGTAAACCAGGTAATGACTTTACTGGACTCGCTGAAATCAGCCAGCCGAATAATGATGCCTTCCGTTTTCTCATTGGACATAAGTCAGTTGCTGCCAGATAAAATTTGCTACGTTCACTGGATCTGGAATGAGAAGTCGGAGTCTCGAACGACCGATCTGTCAAACAGGAGTTGCAGACGTTCCGTGAACTTGGGTCGTATGATTTTAGAGAATGAGTGACTATTCTGAAAAGGCGAACGGCAACAAATCGTGATTGAGTCTGGGGAATCGGGTAGGAGGGGGGATTTCTCCCCCCGTCCTCCCACACCACCGT
>TARA_R110002095_G_scaffold35079_1_pt1 | contig 12039 bp, 9 predicted proteins | sample TARA_R110002095 | Tara Oceans TARA_R110002095 (sample SAMEA4397255) | marine metagenome | biome: Polar Biome; feature: [SRF] surface water layer (ENVO:00010504); material: water (ENVO:00002006), including particulate matter (ENVO:01000060) such as... | depth 5 m | reverse complement strand
GTGCCGGGCAGGATCGTCGCCGAGACAAAGGCACTGAAAAACAGGCTCACATAGGCTGTAAGATCGCTCATCCGGCGGCTGTCACTATTTGGCGGGTTGGCGCTGCGCCGTCAGATGCTTACGCGATTCATCGGACCATTTCCCGGTCGGCTTGCCGAACTCCCGCCCGACCTCATAGCCGCGCCGGAGCGCCGGACGGGCTTTCAAGTTATCGTACCAGCGACGGATATTAGGAAACTCACCAAGGTCGATTTCCTGGCGCTTATAGGTGATGATCCAAGGCCAACAGGCCATATCGGCGATCGAATAGTCACCGCAGATAAAGTCCCGCCCCTCCAGACGTTTGTTCAGAACATCGAAAAGCCGGAGCGCCTCGGTTGAGTAGCGTTCCTGCGCATAGGGAATTTTCTCCGGCGCGTAGAACTTGAAATGCCCGTTCTGTCCAAGCATCGGGCCGAGGCCGCCCATCTGCCACATCAGCCATTCGATAACCTCCTTGCGGCCGCGAACATCGGCAGGCATGAACTGGCCGATCTTCTCGGCAAGATAAATCAGGATGGCGCCGGTCTCGAACACCGAGATCGGATCGCCGCCGTCCGCCGGGTCCTGGTCGATGATCGCGGGCATGCGATTGTTCGGGCTGATTTTCAGGAAATCCGGCTCGAACTGCTCCCCCTTGCCGATATTGACCGGAATCACCCGGTATTCGAGGCCCATTTCCTCAAGCGCGATGGAAATTTTCCATCCGTTCGGCGTCGGCCAGTAATAAAGATCAATCATCCGCCTATTTCCCACCGATCTTTGCTTCGATGAGCGGGAAGCGGTCATTCCCGAAATACATGTCGCCGCCGTCGAGGAACATGGTCGGCGTGCCGTAGCCACCGCGCTCGATCACCTCGGTCGTATTGTCTTTCAGCATGTCCTTATAGGCGGGATCGTTGATCTTCTCGAAAAACTCCGCCTTATCGAGCCCGACATCCGCCACAATCCCCTCCAGCACGTCTGTTTGCGAAATATCGCCGCCCTCACTCCAGTACCGTTCGAACACCCGGCGGGCATAGGGCACGATGCAGCCTTTCTCGATCGCAACGAAGGCGCCGCGCATGGCTTTCACGCTGTTGACCGGGAAGACAGGAAGCTCGGACATGTGAATGATCTTGATGCCGACAAATTCCGCCCAGTCCTGAAGATCTTTCTTGGCATAGCGCTGCTTCGGGATCACCGGATTTTCCCGCGACGCATAGACCGATGGATTGACCGTGTTGAAGACACCGCCCACGAGAAACGGGTGGTAGCTGATTTCAAGGTCGGGATGGCGGGCCGCCATTTGTTGCAGGGATTCAAAGCCGAGATATGTCCAGGGGCTGGAGCAATCAAAGAAAAATTCGAGTTTATGCATCGGGTCAGGTCCTTCTGGTTATTTTTTTACCTGTTGCGTCGTCTCCTTAACATAGTAACATTATTGGGAAAAAAACAAGTTTCAGAAAAAGGAAAAGAGTTCATGCAGACACGACCACTTGGGAAAAACGGACCGCAGATTGGCGCGGTCGGACTTGGATGCATGAGTTTTGCAGGCTTTTACGGCAAGACGGACATTGCCGAGAGCCACGCCACCCTCGCCCGCGCAAAAGACCTTGGCGTTGATTTTCTCGACACCAGCAATGTTTACGGCGCCGGCAAGTCGGAGGAGATTATCGGGTCCTTCATCAAGGATCATCCGAACTTCTTCAAGATCGCGACCAAGGCCGGGATCAAGCGGCTTCCCGGCGCGACGGAGCGGACATTCGATAATAGTGAGGCTTACTTGCGCGGAGAACTGGAAGGCTCGCTCAAGCGCCTCGGCGTGGATTATGTCGATCTCTATTATATCCACCGCCGCGATCCCTCCATCGAGATTGAGGAAGTGACGGAAACTTTGGTCAAGTTCAAGCAGGAAGGCAAGATCGGCGGCTTCGGTTACTCTGAAATTTCGCCCGGTTCGCTCCGCCGCGCCCAGATGGTGCATCCGGTCATGGCGGTGCAGAATGAATACTCCCTCTGGACCCGCCTGCCCGAGCTTGGCATGGTGCAGCTCTGCGCCGAGCTGGGCGTGACATTCGTGCCCTTCTCTCCGGTCGGACGCGGTGTCTTCAGTAAGGTGATGCCCGATCCTGTGACCTTCGCCGAGACGGATTTCCGCAAACACAACCCCCGCTTTGTCGAGCCGAATTTCTCCCTCAATGTGAAGGCGCTCGCTATCTTTAATGATTATGCCGCTGATCTCGGGGTGTCACCGGCAACCCTCGCCATTGCCTGGATCCTCGCGCAGCCGGGCGATATGGTGCCGATCCCGGGCACCCGGACGGCGGCGCACCTTACGGAATGCGCGGCGGCGGCGGACCTTAACCTGACGGCGGATCAACTGGCCGAGATTGAGAAGATATTGCCTGTCGGCTTCGCCTTTGGATCGCGTTATACCCATAACCAGATGTGGGGCACGGAAAGTTATTGCTGAGACCGCTGCTCCCGGTGTAAAAGGCGTGACGTTTTACGAGGGGATAAAAAGTGGAAACTCAAAACCGGCATATCGTCCTGCTATGCTTTCTCGCTATATTTATCGGCGTGATCGGCGGGATTGGCGCCTGGGTCTTCCGCCTGCTGATCGCATTTTTCCACAACATCCTGTTTCTCGGGCAGTTCAGCCTGCATTATGACGCTAATCTCCACACGCCAACGAATGTCTGGGGCGCCGGGATCATCCTGGTGCCGGTCATTGGCGCTGTTGGCGTCGCATGGCTGGTGAAAACCTTCGCGCCGGAGGCCAAGGGCCATGGCGTGCCGGAAGTAATGGACGCGATCTATTATAACGAAGGCCGCATCCGCCCCGTGGTCGTGATCGTCAAGTCCCTCGCCTCCGCGCTTTCCATCGGCAGCGGCGGCGCCATCGGGCGGGAGGGGCCGATCATCCAGATCGGGGCGACCTTCGGCTCGGTCATGGGCAGCTGGGTCGCCATGCCGACGCGCCAGCGGGTCATCCTGATGGCGGCCGGCGCCGGGGCCGGTATTGCAGCCACCTTCAACGCCCCTCTTGGCGGGATCCTGTTCGCGGTCGAGCTGTTGCTGGTCTCGGTCAGCGCGCAGAGCATTTTTCTTGTTGCCACCTCGACCATAATGGCGACCTATATCGGCCGCCAGCTTCTCGGCACCAGCCCGAGCTTCGATGTGCCCGCCCTGCAGATCCCGGCATTCGGGGTCGGTGATAACTGGGGCCTGATCCTGTTCCTGCCCTTCGGGCTGCTCTGCGGCGTGGCGGGAACAGTGTTCGTGCGGGCGATCTATTGGGCGGAGGACAAGTTCGACGCGATGCCCGGCAACTATTACAGCCGCCATATGCTCGGCATGGGGATTGTCGGGGTGATGATCTACCTGATGCAGCTTTATGCCGGACATTTCTATGTCCAGGGCGTCGGCTATGCGACGATTCTCGATGTGCTGGTGGGCGCGCTGTCGGACCCGTGGTTCCTGCTGCTCCTGTTCGCGCTCAAGATGATTGCAACCTGCCTGACGCTTGGCTCCGGCGCGTCCGGCGGCGTCTTCTCGCCGTCCCTGTTCATGGGCGCGACACTCGGCGCGGCCTTTGGCAGCATCATGCATATGATCTTTCCGGGGTTGGAGGTTGGTATTCCGGTTTTCGCCATTGCGGGTATGGCAGCCATGATCGGCTCGACCACCGGCGCGGTGTTCACCAGTGTCGTCATGCTGGCGGAAATGACCGGGGACTACGATACGGTGCTGCCGACGGTGCTGACAACAGCCGTCGCCTATGCGGTGCGCCGGAAACTCTCCCCGGCCAGCATCTATACACTGAAGCTGAACCGGCGCGGCCATTCTGTGCCGGAGGGCCTGAATTCCGCCGTGCTCGCCGCACGGCGTATCCAGGACGTCATGACCCGGAACTTCAGTATCCTTAACGAGGGCGATCCCCTGCCCGACACGCCCGGCATCGTCATCTGGAGCGCCAACGGCAATGTCATGAGGACCGAGCAACGCTTTGTCGAGCGGAACAATCCCGAGGCCGCCCTGTCCGTTGGTACGCCGGTGAATTACGCTTTCATCGCCGAGGATGCGAGCCTGATCGAGGCCTTGCAGACTCTGGAGCAGCAGGGCGCCGATGTGGCGCTTGTCTCCACCGCGCCGCAGGCAAAGGCCACCGCGGATATTGTTGGTGTCGTAACGGAGACGGAACTCTCGCAAGCCCTCAAGAATGCGGCGGCGCTTCAGTAACTGCCTAAAAGGCTTCCGCCCGGGCCCGCTCCCAGTCGCGCTGATAGCTCGGCCGGATGGACTCCGAGAGCAGTTCTCCGTCGTCCAGGAATTCATACAGCTCATGGCTTGACCGTTCGGTCTGATCGGCGACGCGCTGAAAAATATGGTCCGGGGTCAGGTCTTCCGGATCGTCAAGGCCGAGGGCGCCAACAAGCTCGCGGAAACTCTCAATCGTGGCGTCATGGAAATTCGCCACATGCTGCTTGCGTAGGTCCACATCGACGGCACGGGTGCGAACCGGGTCCTGCGTCGCGACCCCCGTCGGACAGGTATTGGTGTTGCAGCGGAGGGACTGGATACAGCCGAGGGCGAACATCATCGGCCGGGCGACATTGCACATATCCGCACCGAGAGCGATTTTTTCCATCAGATCGAAGCCGGTAACCACCTTGCCACTGGCGATGATGCGGATATCCTTGCGCAGGCCAATCCCGACAAGACAATTGTGAACAAAGGTCAGCCCCTCGTCGATGGGAACGCCCAGACGGTTGGAGAATTCAACCGGTGCGGCGCCGGTGCCGCCCTCCGCCCCGTCAACGGTGATGAAATCAGGGGTGATCCCGGTTTTCAGCATGGCCTTGCAGATGCCCATAAATTCGCTGCGGCGACCGATACAGAGTTTGAAGCCGATCGGTTTGCCGTCGGTGAGGTCGCGAAGCTGCTCGACATATTCAAGAAGCCCCTCCGGTGTGGAGAAAGCGGAATGGGCGGGTGGCGAGATAACGGTCTTGCCGACGGGAACACCGCGGATCTTGGCGATTTCCTCATCCACCTTCGCGGCGGGCAGGACACCGCCATGGGCGGGCTTCGCCCCCTGGGAGAGCTTGATCTCGATCATCTTGACGACGTCGCGATTGGCATTCACCTTGAACTTTTCCGCGTCAAAATTTCCCTCATCCGTGCGGCAGCCGAAATAGCCGGTGCCGATCTGCCAGATAATATCGCCGCCGCCCGCGAGATGATAGGGGCTAAGGCCGCCCTCGCCCGTGTTATGGGCAAAGCCGCCGATCTTCGCGCCGCCATTCAGGGCATGGATCGCATTTGAGCTGAGCGCCCCGAAACTCATAGCCGAGATATTCAGGCGCGAGGCGCTGTAAGGCCGCTTGCACTGCGGCCCACCAACGACAACCCGTGCTTTTTCCGCATCCACATGCTTGGGCGCGAGGGAATGGCTGGCCCGCTGATAGCCGACTTCGAGAATGTCCCACTGGGTGCCGAACGGCTGGGTATCAAGGCCCTTGTTCGCGCGAGCGTAAACGAGCTGGCGCTGCATCCGGTTGTAAGGACGCCCGCTCTCGTTTGTCTCGATGAAATATTGCTGGATTTCCGGGCTGATAAACTCAAGCGCATAGCGCAGATGCCCAACGACCGGATAATTCCGAAGTACGTTGTGCTCGGCGAAATGCATGTCGTAGAGGCCAAGAGCAATGTAAGGCAACAGCAGCCAGAGGAACCAGACTACTGGTGGCCAGAAGAAATGGATGATTAAGATAAGCAGCAGGCCGATGATGGAAATGGCGAAGAAGATGTGGCGCGCCAGGGAGCCTTTGTAGTCGCTGAGTAATGATTCTCTGATACCTTTAATGCTCATCCGGATTTTCCTAGTCAAAGACCTGCCCATGTTTGAATTGTTCATCCTGCCCTGCCGCCTCGGTGAGGGCCGCGACATTGTCCTTGGTGAAGAATCCGTCGAAGCCGTGACACCGTTCGACATACTCGGTAATCAGGATGGTGTTTTTTGAATGCTTGGAGAAAATCTGCTTCAGGTTCGGCTCATCCTTGCATTCCCCGACCACATGGGCGAGGAAGGGTACGCCTTTCTCCTTCAGCGCATTGACAACGAAATCGACATTCTTCTCGTTCGCCGCATGGTCGCCATCCTGCACCTCGATCGCGATATGATGCATGCGGCGCCCGTAGTTGCGCACGAAAGTCTCCGTCGGCATCGGTTTGTTTTCGAAAGAATTGACGAAGGATGGCGTGTTGTTGGCGGTAAACACCTTTGCCGGGGACAGCTTGTCATCCATGATCGACCCGTTGCGGTTGACATTGGTCGAGGAGTTCATGTCCGAGATGTTATAGGCGCCCCAGAAATAATATGGCACCTGGGTCAGGAATTCGAGAATGGCGTCTTCACGGTCCGCGGCAAGGATGCGGGTCGCCATATGATCGATCCCGAGTAAGAGCTCACCAACGCCTGAGCTTTCGGCGAATTCCGCCGCCGCATCGAGCTGGGACTGCTCCGCCGGGGTCAACTCGAACCGGCCGCCAAGGCCGAGGCTGTCCGGATCGTTGAAATCATGCGGACTGTAGCCGACCCGGTTGCCGGTGAAGTCGGAGGGCATGGTGAACAGGAAGCCGTCATTGGTGTAGAAGGGATTCTCCACCTCGCCGCGATATTCAAAGCGGACGGACTGATCCTCCAGCGTCCCCCTTACCGCCTCATTGTTGGCGCATTGATAGATTTCCCCGACATAGCGGCTATGGGGCGTGGCGCGCGACAGCGGATACATCCGGTTGACGCGGGTAATATATTCCTCAAACCCGTCGCTGAGGGGCTCCATCAGGATAATGGCGGGGAATGCCGGACGGCTGTGCAGCACATGGAACCTGTGAGTCTCGCCGATATAGCTGGCCCCGTGACGATAGGGCGTCATCTCATACAGCTCGACCATGGTGGCAATGCTGGTGCCGGGGTCCACCTGCATCACGACGGCCTGCATGTTGCCGACCAGATCCTCGATGCCGCTTGCCTTCCGCCGCTCATAGATCTGCGGGCGAAACTCGTTAAAGAAATCGGAGTTTTTCTTGTCCCCTTTTGGCTCATATTCCTCGTAATCAAATGCCATCAACTCTTCCTCTATGGTGTTTTGCTTTAAGCCCGTGTCCGGTCAGGATTTCCTCCGGGCAAGTTTGTAGCTGTTTTCCCCTTGCGGTGCTGCCGCCACCATGGCCGGATCATAGAGCGGTTTCATCTGCTTGCGAAGGATGATAACGGATATCAACAGAATGACACCACCGACGAAATGATAGGACTGCAAAAGATTTAACGGGGCCTTGCTGAAAATATCCTGTGCGACAAATTCGACAAGATTAGCGACCAGATAATACCCAATGACAATCAACATAAGACAAAGCTTGGCGGCCCTGTCCGGCTTCACTTTGACCAGATTGATCGCACCGACTAACAAAAGGATGATAACCGGCCAGATCACGCCATAATGATGTTCCCAGGCGATCGGCGATGCAATCGTCAGTAAAATGAACATGGTCGACAAATCCAGGGAGGAAACCATCGGATCACTGTCTGCACCAGTAGCGCGGACCCATGTCGGACGATACAAAAGCCCGAACAGGAGGAACCCTATGGTCGACACCAAGGTGCCTGCATAGACATAGACGTTATAGGGTGCATAGCTAAAGGCTTCCCATTTCAGCGGATCTACATCGCTCAGCAGGCGATTGAGGAGCCCGTTAAAACTTTGGTTGGCCAAAAAAACCTCACCATGTTTGCCGATGTAGGAGAGGACGGAAAGATAATCCACATGTTCGCCAAAGCCGAAAACAAGGAGGGAGATGATACCAGCCGGGACCAGAACAAGGAACATTCCTGCGCAGAACCGGCCCTCTTTCCTGATGGCCGCCCAAATCAGCAACAATCCGAACTGAGGCTTAATCAGCGTTGCCAAGGCAATTAACACGCCAGCGGACAGCTTTCCATTCTGAAGCCAGACCACAAACGTTAGGCTTATCAGGAAATCTAGTGGTATCTGAATTTGCCCCAGATATTGGCCTCGTAATATGGGATAAAAGAAAAGGGTTCCGGTCAGGAGCACAAGGAAAAGAAAAATCTTTAGTCCGGCCGGATAATCTATCCGACCGGTATAATATTCCGCCGCAGTGGTCGCTATTATATAGACACAGACGGCGATACCAAACATCGAGATTAAGGAAATGGCATTCATGAAATGAAGAATGCCTTCCCAGGATATATTCAGCCATATCAGGCCCATGAAGGGCAGAAGACTCGCCGGGGGATACTGGAACTTTACGTTGTTTTCAAAAAAAATCGTCTGGTAAAGGCCGGATTCCGGGTTATTCATTTCTTGAAGCGCGGCCTGGTACATCGGGTCCCATGAATCCGCATAGGCGTTGCCGGACAGAATATATTTTAGAAAAAGGAGTTCCTTGCCGCCAATTAGGCCTTCACCAAAAAAGTATTTCACAAATCCAAGTGCGATCACTCCGCCCATTATCAAGAACAGATAAACCAGTGAGTTGCTCTTCCCATTGCGAATATCAGAGATCAACATTCAAAAAAACTCCTGCGCCCTTACATTGGTATTGTCGGCATTCCATACGCAACCCGTCTTGCCTCTAACAAACTCTTGCAAATTCCAGAGGTTGAAAAACTAGCTTATCTGGCATTCAGATAACCGCCGGTGGCGCGGTCCTTTTTCTTAAATGCCACCCCCTCTTTCCCTAATCCCATTGCGATTTATGACAGCTCCTTATAGGCCGGGGTCCAGAAGCGGGCGGCCAACCGTTTATCAATCTCGGCGTCACTGAGTTCCGGTGCCACCTTGTCGGCCACTGCCTGCCGGGCAACGGCGCGGGCGACAGCACGGCTCACGGCCCGGATATCGGCAATCGGCGGCAACAGGGGTGCCGCCGGATCGGTTAAGGCCGGAGACATGTCGGCAAGCGCCCGGGCGGCAGCCATGAACATGTTATCCGTCACCCGCGTCGCCTCACAGGCGATCACGCCAAGGCCCACGCCCGGAAAGATATAGGTGTTGTTGCTCTGGGCGATATGATGCGACGCGCCCTTGTAGGTGACCGGTTCGAACGGACTACCCGTCCCGATCAGGGCCCGGCCATCGGTCCAGTTAAGAATATCCTCCGGCTCCGCCTCCGCCTTCGAGGTAGGGTTGGAGAGCGGGAAGATAATCGGTCGTTCCGCATTCTTCGCCATCTCACGGATGACTTCCTCCGTGAACAGGCCATGCTGACCGGACACCCCGATCAGGATGCCGGGCATACCGTTCTTGACCACGTCCATGAGGCTGATACTGCCGTCTTTCGCGCTTGACCAGGCGGCGACATTGCCGTGATCCTGCGCCAACCGCTGCTGGAATTCCATCAGCCCGTCCATGTCATTATGCAACAGGCCATAGCGGTCCACCATATAGATACGCCCGCGTGCCTCCGCCTCGCTCAAGCCTTCATCCATCATGATCCGGATCAATTGCTCGGCAATGCCCGCACCTGCCGATCCCGCTCCGAGGAAGGCGATATAGTGATCTTTCAGCGGTTTGTTCAGCAGCTTGCAGGCGGCCAGCAAGGTGCCCGCCGCGACCGCCGCCGTGCCCTGAATATCATCATTATAGGTGCAGAGTTCATCGCGGTATTTCTCCAGCAACGGTTCCGCATGGGGCTGGGCAAAATCCTCGAACTGCAGCAGGACATTCGGCCATTTACGCTTTACTGCCTGCACGAACTGGTCGACAAACTCGAAATAGGCATCGCCGGAGATACGTTTCTCGCGCCAGCCGATATACATCGGATCGTCGAGCCGTTCCTGATTATTCGTTCCTACATCGAGGATGATGGGCAGTGTCACGCCGGGATCGACGCCACCCGCCGCCGTATAAAGCGCCAGCTTGCCGATGGGAATGCCCATGCCGCCCGCGCCCTGATCGCCAAGGCCGAGAATACGCTCGCCATCGGTGACGACAATCGCCTCCACCGTCTCGTTGAGGGCGTTATCGAGAATGCTGTCGATGTCATGGCGGTGCGGGTAGGAAATAAACAGCCCGCGCGGTCGCCGGTAAATCTCACTGAACTGCTCGCAGGCCTCGCCGACCACAGGGGTGTAGATCAGCGGCATCATCTCCTCGATATGGACGATGATCAGATTGTAATACAGCACTTCATTGGCATCCTGAAGGGCGCGCAGATAGATATGCCGCTCCAGGTCCGTATCTTTCGCCTTGATGGCCTGATAGGCCCGCGCCGTTTGCTCCTCCAGCGTCTCGATATGCGGCGGCAGCAGGCCGAGCAGCCCGAACGCCTTGCGTTCCTTCAGGGTAAAGGCCGTGCCCTTGTTCAGGATCGGTTCGCATAGAAGCGTTATCCCGTCCGTATTGTTCGCAGGAAATTCTTTCATTACTTGCTCCCCCTCACACCTGCCGGAAGGTTATCCCGCCTCCGGTTTCACCACGGCAACACTATAGCCGCGTCAAATTACGATGCGCAAGCTGGCAGAGAAGAAAAGAGCTGCGGGGAAAGGGTTTTGTGGCGGACAGAGAATACGTTACTGTTATTTATATCCTTCCTGATTTCGGGCAATTGCGAGGGTCTTATGTGTGAGTTATTTGCGGTTTCCAGCCGCGATCCAATATCCCTGACGTATTCGTTGCGTGAATTTGCCCGGCATGGGGGTCTCAGCCATTCCAACAAATCCGGCTGGGGCATCAGCTTTCAGCAGAATGCCGATACACTCCTGATCAAGGAGCCGAAACCCGCCTTCGATAGCCCCTGGATCAAATTTGTCGAGGAAAACAAGATAAGCAGCCATTCCATCCTTGCCCATGTCCGCTATGCAACAGAGGGAAAGGATATTTATGAGAATACCCACCCGTTCAAGCGCGAGGCCTATGGACGGGCTCATGTCTTTGCCCATAACGGCAGCCTTCAGCATTTTAAAACCGCCCTGCCCCTGATAAGCCCGCGCTTTACTCCCATGGGGGCGACAGATAGCGAGCATGCCTTCTGCTATCTTCTCGATCAACTTGCCCCGCTCTGGTATGACGGGATTCCCGCGCTGTCCCGGCGCCTTGAGGTGATTGCCTATGTGGCGGAAGAAATCCGCAGTCTCGGCGCCTTCAATTTCCTCTATAGCGACGGCGACGCCCTCTTCGTTCATGCGGATCTGCGTCGTTACGACGATCACGGTGTTTTCGGCCCCCGCACTGAGCCCGCCCTTCACTGGATCGAACGGCGTCACCTGCGCACCGCAGGGCTGGAGCTTTCCTCCCCCACCGATGCCGATAGCGCCGCCCTTATTTTTGCCAGCGTCCCTTTAGGCGACGACACCTGGCAAGACCTCCCCCGCGGCTCCGTCCTCGCGGTGCAGGGCGGTGAGATTGTGGATCGGATAATGCTGGCGAAGGTAGACTGAAAAGCCAGACTTCATGACAGCCCGGCGCGCCGCGTGGCCGGAGCCGGGAAGGCTGAACCTGAAGGTATCAGGTTGTCACATACTTTGCGTGACTGTAGAGTTTATGTTGGAATTTGCCGATGTAGTTTTGAAAGTGGTTCCGGGAGAGCAATATGGAGTGGCGTCAGGTATCATCCAACTCATCCGTCAATATCACCTATGACATATGGGAATATCTCGGCGAATATATCTATCTCGCCCAAGCGGTGGGTCCTGTCGGGATGGAGGAACGCCTTCCCTTTATCCGACAGACACTGAAGACCGTCACTACCGGCAACTATTTTTGTATTGTAAATCACAGAGATAGCCATGACAGCGTTATGACTTATGATCAAATGGTATATTTCGGGGATCTCCTTCGCGACGCAGGCATCAGGCGGCTTTATTACGCGGTCGTCACCCACGACGCGGCCTATGCCAATGTCGCCCGTCTGATCGAGGCAGTTGCCACCCTGAAAGAGATCCATGCGGAAGTGCTTTCAACAGCCGATTACACGGAAGCAGAAGAGTTT
>TARA_R110002095_G_scaffold62754_2_pt1 | contig 12047 bp, 11 predicted proteins | sample TARA_R110002095 | Tara Oceans TARA_R110002095 (sample SAMEA4397255) | marine metagenome | biome: Polar Biome; feature: [SRF] surface water layer (ENVO:00010504); material: water (ENVO:00002006), including particulate matter (ENVO:01000060) such as... | depth 5 m | reverse complement strand
TATTTTTACAACCCGAACAACGACAGTGGCCAGAGCTGGGGTGATGATGTGCACGTGGGCACGGAGGGCTGCGGCGAAAGATTTGGTGAGGCGTCTCTGCCGTTAGAGCAGTTCGCCTCCCGACTGTACATCTTTCACTATGATCCGCTAGAGCGCGGTGAGCCAGCGGATGTGGGGGAAGAGGAATTGCAGCGGGTGATGGAGCGAGTGTATCGAAGCTGGGGCGAAAACCGTTTGCCCGCGCAAGATCTGCAAGCCGAGCCGCCGCAGGCCGAGTAGGCTGGTGCGCAAGCGTTCAGGCTACACGGGCTGACGCGCACCCCTCAACATGGCGTGCAGCAGTTCCTCTGCGTCAAACTTGGTGAGCGCCTCATTGGCGCCTACCTGGTTGGCGTAGCTCAGACTCATTTCACTGTTCAGGGACGTGTGCAGGATAATGTAAGGCTGCTTCAGCACGCCGTTATCCCGTACATCGAATGTCAGCTCGTAGCCGTCCAGCCCGGGCATCTCAATATCGCTTACCAGAACATCAACCGGCTGCCCGATTTCGTTGTCTCCCAGAAGCACTTGCAGCGCTTCGTCACCATTGGTGGTGACCTGGTACGGGATACCCTTTGCGTCCAGCACATCGCACAGCTGTTTACGAGCGATACGGGAGTCGTCTACCAACAGAATATTGAGGGCTCGCAGAGTTTCGCTCTGTACGTCGGTCAGCGCAACATCGCCGGCCTCCAGCGAATCAGGGTAGACATTCGCCAGTAACAGTTCGACATCCAGCAGCTGGATAATGTCGCCCTCCACGTCCAGCAAACCGGTTATAAACGCTTTGTCACCCAGCACTGCCGGTGGTGCCTTTACCTTCTTCCAGTCCGTTTCAATGATCTTCTGCACGCCGCGCACGAGAAAGCCGGTCTCCTGACGCTGCACGTCGGTAATGATAATCGACGAAGCCTTGAGCTCCTCAGGGGTTAAAGCCGGATAGCCAACCGCAGCGGCCATATCTATTACCGGTACAGCGGAGCCGCGAAAGCTGGTTGTTCCAACGACAGCATGGTGGCTGTGCGGAAGTTTTGTCAGCGGTTTGTAGGGCAGTATTTCCCTGATCTTCAGCGTGCCAATCCCGAACAGCCGGGTGCCTGACAGCCTGAACAGCAGAAGTTTCTGGGATTGCTTGGCTTTGCTGGTCATAACCCGGTCCTTGCAGATAAAAGCCCCCCGAAACCAGCGAGTTTCCGGGGGGTCAAAGATGATATGGGCCAAAGATAGCAAGCTTACGTGCGGTTATCATCCGATAAAGCCGAAAGGTTAATACGTGTATTGGCCCTCGGGTGAGGGTACAACCGCATAGGCAAGGATTTCCACCAGCATTTCCTCCCGGGCAAATCGCCAGAGCTGTTTCTTTTTCGGCGCCGGATTCGCTTCCCCGAATACCCAGCCTCGGCTCTTCTTTTTCAATAGAGCGGTACCAGAACCAGTAATTGTCATTCGGGCAGTCTTCACGATAGCTCAGGGCCCAGCTGAACTTCCGGTTAATCAGGTCTTTCAGCTGTCGGGCCTTCATGTCTGGCTGCAAGTCCATGGACTCCCGGCAGCCGAGCTCGTCATCCAGGCTGTCTACCAGCTTTGGGTAAAGCTCTATCAGCATGGTGTTGATGAGCTCCTGGGCTTCCAGGGAGCAGTGCTGCCTGGCCCAGCTTATGAGCTCTTCGTAAAGTGTATGGTGGGCGGGTGTCCGGTCCAGCCAGTCAATAACTTCTGCCACAGAAGCGATTGTTTCCCTGTTACGACGGGTCTGTTCCAGGTCCTCTGTTCTGGTTTGCTGCAGGTGCTTGAGGGCGCGGGCCATTAGTGCGCGCAGCTTCGCGTGAGTCTGCTCGTTGGCACTTTTCTCGCAGAGTTCATCTCTCGCTTTCCGGACATAAACATCAGCCTGCACGATGAAAATGCTCACTACGTGTGCCAGATGGTGGCGCATGGGGAGGTCGATCTGGGAATTATCAGCATATGGAAGAGCGATGAAGACCTGGAGTACACCCACCTGTTTGAGGACAAAATTGGTGTTGTATGCCGCCAGGATCATCCTCTCGCTTCCCATGAGACCTTGGGTTGGCGAAGCCTGCAGGGTGAAAAGCTGATACGCAACGGTACCTCCAGACTACTGATGAGCACTGCGGCTGCCGAACTGGTCGAAAACAGTGCCTTCTATATATCCAACACGATTTCATTGATCGCAATGCTGGAAGCCGGCGCCGGTATTACAACGCTGCCAAGGCTGGCGAAAGACACATACGCAGAGCGCCAGGCGCCAGACAGAAACAGCACCACTGGTACGGCAACGGCCACGCCAATGCTGGTGCCCGCGTTCATGACTGAGCTGACACGGCCGTATTGCGGGCACCAAGACGATCGGCGGAGAGCGGTGCCACCAACGTTGCCAGCAGGAAACTGATAAGCGGCAACGCGCCGATAATACCGATTACGTCTGGCGTCAGGCCCAGTTCGGCCCGGATAGGGGGTACAAAAAGACCAAAAGCGAAGCGCGCGAGCCCGTAGCTGATCGCGATCAGCGCTGCACCAAAGAGGGCAAACCCTGTATTTGAGAGAGACTTCATGACGCCTCCAACCAGCCCTTTATTGAGGATTGCTGGAAACCGGGACAGATTCAACTACGCGATCTGAACTCTATTTGTACCAGATATCGCGTTAAAAAATAAATCCGTCCCGGTTATTGCTGTGGTATCGATGTCATTCAGGATCTGCTGGGCTCGCAGATTATAGATCATCTCTAATTATCAACACTACATAGATAATAAAGCAATATTGTCCGACTTATTCTTTGATTTTAGTGATAGTAAAGTAGTTACATCACCTGAGGCCCGGCTTCAGGACAACCCACAGAGAATAATCGAGGTGATTATCATGAACACTCAATTCGCAAAGGCATTGTTTCAATCCAACGGCGGTTTTGCCGCGCTGATACTCCGCGTGCCGGTCGGGCTTGTTCTGGCCGCCCATGGTGCACAGAAACTTTTTGGCTGGTTCGGCGGGTACGGATTGGAAGGAACTGGGCAATGGTTGGCGAGCATTGGTCTGGAACCAGGGTATCTCATGGCGTTGCTAGCCGGCGGCGCGGAGTTTTTCGGCGGTCTGGCACTGGCACTTGGCCTGTTGACCCGTCCGGCAGCGGTGGTAACCGCTTTCGCGATGTTGGTGGCCATTTTTGCAGTACATATTGGTAATGGTCTGTTCATGTCCAACAACGGCTACGAGTATGCGTTGACTCTGTTTGTTGTGACCCTGGCGCTGGCGATTCAGGGCGCAGGACGGTTTGCACTGGACAGCGTGTTGCTGGAACGCCTCGGCTCCGGAAGGAATGGCTGAATGAATAACCATACCGATGTTTTGTTTATCTCCCACGGCGGCGGCCCGCTGCCTTTATTGGGGGATCCGGACCATGCTGAAATGGTGGAAACCCTTACACAGATCGCTGGCGACCTGCGCAAACCCTCGGCCATCCTGGTCATCAGTGCGCATTGGGAGGAGCGGGAGCCGACGATCACCGTGGGGGCTAGTCCCGAGTTGATTTACGATTATTCCGGTTTTCCGCGAGAAACCTATGAGATCAAGTATCCATGCCCGGGCGAGCCTGCTCTTGCAAACCGGGTTCATAGTGTTCTGGAACAGGCCGGTATTGCCTCACGACTGGATGACCAGCGGGGCTTTGATCATGGCGTGTTCGTACCACTGAAGCTGATGTATCCGGAGGCGAATATTCCCTGTGTGCAGCTGTCCCTGGTGAATAGTCTGGATGCAGCGACGCATCTCGCTATCGGCCGTGCATTACAGGCATTGGACTATGAAAATCTGTTGGTCATCGGGTCGGGCTTCTCTTTTCATAACATGCGGGCATTCTTTGCTCCGAACACTCCGGAGATGCGTTCCCGGAACGAGGCCTTTGAAGACTGGCTGGAGGAAACCTGCACCGACGTGGCGTTGCCCGAGGCGGAGCGAGCCTCGCGTCTGCTGAACTGGGAGCGTGCACCCTACGCCCGGTTCTGTCACCCGCGCGAGGAACACCTTTTGCCGCTGCATGTGTGCTACGGGCTGGCAAACAAGGCCAGCAAAATGAACGTTTCAGCGACGATTCTCGGGAAAAAAGCGGGAATGTTTTATTGGGAAATCGAAGAGAATGGCGCCCAAACCATTGGGGCAGTCTGACCAGGGACATGCTCTGAGAGCTCTCTGAATGGGGTTGTCAATGTCCGCTTGCCGGATACTGACGACCCGCACCGATTACCATAGAAAATCGTGAGTTCGGGCAAGTCGTGGCTTAGTCTGCGGCCCTGACGTCGTCGGTTTCCCTCACTTCGAATTTAGCGGGGGTTATGGAGTGCGTAGGCATAAAAAAGCCCCGTTTCCGGGGCTTTGGGGCGTTTCAGTGGATCTCGATGGACCTCCTGAAACTCTTGGTTGGTGGAGACGGCGTCCACCTAATATAAATTATAAATATTTGTAAAATAATAAAATAATTATATTCTAATATTTAATTACCCACAAAATTACCCGCAATAAGAAAGGATGGGGTTTCGTTTGAATGGAAATTTACAAACTAGGTAGCATGAGTATGAATGCAAGATGCATCTAAAATAATTTGGTGTATTAGCGTTTTAGGGGCGCACTTGGGTGCTCCAAATTCGGTTAGCCCGTCTATAAAGATTGATTGTAGTCAAAGTTGCATGCTGCAAGTTTTAGAGTGGAGACGTATTCTTTTCCTGAGTACTGGCGGACTCGTCCTCGTTCTGAGACTAAGTGTAAGTTTTTCCTGGCGCGTGACCCAATCACATACAGTAGCTTCATTGCGCTGACTTGGCCGTTGGGGTCATTGAAATGGGGTACCATATCCTCCAGCAAAGCGAAGGCGATCACTGCATCAAATTCTGCTCCCTTTACACCATGGATGGTCGAAATCGTTATGCCGGTTCGGCTTTGAAATACATTTCTGAAACTCTCAACGTCTCCAATAAACTCTGCTCCCTCTTTCCTTAACCTATCGATTCGAGACTGCGAGCTTTCAAAGAACATCGTGTGATGCTCTTGAAGAGTCGTAAAGAGATGAAAGTTGATGCCAAGGTTAAAAAAAAGTGCTTCAAAGAATTTATGAAGGTAAGTTAGCCCATCCCTTTCATCTATCTGAATTAAGTTGCACTCTCGTAGTAATGATCTCCGTGTGAGATTCGAGACGCTGACTCCAGCCGTCTCTAGTTCATTCAGGATCTCGCCAGCCCATCGAAGTCGGCGCACATATTTGCTAGGAGAGGCTTGCGTGAGCGCAATCTTTGATAGCTTGTACCAGAAGTTTTCTGTGTCTCGAGCAAATGGAACCATGCCTGGCCCGTTAAACGTGTATTCTGGCAAGGATGCGACTAGGCGCCGGGTCATGCTTGCCAGGTGCACCCATTGTGGGGCGAGTACGCATACTTCGTTAGGAGCGATACCGATATCTTCAATATTAAATCGGATGAGTCGGATTAATTCAGCCTCGAGATCTTCCTTACTTACTTCGTTGTTGAACGAAACGACGCTGGGATAGTTTTTTTCGTCAGATACCGGCAAAATTTTAGTGCCGTGGACACTGTAGTTGCAAAAGTATTCAATGATGCGTTCAGAAGAGCGATAGTTGCTTGAAAGTTCGAGCTCTGTGATGCCGATACCTGCCATTTTTTGAAAGTCTTTAAATGCGATAGGGTATCCCCCGAGCGACTGATATATCGCTTGGTTTGGGTCTCCAACAATCAGCGTCTTTGTTGCACCTTGGCTGGCCTTCAAAATCGCTGTGATGATCGCATATTGGATTTGTTTGGTATCCTGATATTCATCAACCAGAATAAAGGGAAAAAGTTTTCCTAAAATGTGGCAAATTTCAGGTCGACGGTCGATAAGTTGGAACGCATAGAAGAGAATGAGTTCAAAATCTATCATGCGGTTTTTTTGCAGGATATCGAAATAGTTTCCTAAAATTATGTGCAAATCTGCATGTTTCCAATCTTGGCGACAGGAAAGTACATAGCCAGTCTCAGTGAAGTAAAAATCGCAATCCCAAAACGTAATTTTGGGCTGGCGGTAGGGTTTGCAGAGGTCATCTAGTATTCTTTCGCGTTCATGTTGATCGATTACACGGAAGCCCCGATCCAAAGCTTCATGATAGATTCCGTATGGTTTAAGTATCCATTCCAAACAGAAAGCGTGGATGGTTCCAATCCAGAGTTGGGATGTTTCTACACCAAGGTCCTCTATTCGCTCATGGATCTCGTCGGCAGCGCGGTTTGTGTAAGTTATCGCAACGATAAATTGCTTTTTCGAAGCCAACCTGGACAGTTCGTAAGCTATTTTATAGGTCAGCGTTCGGGTTTTTCCGCTGCCAGGGCAGGCAATGAGGAAAACGCTGCTAGGATGCAAAATCGCTGTTTCTTGCTCCAGGTTCAGATCACCTTTTTCCCACATAAACATAGCTAAAAGGCCCTAAGCACGCTGTTAATTTGATCGTCTGGAAATAGGGCGAGCATTTCATTCCGAATTTCAAAAAAGTTGATCTCGCCTAGTCTAAAAGCGTGTAGTTTCTCTCTGAATTCGTCGCAAGGTTCCAAACCGAAAATGTCGTTTTCCTCAATATAGTCAACACGGTAGTTTAATATGTTGAACCAAACCTCTGATGAGACCGAAGGGTGCGCAAAGGCGATGGCGTTCAGGATATACGTTGGGATCACTGTTTCACGGTCGATTTTCTTGCCCAATAGAATGGCGAACCATCCCTTGCCATAGTTGTTGGCGATGGTTAGAACTCTCCGTCCATACCGGGCGATATCAGTTGACTCAAGATCCTCCTTTGCAGCTGCGATAGTTGCAGCGTCCGTGTAAACATCTCGAAGAATGCTGGTTACCGCCTGCGCATTTCCAGCATCGACAAAATCCACCTCAAATGTGTGAGGTGCAAAAAATGGGGAGACCCAAGCATTATTTCTGCACGAATCATCAAGGACCACTTTTCTTTCGATGCCTTTCTCTTGGGATCTCTTGTACTTTGCTTTTCGCCGGGAAGCGGTATCAGGTTCCCCGGCAACAGGCGTAGTATCTATGATGGACTTGTCCAGATCAGTGACTATGGCGCACCGTTTCCGGATGCGATCATCGTGGAAAAGAACTGCGACATTCTGAAATCCAGTACTTCGGATATTGATTAAGCTAATGCCAAGTTCGTCTAAACTGACGCCGAGTACATTCTTGACAAGGATGGGAATAAGGATTTCTTCAGCGTCGCCTTCAACTAAAATAACGCTCTTGGCAAACAAGAGGTTGCTTCGTACAGCATCGAGATATCGCTGGACACTACCGACCTCTTCAGAAGAGAGCCCATTCGCAGGTTGGTATGCCTCGCATCGATCAAGCTCTTTGCCAAGAATATTCACATTTTGAACATTGCTAACTTCTGAAATGTGCGTTGAGTGGGTAGAGTAGATAATTTGAGTTTCTTCGTATTGAAGTTTATCAAACAGCGTCTTCTGGATGTGAGTATGAATGTGAGCTTCGGGCTCCTCAATTATTAGGAAGTAAGCAATTGATTCTTTGGATCTCTGGTATTTGAATTCTAGCAATTTCAAGGTTAGAAAAATCAAGTTTGCTCCGCCCAAGCTTAATTCATGAATTGGCCCCTCGTGACCTTCTCCTGACTCTCCGACGAATAATTTTAGTGACTGGAAAAGTTTGTCCGCTTCCCCCGGTAAGTCGGACTTAATAGATAGCGATGAAGGTGAATAAGCTTCTCCGGCAGCATCTTTGATTGTATCCCTGATGTCGGTCCGGACAGTCTGAACATCTTCCAATTCCTCAATTGAGTCATTAAGAAATCTTACCTGTTCAGTGATTCCCTCGAATGCCAACGGATCAATATCTCCACTTTTTCCCTTCAGCAAAGATAGAAGAGGATTGGTTCTGTTATTGTGGAATTCTGATACAACGTCTCTCAATGCTTGTACGTATGTGAAAGAAATCTCTCGAGCAACGGATAAAACGTTTGGAATCTTTGCGCCGATAGACGGAAATTCAGTCTCATCGTTAAATGAAACGCTCTCGAAATCACCCACTATTTCCCTGTAAAAATCTTCGTTATTGAAATCGGCCCAGCTCCGACCTGTAAAAATAGTTTCGTAATCCTCGATGGAAATAGAGTCACGGATTGCTGCTAGGCCTTCCTGGTCGCCTTCATCGAGCTGGGCTAGGCGGAGCCTAATTTCTTTTTTGGGACGGAAAATCAAATTATAGGAGGCTTTGCCTATTACCTCGTCGTCTAAATCGCCAGTGCCATGACGGAACAAAGCTTGGATAGACTCGTCGGCGGTTATTTCCTCAAACTCAAGGCTTATAATTATCCAATGCCCTTGCCATTTTCCCAAGCCTCTATGGAAGTCATTAATGTCCAGCCGGTAAGCTGAGCGGATCATATTGTCATCAAGCATTAGCCTGATGGCTCGAAATATATTGGTCTTACCCGAGCCATTCTCGCCAATTACTGTGTTTATTCCTTGCTCGAATCGCAGCGTGGTGTTGGGGAAATTTCTGTAGTTGACAAGACTAAGCTTGGAGATGTGCATATATAGGCCTTCCTGGGATAAATTGGCGGCTTCCTGACGATGCTCACCACTATAGTTCAATTCTCCTATGTGATTCACGTTTAAGGAGATTGTTGACCAGTCGCCCTGTCGATGAATTAGATTTTCTAGCTTTTTTCGGGCATCTAAAAAATCTCAAACCTATATCACCTCTGTGAACCAAGGCACTGACTGTGCCTTCCCTCCCAATTTACAGAGGTAACTCCAATGTCTGAACAATGCCCAAACTGCCTATCCGTCCGGATCAGCAAGAACAACTATGGCAAGAAAACCGCTGGCGTGGTCGGTGCGTCTGCCGGTACCTATGGCGGTTTTGCCGCCGCAACAGCTGGTGCTAAGGCCGGTCGCCCTGGGAATCGTCGGTGGTCCGATAGGCGCGACTGTCGGTGGTATTGGCGGTGCTGTTATCGGTGCGTTGCTTGGCGGCGCAACTGGTGCTTCCGCTGGTGTAATCCTGGGCGACGTTCTCGATGAGCGTGTGCTCGACAACTACCGCTGCCTTGATTGCGGCTATTCCTTCAGTGTCGACCCTGACTCCCCAGACGACATACGTTAATTCCCCTCGCGCATTTCAAAGGAGAACAGCTATGGCTCATCTCATCGAACAAATGGCCTACGTTGGCCAAACCCCGTGGCATAGCCTGGGGAATGAACTGACCTCAAATCAGCCCCTGGAAGTCTGGGCAAAGCAAGCCGGTCTGGACTGGCAGATTCAGGAAAGCCCGGTCCGCTATGTCACCAATTCCGGCGGCACTCTGGGCGAGATCCTGTCCTACCCGGATTCCAAGGTGCTTTACCGCTCCGATACAAGGGCACCGCTGTCGGTGGTTGGTAGCCGTTTCAAGGTGGTCCAGCCCGAGGAAATCCTGGAGTTCTACCGGGATCTTACGGAGGTGTCTGGTTTTGAGCTGGAAACTGCAGGTGTTCTGAAAGGTGGCCGGAAAATGTGGGCACTCGCCCGTACCGGCCAAACTGGCATGCTCAAGGGCAACGACCAGACCAATGCATACGTGCTGCTGGCAACCGCCTGTGACGGCACCATGGCAACCACTGCTCAGTTCACCAGTATTCGAGTGGTGTGCAATAACACTCTCGCCGTCGCCTTGAAGGGCGCTACTGCCAACGCCGTCAAGGTGAAGCACAACACCGCCTTTGATGCGGACCTGGTGAAGAAGCAGCTCGGTATTTCGGTCAGTGCGTGGGACGACTTCATGTACCGATTGAAGACCCTGAGTGAGCGAAAGGTGAAGACCTCGGAGGCCAGGAACTACTTCCTGAAGGTATTCACCGATGACTCCGGAAGTGGTGTTGGCAAAACCAACGAGCGATCCATGGCCAAAGCTCTGTCCCTTTATGAAGGCGAAGGCGTGGGCGCCACGTTGGCTTCATCGGACGGCACAGCCTACGGACTGCTAAATGCAGTGACGGAATTCATCGACCACCAGCGCCGTGCCAAAACCGTTGACCACCGGCTGGATTCTGCCTGGTTCGGAACCGGTGCCGCTGTTAAGAACCGTGCATTAGAGCAGGCGATGTCACTTGTGGCCTGAGCCAATCTTACAAATCTCGAAACCGCCATAAAGCCCAGCGGAGCCTGATGCTCTGGTGGGCTTTTTTATGTCTGGAGGAAAACACCATGGGCATGAGTGAAAAGGTAATTCAGAAACAACGGCCAGCGTTGCGCCTGGTCTCCACCAAGGGTCTCAGCCGGGATGAATGGTTGAAGGTACGTAAGCAGGGCATTGGCAGTAGCGATGCGGCTGCAGCGGTAGGTATGAACCCTTATCAATCCCAACTGGAACTCTGGATGGTCAAAACCGGCAGGGATGCTGGTTTGCCTAAACCGGATTCTGACGATCCCACCTCGCCGGTCTACTGGGGCCATATTCTTGAGCCGATTGTGGCAGAGCAGTACAGCCAGCAAACGGGCCGGAAGGTGCGTCGGGTCAATGCAGTGTTGCAGCACTCCGATCCGGAAAAGCATTGGATGTTGGCCAACCTGGATTATTCCGTGGTGGCCAATGACGACGTGCAGATCCTGGAATGCAAAACGGCAGGGGAGTTCGGGTCACGGCTTTGGAAGGAGGGGGTGCCGGACTACATTCAGTGCCAAGTTCAGCATCAGTTGGCTGTCACCGGGAAGCAGGCGGCGGACGTGTGCGTTCTGCTGTGTGGTCAGGAGCTGAAGATCTACCGCATTGAACGGAATGAGGAGCTCATCGAGGCGCTGTACGTGCTGGAGCGCCAGTTCTGGGACTTCGTTGAAACGGATACACCGCCACCGGTCGATGGAACCGATTCTTCTGAGCGTGCATTGCGCCATCTGTACCCAGTGGACAGGGGGGAGACCCGGGACTTCAGCCAAAGCAAGGAACTGTCCGATGCGTTCGACGAGCTGCTGGCTATCCGCTCGGAAATAGAAGCCCTCAGTTCTACCGAATCCCACCTGAAGCAGCGAATCGAGAGCCAGATGGGCGAAGCCTCAAAGGCCACCTTCCCAAGCGGCAGTGTGAGCTGGAAACGGAGCAAGGATTCCGTCGGGCTCAATGTGAAGCAACTGCTGAAGGATCAGCCAGGGCTTTTGGAGCAGTACCCCCTCACCAAACCGGGCAGTCGTCGGTTCCTCATCCAAGCATGAATACCCCATTGGCCACGAGAGCATGACGAGTGCCCCGTGGCCCTTTTTCTCAGGAGAGTCATCATGATTAAAGGTTTAGCCATCACGCCTCCCGTACTGGGGCGTATCAGTATCGGTCGGGTCGTTGAAAAGAACGGTATCCGGCTGCCACAGAAAGACGATCAATTTACCATCACCTCCCAGATCCAGGAGAAGGACGCCGGGTGGGTCTTGCATCCGTTAGACGCGGAGTTAAGAAAGGAAGCTACAAACGGAAAATTGCGGACCATCCCAGTTCGCATGTTGTTCAACGAAGCGGACCTCAACCTCCGGGCCGAATACACCATGTTCGACCGCAAAAGAGGGCGGCCTATGTGTGTAGGCAATGGCGACACCTGTAAGCGTCTGACGCAGTCAGGAGTGCAGTCTTTGCCATGCCCGGGGCCAACGTTGTGTGAGTTTGGCAAAGGTGGTCTGTGCAAGCCGTATGGCCGTCTGAACGTGAAGGTCGGTGAGGACGATGATCTCGGCACTTTCATCTTCCGGACGACCGGTTACAACAGCATCCGGACGCTTGCAGCCAGGCTTAGCTACTACCAGGCAGTCTCTGGTGGTCTGCTGGCTTACATACCTTTGGACTTGAAGCTGAGAGGAAAAAGCACGACGCAGAGCCATCGCACGCCGATTTACTACGTGGATCTGGTGGTTAAGGAGGGGATGTCACTGCAGGAAGCGGTGGTTGAGGCAAGGGAAAAAGCCAGGCAGGC
>TARA_R110002095_G_C4250867_1_pt1 | contig 12110 bp, 8 predicted proteins | sample TARA_R110002095 | Tara Oceans TARA_R110002095 (sample SAMEA4397255) | marine metagenome | biome: Polar Biome; feature: [SRF] surface water layer (ENVO:00010504); material: water (ENVO:00002006), including particulate matter (ENVO:01000060) such as... | depth 5 m | reverse complement strand
ATAAATCGTTTTATTACGAGTAAGTGTTATGGGGTGTTTTGCCTCGTAGGGCAATTCGTTTGAGTCTGACAGGATTGGAAAACGTTTTGCAAATTTGTTCACGGGAGAAGGGCTGTTGAAGATTCGTATTTTTGCTCTTGCGAAAGAGTTGGGAATGGACAGCAAGGTGCTGATCGATGAATGTAACCAAGCGGGGGTGAAGTTAAAAAACTCCGCATTGGCCAGCATCACGCCCGAACAACGTGACATAGTCATTGCATATTTAAGCAAGAGGGATCAGCCTTCTGCGGGGGTAGAAGAGGCCGTTGACCAGCCAACTTTGGTGCCTCAACGGGAACCCAAACAGATGCGGACGATCAAGGCAATGACATCTCGCGCACAGGCGTCTCGTTCGGCGTCCTCTGAGGAATCAGAAGAGCTTTCCGAACAAGAGGAAGGTTCTGCCGGAGTGGCGGTCGAAGAGGAAGAGGCAGAATCGGAAGCGGTAGAATCGGAAGTGGCTGCTTCCGATAGTACGTCGTCTCCTGCTGAGGAAAAAACAGAAGCGTCAACGGAAGCCGTGGAATCTCGATCTGATTTGCTGAAACGTCAATCAGAGGAGCAACCCGACGTAGCGGAAAAAGCAGAACCAGAACAGGCTCTCAGTCGCGATGATTATGTTCCCGCTGGTGGCGCTGGAGCGATGAAATCTTCCAGTATGCGTGAAATGAAACCACGGGGTTCGACACGTTCTGCAAAACAGCAACCCAAATCCAGACCCAAGTCCGCTCTCCCTTCAGTGGCAGCACCGCCTGCTTATAAGCAGCCGGTAATCCCGAAGGTTAAGAAAAAAGAAGAAAAAGCACAAAAGCCGGAAGTGCGTTTGACTGCCGATATTCTTGAGAAGAAGAGCCCGCTGGCTGCTCATCTTGCCCAGCATACAGAGCAGAAAAAGAAGGAACGTGAGTCACCAGATGATGATTCAAAAGGACGTCGGGGAAGTCCGAGCCTGGTCGAGGCGCGGAAGCAGCGTCGAGAACAGCGCAAGGAAGGTCGCCGCTTTGCTCCGGATGGAACGGAGCAACGAGTCTCAGTTGGTCGCCGTCCTCGACGCACGAAGCGGAAGCAAGACAGCGGCCCGATTGTTCACAAAACAGAAGCGGAAGTCGAAGTTCCAATGACAGTGCGGAGTCTGTCGGAAGCGATGGGCCGTCCCGCTAAAGCCATCATGTCAATCTTGTTCAAAGAATTTGGTGAGATGGTGACGATCAACCAGATCATCGAAGAGGAGACTGCACTGGCAGTGGCTTTGGAATTAGGTGTGGACCTGACCTTCAAACGACAAAAGGGGGCACAGGAAACCGTTACCGAAATTATGGAGTTAGAAGATGCTCCAGAAGATCTGATTACGCGACCGCCGATTATTACCGTCCTGGGACACGTCGACCATGGAAAGACGACGCTCGTCGATTCACTGCGAAACTCAAAAGTAGTGGAAGGTGAAGCAGGGGGGATTACTCAACACATCGCCGCCTATCAAGTTGATTACAACGGCCACAAACTGACGTTTGTTGATACACCCGGTCACGCCGCTTTCAGTGAAATGCGATCACGGGGAGCCAACGTAACAGATATGGTGGTGCTGGTGGTAGCCGCCGATGATGGTGTGATGCCTCAAACTGCAGAAAGTATCAGCCACGTTAAGGCTTCAGGCGTGCCTATGGTTGTGGCAATGAACAAAGTCGATTTACCGGACATCAATGAGCAAAAGGTGTTGCAGGATCTGACAGCCCAGAGCGTTCTTCCCGCAGAATGGGGTGGCGAAACCGAAGTTGTCCGAGTCTCGGCACTCAAGGGAATCGGGTTGGACAATCTGCTTGAAACTCTATTGTTAACTGCCGAGTTGCATGAGCTCAAAGCCAATCCGGATCGGCCTGCCGTTGGTGCCTGTCTGGAAGGGTTCCGCGACGAAGGACGTGGTTCAGTTGCCTGGCTGATTGTTCAAAAAGGAACCTTGCGTATTGGTGATGCCGTGATTTGTGGTAAATCTTATGGCTACATTCGTGCTATGTACGATGACATGGATCAGCAAGTTGAAGAGGCGCCTCCTTCGATGCCGGTAAAAGTGACCGGATTGGATACTGTGCCGGGGGCTGGTGATCATTTTGTCGTTGTAGACGATATCGATCAGGCGAGAGCATTGGCCGAAGAGCGTCGGCACGAAGGGCGTGCTGATGTGCTGGCAAGGCATAGCGGTGGTCCACGCACGCTGGAAGATATTATGGATTCTGCCCGTGAAGGTGCGATTCAGGACTTGCCTCTGATTATCAAAGCAGATACGCCCGGGTCTCTCGAAGCAATTCGCAGCGAGATCGGAAAGTTCGAACATCCTGAAGTACGTGTCAAAATTCTGCATGAAGGGGTCGGCGGAGTTAATGAGAGCGATGTTTATCTGGCAAGTGCATCGAATGCCATCATTATCGCCTTCCATGTTGTAGCAGAAGATCGTGCTAAAAACCTGGCGACACAGGAAGATGTTGAGATCCGCCGTTACAGCGTGATTTATGAAGTTCTTGATGACATCAAACTGTCACTGGAAGGGATGTTGCGTCCTGAACTGGTTCAGGAACAAACCGGACGAGTGTTGGTTCTGCAGACATTTTCGATCAGCCGTTTTGGAAAAATTGCAGGGTGTCGTGTTCTGAATGGAACGATCAATCGAAATGATCGAGTCCATCTGATTCGAGATCAGAAAATTCTGAACCAGTATCCGATTGCTTCATTAAAGCGAGAAAAGGATGATGTCAAGGAGGTTCGTGAGGGCATGGAGTGCGGTATTTTGCTATCCGGGTTTAATGATATTAAAGAGGGTGACCTGTTAGAAGCATTCCGGATCAATGAAGTCAAACGAACACTCGATTCGACAACCAAGTAGAATCGAGCTAAATAGTGAATGCTTGCGGGGACTGAATGACATCACGTCGATTAGCGAAAATCGCTCAGGCGATATTAGAAACAGTGAGTACAACAGTATTGTTACATTTGCGTGATCCTCGAATCAGCAATGTAACGGTCTTGCACGTCGATGTTGCACCCGATGTGCAGTCAGCCAAGGTCTATATTTCGATCATGGGGGATGAAAAGGAACAAGCACTTTGTATGCATGGTTTGGAATCAGCGAAAGGATTCATTCAGTCCAAAGTCGGTGATCGAATCCAGACTCGTTATACACCTGTGATTAAATTTGTCCTGGATTCTTCAGCAAAAGATACGACAGATGCACTTCGTATTTTGGATGAACTAAAGGCCGAGAGAGAAACGGAAGAGTTAGCGCAGGAGCCTTCTTCGGTAGAGGAGCAGAGCACTGGCGAAGAATCGTAGCGGGGTTAGCTGGCAGTGTTTCCGTGAATGAAAGAGTTGTTTTCATTACTTTCCATTTGAAATATCTCAAATATTGCACAGACAGATATGGTTGCTAAAAAAATTTCAACATCCGACAAACAGGCTATCTGTAAGAAGCTGATTGCGTTACTCAAAAAACGATACTCAGCAACATTACCAAAGTATGATCGTCCCGTCTTAGAGACGATTTTGCATGCCATCTGTCTGGAGAATACGACAAACTCACAAGCGGATGAAGTGCTTAGTACTCTGCTGGAAGGGTTTCATGATCTCAACGAAATTCGAGTCAGTACGATTTCCGAGCTGGAGTCCATCTTTTCTGATGTAGGCGATGCTGAATGGCGGGCGTATCGGGTTCGCTCTGTCCTGCAATATGTGTTTGACAAAGAGTATTGTTTCGATTTGGAACTATTGCGAAAGAAGACACTGGAGCAGGCACAAAAACAATTAACGAAAATGAAGTCGTTAACTCCCTTTGTGATCAACCATACTTTACAGGTGATTCTGGGGAGTCATCTTGTACCGGCCGATGAAAAAATTCTGAATGCCAGTAAATGGCTGGGGTTGGTTCCCGCGGATGAGTCAATTGAAACAGCCAGCGATAACCTGAAGTCAACTGTTCGAAAGTCGGATGCTCCGTTATTCAGCCATTTATTACGATGTCTGGCGACGGATGAAGAGTTGGCGGCTGACTTTAATTTAGCCAAGAATCCCCTGCCGGAAGAAGGCGTCGATTTAGCACAGGCCCCCAGTCGAATGGAAAGCATGTTTGCCAATCCGCTTTCAAAGCAGAAGAAAAAAGCTCCAAAGAAGAAAAAGCAAGTTTCGACGAAATCCATCAAAGCTGCTTCAAAGGTGAAAAAGAAAGTTCCGGCGAAGGGGACCAAGAAAGCCACTAAACAGGCACCCACAAAAGCAGCCAAGAAAAAAGTCCCTGCGAAACGGGCGGCGACCAAGAAAAAAGTACCCCCAAAGAAGAAATCTTCTTCCACCAAGAAATAAGCTGCCCGAACGAACCTCTCCGGCCAGTCTCTCAGATGACCATAAATGGCCTGCGTACGACCTGTACCATCAAAATTCTCCTGGTTCTCTGTATTAAAAAAAGAGATTCCGCAGAAAGCAGGCTTGGAGAACGTGGTGAATAGAAGTTACAATAAATACTCTCTGTTACTGTGCGTTTAAACACAGTTGATAGTATCGGATAGAGAATACCTAATCTCTGTTTCCCATAATGGAGTTCGAAGATGAGCGGTTTTCCCAAGACAACGATCCTGTTAGTCTGCCAGTTCCTGTTGTTACCTGCGTTAACGGTTTCAATCGGTCTGACATCTGTCTCAGCCAAGATGCCTGGCAAGAAGGGAAGCGAAAAAAAAACTCAAAAACAGCCGGTGCCTAAGGTCTTCTCTCTGGAAGTAGGAATTGCAGATGATGTTGTACTGCCGTTAGTCCCTGCGAAACCGCGCACTTCTGAAGAGCAGAAGAAAATCGACTCTGCCGCCTGGTATATGACCGGGCGTTTGCGTGAGGCACGGAACGATTTTGTTGGAGCTTATGAAGCCTATAAGCAGGCGATGGAATATAATCCCAATTCCATCGAGATCTATCGTGTGCTGATCAGGCTAGCATCGGGGCTGGACAAAACAGACGAAGCGATTAAGTTTGCACAGAAAGCAGTCGAGCTTGATCCCGAAGATTATGAACTCATGCGGAAGCTGGGTTTACATATGGCAGGGCAGGGGCGGTTTGAAGACGCCGTCATGTTTCTGGAAAAAGCCTCAGACTCTCCCACGATTAATAAAAAATCGGGTGTGTATGTTATTATCAAACACGATCAAGCGAATCTCTACGAACGATTAGGGAAGAACGAAGAAGCCGCGCAATGTTGGGAAGTCGTATTTAGTGCCCTGACAAAGCCGGATGACTATACCTTTGAGTTGAATTCGCGTTCTCAGCTGGAAGCGAAGCAGGCAAAGTTATTTGAACGGATTGGCCAGTCATTTTTGGCGACCGATCGCCTAAAGCTGGCTGTGGAAGCTTTCAACAAAGCAGCGGAATCTCAAAAAGGGCGCCCCGGGATTTTGAAATACCATCTGGCGCAAGTTTATTTCAAATCCAAGCAGTACCAGCAAGCACTCGATTCGTTGCAGTCCTATTTTGATGAACAACTGCAATCGAAAGGCCGCAAGGCATATGAGTTTCAGGCAGAAATCCTGACTGCGTTGAATCGGTCTGATGAGCTGATTCCCAAGCTGGAACAACTGGCGGAAAAAGACCGATTCAATCGGACCCTGCATTACTATCTGGCCGAGCAATACGGGGCGGCGGGACAGTTTGATGAAGCCGAAAAGACCTACTTGGATTCGATCGGGAATTCATCCGACGTTGAAGGCCTGGCAGGGTTGATGTCGTTGTATAAGAAAAATCAGAAGTATGACAAACTGATTACCACTCTCTCTAATATCTTGCAGGCTAGTGATGGTATTCAAAGAATTCAACCAGACCTGCAGAAGATGTCGCAGGACAAAGAATTTATAAAAACACTGATTGCCGAAGCACAAAAACTGAAGGACAAAGATCCTCCAGGCGTCGATGTGTTTTCCGGATTTATCATTGCCAAGCTGGCTGCAGAAGCAGGACAGAAAAAAGCGGCCAGCGAATTCTATCAGTTTGCGATGAACGCAGCCGAAAAGCATAAAAAACCGCAAGTACGCGGCAATTGGGCTATGCTGATTCTGCACGAATACAGTGAACTTTTACAAGAAGAAAATCAATATGGTGAGCTCGCCGAGTTATTGCAAAAGGCCATTAAAAATCCACTATTGGCACCTCGGCGGATAAATCTGATGGCTATCTTAGCAGAGGCACGCGAGAAAAATGGCGAAACAGAAGCGGCACTTAAGGTAAACGAAGCAGCGCGCCAGGCAGCCCCTCGATTTCCCCTTTTGGATTTCCAGCATGCCTGGATCTATTATCACAGTCGCGACTGGGATAAAGCGATTGTGCAGTTGAAGGAATTTATCAAAAAGTACCCGAAGCAGAAGGAACGCGTGTATCAAGTTAAGATGATGCTTTCGAATTCCTATGTGCAACAGGGAGATATTGGTAAGGGGGAAGCGGTGATGGAAGAGCTGCTCGTCGACGATCCGGAGAACCCATCGATCAATAATGATCTGGGATATCTTTACGCTGATCAGGGGAAGAATCTGGAACAAGCCGAAAAGATGATTCGGATTGCATTGAAGTCAGAGCCGAACAATATGGCTTACCTCGACAGTATGGGCTGGGTTCTGTTTAAGCGACAGAAGTATAAAGAGGCTCAGGAATATCTGGAGCGTGCCAGGAAACTGCCTGGCGGCGGAGATAGTACGATCCTGGACCATCTGGCAGACTGTTATCACAAGTTAAACAAAACAAAGGAAGCAACAGAACTGTGGAAGAAGGCACTGGAAGAAGCACAACAGGCGACTTCCCCTGATACGAAGCTGATTGAGCAACTCCAGGAAAAACTCAATCAGTAAACGGTTTCTTTCCTTTCTGGTGTTCTATAGTGTAGGTTTAGGTTATTTCTGATCTGCGTTGTTCTGACGCAGGAAATTCATTTTTTATTTATTGAGCTGAGCGAACTATACATGGCAGGTCATTCACATTGGGCAAATATCGCCGCTAAGAAAGGGGTGATTGATAAAAAACGGGGTAAGCTGTTTGGCAAGTTGAGCCGTGCGATTATCGTGGCGGCACAACATGGCGGGGGCGATCCTGGTATGAATCTGGCATTAAGGTATGCCATTGACAAGGCTCGTAAAGCCAGTATGCCGAAAGACAATATTGACCGTGCCGTGAAAAAAGGTTGCGGTGAGTTATCGGGTGAAAAATTTGAAGAGCTGGCCTACGAAGGCTATGGTGCCGCTGGTGTTGCGGTGTTGTGTGACATGCTGACTGAGAACCGGAACCGAACCGCCGGTGAAGTTCGCAAGATCTTTGAAGTGCATGGCGGCAACCTGGGCAGCACCGGATGTGTGGCTTGGATGTTTGAACGCAAAGGTCTGTTCCTGATCCCCTGTGAAAATGTCGAAGAAGACGAACTGTTCGAGATCGCATTGGAAGCGGGAGCAGATGACGTTTCTGCTAATGGTGATGTGTATGATGTCACCTGCAGCATTGAGGCATTTCAGCAGGTAGCTGATACATTTGAGGAAAAGAAAATCCCCACGAATCTGGCAGAGATTACACGTATTCCCGATACGACGGTCGATTTGGGAATCGAAGATGCGAAAAAAGTGTTGAGACTCATGGAGGCACTTGAAGACCATGATGATGTGCAAAGTGTAACGGCAAACTTTAATATTCCAGATGAGATCATGGCTGAGGTCACCGCCGACTGATTCTCAAGCACCATTAACGGGGACAGAACCTTGACGATTGAATTCAGTTGTTCGCATTGTAATAAAGTTCTGAAAACGTCAGACGACAAAGCGGGACGCAGAGCCAAGTGTCCTCAATGTGGTGAGCCGATTGATGTCCCGCAGCCTGCTGATGATCAGGGATTCGATGGCTTTGACGAATTCGACGAATCTGTTCCGGAAGAAGAGAGCTTTCTCGCTGGGGGGACTACCCGGGAAGAAGACAGTTTTCTTTCAGGAGGAAGTATCGATTGCCCCATGTGCGGTGCTCCCGTTCCTGCAGGTGCCCAAAAATGTCAGGCCTGTGGCGAAGCACTCAAGGCTTCAAGACGCTCCGGTCGAGGACACTGGGAGCCACGGGTTTTCAGTATCGGCGCGGTTTTGTCTCGTGCGTGGGAGGTTTATAAAGCTAACCTGGGGATGGTCCTTGCAGTGCCACTGTTGGCAGGGGGGATTTACTTCGTTGCTTCGATTGTAATTGGCATCGCTTCAGCAGTGATCGGAGCTGTCTTGGCTGGAGGGGTCGGGAATGATGTGGCGCCCCTGGTGCAGATTCCGGTCGCGCTGGTTCAAAATCTGATCATCTACTCTATCTTCTTCTATCTACAGCTGGGGGGCCAATTAGTCTTCCTTCAGATTGTGCGAGGGGAAAGTCCCGATCTGAGCGTCATGTTTAATGGCGGCCCCTTTTTCTGGCGGATGTTCCTCTGCAGCATGATTTACGGAATTCTTATTTTCGTGGGAATGATTTTATTGATTATTCCCGGGATTGTAGTGGCCCTCATGTTCTGGCCGTTCTCATTTATTCTGATTGACCGAAATCTGCCTGGAATCGAATCATTCTCAGAATCACGGAAAGTAACATCCGGCAATCTGTTGAACCTGCTTGGGCTTTCGCTGGCGTTGGGCGGAATTTCGATCTTGGGGGGGATTGTCACCTTGGGGATCGGTTTGATTTTCATCATGCCCTTCACGTATATGGCTCAGACAGTGGCTTATGCCGAGATGACCAGCCAGTGAACGGATTCATTTTTGAATCATCTGCAATTCTTGAGAGCTCCCCAGTCTGGGTTTTACGGCTGGGGAGTTCTTTTGCTATGATACCCGCCGTTGGGTAGAGGCTGTGTTGTCTCTGGTGACGGTACATTAGATTCTGGATGTGAAGATGGTTCGTGAACCTGTCATAAGAGGCGATGAGGAACCGGAAGATGATTCTTCCGGAGGGGAAGACGGCTGGGGTTCCAGCCATCTGGCCGATGATACGGAGTACGATGATGCGCTGCGGCCTCAACGGCTCAGCGAAGTTGTTGGGCAACGTGCTGTGGTGGAGCGGCTGGAAATCTTTCTGGATGCGACCCGCAAACGAAATGAACCTCTGGGGCACCTTCTGCTGGACGGGCCTCCCGGATTGGGAAAAACCACGCTGGCTTCAGTCCTGCCTCGCGAGCTGGGAACCGAACTGCAGATTACTTCAGGACCATCCTTAAGTGCTCCCAAGGATCTGCTGCCTTTTCTGACCAATGCCAGCCACGGTTCATTTCTGTTTATTGATGAAATTCACCGGATGCCGGCGACGGTCGAAGAATTTATTTATCCTGCGATGGAGGATTTTCGGGTCGATATTACCTTGGGTGAAGGTCTGAATGCCCGGACCGTCAATATGAAACTACAGAAGTTCACCGTGATCGGTGCGACCACGCGGAGCGGAATGTTGACGGCTCCGCTGCGAGATCGTTTCGTTCGCCGCGAGCATCTGGATTTTTATGAAGATCAGGACCTGATCGAAATCGTCCGCCGTAATGCTCGCAAACTGAGAACTCCGATTTCAGATGATGCCGCGTTCGAAATTGCCCGCCGCAGCCGGGGAACCCCGCGTAAAGCAAATAATCTGTTACGCTGGGCGCGAGACTTTGCCACGAGCAAAGCCGATGGTAATATAACGAATGAAGTTGTGGCCCAGGCCTTTGAAATGCTGGAGATCGATCATCTCGGCCTGGAGCGGCAGGATCGGCGGTATCTGGAAACCTTGGCCAAAACATTTTCCGGCGGGCCTGCTGGTGTGCAGGCGTTGGGGCACAGTCTGAATATCCCCTCGGATACTCTGGAAGATGAAGTCGAGCCGTTTTTATTGCGTTGTGGTTTCATTCAGCGATCTCCGCGCGGTCGAGTTGTCACGATGGCCGCGATGGAGCATTTAAAACTGAACCTGCCCGATGGCGGCAGCCTCTTCAGGTAAGAGCCAGGGTTACATACTTTTATTTCACAAAGAAGAACCATGAGTCAGTCAGTTACGTATGATTATGATGTTGTTGTCGTCGGAGCCGGGCACGCCGGTTGTGAAGCCGCTCTCGCGTCTGCGCGGCTGGGAGCGAAGACCGCTCTGTTGACCATGAACTGCGATACCGTCGGTCAGATGAGTTGTAACCCTGCGATTGGCGGAGTGGCGAAAGGTCAGATTGTCCGCGAAATTGATGCCCTCGGCGGAGAAATGGGTCAGGTGATCGACGAGACGGGAATTCAGTTTCGGATGCTGAACCTTTCTAAAGGGCCAGCCATGCATAGTCCGCGTGCGCAAGCCGATAAAAAAGCCTATCAATTCAGTATGAAATGGAAGGTTGAGCAACAGGACAATCTGACGCTCAGACAGGAAATCGTTAAGAGTCTGGTTGTGGAGCAGGGACGAATTACCGGAGTGCAGGTTCACGGCGATGCTTATTACCGTGCGCGGGCCGTGATTCTGACGACGGGCACTTTTCTTCAGGCGATTATGCATACGGGGGAAGCCAAGACCAAAGGGGGACGCGCCGGGGAAGGGACGACAGGAACGCTTTCTGACAGTCTGGCGGAACTGGGGTTTGAACTGCAACGTTTTAAGACGGGAACTCCCGCACGGCTCAACGGTCGCACGATCGATTTTTCTGTATTAGAAGAACAGCCCGGCGATGAAAATCCACAGCCCTTTTCTTACATGACGGAAAAAATCAATCAGCCGCAGATGCCCTGTTATTTAACGGAAACCAACGAGCAGGTTCATCGTTTGATCAACGAAAATCTGCATCGTGCGCCGATGTATTCCGGGCAGATTAATTCGACCGGCCCACGGTATTGCCCTTCGATTGAGGATAAGGTCGTTCGTTTTGCAGAACGTAATTCACATCAGATTTTTCTGGAACCGGAAGGGCGTTATACCAACGAGTATTATTGCAATGGAATCTCCACTAGTCTGCCTCGCGATGTTCAAGATGAGATGATTCATTCAATTCGAGGGTTGGAGAAAACGGAAATCATGCGCTACGGCTATGCTGTCGAATATGATTTCGCGACCCCCACACAATTGAAGCCAACATTGGAAACCAAGCGTGTCGCAGGCCTGTACTTCGCCGGCCAGTTGAATGGGACAACAGGTTATGAGGAAGCCGCTGGTCAGGGATTACTGGCCGGGTTGAATGCCGCCTTGAAGATTGCCGAGAAGGAAGATTTGGTTCTTGATCGCAATGAGGCATACCTGGGAGTTCTGATTGATGATCTGGTGACGAAAGGCGTAGATGAGCCTTACCGGATGTTTACATCGCGGGCGGAATTTCGTTTGTTGCTCCGGCAGGATAATGCCGATCGTCGGATGACGCCCATTGGTCGTCGCGTCGGTTCTGTGGGAGATGAGCGGTGGCAGAAGTATCAGGCGTACGAAGCAGAAATCGCACAGATCTTCGAGTTTATTCGAAGTACTCGCTATCAGGGGAATACGCTGGAAGAATGGTTGCGCCGCCAGGACGTTGGCTGGAATGAGGTCTGTGAATTCGCGCCTGCATTACAAGGGTTTTCCCTCTCGGAACGGGCAATCCAGCAAGCGCTGATCGAGGTGCAGTATGCAGGTTATATCCGCCGTCAGACTGCCGAGATTGAAAAACAGAAAAATGTGGAAACACTGCACATACCTGACCATATCAATTATCTGCTGGTACCGAACCTGCGTAATGAGGCCAAGGAAAAGCTGAGTCGTGTCAAGCCACGAAATATCGGTCAGGCGGGTAGGATCAGCGGTCTGACCCCGGCTGATTTAACGGTGCTTGTGCTTTATTTAAACAGCGCCAGTCGCATGGCTACCTAATTCTTGCGTTTCTGACCAACTGCGTTTCCAAAGTCTTGGTGCTGAAAGTCGTTTTCGCCTGCGCGGGTTGTTCATTTTTGAATGAAGCCAGTGATTTGAGATGGAAATCAGTGAAGGTCAGATTACTGTAAGTGTATAATTCGTACATGTTTATTTCAATAATATGGTTAACCTGGCGAATGCGTGTTGACCATATCGTCAGAATAGATACAATCGGAGTT
>TARA_R110002095_G_scaffold2459_5_pt1 | contig 12139 bp, 8 predicted proteins | sample TARA_R110002095 | Tara Oceans TARA_R110002095 (sample SAMEA4397255) | marine metagenome | biome: Polar Biome; feature: [SRF] surface water layer (ENVO:00010504); material: water (ENVO:00002006), including particulate matter (ENVO:01000060) such as... | depth 5 m | reverse complement strand
ATGATTGCTGACGCTCAGTTGTCCCGGGAAGAGCGCGAAGCGATCTCTGCCCGCGCGGCCGGGCTGGTGCGCAGCGTCCGTGAAAGCGCAAAATCCACGATCATGGAGAAATTTCTAGCGGAATACGGTCTCACTACCAAAGAGGGCGTAGCGCTTATGTGTCTGGCTGAGGCGCTGTTGCGCGTGCCGGATAACACAACGATCAATGCGCTGATTGAAGACAAGATTACCTCCGGCAACTGGGGAGCTCACGTAGGCAAAGCGACCTCATCATTTATTAATTCCACCACTGTCGCGCTGTTGATGACCAGCAACCTGCTGAAGGATTCCGAGCGTCACACAGTCGGTGAGACTCTGCGTAAGTTGGTCAAGCGTTTGGGCGAGCCGGTGGTTCGCACTGTTGCAGGCCAGGCCATGAAGGAAATGGGCCGTCAGTTCGTTCTGGGTCGTGACATTGAAGAGGCGCAGAGTGAAGCCAAGTCCTACATGGCCAAGGGGTACACTTACTCCTACGACATGCTTGGCGAAGCCGCGCGTACTGATGCGGATGCCCGTCGTTATTTGGAGTCCTATTCCAACGCTATCGATAGCATCGCCAAAAACTGCAAAGGTGATGTGCGTAAAAACCCCGGCATTTCCGTCAAGTTGTCTGCACTGCTGGCCCGTTACGAGTACGGCCATAAAGACCGGGTGATGGCTGAGTTACTGCCCCGGGCCCTGATGCTGGCCAAGAAAGCGGCGGCTGCCAATATGGGGTTCAATATCGATGCTGAGGAGCAGGACCGCCTCGACATTTCTCTGGATGTCATCGAAGGCATTTTGTCCGACCCGGCACTTGCTGGCTGGGACGGTTTTGGCGTGGTTGTTCAGGCCTTTGCCAAGCGTGCTTCACATACGCTTGACTGGCTGTATGCGCTTTCTGAAAAGCTCGACCGCCGCATAATGGTTCGCCTGGTGAAAGGCGCCTACTGGGATGCCGAGATCAAGCGCGCCCAAGTGATGGGTCTGACTGATTTCCCTGTATTCACGCGTAAGGCGTGCAGCGATGTTGCCTATCTCTCATGCGCCAAAAAGCTGGTGGGCATGAGCGACCGTATTTATTCACAGTTCGCCACCCATAACGCGCATTCGGTTTCGGCCATTCTGGAACTGGCAAAAACCGCAGGCCTGAAAAGCTATGAGTTCCAGCGCCTGCACGGTATGGGCGAATCGTTGCATGGTCAGGTTCTCAAAGAGAGTGGTGTTCCCTGCAGGATATACGCACCTGTTGGCAAACACAGTGATCTGCTGGCTTACCTTGTGCGTCGTTTGCTTGAGAACGGAGCTAACAGCTCCTTCGTTAATCAGATTGTGGATACCAGCATCACCCCTGAGGAGATTGCCAAGGATCCCATTGATGCGGTGCAGGAACTGGGTGAAAACCTTTCCAGCAAAGTGATTGTGCGGCCTGCGGACCTGTTTGGTGCCAATCGCCGCAACTCCAAAGGGTGGGATATTACCGATCCGGTCACCGTTGCGCGCATTAACGAAGGTCGCGATGCATTTCGCAGCCACCGCTGGACGGGCGGCCCGCTTATCGCCGCGGACATTACCGGCACCGAGGTACTGGACGTTAAAAATCCGGCTAACCCGGATGATCTGGTCGGGCAGATTACTCAGGCTAATGAAGCCGATGTCGATGCTGCCATTACCGCTGCCGAGCAAGGTTTCACGACCTGGTCCGCCATGTCCGCAGAAGATCGTGCGGCCTGCGTTCGTAAAGTTGGCGACCTTCTGGAGGAGAATGCCCACGAACTGTTTGCACTGACAACCCGGGAAGCCGGCAAATCCCTGCTGGATGCCATTGCCGAGATTCGCGAGGCGGTCGATTTCTCGCAGTTTTACGCCAACGAAGGTGTGCGTAATAGCGACAGCGGTGAGGCTCGTGGCGTTATTTGCTGTATCTCGCCCTGGAACTTTCCGTTGGCGATCTTTGCAGGTCAGGTTCTGGCGAACCTGGCTGCCGGCAACGTAGTCGTTGCCAAACCTGCGGAGCAAACGTCGTTGCTTGCCTTTCGTGCTGTTGAATTGATGTACGAAGCGGGCATTCCAAAAGATGCTATTCAGCTGTTGCCGGGATCGGGCGCTATTGTGGGCACTGCGCTCACCTCTGACTCCAGGGTGGCCGGCGTTTGTTTTACCGGCTCCACCCCTACAGCACACCGCATCAATAAAGTGATGTCAGAAAACATGGCCCCGGATGCGCCGTTGGTGGCGGAAACCGGCGGCCTGAACGCCATGATTGTAGATTCGACTGCGCTGCCTGAGCAGGTGGTTCGGGACGTACTGGCATCGTCGTTCCAGAGCGCCGGCCAGCGTTGCTCTGCGTTGCGTATGCTGTATGTGCAAAAAGACATAGCGGATAACCTGCTGGAAATGCTGTACGGCGCCATGGAAGAGCTGGGCATTGGCGATCCCTGGGCGCTTTCCACAGATGTGGGCCCGGTGATTGATGAGACGGCCCACAAGAAAATCGTAGATCACTGCGATAAGTTTGAGCGTGAAGGTCGCCTGCTTAAAAAGCTTCCGGTGCCAGAAAAGGGGCTGTTTGTGTCGCCTGCCGTTTTGAAAGTCAACGGCATCGAAGACATGGAGGAAGAGATCTTCGGGCCGATACTGCACGTGGCTACCTTTGAGGCCAAGGACATCGACAAGGTTGTTGATGCAATAAACGCCAAGGGCTACGGGTTAACCTTCGGTATTCATAGCCGGGTTGATAACCGGGTTGACCGGATTTCCAGCCGCATCAAGGTTGGTAACATTTACGTTAACCGTAACCAGATTGGCGCAATCGTTGGTTCTCAGCCGTTTGGTGGTGAGGGGCTTTCCGGGACCGGGCCAAAGGCAGGCGGCCCGCAATACGTTCGTCGCTTCCTGAAAGGGCCGACAGCTGAGCGTCCGGCGGTGTCCGGTGGTAAAGCGATTGATGGCAAGAAGCTGGAAGGACTGATCGGCAGCTTGGGCAAGCTCAAAGCGCCTGTTCCAAAAGCCAGAATTGAAGCTTTGGAACCGATTTTCGGGAAGGTGCCCGAGCCGTTGGACGCTCACGCTGAAGAGTTGCCTGGGCCAACGGGTGAGCTAAATCGCCTTACCAATCATGCCCGTGGGGTTGTGTTGTGCCTTGGGCCAGACAAGGATACAGCGTTGGCACAGGCCGCTATGGCACTGTCACAGGGCAACAAGGTGGTGGTGATTGCACCGGGCGTTGGAGATGCGGTGAGTCGCGCTGCGCAAGCCGGGCTGCCTATTGCAGGCGTTGAAGGCAATCTGGAGCCGGAAGCACTGGCTACTGCCAGTGGATTCGAAGCGGTTGTAAGCTGCGCTGAACAGTCGCTTCTGCGGAAGTATCGTTTGGCTTTGGCTAAACGAGACGGTGCATTGGTGCCTTTGATCACGGAGCACACGCTTGATCAGCGATTTGTGATCGAGCGGCACCTGTGCGTGGATACAACCGCGGCCGGTGGTAACGCCAGCCTGATTGCAGCATCTGAATAAAGCGGCTGCAGCAACCGGCAGGAGCTCCCAGGGAAGGGGGTTATTGCCGGTATCTCTGGTATATCAGTAATCAGTTGCTGGCATAGCGCTCGCGCAGTATGCCAACGCGCTCAACGTAAGCTTTAGTCTCGGCATAAGGCGGGATTCCACCGTAACGGCTTACGGCACCTGGGCCGGCATTGTAGGCTGCGGTAGCAAGCCTGGTGTCACCTTTGAAGCGTTCCAGCATTTTGGCAAGGTATGTGACCCCACCACGAATGTTCTCGGCCGCTACCATGGCGTTCTGTACGCCCACTTCCAGAGCGGTCCCCGGCATCAGTTGCATGAGCCCCTGAGCTCCCACCGGTGAGAGCGCCTTTTCGTTGAATGCAGATTCTGCATGAATAACCGCGCGTACCAGCGCAGGATCGACGCCATGCTCGTCGGCCGTCGTTTTGATCTCCGACTGGTAACGGCTCAGGAACAGAGGTGTTGTGCGCCAGTTAACGCGAGAATTCGGGTCGCAGGCGTAACAATGGAAGCTGATGACGTCGAAATCTTCAATCGAAGGCCGGGTTCCGCTATAAGCGACAAGGCCGTTATCGTCTTTATAACGGAAAACAGTCTCGCTTTTGCTAGAGGCACGTCCGGGGCTGTTACTTTCTACATTGGTAAATTCAACGCGGCCATCAGGGTGCACAATGCGCTTGATGCTGTCTGCTGTAGCCGGAGCAGAAAGCCCGGTCAGTACGGTAAGTAAAGGCAAGATAATGTGTCGGGGGCGTATCATTGGCTACTCACGGAAAGCGCAATCAACAGTCGTGCTGCAGATCACGATAAAGCAGGCACGAAAAAGATTATACGGCGTTACCTGGCAGAAATGACATTACGTCTTGTCTGAGAAATGTTACCGGGAGGGAGAAGCCCGGGCACGTTGCAGGTGCCCGGGCCGAAACACTGATCAGATTCACTTGGAACGCTAGATCTCTGGTCCCCGCCCGCGTATTGCATTGGCGACCAGAGAAATCACCGGCAATAACGGCGATGATAAGACAAATTACAACCGATAGGCTGGCCGAGTGTTGCCTTCGTTGTTGGGGAATTCTACTTTTATCCGGGTCACAGGGGGCGTCCTTTCAAAAATAGTTCCTGCCAATTTGACGGAAATCAGCGTGCTTTGTCTCTGTTTTTTGGACCGGATCCTACCGGGGTTCAGTACAGTAAATCGACCAGGCCCAGGGATATCCACGGGAGATAGGTGATGGCAATAAGGCAGGCCAGAACCACCAACACGAAGCGCATCAGCCAGGGCAGGAGTTGGTCGACCGAAAGTTTGGCCACGGCGCAGGCGGCGAACAGGTTTACCCCGAGCGGCGGTGTAAACATGCCGAGTGCCAGGTTCACGACCACGATCAGCCCGAAATGTACCGGATCAATGCCGTACTGTACGGCAATCGGCGTGAATATTGGCGCCAGCACCAGAATTGCAGCGGATGTTTCAATGAACATGCCGACAATCAGCAGCATGACATTGACGGCCAGAAGAAACGAGATCGGGTTGTCGAATACCATGGTTACCCAACCGGCGACCTCCCTGGGTAAGCCGGAACGACTGATCAGGAAGCTGAACAGAGCAGCAGCGGCGATGATCAGCATGACCGCAGCCGTGGAGATCACACTGTGGCGCAGGATCGGCCATAGTTCGGCGAGACTGAGTTCACGGTAGATAAAGCCACCAACAATGACGGCATATACGACAGCGACTGCTGACGCCTCCGTCGGTGTGAAGACGCCTCCGTAGATACCACCAATGACGACGACCGGCATCAGCATCGCGATCCAGGCGCGTTTCAGTGCCACCGGAAAGCTCTGGCGATCCTCGTGATCACGCAAGCCGTATCCGCGTACCTTGCAAAACAGATAGAGGAACAGCAACAACGCGCCACCGATCAACAACCCGGGGCCAATGCCGGCAATGAACAGTTTACCGATGGAGGTATCTGTACTGACGCCATACAGGATCAAGGGAATGGACGGCGGAATAAGTACGCCGAGTTCGGCCGAGGACGCCTGGATCGAGGCTGCCAGCGGGCGTGGGTAACCGTGCTTCACCATTGCCGGAATCAGGATAGAACCGATGGCGAACGTGGTCGCAACACTCGAACCTGAGACGGCGGCAAACATCATGCAGGTCAGCACGCAGGTCATGGCCAGACCGCCCTGAAAACCACCCACGATGGACTTGGCAAGATCGACAAGCCGCCGGGAAATGCCGCCCGCTGCCATCAGATTGCCCGCCAGGATAAAAAACGGAATCGCCATCAGGGGAAAGTTGTCGATGCCCACAAACATCTGTTGCGGCACCAGCAACAGGGGCAGGCGCGAGAAGAATTCAATTCCGATAATAGAGGCCAGCACGATCGACACTGCGATGGGCACGCCGAGACTGAACAGGATAATCAGTGCGAGTCCGATTGCCGTGTTCATTGGTTCACGCTCCCGTCGTATGCCGAGGGTGCAGGGGTAGCGTGTCGTTCGACCATTGGTGAGGAAACCTGGTGGTCATCGGTCTCGCTTTCGGCTGGGCCGATAGCCTCGAGACCAGTGATCTGTGCGAGTAGGCGTGCCAGCACCGCAATCAGGGCAAAGATAGCGCCTGTCGGCATGGCAGCGTAGGCCCAGGCGATAGAGACGCCGAGACCTGACAGCATTTGACTACGTACTCGCCAGGTCATGGCGGTGCCATAGTGAATCAGCACCAGCAATACAATCGTGCAGCACAGTGCAATCAGTAATTCCAGCCAGACAAGCTTTCGTGCCGGCAGCAGTCTGTAGATGACCTCCACCGACATCATGAAGCCCCCGCGGAAACCCGCAGCGGCACCCATGAACACGCACCAGATCATCGCCGAACGCGAGATAACTTCCGACCAGGTTGATGGTGCATCAAGGAAGAACCGGGTAATGACCTGATAAAAACCAAGCGACACCGAGATGATCAGCATGGCCACCGCAGCCACCAGGGCCAGCCGGGTCGTCCATTGCTCGAAACGCAGAAAATGATTAACCATGACGATCACCCTTGGATCTTGACAGCCCGAGACCTCTGGCATCGGGCCTGAGCGACAACAGACCTAGCAACCACTGTCGCGGATGAGGTCAAGCATTTCGCTGCCGTACTGATCTGTATAGATCTTGTAGGCGGGTTTGACGGCTTCCTGGAACGGCGCCTTATTGATGTCTGTTTCCACGGTCATGCCTTTCCCGCGAAGCAGTTCCACACCTTCACGCTCAAGACGTGATACTTCCTCACGGGTTGCTGCAGCAGACGCTGCGGCTGCTTCGAAAAACCAGCCCCGCTGCTCTTCGTTAAGGCCGTCCAGCAAGACCGGAGATCCGAGAACGACAGCAGGTGAATAAACGTGACCGGTCAGTGACAGGTGGTCCTGCACTTCCCAGAATTTGGTAGCCACGATGACGGTAATGGGGTTTTCCTGGCCGTCGACCGTGCCTTGCTGCAATGCGGTGAACACTTCAGGGAAGGCCATAGGGGTGGGATGCACGCCCATCTGCTTGAACGCTTCCATGTGCACCTTGTTCTCCATGGTACGCACTTTCAGGCCCTTGGCATCGGCTGGTGTCTTGATCGCGTGCTTGCTGTTGGTCATGTGCCGGAAGCCGTTTTCCGACCAGGCCAGGCCGACCAGATTATGCTTTCCCATTTTGTCGAGAAGTTGCTGACCGATGTTGCCATCAAGCACGCAACGGGCTTGCTCGTAGTCCTTGAACAGGAACGGCAGGTCCAATACGTAGCTCTCCGGTACAAAATTACCCAATGGGCCCGTTGAGGTAATCACCACATCGACGGTGCCGATTTGCAGTCCTTCGATCATGGCGCGCTCCCCGCCGAGGGCGCCGGAGGGGTGCTCGACTAACGTGAACTCCCCATCGCTGAGGCGCTCAAGAGTTTCTTTAAAGGCATCAGCGCCGACTGAGTAGTGCGAGCTGTCAGACAGTGTATGCCCCAGGTTGATGGTTTGCGCAGCCTGGGCGTTTGCGCCGAATAGGGCCAAAGCGGCGGTGAAACCGCCCATGGTCAGTGCGAGCGTACGACGTGCGAATATTGTTGTCATTGTTGTTCTCTCGATTTGTTGTAACACACTTGTGGATCCCCCTGACGCTCAGTCAGAGAGGCTTGGTACGGTCGTTGAGGAAGGCCTCGACGATTTCCCGGAAACTGCTGTCGCCTTTAAAACCCAGTTGTTGTGCACGCTGGGTTTTAAACCTTGATGGCCAACTGGCCACGATTGCCTCGATTTTTGGGTCGGGTTTATGCTGAATACGGGCCAGGGCCTCGTCGCCGCCTAGCGTTCGGAGGCTGTCCAGCATCTCGGCAACGCTCACCGTAATGCCTGGCAGCATCAGGCTGCGCCAGGGGCCAAAGGCGTGTCCCGGAACTTCGGCCCCGTGTAACAGGGCTTCGATGACTTTGCCGGGTGACATCACGAACAGCTCAAGGTTCACGGGCACCGGGCAAACGGCCTCTTCGCCGTTGAGCGGCTCGCGCAGAATGCTTGAGGCAAAGCTTGAGGCTGCGGCATTGGGCCGACCGGGGCGGATGACGATGGTAGGCAGTCGCAGCACGCGACCGTCAACCAGGCCACGTCGGCTGTAATCGTTGATTAAAAGCTCACTCATGGCTTTTTGCGTGCCGTAGGAACTTTGCGGCGTGACGGCCGTGATATCGTCAAGCACCGGGGGTAATTCACCTCCGAATGCGGCTACCGAACTGGCCAGAATCAGGCGGGTGTCAGAGAGGCCCCTTGAACGGCAACCCTCCAGAAGTGCGCGGGTAGCATCAAAGTTTACGGCCATACCGAGGTCGAGATCGGCTTCGGCCGCGGAACTGACGACTGCGGCAAGATGAAATATGACATCAGGATGTTCATCCAGAGCCGCATCCAGCGCCTCGGGTGCGGTAATGTCGGCGGCATAGGCAGTGACTTTGAACGACAAGCCGGGTGGTGTTTCCGGTTTTATCTGATCAATCAGAGTGAGGTGCGCAAGTGTCTGGCCGTTGAGCGTACCGCGCGCCGCAAGAGCCTGGATCAGGCGTTGGCCCAGGAAGCCGGCGGCACCGGTGATAAGAACGTGCATGGCAAAATCCTTATTGTTATATGTGTTCGTTGTCTTGTTGCAATCAGCGCCGGATTACTCAGAGCGTCAATCCATAGTCCGTGCCCCAGCCCAGCCCCGCCTGAGTGTCGCCAGCCGGGCGGTATTCGCACCCGACCCAGCCTTGATAACCCAGGGCGTCGAGTCGGGCCAGGATGGCCGGGTAGTTCAGCTCACCGACGTCGGGTTCCTGCCGCTCGGGGACACCGGCGATCTGTACATGACCAATGTTCGGGAACTGGGTTTCCAGGTTGCGGATGAGGTCACCTTCGACGATCTGGCAGTGATAGGCATCAAACTGTACCCGGAGATTGTCGGCGCCAACCTGCGCCAGAATGTCTCTTGCCTGGGCCTGGCGCTGGAGGAAGAACCCCGGCATGTCGCGGCCATTGATGGGCTCGATGAGTAGTGTCTTCCCCACCTTGGCCAGTTCAGCGGCCGCATAACGCAGATTGTTCACATAGGTGTTCAGGTGGGCGCTGCGAACATCGACATCCGCTTCGGCGGGTAGCAAGCCGGCCATGGCGTGTAGCTGCGAGCAATCCAGCGCCTCGGCATAGCGGATGGCCTGGCTGACCGAATCGCGGAATTCCTGCTCACGTCCGGGTAGGCTGGTCAGCCCCCGGTCGCCGGCCTCCCAATCGCCAGGCGGAAGATTGAACAAAACCTGCGTCAAGTTGTTGGCGTTGACAGCGTCGCGCAACTCATCCGGGTCGTAGGCGTAAGGAAAGAGATACTCAACGCCGCGAAAGCCAGCCTTTGCCGCGGCTGGAAACCGGTCGATAAAATCATGCTCGGTGAACAGCATGCTCAGGTTGGCGGCCAATCGAATCATCGCTTGTTCCTTGTTACATCCATCATCGGTATCAGTCGCGCGGAAAACGCGCCTCCAGTTCAGCCACTTGTTCTTCATTTAGGCAGCGTGGGTTCTGACCACGTAACAGCATGAACAGTCTGGCGGTTTCCTCGAGTTCCTCGGTGGCATAGACCGCGGCTTCCAGCGATTTCCCGGCCACGATCGGACCGTGGTTAGCGAGCAGCACGGCACTGTGTTCGCCCGCCAGTCCTTTCACCGCGTCGCCCAAAGTGGGGTCACCGGGTATGTGGTAGGGCACCAGCGGCAGCTTGCCCACCCGCATCACGTAATAGGCAGTCAGCGGCGGGATGCAGTTGTGCGGATCAATCTCGGGGAGACATGAAACCGCCACCGAGTGCGTGGAATGCAAATGCACAATGGCGCCGGATTGCGGGCGTTCTCCGTACATGGCCTGGTGCAAAAAGCTTTCCTTGGTTGGCTTGTCGCCATCCAGCAGCTTGCCGTCACGATCCAGGTGCGAGATTCGCGCCGGGTCGAGCCGTCCCAGGCAGGCATTGGTGGGGGTCATCAACCAACCACCATCATCCAGTCGCACGCTGATATTGCCGCTGGACCCCATAGTCAGACCACGATCAAACAGCGACTTGCCGTGAAGGGCAATTTCATCACGCAACGTGTTGATTCTGCTCATGACAGCACCTCAAAGGCTCGCGAGAAAAAATCAACCTCGCCAAAATTGCCTGATTTGAGCGCCAATGACAGTGGTGTCTCCCGACCGGGCAGGTGAGTCTGGGTCCAGGGCACACCAGGGTCGATCTGCTCACCGATGCGCAATGTGCTGATGCCGAGGGCGGACACCACGGCGCCCGAGGTTTCGCCCCCCGCTACCAGCAACTTGCCCACACCCTCGGCCACCAGTTCCTTCGCCAGCCTGGCCAGCGCGCGCTCAACCAGCTCACCTGCGGCGGTTGCGCCAAGCTGTTCCTGAGCTTGTTTGACCTTGTCTGGCGTGGCCGAGGCGTAAATCAGCACCGGATCTGTGCGACTTAAACGATCACGGGCAAACGCCAGCGCCTCAGTGATCTGATCATCGCTGTCGGCAAGCGCTATGGGGTCAAGGGCGAACCCCTCAGATCGGGACAGGAAATGTTCAACCTGAGCCAGTGTCGCTCGGGAGCAACTTCCGGAGAGTATCAGGGAGGCGCCGCTGGCCGGCGCCAGTTGTCCGGCGTTGTCCACATTTTCGAGCCAGCCGAGCCGGCGGTACTCGGCGGGCAACGCCTGACCCAGCCCGGAACCGCCGGTTACCAGAGCGGATTGAGCCAGTGTCGCTGCCAATACGGTAAGATCTGCCTCATCCAGAGTGTCACAAATTACGTGGCGTACATTCTGTATTTCAAGTCTGTCGAGATGTGCCCGTGCCTGCTCGGGGCCCGCCGCCAGGGTGGGCCGCGCCAACAGGCCAACGGTGTGGGGTGTCTGGCGGGAGAGCGTGCGCACCAGATCAGCATCGGTCATCGGGTTGAGTGGGTGGTGTTCCATACCGCTGTCGTTGAGCAGTCGGTCACCGACGAACAAATGGCCCTGATAAACCGTTCGGCCATTAACGGGAAACGCCGGTACCATCACGGTCTGCCGGGCACCGAGTTGGTCCAGTAAGGCGTCCGCGACGGGGCCAATATTGCCGTCATCGGTAGAATCAAAGGTGGAGCAGTACTTGAAGAATATCTGCCGGGCACCCTGATCCTGGAGCCAGTCCAGTGCCGCCAGGGAATCGCCGATCGCGTCCTGAGCAGGGCACGAACGTGACTTGAGTGCCACCACAACCGCATCTATATCGCTAAGATCCAGCGCATCCTGCGGTACTCCGATAACCTGCAGAGTGCGCATCCCGGCGCGAACCAGATTGTTGGCCAGATCCGTGGCGCCGGTGAAATCATCAGCGATGGCGCCGAGTACAATCGCCATTATCCGACCTCCTGATCGGCTGGGTCATTAGCGGCCGGCAACTCAAAACCTGAAAGTCGCTGATACACTTTGATAACGGCGGAATCGTCTTCGCGGCCCAGTCCGGCCCCGCTCGCTGCGGTAAACTGCTGCAAGGCACTGGCCGCAACGGGCATGGCGAGGGTCAGCTCACGACCGGTCTGGTGCACGATGTTCAGGTCTTTGACAAAGATATCGACAGCGGACAGCGGAGTGTAGTCGCCGCGAAGGATATGGGGAACCCGGTTTTCAAACATCCAGGAATTGCCTGCGGAATGAGTTATCACGTCGTACAGCGTTTCCGGGTTCAGCCCCATGCGTATACCCAGGGCCATGGCCTCGGCGGCCGCAGCGATATGAATGCCCGCCAGGTGTTGATTGACCAGTTTCACGCTGGAACCAGTCCCCGGTGCATCGCCCAGCCGGTAAACGGTGGCGGCCATGGCGTCCAATACCGCTTGCCCCTTGGTGTAGGCTGACGGTTCGCCGGAGGACATTATTGACAACTGCCCGGTGGCGGCCTTGGCAACACCCCCGCTGACGGGTGCATCGAGCATGAGCAATCCTGCCTCAGTCAGGCGCATGCCAAGGGTCTTGGCATAACTGGGCGCGACCGTCGCACACTGCATGACCAGGCTACCCGGCGCT
>TARA_R110002095_G_scaffold195835_1_pt1 | contig 12143 bp, 4 predicted proteins | sample TARA_R110002095 | Tara Oceans TARA_R110002095 (sample SAMEA4397255) | marine metagenome | biome: Polar Biome; feature: [SRF] surface water layer (ENVO:00010504); material: water (ENVO:00002006), including particulate matter (ENVO:01000060) such as... | depth 5 m | reverse complement strand
TGGAATTCAAGCTTGATCCCTGGTGGAAAGAGGGCTACCGGATCATGTCCGCGACCAACGCGTTAACCGAATATGTCGCTGCGGAAGAAACGGTGCAGAACTACCTGCAAATGTTCTCGACTCAGAGATTGTTCAAACTGGGAGAGCAGGTCTCTGCCAGAGAGATGATGAACAATATGAAAGGCACACTGGAAAAAACGCATCAAATCGAAGAGTGGAAGGTGATCCAGGATGGCGAGAATGATATTCTTTTTGAATGGCGTGTGGCAAAAAAGGAGCAGACTCCAGCGCAACATGAAATATCCAGACTGGTTAAAGGAAAGCGAGACATGCATCGACTTGCCTATGTCAGCCGGAAAACGCCTCTGAGTGAAGAGGCACGCGCGCAATGGATTAAAACGCTGCAATCGGCAAAACTGGTGGTCGCGCATGCCGAAGATGCCAAGTTGACGACAGCGGAAATAAAAAGCCTGGAAGAGCAGTTAACGATCAAATCCAGAGAGATTATCAAACTGCAGCTTCAGCATATCCAGGATCTGGATGTGGCAGCGATGAAGCCGTACTTTACTGAACGCGTGCGCAATTTGATTACTGCCGACTCGTTAAAACAGGCAAAACAGCAGGCAGCTTCCGAGACTCCAGAGTCGCTGGTTGACTCGGTTAAGGTCAGCGAAGTGGGAGACCAGCTTCAGGCCAAAATCAAAATGAAAAATGGTCGGACTTTAACCACGCTGGTCCCCGTGAACGGAAAATGGGAAGCAGATACCATCTGGTTTGAATAGTTTTCCTGAAACTGCCGATTCATCCATTTTACCGTATCATCACAAAAAGATTCATCTTTACTGAAGGTGTATGTTTTTTTGTGCACTCCCGGCGGTCTTTTTCAAGCCCATTTCACGGGAAAATTTTCGAAGAATTTTCCGATCGATTCCGAAGCGAATCTGCCATGAATTGAACTGTGCTTGAAAATCGTAATATGCTTCTGCCAAAAGAGATACGGCTCTGAAATTACGGCCGGATTTCAGACATGTCGATTCGCATCAGCTTGACGCCCCTACGATTAGCATATTTCGTCTCAACTTCTCAACACGATTATTCCGAAAGATCAGAATAACCGCTTGTATCCGGATAATCGGAATAGTTTTACATCCGCACTGGAGACAAGGGAAGTTTGGCGGCGGTTTACAGAGCCACTGCCATTCAGGTCGACCAGGTCAGGATTCGAGGACGCAGTGTCCCGCGGAATCAGATCTGGCAGGCCTCTGAGGAACGGAGTTGATCGTCTGGAATCGTTAGAGACGAGTTTAACATCGACGTTGGAGCTTTCGATGAACATATTACGTGTCAGCCTGGCCTGCTTCTTTTTAGCATCTCAGTATATACTGGTATCTGTTTATGCAGATCCGGATCAAACTGAGAGCGCGCAATCGGAGGGGCATGCTACTCTGGGCGAACAAGAAGGTGCAGCCATTGTCGGAAATGTTTCTTCCGGCGTTTTCAGGCATGAGTTTATTCCTGAGAACAATGTGCAGAGAAACGACGTTCCCGGTTTTACTTCGATGAAGGATGTAAGTTACCAGGATGTTCCACAAGGCTATCCACCCTATAAATATCCAGATCCACAAACAATGGTGGTCAATGAATACATCGATAACGGTGTCGGATATCAGCCTCTCGGACCAGATCCTTTTCAGCCCATCTTCCGCCTGGATAAAGGAATTGGCGGTGGAATCGGTTATGACGATGGTTATTCGAACCTGGGTGTTCTGCTTCCGTTTACAATCAATCCGGAACAGAGCATGCTGTTCCTTGATTTGAGAGCGATGGTGACTGACCAGGGGGCCGGCGGTGTCAACCTGGGTGCCGGTTGGCGTGCTTACAACGAAAATCTGGATAAGATTTTCACAGTCGCTGGCTGGTATGATTATGACGACGGCCATGCTCAGGCTTACAATCAACTTGGTTTGAGCGGTGAAGTAATCGGCCAGTATCTGACTTCACGGATCAATGGCTATTTTCCCATCAATAACAATGAGGTTGTTGTTTCAAACAATCTGACGGGCGGTGCCTACTATGAATCAAATCGAATCTACTTGAACCGTGCTCGACTTTCAGAATCTTCTTATGGCGGTGTGGATGCAGAAGTCGGCGGTCCGCTGCCTGTGTTGGGGAAATTTGGAATCGACGCTTATGTCGGCGGGTATTATTATAACTCGAACGATGACAAAAGTGCAGCCGGTGTCAAGTTTCGTGCGGAAGCCAATATTAACGACTGGTGGCAAATGAGCGTGAGTTATGCCAAAGATGACGTATTCGGCTCGAACGCATGGATGAACGTGACGCTGGCCATTCCTGAAGGCAGATCCAATAAATGGATGCGTCCGAAGACGATCCAGCAGCGGATGTATCAACCGATGAATCGTAACTACCGCGTTGTCGCGCATGTGAAAGAGACGATTAACTCTGAAATCGCGATCAACCCCGATGATAATATGCCTTACACAGTGGCTCATATCGATCCCGATTTTGGTGCTGCTGGTAATGGTACTTTTGAAACTCCTTTTGGCTCTGTAGCCGCATATAACGCTTCGCCTCCTACTTCCATGACGGATATTATCTTTGTGCAGGATGGAAATGCATCAAATCTGGATGGCCAGATCACACTGCTGGATAATGGGGGTGGAATTGGTGGCGTCACGGGACAACGTCTGTTAAGTGAATCGATTCAGCATACATTCAAAACTTTTGATTTAAGCGGTGGTACGGTCACATTAAATCTGCCTGGTTATAACCCGGCTGCGAGTACTCCGACACTCAGCAACTCGGCCGGCGCTGGTGGCGCTGCAGGGGCTGTTGTGGTCGGACAGGGGGGAGCCTGGGAAGTATCCGGCTTCAATATCAGCGGTGCCAGAACGGGTGGAGTGCTTCCGCATAACGCCGGCATCTACTCGGCTGGAACGCGCGGATTTAATATCAACAACAACTCTTTTGTACTCTATAACCGCGGTGTTGATGTTACGAATACTGCTAATGGCATTGGTATCGTGTCTAGTAATACATTCTCGGGTGATGGGGCCAATTCTCTACATGGTGCCCGAATCACACAAAATGTGGGTACGCTTGAGATGGCTTTCCACAATAACTCGGCTACCAATAATCTTGGTGTCGTGCCCCCGGGAACCGGGACTGGCTTTGAAATCATTGCCAATGCAGGGACGACCATCGATGGCGTCGGGACTGCCGCCGATGGCGTCACGACTCTCGGGATTACCGGGAACACTGCCAACAGTAACGGGACCGGTATGATTCTGACCGAGAATGGGGGAATTATCGATACCGATTTCTCCAATAATACATTCAATAATAACATCAATCCCAATACCGGTCTGCATGTGAATTCGAATGGTGGTTCTGTAACGTTCCGCAGCTTTAGTACAATCACAGCGACCGGCAATACCGGCTTGGGGATTGCCTTTGATGCGACAGCCGGCGGTACGATTTCAGCCCTTTCTGAAGACTTGAACCAGAACGGAGTATTGGATCCGGGTGAAGATCTCAATGGAAATGGCGCGCTCGATCTGGGGATGACCAGCATCAATGCCAGCAGTAATACCATAGATGGTTTTGTGGCAACCGCCGACGGTGTCGGGTCCACAATCAATCTGAATATTGGTAATGCGAACGCGACAACGAACATCTTTAACAACAACGGTCAAAACGGGATCAGCCTGAATACACTTAATTCCGGTACGATCGGCGGAAGTATTGTCAATAACTCGGCGATCGGAAATACTCAGGACGGTTTAGCGATCACGCTGACGACCGGTACTGTCGATTTAACCGCGTACGGCTCTCCTTCCATCGGGAGTAACAGCTTCACCGGAAATACCCGTCACGGTATGAGTATCGTGAATAATAATGGTGGTGCCTTTACCACAGCTTTGATTTCCAATAACAATTTCAGCAATAACACTGAATCGGGCCTGTTCCTCGGTGGAGCCGCTCTGGGCGGTGCAAACACGGCCGTGAATACGCTGGGCAGTATCGATTCCAACAACTTCAACCGAACGACTCTCGGCACATATGGTATCGAGTTTGGTTCCAGCGACGTGCGAACGACGGCAACGATTACACGCAACACCTTTGTGGGACGTGCTCCGAATCTGCCTGATGCCGGTGCCGGTCCTGGTGTTGGTGGTACGGTCGGCGGAACAACCACCGTTGGTGGTAACGGTGGTGTGACTCTGGCATTCGGAAGCCTGGCTTCGATTGACAATTCGCTCGTCAATACATTTTCCAATAACGGCGATGCCCACATCGGGTTGGTCCTCGAAGGAAATACAACCAGCCAGGTAGACATTGATCAGCACATCTTTAACACGACAACGGATACTACTGTGAATACGGAGTTCAGCGGCCAGGGGGTCGGTTTCATCATGAGAGATACCGCCACCTTTACAGGAACAATCCAACGTAACACGTTTCAGGATAACGCCGACTCCGGTCTGTTCTTTAGTGTGACCGGAAACAACGGGGCTGATTTTGCTCAAATCAACAATGTGGTCGTAGGGGGGGGAACCGCTCCCTTTGGAAATATATTCACCGGGAACGGGGGCAGCGGTTTAGAAGTCATTCGAACTGCCAACGGTGTGCTCAACAACTTTACGGCTCAATTTAACACCCTGACAGGAAATACGATTCACGGAATCAGCTTGACAGCAGCCAATGCAGATATCGTGGATACTTATACGATTAACGATAACACGATCACCGGGAATACACAGAACGGTATTGATATCAGTGTGCAGGCAGATGCCGGTCTGCAGGCAAACATGGCTCGTAACACAATTACCGGTAATACACAGAACGGTATTCGAACATCAGAAATGACGGGTGACGCCTCCGATAATCGTAGAGTATCAGGAACCTGGGTTGCTAACACCATCACCGGCAACGGGGCCAATGGTATCCAGCTCGCAGGGAGATCCAATGGTCTGGTGATCGGCGGTGCCGGAGCCGATCGTAATATCATCCAGAGTAACGGTGTCGATGGTGTAGACATCTCAGGAGCCGGATCTGTCACTCTGAATAATAACCTGATCGCCATGAACACAATGCACGGGATCGACATGGATCTGGTAGGCACGAATAACATTACCATCACCAATAACGATATTACCTTGAATAACGGAGATGGTATTGAGTTTACGAATGTGAATTCCGGCCCCAGCTACACTTTGACGATCGAAGACAACATCATCGACTTCAACCAGGGTCGTGGATTTGATCTCTTAGCCAAATCCGGTGGTAACGACTTGACTACACTTATGACCGTGAATTTCAACAGAAACTTCGTCAATGCGAATGCGAGGGAAGGGGTTTATGTGGTTTATACGTCCTCGGCAACCCAAACTCAAGATTCCAATAGTACGACTCTCGAGGCCGATGGTGGACTCTTTCGTGATCTGCGGTTGAGAATGAGTATGGATTCGAACCAGATTCTGGCAAACGGATCTGCCACAGCCTTCACCACAACAGGCCTGGTGGTTCGTGTTGGTACATCGCATGGAAGTACCGATTTCACGAGCAACACAGGTGGATTTGCCAGCAATGGAGCGGGTGTATTTACCGATTCGGGTGTGATTATGGATGTGACCAACAATATCTTAACGGGTAACTTCGGTTCCGATGCCTACTTCGAGTCCTTCGTTTCCACAGTTCCTGTGACGACTACCACTGGAACCTGGGGGGCCACCACCGACCCGACTGTCATCACAGCTTTCGTGAGCGATCCATTGGCTCGACTGGACTTAAACTGGGATAACAACACGACTAACTCGGCTGATGTCAACAATTCGGGTGCATTCTACAACAACGATGATGCATTCAAATCGCGTCTGAATACAACCAGTCCTCCGTTCGACGGACCATTTTCAGATATTGGACGAAGTCGTAATGCACAACGTCAGGCAGCTCGTATTGCTAACCTGAATGATCCTGGTGCAGGTACCTTCTTCTACTCTGGTACGGGGGCCAGTACCTTCCGTCTTGACAGTACTGGGGATCTCGGAATCTTCTCCTTGGATAACAACCCGTTCGTTACCACGCCTAACGATGCAAACGGTGTCCCTCTTGGGGGTGGCGCAGGCGAACTGCCCTTCGGCTGGGGACAATTCTAAGAGTCCGCAGTGGACCTGACCTGACGGTCTTTAAAAAACAAATACACCATCCTGAATCAAATCAGGATGGTGTTTTTTTATCGACTTCAACTGGTCCGTTCAGTTCGTTAAGCGGGTGACAGAAACTTTTCGATCGCATCAAGGCCTGCTTCCAGAGTTTTCAGATCCGTCGCAAAGGAAAGCCTGACGTACCCCGGTGCACCAAAGTCGGCGCCAGATACGAGAGCCACATGGGCTTCTTCCAGTAATGCCGTACAGAATTCACTGGAGTCATTGACCACCTTGCCGCCTCCCAGTGGTTGATTGAAGTGGGCGCTTACATTGAAAAAGGCGTAAAACGCGCCCCCCGGTTCGGCAAAACTGATCTCCGGGAATTTTCGCAGTCGTTCGAGTACATAGGCCCGACGTTCTTTGAAGGCTTCCAGCATCGCCGTCACACTCTCCTGAGGGCCACTCAACGCGGCAATCGTCGCAGCCTGGCTGATGCTGCAGGGGTTGGATGTCTCCTGGCTCTGTAGCTTGGTCATCGCGGCGGTTACTTCGACCGGGGCAATCGTCCAGCCAATCCGCCAGCCGGTCATCGCGTATGCTTTACTGACGCCGCTCACAATAATGGTTCTTGCAGCGACATCCGGTCCGAAGGAGGCAAAACAGCGAAATTCGGAACCTTCGTAAATCAGTTTTTCGTAGATCTCATCGGAAAGCACGGCGATATCTTTTTCGACCGCCACCCGTGCCAGCGCTTCCAGAGTTTCAATCGGATAAGCGGCACCGGTCGGATTACAGGGGTTGTTGAGCATCAGCAGTTTGGTTTTTGACGTGATCGCCTGCGCGAACTGTTCGGCGTTCAGACAGAAGCCGCTTTCCTCAGTTGTTTCCACCAGCACGGGCGTGGCCCCCGTCAATTCGACCAGCGCGCTATAACTCACCCAGTATGGCGTAGGAATGATGACTTCATCGCCGGGGCCGCACAGAGCCGTCAGTGCATTATGAATGGAGTGTTTGGCACCATTTGAAACCACAACCTGATTCGGCCGATAACTTAATCCATAGTCGCGCTGGTAGGCATCGCAGATCGCCTGCTTGACTTCCAGCGTGCCTGCTGCCGGCGTGTAATGGGTCTGGCCGGCATCCATGGCGTCTTTACCCGCCTGGCAGATATGGGCGGGGGTATTAAAATCAGGCTCTCCCAGTGTGAAATCATAAACTGTGACACCGGTACTTTTTAAGGCTTTCGCTTTCGCTGCAGCGGCAATGGTGGCAGAGGGTTTTAGTTTCTGGACTGTAGCGGAGAGCTGCATCGACATAATCGTGATCTTTGTAGGCTTAAGTAATAAAAACTTCAGGGACTGACATACACCATCAGCCCGGAATGATTCCCCGGTCATGACACGCGGGAATCAGATATGTTCGAAAACACACGATTCTTTTCACCTGCGCCGGCAGCGTCAAGTCTCCGATGCCTTTGTTTGGAAATCGAGCAGGATTCCCGGGAAAAACGGGGTGAGAAGGTGTCGCTGCTAGGTTCGTAAATCAAAACTGCACCTTAGCTTCGTCGCACTCTGGCTCCCGGGGAGTCTGCATTTTCAGAGAAAAAGTGCCCCTTATTTGGATGCGGGCAGCTCGCTCTCTGCATTTTTGCCCACTTCATGGGCCGACATGGCGACATGGATGCGCGAGGTCATTTTGAATTCTGACCGGGGCTGAGTGCCCCCTTTGGTATCGCGTGTGATCTCAACAGTCCACTTCGCCACGCCGAAAGGGATCTCGCTCGTTCGCCAGATTGTCCCTTCGTTTTTGGAACGGGTCGTGGGACTTTCGCTCAAAAAGGTGCCTTTATATTCGCGGGCTGAGACGGCGCCTGTGGGGATTTCCACGCTGGCCGGTTCTCCCTCAGAGTCCCATTTCGGGTAATAATCGAGCATCGTGATCATCGGATAAAACCGCAATACATTTGTCTGCAGAGGCTCAACGGGCCTGTCACCAATTTTTCGATAACCACGGATGATCGGGAAAAAAGTGACCGGAATCTGACCTTTGTCAACAATCTGGCCGGTGATGACCTGTTCCGGGATTAACACTTTATAGATCCGCGGGCCGGTTACGCCAGGAGCGACTCCCGATTCGGATTCCTTGCCGGTGACGCATTTGAACTCCAGCCAGCGACAGGCGGTTTGCGCACCTTCGAATTCCGCCATTTCGGAACCGACGGAGCTGATCACCAGATGCCGCGTCCATTTCAGCTTCACATTCAAATCATTGGATTCGGGGCCTGGCATCTCTTTTTCATAAGTCCCTTCAAATCTGACCCACGAACCATCGGGAGGCAGTTCCCAGATGAGCCCTTGCGCACAGAGCGAACTCGAACAGGAAAGGAGACCGAAAAAAACGAGAAATAATGATCGGACAGACATGTTTTGAAAACCAGAGCCGTTAAATGAATTGATCAGACACAGTTTGTAACTGCAAAACTTCAGACCCCAGTGTGACAAAAGAGGCATGCCCTGACAACACTTTTTGGTTTTTCCGACAGGAATTTTCCCAAGCGAGTGGTTTTCAGAGCGTATAACGGGAGCATCAGTCAACTCTTTCTTGACCGTAGCCTGCAGTCTGCCTTAGACTGCTTGTAGGAATTATCGCGGTTTTAACGTTTTTCAATTTGTTACTGACTGACAGAGCCAGACGTTTCCACTGTTCCCGCTCTTTCAACAATACATCCGTCCCTGTACTGGAGATTTTTGATGTCGATCCCAATTCTGAAATGTCGATGGTTACCTTTCGCGCTGGTTTTAGGGTGTTGTCTCAATTTGATAACCGAAACCGCTGCTGCAGAAGAAGAGGCCAAGCCCACCCGCGAAAACTGGGGACACATTATCATCAAGGGGGATTACCCGGAAGGGCCGCAGATGCCCGGTCTGTTTGGTGATGTCACCGAGTCGCTTGCGAAGGCAATCGAGCGGCTGGAAAAAGCGGCTGAAGATAAGTCGTTGACCGGCGTCATTCTGCATTTGAAGGGAACGGAACTTGGCTGGGCAAAACTGAATGAATTGCGCGAAGCGATTTTGAATGTTCGCAAACACAATAAAAAAGTTTATGCCTGGATTGAGTCGGGCATGACCAAGGATTACCTGATTGCCAGTGCCTGTGATCAGATTGTCATGCCGGAATCCGCCTCGCTGATTCTGCTCGGTTTGCGGGCGGAAGTCAGCTTCTATAAAAACTTATTCGACTGGCTGGAGGTCAAACCGGACGTCTTACGGGTTGGAGAATACAAGTCGGCTGCCGAACCTTATACGCGCACGGAAATGAGCCCGGCATTTCGCGAAGAAATGGAAGCGCTGCTGGATGACTATTTCCGTCAGATTAAAGAGATGATTTCCAAATCAAGAAGTTTAACTGCCGAGCAGGTGGAAGCGGCGATCAACGGCGGACCCTACATGGCCGTCGATGCCAAAAAGCTGGGACTGATTGATCACGTTGCCTACGAAGATCAGCTTCCCGAACTGATCACGGGTGGTAATAAGAAAACCGAAGTCAAAGTCATCCACAAGTATGCGAAAAAACGACTCGATACCGACTTCTCAGGCATCGCCGGTCTCATCAAACTGATGGACCTGTTAGCGGGCATCGATTCTTCACAACGCACCGGCTCAGGACCACGGATCGCTGTGATTTACGCCACAGGCGCCATCATGTCCGGCTCGAGTTCTCAAGGGGGATTGCTGGGTGGGCATGTCCTGGGCTCTGATACCTTCATCAAAGCCGTCGAGAAAGCAGTCGACGATGATCAGGTGAAAGCCATTGTGTTACGCGTCGACAGTCCCGGCGGAAGTGCCCTGGCCAGTGACCTGATGTGGCGTGCGCTGGAAAAAGCTGGCAAACCGATCGTGGTCAGCATGGGGGACGTGGCTGCCAGCGGCGGTTATTATATTTCGATGGGCGCCGAAAGAATTTTCGCAGAACCCGGCACACTGACCGGATCAATTGGTGTCGTGGGCGGAAAAATTGCCGTGGAAGGCCTGTATAAAAAAATGGGAATTACAACCAGCGTCATTTCTCGCGGCGACAACAGCGGAACCTTCAGCCCGATGACCGGTTTTACGGATACGGAACGGACCGCTGTCACAAAGTTGCTCTATGCGGTCTATAAACAGTTTACGGAAAAAGCAGCCACGGGACGAAAAATGGATTATGCCGCTCTGGAGAAACTGGCCCGCGGCCGTGTTTACACAGGGGCGATGGCCCTCAAAATCGGTCTGGTGGATCAACTGGGGACGCTGGATGATGCCATCGAGCATGCCCGGGATCTCGGTAAGATTCCGAAAGATCAGAAATTTGAAAAATTAATTCTCCCCCGTCCGACGAGCCCTTTCGAACAGCTGTTCGGATCTGCGGATGCGGATGCGCGTGTAAGTCAGCAGTTTTCGGAAATGCTGAATCTCCTCTCTCCCGTGTTGTCGCAGCATCTGCAGAAACTGGATGTGATCAATCTGCTCTCGCGGGAAAAAACGCTGACGGTAATGCCTTTTGATATTCGTGTGAATTAGAGCGGGATTTCTTACGGAACGACTCTTTCTGAACAATCTCTCAGTCTGATTCTGAGGGCCCGAGCAAAAATGAAATGGCGAGGAGACAGGATGTTTAACGGCTTTCGAAAAACTGTGGGAAGTTTATGCTTCGGAATTCTGGCTGCTCTGCTGGTCGGGGGAACATCGACGCCGACATTCGCTGATGAGAAAGTCAGCCTGGACGAATATTATGGCTTTAAGCCGCTGGAAATCTTCAAACTGTCGGAGCGGTCCACCAATATGCTGGCGGAAGATCTCAACGCCGATGGTCAGAATGATCTTGTGCTCATCGATAACAGCAACAGTCGTATTGATGTCCTGATGCAGCGGACCGGGAAAGAAGATCAGGCGGATGAAGAATCGACCGAAGAGGTCAACTTCATTTCCAATGACAGGCGATTTAAACACGTCAAAATTCCGGTCGACGTTTCCGTGACGGCATTGACAGTCGGCGATTTCAATGGCGATGGCCGCAAAGATCTGGCTTACCTGGCCTTACCGGATCGTCTGATTATCCGTTATCAATCGGAAAAAGGAGACTGGACCGAAAGAACACGCATTCGCTTAGCCGACCTGCAGCCAACTCAGTGGACCATCGCCGCCGGCGATCTGAATTTTGACAACAAGACCGATTTGATTGTGTTGGGCACCAATCATACGTACGTGATTCTGCAGGACTCGAAAGGGGAACTGAGTTCCCCACAATCGATTCTGAATACGTCACCCAAGCTGGGGCTTGCCGCCATTGCCGACCTCGATGGCGATGGGCGAAATGATTTTACATATGCCACCCGTGATGGAAAAAACCAGATTCTCTGCGCCCGGCTGCAAAAACAGGATGGCACACTGGGACCAGAAATCCGATTCGAGCTTTCCAATCCGCGTTCCGTCACTCTGTCCAACATTGATGGAAAACCGGGTTCGGAAATCCTGACCATCGATTCACAAACAGGTCGGCTGAAAATCCAGCAGCTGGAAAATTCGCAAAATCAGAATGGAAATCTCTCCAAGCGTATGACGTTATACGGGTTCGGCGACGAAGGATCGAGCCGCAACCGCGGTTTTGATCTGGGAGACATTAATGGCGACGGTTTCAGTGATGCCGTTGTCTCCGATCCGGAAACAGCGCAAATGCTGGTCTATCTGCAGACAAAAGATCAGGGGCTTGATCTGGGACAGACATATCCCGGTTTGCAGGGCGTGGAACAATTACGCGTTCAGGATATCGACGGGGATGGACTGGGTGAAGTGTTTGTATTGAGCGAACGGGAAAAAATTATCGGCGTCAGTGCATTCAAAAATCAACGCTTATCTTTCCCCAAAATTCTGCCCATCAAAGGTGAACCTGTCGCATTTGAACTGGCTGACCTGGACGGGAATCAGACCCCCGAATTGA
>TARA_R110002095_G_scaffold198174_1_pt1 | contig 12146 bp, 10 predicted proteins | sample TARA_R110002095 | Tara Oceans TARA_R110002095 (sample SAMEA4397255) | marine metagenome | biome: Polar Biome; feature: [SRF] surface water layer (ENVO:00010504); material: water (ENVO:00002006), including particulate matter (ENVO:01000060) such as... | depth 5 m | reverse complement strand
GCCGTGTTCGCTTGATCGAGACTTTGGCTTTAGTTTTTGTGGTCATGAAGAAACACTAACCTGCTCGAATATGCCGTCGAAATTGGATCGGGGTCTGGCCCACATGTTTTCTGAAGGAAAAACAGAGCTGTCCCGGGCTGCAGAACCCAGACGAACTGGCGATCTCTTCGACCGTTTTATCTGTGGAAATCAATAACTGTTTGACCCGTTCGATTTTGATACGGCGAATTTCGTCTGCGGGGGTACACTGCAAAAGTTGTCTGAATCGCTGTTCGAGGGAACGACGGGAAATGGGAACGGCGTGCAAGACGTCACCGACCTGAATGCCGGTATGAGCGTGTACCCGAATGAAGCGAAGGGCATCGACAAACAGGGGGTCGTCGAGGGCCAGCATTTCGGAAGACTGCCGCTCGATCACATGCAGCGGAGGCAGCGCAAGCACTCTCGGTTTCACTTTTTTCCCCTTCAGCAGTGACTCCAGAACCCGGACACTCGTCATACCAATCTGATCGCTGGCCAGAACGATGCTGGAGAGGGGAGGGGCCGAAATATGACAGAGTAACTCATCGGTATCCGCTACCAGGATCGCAATTTCTTCCGGCACACGGAAACCAACTGCACTACAGACCTCGGTTAAAAGGATTCCGGAATGCGGGTCGGCGGCGAAGATGGCCAGCGGGCGGGGGGCCTGCTGCAACCATTGGAGAGTGCGTTCCTGAACCGAAGATTTGTCACGTGTTGATGTTTTACTCCGAAATGTATCACATGAGAAACCGGCGGACTGTACGACATCCTGGAAGTGATCTCCCCGCGATTGAGAATACCGCTGGCTGGGGGGACCATAGTAGGCAAAGTGGCTGAAACTCCGCTCGCGAAAATGAGAGAACGCCATTTCTGCCCGTTTGATATCGTTCGTTTTGACGCGGTACCAGTCTGGATCGTCTTTCTCCCAGGAGGAAACATTGACCGTGGGCAGATCAAGGCCTCTGACGTGCTCGGCTGTTTTGTCATCACGGATGGCTGCGATGATGCCGTCTCCCTGCCAGTTACGGGGGACGCGCAATCGCCATTGTCGATCGCGGGGAGCAATCCACAAACTCCAGGGCAGGACATTGCGAACAGCTGATGCGATGCCTTGAATTACACTGCGTCCCCATGTGTCATCCGGATCGATCAGCAAGGCGATCTGTTTGTTATCGGGGATCGTCAGGGACTTAGAAGCGGGGCGGGGAGGCATAGGCTGGACCTGGAGTTACTAAAACAGATATGCGCATTTTCGATATTAGTTTGCGCATTCTCGGATTGTTTGGCAAGTCACCGGCGGTAGAGTGATAAACGCAGGTAATCATGCCTCATTTGAAAATATGCTTCACAGGTGCTTCGCAGCAGCGATTGCTGCTCAATGAAATCTCCTGAGAATCCTTCTTTTTACCGCTCGTTCATTAAGGTTTTCAATATTCGATTCCAGTTTATTTCTTTCCAAGGAGCCCTCATGTACCGGTATAGATCACGCAGGAATGGGTTTACGCTCATTGAATTACTCGTAGTTATTGCCATTATTGCGATTCTGATTGCACTCCTTTTGCCGGCTGTTCAACAGGCTCGTGAAGCAGCAAGAAGAAGTCAGTGCAAAAATAATCTGAAACAAATTGGCCTGGCGTTACATAATTACCATGATACCCACCGGGTATTTTCGCCGGGAGCCGTCAGTCTGGTCTCTAATACGACGAGTTCTACCTGGTGCACGAGCAGTTCTTCGAATCGGGGACGCGCCCCCTGGATGGTGCTGATTCTGCCGTTTCTGGATCAGGCCCCTTTGTATCAGGATTTTGAATGCGAGCAGGACTTCACAACCTGGGAAACTTCCTTCTCAGGCTTTAACGGGAGTTCCAGCAATGTAGCCGCCTGGAAGCATTCGATAGTCGCTTACAAGTGTCCGTCTGATCCCGTCGCTGGTGCAGAACAGTCGGCGACAAGTTACCGAGGAGTGCAGGGGGGGTATCACTCGTCTACCGGGTATTGTGGAACGTCATCGCGCCGGTTTTATACGAACGGGATTCTGTATGTAAATTCAAAGATCAGTTTTCGGGATCTCATTGATGGTTCATCAAATGTCCTGCTGGCAGGAGAGAGTCATTACAACACCACCAGAGCGAATACGAGTAATGGATCATACGTGGGTTGGGCATCGTCTGCGAATGTGAATAGTTCAAACCGGCATGCGATCAATCTTGCTGCCGCTGATGGTGGCATTAATGCTGCTCCTGTAGACCCGAATACCGGAGATCCCCGCGACTATCAATCGCATCACTTTGGCAGTTTTCATACTGGCGGCGGTCATTTTCTGATGGCGGATGGATCCGTACATTTTATCAGTGAAAATGTTGATATCACGATGTTCCGCAGTCTGGGGATTCGAAATGATGGTTTGCCCGTTGGTGGATTTTCACAATAGATATTCAAGTTGAGAGAAATTCAAGCTGAGAACACGGTAGATAATAAATCTGAAGTTGAAAATTTCCAACCGGAGTCATCTGCTCTGGAAAGGGGTGAAATCGATGGAAATATATGAGAAAATATATGTGGTACGACTGAAATACGTACTGGTAATCATGTTGGGGGAGCTCGTTGGTTGTTCGTCTGGTTCGAATGAGCTGGATCGTTATGCACTGAATGGGAATGTGACGTTTCACGGAGAACCGGTTCAGAATGGTACGATTACACTGGAGCCTGATTCCGCAAAAGGGAATCAAGGTCCTGCGTCAGTCGCCACGATTAAAGACGGGAAGTATCAGATCGAACAAATCCGCGGCATCGTGGGAGGTGCCTATGTGGCAAGGATTACTGGATATGGAGATACTGTAAAGAACTCAGGTCCCGATTCCGATTTCGGTCCGCCGCTGTTCGACGAATATGAAGTACGGCTTGAACTGCCTGCCGAAAGTTCGACCCGTTCGTTTGAGATAACTCCGGAGGAAAAATAGTGGCTTTTGCATTGAAGATGTGTCTGAGCATACCTTTTTTGATTTGCCTGCTGACAACAGGGTCTGCATTCAGTGCCGAACAGGTCGATTATGTGATCGAAAACGGGACGATCCATGATGGGACTGGTAAGGTCATCAAACGGGGATATGTGGCGGTGCGTAACGGAAAAATTGATTCCGTTGGACCCGGCGATGGTCCGGCGTGTGAGTACCGCATTGATGCAACAGGGCTTGTCGTCTGTCCGGGATTCATCGATCTGCATACGCACAGCGATCGCGGCATTGTCGATCCCAAATCGCGTGGGGCAGTGAACTATCTGCTGCAGGGATGTACAACCTCGGTTACCGGAAACTGCGGCATGGGGCCGATTGACGTTCAGGAATTCTATGAGAATGTTGACAAAGCAGGTGCCGGGACCAATGTGGCCCACCTGTTACCACAGGGAGAATTGCGATCACAGGTCGTTGGCAAAGTCAATCGTAAGGCGACCCCAGCAGAAATGCAGGAAATGCAACGTCTGGCAACCAAGGCGATGAAAGACGGCGCATGGGGGATGTCTACCGGGTTGATTTACACCCCCAGCACCTATGCCGACACCGAAGAACTGACCGCGCTTGCGAAAGTGATTGGCGCCAACGGGGGCATTTATGCCAGTCACATCCGTGGAGAGGAAGAGGGGCTGGTCAGTTCCATTCAGGAAGCGATTCGGATTGGCAAGGACGCAGAGATTCCCGTGCATATTTCGCATCTGAAAGTGAAGGGGACACCGAACTGGGGAACTCTCCGACTCGCGATTGAGCTGATTAAAAAAGCGCGGCAGGAAGCGCAGCGGGTTACAGCGGATCAATATCCTTATATTGCGGCAAGTACTTCGCTGGCGGCCACGATTTTTCCGCCCTGGTCCCTGTCTGGTGGAGTCGATCAACTGGTCCAGCGGCTGGATGATCCGGAAATTGGCGCCAAGGTGCGCGGGGCAGTTGAAAAAAGCCTGAGCATTAAAGAGGACGGTAAGCAGATTGTGATTGCGCAGTACAGCCCGCGTCCTGACTGGGTCGGAAAACATCTGCGGGAAATTGCAAAAGCAGAACAGAAAACACCATTACAGATAGCCGAAGAGATCATGAGAAATGGGGGAGCGCAGATTGTGAATTTCGCCATGAATGAAGAAGAGGTTCGGAACGCGATGCTGAATCCCTGGGTCGCCACCGCTTCGGATGGCGGGGTAATGGTACCAGATGCAACGCGTCCCCATCCACGTAATTATGGTGCATTCCCTCGTAAGATCGGCCACTATGCCATTCGTGAACAGGTCCTCCCCCTGAACCAGGCCATTCGCAGTGCGACCGGGCTGCCGGCGGATATTCTGGGACTGACTGATCGAGGCTACTTAAAACCGGGGCAGGCAGCAGATGTCGTCGTTTTCGATCCCAATACAATTATTGATACGGCTACTTTCGAAAAACCGCACCAGTACGCAGAGGGCATGCGGTACGTCTTTATCAATGGCGTGGCGGCTGTTTATGAAGGCACTCCCACCGGTGCGATTGCCGGCCGCGCCCTGCGGAAAAAAACGGCTCCCTGAACTGGGTTCAATACTCTGGAGTCAAGATCCTTTTCGGTTTTTATATCTCATTTCACACTGGTTTAAATTATGAATACTGCTGCAATCGATTCTTTAAAATCGCCTGTACCCGGATTGGAAACAATCAACACATATCGACGCATCGCCATCGCAGTGGGTAATGATGCAGCCTTGTCTCACTCGAAAACAGCCATGAGCCTGCTACGGTATCGTGGTGAGCATTGTCTGGCTGTAATCGACCCGGCACATTGCGGCAAAACGGCTCAGGAACTCTATGGCGTTGGCGGGACCACTCCCGTCGTCGCATCCCTGTCGGACGTTGATTCACCGGATGCACTCTTTATTGGCATCTCACCACCCGGCGGTCAGATGCCGGAAGATTTAAGTCTTGTGATCTCCGAAGGAGTGCAGCGCGGTTTAGATGTCGTTTCCGGTCTGCATGAATTCCTCGTTGAAAATGAAACGTTCTGCCAGGAGGCGGAACGGAGTGGCAGCCTGCTGATTGATGTTCGCAGGAACCAGCACCGTAAGACGGCCCATTGTGCTGATTTTCGTCCCGGCTGCCTGCGGATTCACGCGGTCGGCCAGGATTGCAGTGTTGGAAAGATGGTCACCATGCTCGAACTCGAACGGGGTCTGCAGCAACGTCAGGCAGATGCGAAATTTCTGGCTACCGGTCAGACCGGCATCATGATTGTGGGAAACGGAGTGCCTGTCGACTGTGTTGTGTCTGATTTTGTGAACGGGGCTGTCGAAGAACTGGTACTGCAGAATGAACAGCATGAGATTTTGCTGATTGAAGGGCAGGGCAGTATTACACATCCCGCTTTCTCTGCTGTGACGCTGGGACTACTTCATGGCTGCGCACCGCAGGGGCTGATTTTCTGTTATGAAGCAGACCGACCTTACGTCAAAGGCTTGCCGCATGTTCCGCTGAAGAAACTGGAACGCTATCGGGAACTCTACGAACAACTGGCCTCGGAACGGTATCCGGCGGAATTTGTAGGAGTCGCCATGAATGGCCGTAATATTTCTGCAGCACAGGCGGAGATTGAGAAGCAGCAGGTTCAGGAACTTCTGGGCTTACCCGTCTGCGATGTGTATCGTGATGGTCCGGATGTTCTGGTTGATGCCGTTCTGAAACTGAAAGAGAGGCTGACGGCGTGAAACTGTTTTGGCAACGGGTTGAACTTCCACTCAAGGATCCATTCACAATTGCGCGCGGAACGCTTCGTCATCAGCAGTGTCTGATTGTGAGTCTGTCTCATCAGGACATGACCGGCTACGGCGAAGTGACCTGCAATTCCTATTATGGCCACACCTACGAATCGCTGGAAGCTTCATTGTGCCGGGTGAAAGTGTTGATCGAGAATGGGGACCTGATTCACCCTCGTGATCTGTTTGATCGCTGTAGTGATCTTATACCCCACGACAAGTTTGCACTCTCAGCAATCGATGGTGCCGCCTATGACCTGTATGGAAAAGTGCATGGCATCCCGACAACGAAAATACTCGAACTTCCTGCCAGCGGGCAGACACAATCCAGTTATACCCTGGGGATCGATTCGATTGAGGAAATGGTGCGTAAGTACCGTGAACAACCTGACTGGCCTGTCTACAAGATCAAACTGGGAACACCGCATGATCTCGAGATCGTGCAGGCTTTGCGGCAGGAGACTGACGCGACGATTCGCGTCGATGCCAATTGTGCCTGGACGCCGGAGCAGACCATCGCTAATTCCCGCGTGCTGGCGGAACTGGGGATTGAGTTCATTGAGCAACCCTTACCCGCTGATGCGCCGCAGGAAGCACACCGGCTGGTCTTTCTCAACAGTGTTCTCCCCGTGATTGCTGACGAGAGCTGTCGGACAGAGCCGGATATTAGAAAGTGCCACGGCCTGTTTCATGGAATCAATGTCAAGTTGTGCAAGTGCGGGGGTTTGACTCCCGCCAGTCGCATGTTAAAGCAGGCCCGTGCACTGGGAATGAAAACAATGGTCGGGTGCATGATTGAATCCACGGTCGGCATCTCGGCGGCAGCACAATTGTTGCCATTGCTGGATTACGCCGATTTCGATGGCGCCACCCTGCTTGCTGCAGACTCTGCGCGGGGAGTGACTATTCGAGACGGTCGAGTCGAATTCAGTTCGGTTTCGGGGAGTGGGATTGAACTATTGATCTGACTGTCCTGACTTGACATTCCACTGATAGAAAAAAAACAGACTTCCTGAACCGTTAAAATGTAAGATAGATTCATCACTGAATGATCAACCTGGAGAGAACATGAATATTCACCTGAAGAGACAGATCTTCCTCATCTGCATGAGCATTCTATTCGTTGCGGGAACCAGGGCGCCGGCCAGTGCCGCAGATTTATACATCGGAGCGGCAACGACGAATATTACGCCGCCACTACCGGTTTCGTTGACCGGCCATATGCGAACCCGAATTGCAAAAAAAATCGAGAGTGAAATCAATGCTACCGTGCTGGTGCTGGATTCACGTCAGGCGGGGAAAACAGATGATTATGCGATTATGGTCTCCTGCGACCTGATTTGTATTCGCGGAGGAATTCTGGAAGCAGTACGTGAAAAAGTGACGCCGCTTCTGATAGAAGTCGATGTCAAGAAGATCGTGCTGAATGCCACACACACTCATACGGCTCCTACATTAATTGAAGGTCGCTACGATCTTCCAGAGACGGGGATTACTCATCCGGCCGAGTTTGTTGAGTTTGCATCGAATCAAATCGCGAACGCCATTCTCGAAGCCTGGAACTCTCGCGAAAAGGGAAGTGCGGGGTGGGGGCTGGGGCATGCTGTGATCGCGCAGAACCGTCGCGCCCTGTATGCCAACGGGAGTGCCAGAATGTATGGCAGTACTTCCGTTGACAGTTTTCGTGGTATGGAAGGTTGTGAAGATCATGCTCTGGAAGCTCTGTTTTTCTGGAACGAAAAAAATGAACTGATTGCAACGGCCATTAATATTGCCTGTCCGGCACAGGCCGTCGAAGGGAGCAGAGGAGTTAACGCGGACTTCTGGCATCCGGTGCGTGAACAGTTACGAGCCAAATATGGCGAGAAGCTGCAAATCCTTGGCTGGGCCGGTGCTGCAGGTGACCAGGTACCGCGTGTGATGTACCGAAAAAAAGCGGAAGAACGGATGAGAAAATTAAGCGGGCTGAGTTTACTTGACTCGCTGGCCAAACGGATTGTCGTCGGCTGGGAAGAAGCCTATGCGGGCGCAAAACAGGAGAAGCATGCGAGACCCGTTTTCGAGCATCAGATCAAGACCATTGCATTGCCGAAACAGAAAGTGAGTGACGACGATTATGCCCGCATTCAGCGGGAAATCGAAACGTATGCTCAGAAACCCTCAGAATTCAGACGAGTGAAATGGAAACAGACGGTTCTGGATCGATACAAAGAACAGCAGGCGGGCACCGAAGAACCCTACCAGATGGAACTGCACGTGATTCGTCTGGGTGAGATCGCGATTGCCACCAATGATTTTGAATTGTTCAATGATTTTGGCACCCAGATGAAATCGCGGAGTCCGGCTTTACAGACCTTTGTGATCCAGCTGTGTGGACCGGGCACTTATGTGCCCACGATCCGAGCCGTACAGGGCGGAAGCTATAGCGCCATCATCGAGAGTAATCTTGTGGGACCCGCGGGCGGACAGGTGTTGACAGAAAAGACCCTGGAGTCAATCGGACAGCTTTTTTCAAAACCGGAACAGGCGGTGGAGCAAAAATCTGAAGCCAGATAGACCATGCTCGCCCATCGGGGCCCAAAGAGGGTTGCACTTTAAGTTCACCGGACAACTGATTTTTGGAAACAAAAACTGGTCAAAGCACTGAGGTGAGTCGGCGCACGAATGTCGTGAATCGCCGTCGGTTGTGACCTTTCAGGAGCGAACGCGCGTACCTCCGAGTCACCGTAGCGGATTCAAATTCTTGCAAGCGCCTTTGGTTTTCACGACTTCCGGAACCGGGCCGTAGGCGAGTCGTTTTGAAGACTGTTTTGTACGTCACGGACAGCGGGATTACGTAAGTCTAAAAAAAGCCACTTACAGCCAACTTTCAGTGGCGGCAGGGCTCCGGAAAAGAAGTCGCAAATCATTGAAAACAAGTGTTTTGCGGAGACGGTGATTCTCTGATTGGCCGCACGAATGGACCTGTTTGGCCGCCTGATTGGGACCCCTGGAGACCGTTATTTCTGCTCCCAGGAGTGACGATTGCGAACAGTATGTTGATTGCTGTTCCGAGTGGTTCCACGTTGATTCATAGTAGAAATTGCATAAATAGAGTGTATTATTTTATTTTAGTGGGTAATTAAATAATAATACATAGGTATTTATATGTATGTAAATATTGCTTTGTGTTTATTTACAATACTAAACTATCTTCACCGATTGTGGAAATTTTTTAAATTCTTTTAATTCTATTTAATCTGAGATCTGAAATGATGAATGCAAAATCTGGAACAATTCGTTGTCGTGCTTTTACTCTGATTGAACTGCTGGTGGTCATTGCCATTATCGCAATTCTGATTGCTTTACTTCTGCCGGCGGTGCAGCAGGCACGCGAAGCAGCCAGAAGAAGCACCTGCAAAAATAATATGAAGCAGATTGTTCTGGCGATGCATAATTACCACGACGCGCACCGCTGTTTTCCCTATGGAAACAGAGAACTTTCGCATGGGGCCGGCTTCATGACCATTCGAGAAACCTGGTTCCAGCAGATTCTTCCTTTTGTAGATCAGGCGAATCTTTATAATTCTCACTCTGCCTACCACAATAACCAGATGACTACCAGCGGTGGGGGACCAACTTTGGGTGACAGAACTTTTGTCTGGGATACACCAGCTGCACTCAAAAATACTCCGATTGCGAGTTTTATGTGCCCCTCGAATCCGTCCGGAAGTGGTCAGCATAATAACGGGGGTTTTCAAGGGAATTATGTGACCTGTTACGGTGATGTGTTTATGAGAGGCGTCAGTGCTACTGCCGCAAACGGACTGTTCTGGGAGTCTTCATCAACCAGATTTCGTGACATTACCGATGGTTCATCGAACACGATGGTCATCGGTGAGATTATTGTCCGGGCTCCCAATTCAGCTACGACAACTTTCGGAGAGGCTGGTTCATACTGGCGGGGAGGTTCCTGGAATGAATATGGTTTCACTGCTTTAGAAACTCCTAATACAAATTCACCGGATCGAATTTACGGAGCGGGCTCACCGCCGACCTGTAAAGATTCCAATGATCCGAATGCACCTTGTATCGGACTGTCCTCCAGCTTAGGCGGAATCACGCACAACTTTGCCCGCAGTTATCACGTCGGTGGCGTACATGTGGGTATGTCAGATGGTGCTGTGCGGTTTGTTTCCAACAATATTCACCTGCCTACCTGGCAAGGATTGGCAACCCGAAACGGCGGCGAAGTAATAGGTGAGTTTTAATTACAAAAAACTTGAATATACCCTTTGCAGAGCAGGGTAATGATCTCTCGCGATCCCAAGCCCATGCTTTGCTTGAAAGTCAGACCAGGGATTGAGTCTCTTATTTTTTGAACAGAGGAATAAAATGAAAGCGTTATGCTTTGTGTTAATAGCAGCAATCGTATGTCAGTTGGGTTGCAGTAGCGAGGAGGGGCCAGTTACGGAAACGGTCTCAGGAACTGTAACTCTCGATGGTGCCCCATTGGAAAAAGGTCAGATTCGTTTTAGTCCGGTCGATGGATTATCCTCAGGTGGTGCTGGAATTATCGAAAATGGAAAGTATTCCTTAAAAACACCTCATGCGAATATGAAAGTGGAAATTATGTCTTTCCGGGAGATCCCGGGAAAAATGATTGAACCAAATCCCGGGGAAAAAATTCCCGCTACCAGGCAGATCATCCCAAAAAAGTTTAACGAAAAAACGGAACTGACAGCAGATGTCAAAGCCGGCCAAACGGAATTTAATTTCGAGCTGACTGAAAAGTAGAGCTTTTTATTGGTAAACGTCGTCTCTGAACTGCATCACGCTCGAAATCCAACTTGTGTGAGGGGCCGTATCCGCCACGGTACAAAGAGTGACAACAGCGGGCGCGGGCATTTCCCCACCTGTTCCTATTCCCGTCATCCCGGTTGGCAACGTGGTTGATGCATGTTTTAGCCTGTTCCGTGACTCGGGCAGAAGCGGGATTTCACGTTGAGGGTGTGGCCAGGAATTCACGCCTTTCCAGACGCATGAAAACCAAAACGTACAAACATAGAAATCGACGAGTCCCCGTCGTATCACGGCTGGTTTCGTAAAAAAATCGCAGGCTCAGAGTGTTTCTGCATGATTTTTGACAAACTGATACCAGGTGGCCGGTACTTTGTTTTGGACTTGGCCCGAATCCCGGTTTCCTTGGCGATCTTGAGAACCAGTTCTCGTTGAACGGCACGTTTTCCAGTCTACTTTTCGACTTTGATCTTGAACTCGAAGGCATTCGCACCATCGGGGCTGACTTCGGCTGTCAGTTTTGTTTTTGCATTATAACGAGCCGGCAGGTATTGTTCGGACATGGGTTTCCCGTCCGGTCCCAGGTTTTTTGAAGGCCGACTCGCGGTCAGGCTGACCCGTTTTTGACCAGCAGAAGTTTTAACGGAAAAATGTCCGGCTTGTATCTGGCCACTGTAGACGCTTCCTTTTCCATCGGCTGGCTCAAAGGTGATGGTTCCGCTTTCCAAGGGTTTTTCGTTCACAAATACTTCGCCAGCCGCATCGTACAGACTTGCAGGAACCTCAGTCCTGGAACATCCGGAAGAAATACAGAGTAACATAAGAACAACAAAACCAGATCGTAAACAGTCCATCAGCGGGTCCTCGGAATATCAAAAATGACGTATCAGATAACACGTTCTGATATGCGTCGTTTGAAGTGAAATTAAGCTATGTCCATTCAGAATATTGATCGTCGCAAGATCCCGGATCTGCACTCTCGCTGAGTCTGATCAGTCGAGAGTGTTTCAGGTCCGGAAAATGCTTTGCGTCTGACGAAGTGATTAGAAGTCGGCTACAACCTCATTACCTTCGATCGTACCAAGGTGCTGAAAGAGACTGGTATCGATGTTCTCTGATACAAACCGGACCGCACCATCGGCTAATGCGACATGTACTCCTCCCGTATGGCGACTGCGTGGCACAACGACCGTATTGTCATTGGAACAGTTTGTGATCGGAGCAAAATCAGTCGATCTCCCGCCCCAGCTCATTACATCACCGGCAGGTGAGTTCGGAGGGCGTGCGGTTACGATTAATGAGCCCATATGCACATAGTTCCAATACAGCCCACGCATGTCACGAGTGCCGCAGCCTGAAGGTACCGTTCCCTTTGTATCATCAACGAGATTGATTTCGCTGGCCATTACGGTGGAAGAGGCGCCATCTGTTAAATCACGCATCCGCACTTTGGAACGAGTATAAAACATACCCGTCGGTGTCGTTCCATTGATGTCAGTCACGGTTGTCGTAAGCCCCCAGGCGTACCCGCCTCCGCTCAGCAAATAATTCCCGGCAAAACCGTTGGTCGTGATCTTTCCCGCTT
>TARA_R110002095_G_scaffold67207_1_pt1 | contig 12152 bp, 10 predicted proteins | sample TARA_R110002095 | Tara Oceans TARA_R110002095 (sample SAMEA4397255) | marine metagenome | biome: Polar Biome; feature: [SRF] surface water layer (ENVO:00010504); material: water (ENVO:00002006), including particulate matter (ENVO:01000060) such as... | depth 5 m | reverse complement strand
AGAGATAGGAAAATGGGATATAGAGTAGCCGTAGTCGGCGCCACCGGGAATGTGGGCCGTGAAATGCTGAATATACTGCACGAAAGGCAGTTCCCCGTAACAGAGGTTATCGCGCTAGCGTCAAAACGGTCAGTGGGGCGCGAAGTTTCTTTTGGCGAAAAAACGCTGAAAGTTAAGGCGCTGGATGATTTCAACTTCACCGGAATAGATTTCGCATTGTTTTCTGCGGGCGGCACTGTTTCTGCGAAATTTGGCCCACGGGCTGCGGCGCAAGGGTGTATCGTCATTGACAACTCCTCGCATTTCCGCATGGATCCGGATGTCCCGCTTGTTGTACCGGAAGTTAATCCGGAAGCCGCCGCCGGCTATACGCGTAAAAATATCATTGCCAATCCGAACTGTTCGACTGCGCAGCTCGTTGTCGCGCTGAAACCTCTTCATGACGCGGCCGTTATCAAGCGCGTCGTTGTCTCGACTTACCAGTCGACGTCAGGTGCGGGAAATGAAGGGATGGATGAGCTTTTTACACAGACCAAGGGTATCTATGTAAACGATACGCCAACACCGTCAAAGTTCACCAAGCAGATTGCGTTTAACGTTATCCCGCATATCGATGTGTTCATGGACGACCGTTATACCAAGGAAGAGTGGAAGATGACGGTCGAAACAAAGAAGATCATTGATTCGAAAATCAAGCTGACAGCGACCTGCGTTCGCGTTCCGACTTTCGTTGGCCATGCGGAGAGCGTCAATATTGAGTTTGAAAACGAACTCACAGCAGATCAGGCTCGGGATATCCTGCGGGAATCTCCCGGTATCATGGTTGTCGATAACCCGGAAGAAAACGGGTATGTGACGCCGGTTGAGTGCGTTGGCGATTATGCGACGTTTATTTCACGTATCCGCGATGATCCAACCATCGAGAATGGTATTAATCTTTGGTGCGTGTCAGACAACCTTCGTAAAGGCGCGGCGCTTAACACGGTACAGATCGCGGAGCTGATTGGCAGGGAATACCTGAAAAAAGCGGCCTGATACGCGAGAGAATACTTTAAAATATGGGGCAGTCGTGACCATGCGTGGCGACTGCCCTAAACTTATCTCCTGCGTCTGCTATCTTTCTTGTATCCTGACGCTGTGCCGTTTTGTGAACTGATAGCCGGAGGCGGAAATGACAAGAGCTTTTTTTAATTTAGTCGCGCTGATATCGCTTCTTATGCTTTTGCCTGCATTTTCGTCTCTCTCAATGGCGCGGGATCATTATGTGGATCCGGGCGCAGCCACGAACTTTTCCGGTGATGGGAACGCAGACACTCCCTGGCGAGACCTGCAACAGATTATCGATGATGATATTGTCAAGGCCGGAGATCGCGTCATCCTAGCCACCGGCAATTACGGCCGACTGCTTGTTGAAAATAAAAAGATGTTCGAGAGAACAACGATTCTGGCAGGTCAGGATCAGAAACCTGTATTCGAGATAGTCGACATTCTGGGCAGCTCAAACTGGCATTTGCAGGGACTTACGGTGACGTCAAGCGGACAAAGGAAACAGGAATATCGTTATCACGTCCGGGTTGATGAAAATTCACAGCATATTACCGTTAACGACTTCTCCATCTATACCGTCGCGGATATTTCTGACTGGTCGGATGTGGATTGGAATGAACAGGCAATCGATGGCATTTTCTCTGCCGGGGATTATACAGAATTCCATAATAACCGGATCAAAAATGTCAATTTTGGAATAACGATATACGGCGACAACAGCGCGGTTGTGAATAATCATATAGAAAATTTTTCCGGGGACGGGTTGCGCGGACTTGGCGATCACGCCTTGTTTGAGGGCAATGTTGTCAAAAACTGTTATCAGGTGAACCGGAATCATGCGGATGGATTTCAGTCATGGTCTATGAGTGCCGACGGCGTGATTGCGGCGGGGGTCGTCAAGGATGTCATTCTGCGCCGCAATTTAATACTCAATTTCGAGGATTTTGACCAACCATACCGGTGTGAACTCCAAGGAATAGGGATGTTCGGTGGTGTTTATGAGGACTGGATCATCGAGAATAATATTGTCATCGTGGATAACTTCCATGGGATTACCGTTTTAGGCGCGCGCAATGTTCGTATCCAGCATAACACGGTTCTGGATGTTGACTATTTTGAGCCTGGACCCGCCGCCATTACGATCCGGCGGCAGAACGGCGGTCCGCCTGTAGAAAACAGTCTAATCGCCAATAATATCGCCAATGATATTTTCGGCGATTCTGAAGGTGTGGTTGTTGTCGGTAATTTTATGGATGCCGATTTTGATGATGTCTTTGTTGATATTGATGACGGAGACTACAGGTTGCCGGACGGCAGCGAGGCAATCGACATTTGCGCCGCAGATCAAAAAGTGGATATCGATTTTTTTGGCAATCCGCGGCCTATCGGTAAATGCGCGGATGCCGGGGCGGTTGAGTATAGAGACTGATCTGCTTATTGCATCGCAGCAGAAACCTATTATGATATGCTCGAAATTCTCACCTAGTATCAGGAAAAAAGTAAGGGCATCAAAGCCCAGGGATCAATAATGACAAAATCAATACGCCCCCGTCGGTCAGTCCTCTACATGCCCGGCTCCAACGCCCGCGCACAGGAAAAAGCGAAATCTCTTGCGGCAGATGGCCTGATACTTGACCTTGAAGATGCCGTTGCGCCGGACAAGAAAGCGGAAGCCCGTGACATTGTTTGCGCCAATGCCGCCTCAGGAGGATATGGAAAACGCGAAATCATCATTCGGGTCAATGGACTTGATACGCCCTGGGGAGAGGATGACATTGTCGCCGCCGCCAAGGCAGGGCCGGATGCTATTCTGCTGCCCAAAGTTGAAAGCGCGGATCAGGTTAAGAAACTTGAAGAGATCATGACAGCGGCCGGTGCGCCTGAAACAACGACAATCTGGTGTATGATGGAAACGCCGCTCGGTATTTTGAAGGCAGAAGAAATTGCCTCTTCCAGTCCCAGGGTCGATTGTTTCGTCATGGGAACATCGGATCTGGTAAAAGATTTACAGGCGCAGCATACGCCGCTTCGCTTGCCGGTTATAACGTCGCTTGGTCTGTGCTTGCTGGCGGGGCGTGCATATGGGCTGACGGTTCTGGATGGAGTTTACCTGGACCTTGACGATGAGAACGGATTTCACGATTCCTGTGTTCAGGGGCTGGAGCTGGGGTTTGACGGTAAAACCCTGATTCATCCGAAGCAGCTGGCCTCGACCAATGACGTGTTTGCGCCATCCGAAGCAGAGGTGGCGCACTCCCGGAAGGTCATCGAAGCCTTCGAGGCGGCTGAGAAAGAAGGGAAGGGCGTTGTTCTTGTGGACGGCAAGCTCGTTGAAAATCTTCATGTGGAAATTGCCAAGGCAAAAGTTGCTCTGGCGGATGCAATTGCGGCGGCGGCCGAGTAAGGGAAAGGGATGACAATGAGCAAAACAAATCCTGGCAATTATTTTGAGGATTTCAGGGTCGGCCAGGTTCTCAATCATGCGACACCCCGCACGATCACCGAGGGGGACGTCTCGCTCTATACGGCGCTTTATGGCGGACGTTTTGCCCTGCAGTCAGCGGACAGTTTTGCGATGGAATGTGGTCTTGATGCCGCTCCTATCGATGATCTTCTCGTTTTTCACATCGTTTTCGGTAAAACCGTTCCCGATGTGTCCCTGAATGCAGTCGCTAACCTTGGCTATGCGGATGTGCAGTTCAAGGCGCCAGTCTTCCCGGGCGATACAGTTCAGACAAGTTCTGAAGTTATCGGACTGAAGGAAAATTCCAACGGTAAGACGGGGGTAGTCTATGTGCGCTCCACCGGCACCAACCAGATGGGGGCGACTGTTCTTGATTATGTCCGCTGGGTAATGGTTCGCAAGAAAGATGAATCCGCCGCTGCACCGGAAGCAGTTGTTCCGGATTTGCCGGAGCGCGTTGATCCAGCGCTCCTTTCGATACCCGGCGGTCTGGATTTTTCGGGCTATGATGCGACGCTGGCCGGTTCTCCTCATTTTTTTGAAGACTATGAAGTCGGGGAAAAAATTGATCATGTCGATGGCATGACAATAGAGGAAGCCGAACATATGATGGCGACGCGCCTCTATCAGAATACGGCCAAGGTCCATTTCAATCAGCATCAGATGCAGAATGATCGCTTTGGCCGCAGATTGATATATGGGGGGCATATAATAAGCATGGCACGAGCGTTGTCCTTCAACGGCCTTGGCAATGCCCAGCTTGTTGCCGCCATAAACGGGGGCTCCCATACTGCGCCAACTTTTGCCGGACATACGATTTATGCCTGGAGTGAAGTCCTGGAGAAAGCCGAACTGTCGGATTTTCAGACAGCAGGCGCGCTTCGTATCCGTACGTTGGCGGCGAAGGATACGCCCTGTGAAGGCTTCCCGGATAAAACGGCAGATGGCAAGCGCGATCCCGCTGTCGTTCTCGATCTCGATTACTGGGTTGTCTTGCCAAAAAAGACGATCTCGGTATAAATAGATTAAAGGTTATGTTGACTTGGGTAGGTGGAGGATTAAACTCCCCCCAAATGAATAACAGGTATCAAAACTAATAAGCGAGAAAGATTTTCTCATGGCGAATATTGAACGACCGTTGTCGCCGCATCTGCAGATTTATAAACCTCAGATCACGATGATTACCTCAATTACGCACCGTGCAACGGGCATCGCGCTGGGTGTAGGCACTTTGTTGCTGACCTGGTGGCTGATTGCTGTTGCTAGCGGACCAGAGGCCTATGCGACGGTCAGTGCATTTATCTCTTCCTGGTTTGGGCAACTGGTTCTGTTCGGTTTTACCTGGTCGCTGTTTTATCATCTTTGCAATGGTATTCGTCATCTGTTCTGGGATATGGGCAAGGGGTTTGAATTGCCGACCATGAGGAAAACCGGTATGGCAGCGATAATTGCTTCTGTCGTGCTGACGCTTCTCACATGGATAATCGCCTACGGAATGGGGGCCTGAGCATGGCAATGAAAGCACCGCTTAAAAAAGTTCGGGGTCTTGGTTCTGCCAAGGAGGGAACAACCCATTGGTGGCATCAGAAGGTCACGGCGATTGCCATGATCCCGCTGTTTATCATTGCGCTTGCTTATGTGATGAGCCTTGTCGGCGCGGATTACACCCATGTGCGCTACGTTCTTGGTACTCCTTTTGCTGCGCTGGTCATGCTATTGCTGATCGTCGCCATGTTCTATCACATGAAGCTTGGTATTCAGGTTGTCATCGAAGATTATATTCATACTGAAAGCACGAAATTCGTTCTCTTGCTGCTTAACAGTTTCTTATGTGCGGCCGTTGGATTGGCTGCTGCTCTGGCCGTTTTGAAGCTGGCGCTTGGGAGTTAAAGTACAAAAAATGTCTGAAGCCTATCCTATTACAGAACATAAATATGACGTGGTTGTTGTCGGCGCTGGCGGCGCGGGGTTGAGAGCGACCATGGGCATGGCCGCGGCCGGCCTGAAAACGGCCGCTGTTACTAAAGTATTCCCAACCAGAAGCCACACGGTGGCGGCGCAGGGTGGTATTTCGGCCTCGCTTGGCAACATGGGCGAAGATAACTGGCAATGGCACATGTATGATACCGTCAAGGGGTCAGACTGGCTCGGCGATCAGGACGCTATCGAATATATGTGCCGGGAAGCGCCCGCTGCCGTATTGGAGCTTGAACACTTCGGAATGCCTTTTAGCCGTACGGAAGAAGGAAAGATCTATCAGCGTGCTTTCGGCGGTATGACAACGCAGTTTGGTGAAGGTCCTGCTGCACAGCGGACATGCGCGGCTGCGGACCGGACCGGACATGCGATGCTGCATACGCTGTACAGTCAGTCGCTTAAGCATGATACTGAATTCTTCATTGAATATTTTGCCCTTGACCTGATCATGGACAAGGATGGCTCCTGCAAGGGCGTGCTTTGCCTCAGTCTTGAGGATGGCACCCTGCATCTTTTCCGCTCGCATATGGTCGTGCTGGCGACGGGTGGGTTTGGTCGCGCCTATTTCAGTTGTACCTCTGCCCATACATGTACGGGCGATGGCGGTGGTATGGTGCTGCGCGCCGGACTGCCGCTTCAGGATATGGAGTTCACTCAGTTTCATCCGACGGGCATTTATGGCGCGGGCTGCCTGATTACCGAGGGTGTGCGCGGTGAGGGCGGCTTCCTTGTGAACGGGGAAGGCGAACGGTTTATGGAGCGTTATGCGCCTCATGCGAAAGATCTAGCTAGCCGTGATGTGGTGAGTCGTTCCATGACTCTGGAAATTCGTGAAGGTCGTGGTGTCGGACCTCGCAATGATCATATCTATCTGCATCTCGATCATCTCGATCCAGCAATGATTGACGAACGTCTTCCAGGTATTTCTGAGAGCGCCCGGATTTTTGCCGGCGTTGACGTGCATAAGGAACCGATCCCGGTGCTGCCAACGGTGCATTACAACATGGGCGGTATTCCGACAAATTATCATTCGGAAGTTGTCGATTTGAAAGATGGCAATCCCGATGCGATCGTACCCGGCCTGATGGCCGTTGGTGAAGCGGCCTGTGTGTCTGTGCATGGCGCGAACCGATTGGGGTCAAACTCTCTGATTGACCTTGTGGTTTTCGGCCGCGCTGCGGCGCTTCGAGCGAAAGATGTCGTGACGCCCGGGGCTGCCCATGCTCCACTTCCCGCAGATGCCTGTGACGAAGCTCTTGCGCGTCTAGACAAGTTTCGTAATGCCGATGGCGGCAGTTCGACGGCAACCGTGCGCGACAATATGCAACGGGTGATGCAGGATGACTGCGCCGTGTTCCGGACCAGTAAGACCCTCGCTGAAGGCGTTGAGAAGATCAACAAAGTATGGGAACAGATGCCCGACATCAAGACGACGGACCGGTCTCTTGTGTGGAACTCAGATCTGGTGGAAACGCTGGAACTGGACAATCTGATCCGGCAGGCGGTCGTCTCCATGACTGCGGCGGAAAACCGCAAGGAAAGTCGCGGAGCACATGCCCATGAGGATTTCCCTGATCGCGATGATGAAAACTGGATGAAGCATACGCTGACCTATCACAGCGATACGGAGGGCGTGAAACTCGACTATCGTCCGGTTCATGATTATACGCTGACAGATGAGATTGATTATATTAAACCAAAAGCACGTGTGTACTAGGCGCGTTAGGGATTAGACATGGTTGAACTGACATTACCAAAAAACTCGAAGGTCGGCACGGGCAAGACATACCCGGGACCTGAAGGGGCAACCAATCTCAAGACATTCAATGTCTATCGCTGGTCGCCGGATGACGACAAGAACCCGGCCATTGATACCTATCATGTCGACCTGGACACCTGCGGTCCGATGATTTTGGACGGCCTGATCAAGATCAAGAACGAGATTGATCCGACCCTTACGTTCCGTCGCTCCTGCCGGGAAGGAATATGCGGCTCCTGCGCGATGAATATCAACGGGACGAATACTTTGGCCTGCACCACAGGCATGGATGAGATGGACGGCGACATCAACATCTATCCGCTGCCGCATCAGCCGGTAGTGAAGGACTTGGTCCCGGACCTGACCAATTTTTATGCGCAATATGCGTCGATCCAGCCCTGGCTTCAGGCGGAAACGCCACCGCCGTCAAAAGAAAGGCTGCAGTCGAGAGAGGACCGGGAAAAACTCGATGGCCTTTATGAGTGTATTCTATGTGCCTGTTGCTCGACCTCCTGCCCGAGCTATTGGTGGAATTCGGACCGGTTCCTGGGGCCAGCTATCTTGCTGCAGGCCTATCGCTGGATCATCGACAGCCGCGATGAGCATACCGGGGAACGTCTCGATAATCTTGAGGACCCGTTCCGGCTCTATCGCTGCCACACGATCATGAACTGCACCAATACCTGCCCCAAGGGCCTGAACCCGGCGAAAGCGATAGCCGAGATCAAAAAGATGATGGTGGAACGCCGGTAGAGTGGCCCTATAGATTAAAAGGAATTGGCGCTGGATTGGGTCCAATTTATCAATAAAGTAAGGCCGCATTTTGAAGCGGCCTTTTTTATGGAATAAAACCAATGTATGTCCCTCCGCATTTTTCTGTTCCGGGCAAGGAAACCCTGATACGGCTTTTACCAGAAGCAAGTTTCGCAATCCTTGTTTCAACGGGGGAGGATGGGGTACCGCTCGCAACCCACCTGCCATTTTCCTATGATGAGACACGGGGAGAGAATGGGACACTAATCGCCCATATGGCCCGGGCCAACCCGCATGGTAAAGTCCTGGAGCAGAGTGAAGCGCTGGTGATTTTTCAAGGACCCCATGCCTATATTTCACCCAGCTATTATGCGTCAAACACCAACGTCCCGACCTGGAACTATGTAGCTGTCCATGCTTGCGGTATGCCTAAAATTATTGAGGATACGGGCTCTGTCCGCCGGTTACTGGAGCGATTGACGTTTGACAATGAGAAAGAACTGTCTCAGCCATGGAACCCCGACCAGCTCGATTCAAAACGTCTTGACGGGTTGATGCGCGGCATTACCGCTTTTGAAATTCCGATAGAGCGGATCGAGGGTAAGGCCAAGCTCGGTCAGAATAAATCGACGGAAGATCAGGCGGCTATTCAGGCAACGATTGGTGAGCTATGGAAATAGCGTATCGCCAAAATTAACGTAACCTTTAATTGAATATCTTGACCTCACACCAATATGCGGCAAATATCTCGGCATTGCAAAACTGAGCGACTGAGAGTTGAGTAATGTCGGATACTTCTGCAGAAAACAACGCGCCATCCAGAATGCCGATATCCAAATGGAGATCGGTGATAATGGCCGGACTGGTTGGCAATATCATGGAATGGTATGATTTTGCTGTATATGGTTATTTTGCTAGTATTATTGGCGCTCAGTTCTTTCCGTCTGAAAACCCGGCTGTTTCGCTCATTTCCGCGTTCGGGGCTTTTGCAGCCGGCTTTCTTATGCGACCGATCGGGGGAATCCTTTTTGGCAGGATTGGCGATGTTTTTGGGCGCAAGCGGGTTCTGACCTTATCCGTTCTTTCTATGGCCATTCCGACGGTGCTCATCGGGCTCATGCCGAATTATGCGGCAATCGGAATTGCAGCGCCGATATTGATTGTCATCCTGCGAATGATCCAAGGCCTCTCTGTCGGCGGTGAATATACAAGCTCGGTCGTGTTCATGGTTGAAAAGGCGCCGGAAAACCGACGTTCCTTTTTCGCCATGTGGAGTCTGTGGGGCGCAATTTTCGGCATTATGCTTGGCTCTGGAATAGGCGCGGGTGCGGCCGCAGTTTTTGGATCCGAGGCACTTGCTGACTGGGGATGGCGCGTGCCTTTCCTGTTGGGTGCGCTTGTTGCGCTGACTTGCTATCTGGTCCGTAGGGCAATTCATGCTGAGGAGCAGAATATCGGTTCCGAAACGCCGGTGCGGGATACATTTTTCACGCATTATGGTGACGTTATCAAAGTCATCCTGCTGGATATCGGTTATGCCGTAACATTCTACGTGGCGTTCGTCTATCTCGTGACTTATTTAAAGGTGATCGACAAGCTTCCGGAAGAAGAGGCGCTCAATATAAATACCGGCAGCATGATTATCCTGCTTCTGCTCATTCCTATTACGTCCATCCTGTCTGATCGGTTTGGCCGCAAACCGATCATTATTCTCGGTTATATGGTCCTATGTTTCGGTGCCGTACCCTTTTTTGAAATGATCCATTCTGCAGAGACGATGCTGATTTTCCTTGGCCAGCTCGGGTTTGTATTTGGCTTTGCCTGTATTTCGAGTTCAGTGACGGTGGCAAATGTGGAAATGCTGCCCGCCTCTGTCCGATGCGCGAGTTATGCGGTCTCCTATAATATAGCGGTCGGCCTGTTTGGTGGATTAACCCCTTTGATTGTGACCTGGCTGATTACGACAACAGGTGATCCGGTCGTTCCCGCATATTGGGTTGCCGGAACGACAGGGCTTTCCCTGCTCGTAGCTATTTTTGTCTATAAGGAAACACGGCACCGCCACTTTGCCAAATAGCTTTAGGATTAATTGCGCCGCCAAGACGGATTAGCCGGAAAGAGCCATAATTTCGGCAACGTCCTCAACTGTTTTAATGGGACGCGGATTCGCCTGTACCACGGGATGGATAAGTGCCGATGATTTGATCTCGGCAATTGCCTCTTCGGAAATTCCCAGCGTGCTTAGTTTGTTCGGCAGGCCGAGGGCGCCGATGAAGTCTCTCAACGCCGGGGAAACATCCGATGCGGAGTCAACATCCAGGACCCCGGCAATCCGCGTTTGCGGGTCTTCCGTTACGGGCAGGTTGTACGTGAGGACTGCGGGCAGAAAGACGCAGGACGTGATGCCGTGCGGGACGTTACCCAGAACCCCCAGAAGATACCCAAGACCATGACTTGCTCCCATTCTGTAACGGGATATCCCGGCCGTTGCATAATAGACGCCAAGCTGGCTGCTCTCCCGGTAAATAAGGCTTTCGGGATCTTTGCGCGTTTCAATCATGCTGCGATATAGCAGTGCGAGACCATTGGCGCAAAATTCAGCGATTTCATGATCAACGCCCGGGGCGCAGATCGTCTCCACAGCGTGATCGACAGCGCGAATACCCGTCGACAGCCAGAGCTTTTCGGGGGTGTGCAGGGAGAGAGGTGCGCAAAGAATTATATTATCCGGCAGCAGGAAAGCATGGGAAAACCCCGTTTTTCTGCCGGTAATGCTGCTGGTGGCTCCGGCAATCGGCGTAAACTCGGCGCCGGAAAGTGTCGTTGGTACCGCAATATGCTGTATTGGCCAGGTCGCGATGTCCTTTGTATTTCCAAGGGAGCCGGCAAGTTCTTCAAGTGCCTCGGCGTCCTTTACCTGCAAGTTGGCCACAAGGAGCGCTATTTTGCCGCCGTCAATAACGCTGCCGCCGCCAATTGACAGAAGATGTGTCGCCTTGCTGGACGTAATTTCATCGACAAGCTCGAACACCTTGTCGTACGGCGTATGTTCGGTCAGGACACTGACCACCCCGACAATCTGGCCATTCAATTGCTCCTTCAGCTCTTCAACTACGGTGGAACTGGCCATCAGAGAGCGGGACATGGAGATCAGGATACGTGGATCGTCCGAGCCCGCGGTTAAGCTGGAAACCGCGGCGACAATATCATCGTCGATTAAAAGGCGCTTCTTTATGTTGGCCATATCGGGAAATGCGGGTGCAGTCATTTTTGATCCTTTTTTGCTGCCTTGCAAAATTATAGCAGGTCGCGTTTAAAAAGAAATGCCTGTGTCAGGTTCCTTGCAACCTATCCTTTCAGATAGTCTTCAGATCGCATTTCCATCAGTCGTGAGACGGTGCGGGCAAATTCAAAACTACCATCCCCTTCCGGATAAAGATCTTCAGCAGGTACTTCGGCGGAAATCACCAAGTTGGTTTTTGCTTCATAAAGGATATCGATGAGTGTTACAAACCGCTTGGATTCGTTCCGGCGCGCTGGCGACAGTTGGGGAACATTCTCAAGGAGAAGAGTATGAAAATGCTCCGTCAGCGTCAGGTAATCAGAGGCGCCAAGCGGCCGTGCGCAGAGTTCTTCAAAGGAGAGGCGGGCGACCCCGCGGGCGGTCCTCTCAATATTCAATTCGCGGCCCTGTGTCGTCAGGGTTTGCGGTGTAACTTCACGGCCTTCCGTCAGTTCTTCGAAAATACGGTCCATTTCGGCGGCGGCATGGTCGTCAAGCGGCGAAAAATACACCGGATGCTCTGCCAGCCGTTCAAGTCGATAGTCCCGACCTCCGTCAAGATGCAGGATATCCAGCTGCTCTTTCAGCATGGCAATAAAAGGGAGGAAAAGTTGCCGGTTGAGGCCATCCTTGTAAAGATCATCTGGAACCCTGTTTGACGTTGCGACAACGACAACGCCCCGGTCAAATAAAAATTCAAACAGGCGGCCGAGGATCATTGCATCTGCAACATCCGTTACCTGAAATTCATCGAAGCACAGCAACCACGCCGACTCAGTAATGGAATCGGCGAGAGCAACCACTGGATCCTCATCATCCTTGTCTGTTTTCTGTCGTTGTTTATGTAAAAAGGCGTGAACTTCCAGCAT
>TARA_R110002095_G_scaffold188342_1_pt1 | contig 12160 bp, 9 predicted proteins | sample TARA_R110002095 | Tara Oceans TARA_R110002095 (sample SAMEA4397255) | marine metagenome | biome: Polar Biome; feature: [SRF] surface water layer (ENVO:00010504); material: water (ENVO:00002006), including particulate matter (ENVO:01000060) such as... | depth 5 m | reverse complement strand
GAGTCTAACATCGGGTGGGGTTCCAACTACCTTGACAGAGGGGGCAATGGTGTTGTCGTGACCGGTCGAATGCGCCACCGCTATTTTTCGGGGGGATTACCCGCCGCCCAGGATTAGCTGTAACCATCCCTTAAATTGATCCTATAGCCCCGGTGGGGGTAAAAGCTGCCCGGTAGGGATGGTGTCTGGTAGGCTACAATATAAACGACAAAAATTTTGAAGGATGGTGTAGCCGTGTCACTGGAAATCTATCAAAAGCAAATCCGAGATTTTCTTGTTAGTGAGGATGCAGGGGTACTAGCGATTAGAGGTAGTTGGGGTAGCGGTAAAACTCAGACATTTAATAATATACTAGATGGCTTGGTAGCCGAATCAAAAAGAACCGGAAATAACCCCATAGCCCGCAATCATTATGCTTATGTGTCACTTTTCGGGGTTTCTACCATTAAAGACCTAAAAAATAAGATGTACACAAGCAAAACAAAAATAGAAGAAAAAGAGAAAAACAATAGAAGCCTAAATCACGCTGCAAAATTCGCACGATCCTTGAAGGAGACAACTTTAGGATCAATAGCAAATAGGTTGGGTTTTTCATCCGGTGATGTAATTAACGAAATGATATCGAAGATATCGTTGTTCACGACAGCCGAGACGATAGTATGTCTTGATGACTTAGAACGCACCAACATCGAGTCAATAGATATTTTAGGAATCGTCTCTGAACTGAAAGAACAACTCAACTGCAAAATTATATTGATACTAAATGAGGATAAAATTAAGAATTATTCCGAGTACAAAGAGAAAGTTATCGACTATGAAATATATTTCAATATAAAGCCACAAGAAGCAACAGGGATAGTTTTTAATGGCGAACCACATGCCGACAATATTATTGACCTTTGTCATCATTTTGAAATAACAAACATCAGAATCTTGAAAAAAATCAAAAAACTCCATTTTGAAGCTCTAGAAAAAAACATAATAGACCAATTACAACCAAATGTATTAAAAAGATTTTTATTAATTTTAGTCACCGGCAATCTATGCATGTACTCTAGTGACCCTAAGATACCTTCATTTGACTATCTTAAGGCTGGTGATTATGAAAACTTAACGATGAGTATAATAAATAAAAAATACGGCAACGATGACTCAACTACAGAAGATATAAAGAAACTTAAACTAAATTATACAAGATTTATAAAAGGCGCTGGAATTTATAGATTAAGCCCATTTGATTCGGCTGTATTGGATTCAATTGAGTCAGGTTTTTATGACCAAGATTCTATAAAAGCAATTTCAGAACCACTCAACAATCAGGCGAAACGAACAGAAGCCTCAAAAAATCTATATTCAATACTAAAAAACCTAAACTCGACCCTTGACAGTGAATATATAAAACCAATAAAAGAGGCGATTAAATTTTTCACTGAAAATGTGACTGACCTCAGACAGAATGATCTGAACGACCTTTATATCGTAATTGATTATTTTGGTATGGACGCAGAAAAATACCAAATATATAAGACATACAAAAGTGCTCATAGCCAGAAAGCAGCAAGATTCTCGATCAATGACGAATACTTCAGAACCCAATCTGAATTACACCCAGAACTTAAGAATCTTCTAAAAGACTACTATTTAATACTCAGAGAAACACCGAGTAAAATCAAGCTACTAGAAGATTTGGCGATTAGCGATAAGTCCATGGACGACGAGCTAATAATATTGATAGAAGAAATAGAGGTGGGAGACATTGAAAAATTCTTGCTTAGTGTGGATATAGATAATTTTAGACCAGCTGTTGAAGCGCTTTTAAGTCACCGAAATAGAGATAGTAGATTAGAACATATATCTCAACTTACATCGGAGTATTTCAAGAGACGCGCAGAGTCTGACAAAAAAGCTGAATACCTAGCTTCTACTTTCAATATAATCACATAAAATACCCTAAGAGCCTGCGCGACAGAAACTTTTTTGTACCTTCGTTTCCGCCAGACCGGATCATTGTCTGCCTGGACAAGAGGTCCAGGTAGCTTCCCACTTGTAGCATAGGTCAATTAGGTAAAACTTTCCTTCAATTCTTCTTTGTGGAGATGCACTTTGTTACGAAATCTAGATTCCTTTGCTGGTATCCAGTACCGGGGTGAACCAGGAATTACATCCTCCTGCTTACAAGCATTAATTGAGCTGATTCATGCAGGCGTCAACATACGCCGCACCTGCCTCTTAACAGTAGATAATAGCCATGCACTCCTATTACATACTAGTGTGTACGACAGCATCGCCTTAAAGTCTGGATTTGGTTCTGGCTATCCAGGTGAGGGCTCGAGAGGTCTAGCTGATGCTCTGTATCTTCTTGACCGTCACTGCGAAGAAATTGATGAATTCTATGTCGAACAGGCATTTATGGATCGCTTGGATGCCTCTTGTCTTTCGGTTAAGGATATCGAGCTTCTTGGGTCTAGCCAACCAATACGGCCTCAGCGGTGGCACGAATTTATTTACGACAGATATGGCCCAGGGGGACCGGAAAATTCTAGGTTGGCGCGTTTATTTCCTACCTCCATTCCTTTTTCAATTCTTGATCCACGCCTAGTCGATCTGGCTATTCGCTTTGAGGCAGAGCCGGACCATGTGATTCTTAAGGGTTATAGGCGCTTAGAGGATCAGATCCGGAGTAGAGTTGGAGGTTCTAACGAAAGTAGTTCAAAGTTAATGTCCGAAACGTTCATTGGTAAAAAAGGAGCAGGGTCACCTCTTTATTGGCCCGATATGCACGCAACTGAGCAATTCGGTCGGGCGCAACTGTTTATAGCTGCTTTCCAGGCATTCCGTAACCATCGAGCTCATAATGAGAAAGAAGATCACTTAGAGGATGATTTAAGGGAGTTCTTGATACTAAATCAGCTATTTGTGCTTGAATCTAAAGCAGTGACAAGAAAGGATGATTAAGACTGGGGATACGCAACAGCCCCGCCCCGCAGGGAACGCTTTGCTTCCACGCTGTAAGTCAGCGATGAGTCAGACACGGCAGAGTGCGATGACTTGATGTCTCGATGATTATTTGTCGACATCGTCGAACACTGATCGCTGTGTGACGACGGGCGCTGGAGGCGAAACTTCCTCCTTATCTTGCGTCACAATGTGCGCCCAATCCGCTTCGTCTTCCGAGACTTCGTCCTGCTCTCGCTTGCGCTCTTCAATCTCCTCGACTGAACGCTTCACGTGATCGCGCGCGTCGTCGATCAAGGTCGCGGCGTCTGTGTCGGCGCCAATCGCCTCAATGCAATCAAGTATTGCGAGAAGCTTTTTGAAGTGGCTGTCAGGCTCTTCGTCCAAATCGGCCTCAGCGGCGATCTCGTCGATCCGTTCTTCGAGCGATGGCAGCACAGTTGTCCGCAACGCTAAGCCCACACCGATGAGCCTTAGCGGCGGTACGAGCGCTAGCACCTTTGGCTCGTCGAAGAAAGAGACGTCGAGGCTGTTGACCACGGCAGATTCCAGCTTGTCAGCCACCTCCGAGCGCAGATCGTCAGGCAAGACGCTGAGATGATGGGCGCGTGCATAGGTTGCGATCTGGGGATCGTTGCTGGCGAGATCGGAGTGCCAGCAAGACCGTCGAAGTAGGTTTGGAAATTGTTCGACGACTTTGACGAACACGGCCTCGCTCGAACGATAGGACAGGAAATGGAACAGCATCCAATTGCGGTGCAATTCGTCGGGCGTTCGGCCAAGTCTTGCAACCAGGGTGTCGTTGAGCGACGTCGGGATGACAAGCGCATCTCGAATGAGCAGTGAGCCCTCGCACGTGAAGTTCCTGAGAATAGTGTCCGTAGTCGCGCCTCGTATGAGCGCCGCCATCATATGGGGCTTCTGTCGCAGAATCTCCGTCAGGGCGTCTGAGATCGTCGGATGGGCGAAGGTCCATTTTGATCCGGAAAGCTTCAGGAACGAGCCCTTCAACTCAGTGAAACAATCCTGAATCTTTGTGAGAGTGTATCCCGTCATCTCCGCGACCGCCTGTGCGGCCGACGCGTCATGGTTGCTGGAATCGAAGCCAGCTTGATGGACATAAACGAGGATGAGCGCGGCCTGCAGCTGATCATCCAAGGCGTTGACAGTATCAATCAGATGCTCTGTCGGCTCCTCCATGAAGCGGACGAGTGAACTTTCGCGAGGCGCTAGGCCCTTGGTGAAGCTTGGGTCGCCAAGACGTTCGGCGATCCCAGGGAGGAAATTGCGAACTGCGGCGACTGCGTTCAGATGCGGCTTGACGCTTGATCGCCAGCTCTGGCTCTGCTCTCCGAAATTCACATGATTATAGAGAATCTGCGCTTTCTCTTCGTGCGTCAGGTCGCCGACATCCACCACTGCACTGCCATCTGCGAATTGGGCAAGGTTGCGCTGTCCGAGCCGGCGCCGCGCTGCTTCATAGATATGCTTACGGGAGGTCAGGAGAAAGCGGTTGCCGTGCTTAATTGCGGCTCGCAGCTTGGAGAAGGCCGACGTCCAGTCCTGCACATAGTCGTCGCGTAGCACATTCGAGCCGAAAGCATCGTCGATCCAGAAGAAGCGCCCCGGGTCGTTGGGATTCCAACCGGCTTCGAAGTCGCGTGGGCTGGTCAAAGCAAGTACGGTGTTGTCTGGATTTTCTGATGCTATGGTCGACACGATGGCGCCAATCGCCGATTTTCCGCTTGAGGGATTGCCGAGCAGCAGCACTATGCCGTGCTCGGATATCGCTTTGACTGCTGCGCGATGGGCTTGGGTAGGCACATAAGTGCGAAGCTTTGGGATCCAGCTGTCGAGCAGCGCTCGGCTCTGCTCGCTGAGCCGCTCGTCCACGATCGAGGTGAGGTCTCCCAGTCCGTAGACCTGCGGTACAAGTGCTCGCAGACGTGCGCTGCTTCTAATAACACGGACAATAAACTGGCGACCAAGAATGTGCGGCTTCCGCACGCCGAGCGCCCGGAGCTTGGCACGCATCGCGGCCGATACGGGCGCATCCACGCTCATGTTCGTCATGAAGACGTAGGTGTCCGCTTGGCCGGCTTTGACCAATTCTTCGATATGATTGATCTCGGCGGTGAGATCACTAAGCTTTAACGCCTTTTTAGCATCGGACGTATGCTTGCACTGGACCGTTCCAATCGGCGGAACATCGCTTCCTGCGGGGATGAGGAAGACCGCGTCCTGACCGCCGTCTTGTGCTTCACGAAAGATTTCCACGGGTCGGCCGAGCACGACCTCACACACCTGCGAGCCCAGATCCTGAAACGCGCGCCAGCCGATGGTATGGAGCGCTAGATCGCTCCAAGGGCCGTGCGCTCGACGCTCGCGCGGCTCTGAAAGTTGGATTTGCGCTTTCTCGGTCGTCATGTGGTGGCGATATCACGTAGAACACCGACCGGCATCGGATGTATTTCCTGGTCTGTGACCACGCTCATGGCGCCGAGCGGCCCAAGGTCGATATCAAAGCGCCGACCTCCCTCCGTCACGGTGCTCACCAAGCGCCGGCATAGGAGATCGGCGAGCGCAGGGTCCTCAACAGCGCAGATGATTTGACGCCCATCCAAACGGAGAGCGGCGAGTACTTCTACAAGGTGAAGGGCCCTGAAATCGTCGATGTGCTGAACAGGGTCGTCGAGCAATAGGGATCTCAGTGGTGTCCACCCCCGCGCAAGATGGACCGAAAGAAGGAAAGCGAGACCGGCGGCGCGACGCTGACCGCTGCTGAAGACAAATTGCGGGTTCAGGCCGTCTCCAACCTTAAGACTCAAAAAACGACGGACGTCGCCCCGAATGCTGTAATCGATTGTCCGCCAGTCGGCGTGCGGCCGTAGGCGCTGATACAGTTCATTGAGAAGTGGACTGATTTGAGCGAGACGCTCATCGATGATTTCGGCGCTCACACGCCTGACCGAGCGTTCGATTTCGCGGGCCGCTGTGACAGCATTTTGCGACTGACTGACCGACTGCGCCAGCTTCTCAATTTCAGCTCGCAATGCCGAGATCGTGCTTTCGATCGATGACATCCGCGACACTACCTGGGAGGCCTCCAACACAAGGAGCGCACGCTCAAGGTCGATCAACCGGTCGCGTTCGGGAGAAACGGCCTGCTCCAATCCATCAGGATCTTGGATGAAGCGGTACTCGAGCCCCCACTGATCGTAGAAATCGACATGCGCCGCTTCCTGCTCGCGCAGCCGGCGCAACTCACTCGCATAAGTTTGAACCGCGGCGGCAGCTACCTCGAGCGTGAGACTGGGTTGTCGCGCGTTCTCTTTCGCGATGACGAGCGCATCGCGAGCGGCCTGAACGCCCGATGCCAATGATGTAATCCGTTGCCGTGCTATGGCCAGACCGGCGGCGAACTCGTCCGGCGTGCGATGGGCTGCGCATAGTGGGCAATGATCGTCGTGCAGTCCGAGGCGCTCACCGTGCTCAACCAGAAGGCTCAGCGATGCCGCGACTCCATCCATCTCTTCTTCGCGCAAGAGGCGCTGTTCGGCTTCCGTGACCGCTTGCTGCGCTGCCAGATGCTCGCGCTGTGCCGCTTCGTGCGCCGCTGATGCGGCCTCCCGATCTGCAACAGCCTCCGGGGCGTTATAGGCCGCCTGTGCCAACGCAACCTCTCTACCGAGCTGAAGCGCTTCACCCATTCGACCCAATCGGGCTCGTCCGTTCGCGAGTGCGTTTCGACCCGCAGTCAACCGTGCCGGCAGTTCGGGCGGTGTATCCGGCGCGGCGGCGCCGATCACCTGGAGCGCGGAGGACACATCGCCGGACCGGCTAAGGACGGCTTGCATCTCAGACTGCTCTGTCAGTCTGTCCGCCAGCCGCGAACGGGCAGCTTCATAGGCGGCCTCGTCTTTAGAATGGGCGGCTTCGGCCGCTGCCACAATTTCCTTGGCTCTGCTACCTGCGTCCGATCCTTCTAAAGCACCGAGTGCCGACCGGACGAGATCGAATCGCTCGGTTTCTGTGAGGTCCAGGCTGAGCGCAGCGATCCATTCGTCGCGGATGATTGACGTCCGGGTGAGTTGCCGGAGCGCGTCGTCTGGCGCAGACCCATGGCAAAGTGCGGCGCGGATCTCGTCCGCTGAGCGATCGGCGCCCGACTCCCGAGTGCGCATGATCGTGAACGGCTTCCCGTCGTCGTCGACGAACGAGGCCGTGACATAGTGGGCCTTGGGAATGCCTTCGCCTCGCCACCATAGATAATCGCTGAGGCTTTCCTTCGCCGCCTTCTCGACGGCATATTTGCTTATAGATCCGGTGATTGCGAACTCGACCGCATCGCACAGCGTGCTCTTGCCCACGCCGTTCCGGCCGGTAATGACGGTGAAACCCCGCCCGAAGTTGATCCGGACGAGATCCCTGAATCCACGAAAGCCACATACTTCGATAAAATCGAGCCTCATGACGTTGCTCCCAATATGCGAGCGATCTCCTCGGGCGTGGTCTCGTTGAGGAACGCGGTAACTGCGTCCGGAGGAATGTCCTTCAGTCTGGTGCGCAGTCTTGTTTCGAAGTTAGACGCACCGAGCAGCGGCTTGGATCTTATGGATAGCAGCGGTAGCAGCGCCTTCTCAACATCATCCGGTGTGGTAATCGAGGCCCTGGCGATCTTTCGGGTCAAAGAGAAATTTTCTTCGATTCGCTCGATCTCGCGCCCTCGGCGCGCATCCTTATCCGGGGTCAGAAAGACCGAATAGACGTTCCACGCCTTAGCTCCCGCCCCGCGCAACGAAGCAGCGTGGCGAGCGAGAGCAACCTGTTGGTTTGCGCTCCAGGTGCCGAGAAGAGCATCTGCGGTGTCGAAGACGTGCACGAATCCCATCAGCGCCACGTTTTCGAAACAGGTCACGGAGCCGGCTGAGCCAGTCCACGTCCAGGTTTCGTACTGGGCGTCGCGAAGGAGAATTTCGGCTTGTGTGAGGGTGTCCATCAGATGCCCAACTCCGCTCTTGCCCCTAAAAAGTCGTACCATTCGCCTGCTGGGTCAGGGCGAATCACGTCGCCGGCGCGTCCGCTGCGCACGACGTTACTCGGCACGCCCAGATCGATCGCGCCCACTGCCACAACGATGTCAGACTGCATCGCGGCAGGTGGCTCGACGAACTTCGCCCGTAGCGTCCCGAGAACGGTTTGCGCTCCGTTGAGAACACGGATCCTCCGACCGTTCAGCTCATAACCATCGGCGCGATGAACGGCCCCAGCCCTACGGAGCAGCAAGTGAAATAAGCCGAGAGTCTCTGGATTTAGTGGGCGCAGAAGCTTGGCGGGCTCCACCGCCGAGACGCCTTCGGCATCCCGCCTCAGAGCATACAGAGCCTCGCTATCGAAATTTCCGACTTCTAGCCAAGCTGGGTCGCACTCGACCCCAGTGGCAAGCTCGAAGGCGGTCCGCCCGGCGTCCAGGACCTGGCGAAGGTAGTTCGATGAGAACGCGCGACGAAGTTCGTCGAGCGCCACAGCCCCGGACTCTTGAACATGTTCGAACGTCACGTTTGGTGCGTGCGCTATCTCCCAGAGCTGCGGGGCCTTCTGTTCAAGCGCATTTGTCGGCGAGAGGTCGATCACGGTCACGGACAGCGGCTCCACGTCGATCAGCGCTTCGCCGATCACGGCGTTGAGGTATTCCCAATCCGACCAGAAACCGACGACGAGCAGGTCCTTCTGTCGAAGGTTAGCAGCCATCCAAACTTTGCTTCGCGTAATGCGGGCCGAGATGGTCTGATCGTCCAGCTGCGAAGGCGCCCAGACTGTAGCTGGCCGATCGCGTTGGGAGCAACCATGGAATTTCAGCAAGGGCGCCTGACGGACGGAATCGGCCATAGCTTCGTCTCCGTCGAGCGAGCCGCAGAAGTCCGCGCCGTAGTCCCAGGCACGTCTTTCGATGAGCGTGTCATAGTTGCTTGATATGCCGGCAGCGGCGGCGCGGGTAATGAGAAAATCTGCTATCGCGGCATGCCCCGTATTTGGAGGACGCACAAAAGCGGACCACGGCACGAGATGTTCGATGAACACCGATTGCAGGGTATTGAGGCCTGCAAAGTGCTCGGCGAGGGCCTCTAGATTCTCCCGAAGAGCGATGTCGCAGTTCGGATCAGCTTCAAGGCGGTATTTGTCGAAGCACTGCGCAGCGACCGTCCGGGCCGACGGCAGACTGCTGTTTGGTGCCATCGACAGCCCGGCGCCGCAGACCACCAGAAGGCGGCCTGTGTGCATAGAGCCGAGCAGCCGAGTGATTGTCTCAGGCGTCACGCAAGCCCCCACCGAGAACAAGCTCGCCGATCTGATTCGGTTGCGATTTTCTCGATCCAGTTAATAGTATTAGTGGCATTCACTCCTAACCCTCACTTTCACCTTCTCGAAGTGCTTGTTGACGTGATCTGCGGTCGAAGGGACCATAAAACTACCAATCTTCATCACGATCCGTTCCAAGCAAGTGCTGGCTGCGCTTTCACGGCCACATGAACAAACTTGCTGCCTTAGGGTCAGTCAGATAGTTATGCAGAATACCTCAATTGGAAAGCCTCCTTAGAATGGGGGGGATCAACTCATAGAAGCTCAGCACTCCTAGCGATTTGGCTCAGCTCATTCAGTATCACCAGTAGGCAGCTTCTTCGGCAAGTAAAAAGCAGCTCAAAGTGGAAGGCAAACATCCACTTTGAGCCCGGCTACCTCATGTTACCTCAAATTGCATTTGTAGTGGTTCAATGATTCCGGACACCAACGTAGGTGGTAATATCGCCACCATAAGCGAGGTGTCTAATGACCAGGAAACGACGATCTTTTACGCCTGAGTTCAAACAGGAAGCTGCCTGTCTGGTGCTAGACCAGGGCTACAGTGTTGCCGAAGCCAGCCGCTCTTTGAATGTCGGTGAGAACGCCCTCAGGCGATGGGTAAAACAGCTTTCCGAGGAACGTGGTGGGGTTACACCCAAGTCGAAAGCGATGACCCCGGAGCAGCAACGGATCCAAGAATTGGAAGCCCGTTGCGAGAGACTGGAACGGGGAAAATCGATACTAAAAAAGGGCTACGCAGAATTCTTGGCGTTTTCCAGGTTTTTTCATTATAACTGTATAAATATACAGTTTTCAGCCACGAGGCGACTGTGTCTAAATCACCGTTTCTGCAATCGGTTCGCACAGAAATCAGGACGAAGCAGTACAGCTATCGAACCGAGAAAACCTATCTCTACTGGGTCCGCCAGTTCATTCTGTTCAATGATAAGAAGCACCCCGAGGTGATGGGGCAATCACGAAATTGAGCGTTTCCTGAATCATCTCGCCGTAAATCGAGGGGTCAGCCCCGCCACCCAAAACCAGGCACTCTGCGCCATAATCTTCCTTTACAAGAATGTGCTGAAAAGGGAGATCGAAAACCTGCACTACAAGATGTCGAAAACGCCCCGGCGCATGCCCACGGTTCTCAACCCAGAGGAAGTCGCTTCTATTCTAGGGAATATTGAAGCGGAGTATTGGCTAATTACTGCACTTCTTTATGGCTGTGGCTTGAGGATCAGCGAAGCTCTCTCGCTTCGTATAAAAGACATCGACCTGAAAAGCCGGAACATGCTGGTGTTCAACGGTAAGGGCAGAAAAGATCGATATACACTTATCCCCGGCAATTTGAGAGAGAACATGGAGCAGCAAATTGCCCATGCACGAGCGATACATGAGTCCGACCTGGCCGAGGGATTCGGGCTCACATCGGTTCCGGCTTCTCTGCACAAGAAGTACGGACCGGTCATGAAAGACTTTGGTTGGCAGTATCTATTCCCGTCTTCAACAAGATGCGTTCACCCATTGCAGGCTATGTTTGCCGACATCACCTTCATCATTCAATATACGCGCGGCAATTAAGGCAGACCGTGCGAGCGAGCGGAATTACTAAACGGGTGACGGCGCATACTTTTCGCCACACTTTTGCCACTGAGCTGCTGAGATCGGGAAGTGATATCCGAACGGTTCAGGAAATCCTCGGCCACAGCGATATTCGGACGACTGAAATCTACACCCACATTATTGGCGATCGACGAGCTGGAACAGTTAGCCCATTTGATCGTTTGCCGGGTTCTTTAGAAGCGACCAAGCGCTCAACTGGGGCAGAAAACGCCAAGGATAGGAGGCGCTCCGAAAGTTCGCTTTTGTTTAGCTGAGGTCCGTGAGTAGCCTTGGTCGCAAAGCGGACATTCGGGAGAGCTGCTGGAGCTGGGTTAGCGACTCAGAAATAGCGGAAAGCTGGTAATAACCAAAAGGACCTGAGGGATGCCTCAGGTCTACTGAAATCGATTAATCCGCACAACGTAGCTTTTGTACGTCACCTTCCGGCAACCACCGCAGGTCAGCGTGGGAATTGTTGAGACGAATCGCTCCACAGAGTGTATCGGTGTAGTTATGGCTTGCGCGATACCGGATCAAATCATTTAGCAACTCCATGAGCATGAATTTGAAATTGCGTTCCTTCAGTATTCCGGAATCCTCATCCTCAAAGATCCAAGTTGATCCAAGCACTCCACCGTCCTCCTCATCCGCGATGAAGAGGATGTCACCCGATATGTGTGTGCCAGACAAGAGTTGTTCCGTTAGCTGACTCAATCTTGTGTGGGCGAAAGCAGCATCGTAGCTCATGTCTGGGTCTCCAATGGTTGGGGTTCTCCAAGATATCGCTTTATCCGCGAAATAACTTCTTCTCTAAACTCACCATGGCCCCACGTTGCTCGTGGATGAGCGATCCGAAAACAGGTACTGCCTCCTGCATTGAACTCCCAAAGTTTTTCGGGGATGACCGAAGTGTTTTCATAACCATCGAAATGATCATTGAACAGACTTCGGATGATCGGATCTATGCCCTTATACCCAGTAGCAAAAATGATGAAATCAGGTTCTAGCTGTTTTATCTGGGTTGCCAGTAGCTGGTTCGAGATTGAGATAATCTCATCCATTTCACATTTAGGCCGGCCAACTGGTGTCTTTTTGTTGTAGTCCCAGGCAAAGAGATTCGCGTAAATAATGCCTTTCGGGTCAACTCCCAATTCCCTTGCTAGCTTGAAAAAGTATTGTTTGAAGCTATGAGGAGTAGTCGTTTTTACCCTTCCGTCCCCCCCTCTGTCAAGGTAGTTGGAACCCCACCCGATGTTAGACT
>TARA_R110002095_G_scaffold182205_2_pt1 | contig 12177 bp, 13 predicted proteins | sample TARA_R110002095 | Tara Oceans TARA_R110002095 (sample SAMEA4397255) | marine metagenome | biome: Polar Biome; feature: [SRF] surface water layer (ENVO:00010504); material: water (ENVO:00002006), including particulate matter (ENVO:01000060) such as... | depth 5 m | reverse complement strand
GATAATGATTAGTAATTCAACTAGAGTGAACGATTTAGCTATATATGGCATTCTTTCACCTTGAAAAAAGAGCGGTGGGTCCGCTTGCGTCCCCCCGCTCTTTTTCTAGCGTCGTTACTGCACTAAAGCACCAACGGTCGCGTCGGTGCAGTTACCGCCAAGCTGCTTGTCAACAACTGCGCCGCCAGTGGTGATGGCGTAGAACCCTTTATAATCTGGGCCCAAAACTATCTCCTGTCCTGCTGAGGTACAGCCTGGGAGGTTCCAGTCCATGACATCTGGATCATCTTCACTTGGAGTCCCCGCGCATACTCCAGTTCGTGCTTTGCGGCTACCGCTTTCATGGCAGGTCGCGATCTTGATGCTGTTAGTAACCTCGTTGCACGTGTAGGCGCCTTTTACTCGCGTCGAAAGGTTCAGCGTAACGTTGTCTGCAAGTACTGGGCAAAGGATGGGAGTTATTGCAGTTGATGAGATTGGTGTGGCGCTGACGCCCATCGAGAAGGCGATTGAAAATACTGAGGCGGCTAGTATCGAAGCTTTGATTTTCATATTGGTCTCCAATTATTTCTGAGCAGCTGTTACGACGCTGATGCCATTCTTTGCATCGGCCTGTGCAGTTGAGTCGTTCGCCTTGGCGCGGTATTCGTTAAATTGCGGAATAGCGATCGCAGCCAGAATGCCGATGATCGCAACCACTATCATCAGTTCAATCAGAGTGAAACCTTTTTGCTTCTTGGTGGACTTCATTGGAAAGCTCCTTGTTGGTGAGGTCGTTGGACCTGGGGAGATAGGAGCAGCTTCTGTGCCAGGCGAGGCTTCGCCGTTGCGCTTGAGTTTGTAGCTGTGCGGTAGCGCACTTTTTGTGGGGGCGTGGGGCTTCTGCTTTGCGGATAGACGTTCGTGCGTCGGGATATTGGTTTCGCCGCGGGGCGCGCCTCCCACAGGGCGGGTGCCTGGGCTGGAAGTGCCGCTGGGCTTGGGCTGTGGGCGCTTTGGCGCTGGGCCTCGGTCAATGCCTCGGCTTATATAAGAGATGCTCGGCAGCGTTTCGCCGCGAGGGCGCGCCTCCTACAGTTTGTGTTGCGGGTGAGAGCAGTTGAGCTAGTGGTTGTCGGCGGGGTAACTCGGTTAGAGAACAACGTCCCCAGTCAACAAGTGACAAAAATTGCCACCTCTCGTAAGCGCGTTTGGCAGGTCTTTGGAACTACGTTATAAGGGCGCGACATTCCCCGGGCCTTTATAGGCAGTTCAATGAACGAAAACGCTCCCCTCGGTGGTTTGGCTCGCCAGTTGGTTTTGGTCGGTCAGCTTGATGAAAAGATTGCGTTGCAGGCGCAGCAGCAAGCTCAGCGCAACCAGGTGCCACTGGTCTCGTGGCTGGTGCAGAACAAGCTGGTAAAAAGCCGGGCGGTGGCAGAAGTCGCGGGTGAGCAGTTCGGTGTTCCGTACTTCGATCTGACGACGCTGGATAAAGAAACCCAGCCTCAAGATCTCGTCAGTGAAAAGCTGGTCCGTCAGCACCGGGTGCTGCCGCTGCAGCGTCGCGGCAATAAACTGTATGTGGCGGTGTCCGACCCAACCAACCACCAGGCCATCAGTGATATTCAGTTCAATACCGGGCTGTCGGTCGAGTCGGTGCTGGTCGAAGATGACAAGCTGGGTGAGGCCATCGAAAAGCTTTTCGAGTCGGCCAATACGGCGCTGGACGGACTGTCTGACTCCGATCTGGATGATCTGGATATCGAGGTAGGTGGCGGAGCTGCTCCCAAGGAAGAAGGCGAGCACAACGAGGCGGATGACGCCCCGGTTGTTCGCTTCGTCAATAAAATGCTGCTGGATGCGATCAAGCGCGGCTCATCTGATCTGCACTTCGAGCCCTACGAGAAATCCTATCGCGTTCGCTTTCGTACCGATGGGGTGCTGCATGAGGTGGCGAGGCCGCCGGTGCAATTGGTCAGTCGCATTTCGGCGCGCCTCAAGGTCATGGCGGCGCTGGACATTGCTGAGCGCCGCAAGCCCCAGGACGGTCGAATCAAGATGAAGGTCTCCAAGACCAAGTCCATCGATTTCCGCGTCAACAGCCTGCCCACGCTGTGGGGCGAAAAGATCGTGATGCGTATCCTCGACTCCTCCAGCGCCAAAATGGGGATCGATGCGCTGGGTTATGAGGAGGACCAAAAAGCGCTGTACATGGCAGCACTGAAGCAGCCGCAAGGGATGATCTTGGTCACTGGGCCTACCGGCTCGGGTAAGACCGTTTCCCTCTACACCGGGCTGAACATTCTTAACACCGTCGATGTGAACATTTCCACGGCTGAAGACCCGGTAGAGATCAACCTGGAAGGCATTAATCAGGTCAACGTCAACCCGCGTCAGGGTATGGATTTCGCCCAGGCGCTGCGCGCCTTCCTGCGTCAGGACCCAGACATCATCATGGTGGGGGAGATTCGTGACCTGGAGACTGCGGAGATTGCGGTCAAGGCCGCCCAAACCGGCCATATGGTTATGTCGACCCTTCACACCAACAGTGCTGCGGAGACGCTCACCCGTCTGCGTAACATGGGCGTACCGGCGTTTAACATCGCAACCTCCGTCAACCTGATCATCGCCCAGCGGCTTGCTCGTAAGCTTTGTTCCAGTTGTAAGAAAGAAGTCGAGGTGCCACGCGAGGCGCTTTTGAAGGAAGGGATACCAGAGGACAAGATCGGCACCTTTCAGCTCTATGGTCCGGTGGGTTGCGATAATTGCAATGGCGGCTACAAAGGCCGTGTCGGTATTTATGAAGTGGTTAAAATCACGCCTGCCCTGCAGCGGCTTATCATGGAAGAAGGTAACTCCATCGATATCGCCCTCCAGGCGCGCAAAGATGGATTCAATGATTTGCGCATTTCCGGTTTGGTCAAGGCCATGAATGGCATTACCAGCCTGGAAGAAGTCAACCGCGTGACCAAGGATTAACCATGGCGGAAAAAGCGTTGAAAACCAGTGTGTTCACCTGGGAAGGGACTGACCGCAAGGGCAGCAAGATCAAGGGTGAGCTCTCCGGTCAAAGCCCGGCGCTGATCAAGGCGCAACTCCGCAAGCAGGGTATCAATCCGCTCAAGGTGCGCAAGAAGGCTGTTTCGCTGTTTGGGGCGGGCAAGAAGATCAAGCCTATGGACATCGCCCTGTTCACTCGTCAGATGGCCACCATGATGAAGGCGGGCGTGCCGCTGCTTCAGTCCTTCGACATCATCGGCGAGGGCTTTGACAACCCCAACATGCGCAAGTTGGTCGACGAGGTTAAGCAGGAAGTGGCGGCGGGTAACAGCTTCGCTGGCTCGCTGCGCAAGAAACCCCAGTATTTCGATGATCTCTACTGCAATCTGGTGGAGTCAGGTGAGCAATCGGGTGCGCTTGAAACCCTGTTGGATCGGGTTGCGACCTATAAAGAGAAAACCGAGCAACTGAAGGCCAAGATCAAAAAAGCGATGACCTACCCGATCGCAGTGATCGTGGTGGCGATCATCGTATCGGCGATTCTCTTGATCAAGGTCGTGCCGCAGTTCGAAAGCGTGTTTCAGGGCTTTGGTGCCGAACTGCCTGCCTTCACTCAAATGGTCGTCGGGCTTTCGCGATGGTTGCAGGAGTGGTGGTATCTGGTACTGATCGGATTATTCGCCTTTGCCTTCACCTTTAAGCATGCCTACAAACGTTCTCAGAAATTTCGCGATGCCCTGGATCGCGGGCTGCTTAAGACCCCGATTGTTGGCGACATCTTGTACAAGGCCGTGGTGGCTCGCTATGCGCGCACCCTTTCGACGACATTTGCTGCTGGCGTGCCGCTGGTAGATGCGTTGGACTCGGTCGCCGGGGCTACTGGTAACGTGGTCTTCCGAAACGCTGTAGCCAAGATTCGCAATGACGTTTCCTCCGGTGTGCAACTGAACTTCTCCATGCGCACCACGGGCGTATTTCCCTCCATGGCAATTCAGATGACGGCTATCGGCGAAGAGTCCGGTTCGTTGGACGAAATGCTGGACAAGGTTGCCGGCTTCTATGAAGACGAAGTCGACAACATGGTTGATAACCTTACGACCCTAATGGAGCCGATGATCATGGCAGTTCTTGGTACCCTAGTAGGGGGGCTGATCATTGCCATGTACCTGCCCATCTTCCAGTTGGGTAGCGTGGTCGGATGAATCCATGATGTTTGACATTTTGGCCAGCAACACGCTGGCCTTTGTTTTATGCGTACTGGTGCTCGGCCTGCTGGTGGGCAGTTTTCTCAACGTTGTGATCCATCGCCTGCCGATCATGATGCAGAGGGACTGGCGTGCTCAGGCGCGTGAGTTTCTGGAGTTGCCAGCCGAACCTGCGTCGACCTTCAATCTAGTGCTTCCCAACTCTCACTGCCCGCAGTGCGATCATGAGATACGTCCCTGGGAAAATATCCCCTTGGTCAGCTGGCTAGCGCTGCGCGGCAAGTGCTCGTCGTGCCGGGCGCCGATCAGCAGCCGTTACCCTTTGGTCGAGCTGCTCTGCGGTGTGTTATCCGGCTATGTGGCCTGGCACTTCGGCTTCTCTTGGCAGGCTGGGGCAATGCTGTTGCTGACCTGGGGTTTGCTGGCAATGAGCATGATCGATGTCGATCACCAGTTGCTGCCTGACTCACTTGTGTTGCCGCTGCTTTGGCTGGGCTTGATCGCCAACTATTTTGGTCTGTTTGCGCCGTTGCCTGATGCGGTGTGGGGGGCGGTTGCTGGATATCTGAGTCTGTGGTCGGTGTACTGGCTGTTCAAGCTTGTGACCGGCAAGGAGGGCATGGGCTATGGCGACTTCAAGCTGCTGGCGATGCTGGGGGCTTGGGGTGGTTGGCAAGTCTTGCCGCTGACCATCCTTCTCTCATCAGTCGTGGGCGCGGTGCTAGGCACCATCATGCTGCGCATACAGAAGGCGGACAGCGGCACGACCATTCCATTCGGCCCGTACCTCGCGATTGCGGGTTGGGTCGCGCTGCTCTGGGGTGGTGAGATCACGTCGGCCTATCTTCAATTTGCCCGGTTCTGACGGCCTGGGCATTCGGGTCTGATTCGCTTTGGCGTTTTCCGGTTCTGCTAGTTGGCCATCTCGCGCTCCGGTGATGGGGCGATCTCAGGCTCCATTGACTGAGCGGCAGCCCGCTGCTAGTTGCAGCTGTCGGAGGGCGGCTTGTAGCGCCGCGGGAATGCAGAGAGCCTGCGCGTCGACGTCCTCTCTCCCGTCGTCTGCTACGGACAGCAGTGTGTTGCTTTGGTGGGACCTGCCACCCTCTGTGAAAGCTGGCTTACTCAGTCCTAGAAAGGTCGAGCGATTCTGTTGGGATCGACGTTGCGCTTGCATCCTTGCATTTCAAACGTTACTACTGCGCGTCGTTTAATCCGGGGACGTTATGTGATGAAGCCGTGGGTGCTTGGTTTGACGGGTGGTATCGGCAGCGGCAAGAGCGCAGTGGTAGAAGCATTCGGCCGCCTCGGGGTGCACTGGGTTGATGCCGACCATGCAGCGCGCTGGGTTGTCGAGCCAGGTCGGCCGGCTCTGGGGCTGATTGTCGATCGGTTCGGTGACGGTGTTCTTGCGTCCGACGGGGGGCTGGATAGGGCGGCACTGCGCGAGCTGGTGTTTCGAGAGCCGGAGCAGCGCAAATGGCTTGAGCAACTATTGCATCCACTGATACGCCAGGAAGTCGCTGAGCATCTCTCTCGGGCTACCTCGCCGTACGCGATCATGGTATCGCCCCTATTGGTGGAGTCCGGTCAGCACCAGCAGGTTGCGCGCGTGTTGGTGGTCGATGTGCCAGAGGCGCTGCAGTTGGAGCGCGCCATCAAGCGTGACCAATCCGGCGAAGCGCAGATCCGCGCCATTCTCAACGCACAGGTCGGCCGCGAAGAGCGTTTGCGTCATGCTGATGATGTGCTGGTCAATGATCGGGACCGGGCCTGGCTGGAAAGCGAGGTCAAACGGCTACATGATTTTTATCTGACGCTACGAGGAGGTCAGGAATGAGTGCTACGGTTGTTGAATGTCCCACATGCGGCGCGCCGGTCGAATGGAGTGTGAAAAGTGCGAATCGTCCTTTCTGTTCGGAGCGGTGCAAACTGATCGACTTGGGTGCCTGGGCGTCGGAAGAACACGCGATCCCAGGTAATGAGCTTGAAGATGATCTGTTCTCTGACGATATGCCGCCGCGCCAGCACTGAGGGCGCGTTCGCGACGCGGCTTGGTTGTGCGGCTGGCTAGCGCTACGGCTTACTCACATATCATCGTTGCTGTCGTCTTTCCACGGAGCTTGCAAGTAGCGACTGCGGTTGAATGTTTCCATCCAGTCCGGATAGAACACCACTAACGCACTGACGACCGCGCCGTTGATAAAAGCCTCGGGAAACATCACCAGCCAGATGTACCCGGCGAAGTCGTCCAGCCAGGGCGGCATTGGATAGAGGCCGTCGATCAGCAAGATCCCGAGCCCTGCCAGGATGCAGATCAGGGTTGCGAGGCCGGCCGCAAAAAAACCTGAAAAGAATATATAGACGAATAGGTTGCGAGGCTGGGTGCGCTCCACGGCGATGGCGCAAGCTTCGGTGACCGTCACCGGTATCAATACCAGCAGCACGCCATTCAGGCCGAGGGCAACCAATTGCTGGTGGCCTGTGATCGTCAATCCAAGCTGGGCGACAAAGGCAGCGAGAATCGCCAAGGGCCAGTCGAGCAGTAACGTGACCGCAGTCAGTCCAATGAAGTGGAAAGACAAACCCGAATCGAAGTCTCGGCGGACCAACCAAAGCAGAAAGATCGCCAAGACCGCACCGAACAGCAGGTGCTGGCGCCGCGTATCGCTGAACAGCTCGACCCAGGGTGCACGCATGCAGGCCCATATCAGTCCGGCGGCATAGAGCAGCCACCCCAGCACAAGGCTGGTCGGGGCAAGCAATTCGGCAGCGATCATCTATGCGCTCCTTGCGCCAAGAGTTATGACTGGTGGCGACGGCAAGGCTTGCACAGTATTGCCGCGTGATTGGTCCATGATTCCTCAGGGGGCGGGATTGGGTTGCGCGGTGTGAATGGCTTCTATGGATTCGAGTACTTCGGCTGACAAGCGCAACTCAGAACTGGCGAGATTGCTTTCGAGTTGCTCAATTGAAGTTGCACCGATGATGTTGCTGGTTACGAAAGGCTGTTGAGTTACATAGGCCAGGGCCATTTGTGCAGGGTCCAGTCCGTGCTCCCTGGCAAGCGCCACATACCGTGAGCATGCCGCCTGCGACTCCGGCTTGGCGTAGCGTGCGAAGCGACTGAATAGGGTTAGTCGTGCTCCGGCTGGTCGTGCACCCTGCTCGTATTTGCCGCTGAGCATGCCGAAGGCAAGCGGCGAGTAAGCGAGGAGTCCGCATTGCTCGCGCATGGCTATTTCGGCGAGGCCGACTTCAAAGGTCCGGTTTAGCAGGTTGTAGGGGTTCTGGATCGAAACGGCGCGGGGCCAACCTCGGGATTCGGCGAGTTGCAGAAACTTCATGGTGCCCCATGGCGTTTCGTTCGACAGGCCGATATGGCGGATCTTGCCAGCTTTCACTTGCTGGTCGAGCACTTCCAGGGTTTCTTCGATTGGGGTGAAGTCTTGGTCCTGATGGTGGTAGCCCAGCTGACCAAAGAAATTGGTGCTGCGCTCTGGCCAATGCAGCTGATAGAGATCGATCCAGTCCGTCTGCAGGCGCTGCAAGCTGGCGTCAAGTGCCGCAACGATGTGCTGCCGGTTCATTTTCAACTTGCCATCGCGGATGTGGCTGATGCCGTTGCCGGGGCCGGCGATCTTGCTGGCCAGGATCCAGTCGGCACGATTACCGCGTGCCTTGAAGTAATTGCCTATGTAGCGCTCAGTGGTGGCATAGGTCTCAGGCTTAGGTGGCACCGGATACATTTCGGCGGTGTCGACGAAATTGATGCCTGCAGCTTTCGCGCAGTCCATTTGGGCGAAAGCTTCACTTTCATCATTCTGCTCGCCCCAGGTCATGGTGCCCAGGCAGAGCGCCGTGACATCAAGATCAGTACGGCCTAGTTGGCGCTTTTCCATGCAGTGTCCTTGCGTTTGAATAGATATCGGTTTGGGATGGTAACGCTGGCGATAAGTTTCCTGTTTCGCAGTGGTGCGGGGCTACCCGTCGCCGTAGGCGGCTACTGGCAGCAGCTCAATGATTTCGCCCCGACACGCCGTTTGCTCAGAACGGCGAGAAGCTGCTTGCTATTTGCCTGGTAATCCGGATAATTCCGCAGCCTGTCGCCGGGGATGCCTAGCCCGTTGACGCAAAAACAAGGTAGGGGATGCCAAGCCTACCGAACACTGCCGTAGCGGACGCGCTGACCCGAGCCCCCGATAGCGTCTGTTTCCGGCTGTCCTGGTCTTGCCAGGGCGAGCACCATTCAGTAAGATTCGCCGTCTTATTTTCAGGGCGGCCCCTGAGGCTATAACGAATGAAGACTTTTACTGCTAAACCGGAAACCGTCAAGCGCGACTGGTTCGTCGTCGACGCTGCCGGCCAGACCCTGGGTCGTCTGGCAACCGAAATCGCTAGCCGCCTGCGTGGCAAGCACAAGGCGGAATATACCCCTCACGTCGATACCGGTGATTACATCGTCGTTATCAATGCCGAGCAAGTGCGTGTTACCGGTGCGAAAACCACCGACAAGATGTACTACTCTCACTCCGGTTTCCCGGGTGGCATCAAGTCGATCAACTTCGAGAAGCTGATCGCCAAGGCGCCAGAGCGTGTGATCGAGACCGCGGTCAAGGGCATGCTGCCTAAGAACCCGCTGGGTCGCGACATGTACCGTAAGCTGAAGGTGTATAAGGGTGCTAATCATCCGCATACCGCTCAGCAGCCCCAAGAACTGAAGATTTAACGGAATAGTTCATTATGTCGGCGACTCAAAACTACGGCACTGGCCGTCGTAAGACTGCAACCGCACGCGTATTCCTGCGTCCGGGTACTGGCAAAATCTCCATCAACAACCGTGAGCTGGACAACTTCTTCGGGCGTGAAACCGCTCGCATGGTCGTTCGTCAGCCTCTGGAACTGACCGAGACTGTCGAAAAGTTCGACATCTACGTCACCGTTCTGGGTGGTGGTGTGAGTGGTCAGGCCGGTGCGATCCGTCACGGCATCACTCGTGCCCTGATGGAGTATGACGAGACTCTGCGTCCTGCTCTGCGTAAAGCTGGCTTCGTTACTCGCGATGCTCGCGAAGTTGAACGTAAGAAAGTCGGCCTGCGTAAGGCGCGTAAGCGTCCGCAGTACTCGAAGCGCTAATTCAGGCTTCTCAAAAAGAACGCCCAGCTTCTCTCGAGCTGGGCGTTTTTTTATGGGCGGCTTTTCGCTCCTGCGACAGCTTGTCACGCGTAAGGTCCCGATTTTCGGGGCCTTAGGCAGGGTTGTATCCGGTTATTACCTTGTCACGAGAGGGGGTTTTCTTTACCATTTGGCGAATTTTTTCGCGGCTGTTTTTACGTAGTAGACGCCTGCTTTCGGTAGGCCATAAGAAACTGATGGGAGACGACTGAATGAGCAATGACGGCGTGAATGCTGGCCGGCGTCGCTTCCTCGTAGCCGCTACTTCGGTAGTAGGTGCTGCAGGAGCGGTGGGTGCCGCGGTCCCGTTCGTGGGATCGTGGTTCCCAAGTGCCAAGGCCAAGGCAGCCGGTGCACCGGTTAAGGTAAATATCGGTAAGATCGAGCCAGGCCAGCAAATGGTGGCCGAATGGCGCGGTCAGCCGGTGTTTATCGTTCGTCGTACCGAGGAGACGCTGACTAATCTGGACAAGCTGACTGATACGGTCGCTGATCCGAAATCGGAAGCGTCCGTGCAGCCCGCTTATGTTGATCCGGTCGTTCGGTCGATCAAGCCTGAGGTGCTGATAGTCGTCGGACTTTGCACGCACCTCGGTTGTTCCCCATCCTTCCGCCCGGAAGTGGCGGCGGCTGACCTCGGAGCTGATTGGCTTGGTGGCTATTTCTGCCCGTGCCATGGTTCGAAATACGATATGGCTGGCCGTGTCTACAAAGGTCAACCTGCGCCATTGAATCTACCGGTTCCCCCACACAGCTACGAAACTGACTCTGTGGTCATTATCGGCGTGGATCAGGAGAGCGCGTGATGAGCAAGTTCATGGAATGGGTCGATGCGCGCTTCCCCGCGACCAAGATGTGGGAAGACCATCTGAGTAAGTACTACGCGCCGAAGAACTTCAACGTTCTGTATTTCTTCGGCTCTCTCGCCTTGTTGGTTCTGGTGAATCAGATCCTGACCGGCGTTTGGTTGACGATGAGCTTCGAGCCGTCTGCAGAGGGTGCGTTCGCCTCAGTCGAATACATCATGCGGGACGTCGAATACGGCTGGATCATTCGCTACCTGCATTCCACCGGGGCGTCGGCATTCTTCGTCGTGGTCTACCTGCACATGTTCCGAGGGATCCTGTACGGCTCCTACCAGAAGCCGCGCGAGCTGGTCTGGATCTTCGGCATGATGATCTATCTGGCGTTGATGGCTGAGGCCTTCATGGGCTACCTCCTGCCATGGGGTCAGATGTCCTACTGGGGCGCCCAGGTGATCATTTCGCTGTTCGGTGCCATTCCTGTCATCGGCGATGATCTGACTCAGTGGATTCGCGGTGATTACCTGATCTCCGGCATCACCCTGAATCGCTTCTTCGCGCTGCATGTCATCGCTCTGCCGATCGTGATCCTCGGGCTGGTCGTGCTGCACATCCTTGCGCTGCATGAGGTGGGCTCGAACAACCCGATGGGCGTCGACATCAAGAAGACCAAGAACGAAGCCGGCGTGCCGCTCGATGGCATTCCGTTCCATCCGTACTACACGGTTAAAGATATCGTGGGTGTGGTGGTGTTCCTCTTCGTGTTCTGCGCCATCGTGTTCTTCTTCCCTGAAATGGGCGGCTACTTCCTCGAGAAGCCGAACTTCGAAGTGGCGAACGCTTTCAAGACGCCTGAACACATTGCGCCGGTTTGGTACTTCACGCCTTACTACGCGATCCTTCGTGCGGTTCCGGACAAGCTGCTTGGCGTGATTGCCATGGGTGCAGCCATCGCCGTCCTGTTCGTGCTGCCATGGCTCGACCGTAGTCCGGTCAAGTCGATGCGCTACAAGGGCTGGATGAGCAAGATTGCTCTCATACTGTTCTGTATCTCCTTCGTCATCCTCGGCGTGCTTGGTGTGCTTTCTCCGACGCCTGAGCGCACATTGGTATCTCGGATCTGTACTGCTATCTACTTCGGCTACTTCATCCTGATGCCGTTCTATACCAAGCTCGAGAAGACCAAAGTAGTTCCGCAAAGGGTGGCTGGCTGATGAAAAAGCAATTTGCTGCATTGATTCTTGCACTGGTGCCAGCCTTCGGTTTCGCCGCGGGTACTGGCGTACACCTGGATGAGGTCGATATTGACCTGACCGACAAGGTGGCCCTGCAGGACGGTCTACAGACCTTTACAAACTACTGCATGGGCTGCCATAGCGCGAAGTATCAGCGCTATGAGCGTGTTGCGACAGATCTTGGTATCCCCGAAGAGATCATGCTCGACAACATAGTTTTCACTGGCGCCAAAATTGGCGACCACATGAAGATAGGCATGAGCTCTGATGAGGCCAAAACCTGGTTCGGCGCTGCGCCTCCGGATCTGACACTGGTGGCGCGAGTGCGTGGTAACGACTGGCTGTACACCTACCTGCGCAGTTTCTACGAAGATCCTTCGCGCCCGTATGGCGTCAACAACACGGTATTCCCGAATGTGGGTATGCCTCACGTGTTGGCTCCGTTGCAGGGTCGTCAGGTTTTGCCAAGCAAGCTGCCTGAAGGCGAGTCAGTAGCGTGCAAGCAGGTTCAGATTGTCGAAGACGGCCGTAAGCAGTTCGACCCGCTAACCGGCACTCCGATCACTCACGAAGACTGCCATGCGATGACGGTTGTGCCTGGTACTGGTGAGCTGACTGAGGCCGAGTACGACGAGAAGATCAAGAATCTGGTGTCCTTTCTTGCCTACTCAGCTAACCCGGTCAAGTTGGAGAGCCAGCGCATCGGTACCTATGTACTGCTGTTCCTAGCATTCTTCTTCGTGTTTGCTTATTTGCTCAAGCGGGAATACTGGAAAG
>TARA_R110002095_G_scaffold203405_1_pt1 | contig 12196 bp, 10 predicted proteins | sample TARA_R110002095 | Tara Oceans TARA_R110002095 (sample SAMEA4397255) | marine metagenome | biome: Polar Biome; feature: [SRF] surface water layer (ENVO:00010504); material: water (ENVO:00002006), including particulate matter (ENVO:01000060) such as... | depth 5 m | reverse complement strand
ATAGGGATCTTCTTCATCCGTTTTCTGCGTCGGTGTATGCCGTACCAGAACCATACCCGGATCGCGCTGAGCGATACGCTCGGCGACCTTGCCAGGGACCAGTGCGTAACCTTCATCCTGCTTTACGATCGCCAGCATGCCGTTACTTAGCTGGTTGATCAGTAGCTCGGTTAGATACAGGCGTTTGATCTTGGAACCATCGGTAAAGTTGTAGGCCACCTCGCCGTTGTCACGACCGACCTGGTTGGTTTCTATCAGCTGGCGGATCTGCGCAATGATCGCCTTTTCTTCAGCGGCCGCCTGTCGTTGCCGATTAAGATCTCGATCACGGGCTATTTTTTCTGCCTTGATCTGCTCAGTGCGCGCACGCGCCTCCTGATCGGCAGTAACCTGGCCCGACTGTTTTTGCTGGTGCTTCTGCTTCTTGGCTTGCTGGACCTGCTTTTTATTTACCAGTCCGGCGTTGAGTAGTTGATCTTTCAGTGAACTCATGGCAATGGCTCGTTGTCCGGAGATAGTTAAAGGTGAGGGCTAAAGGTAAGAACAGCAGTAATCGGTAAGCTGTTTTACCCGTAACTTAAATGCCGCGTTAGCCGGAACATTGAAAGCCTGGCCGGCAACAACAGTCTGCCATTCGTCTTGGCCGGGAAGCAGGATCTCAAGATCACCCGCCAGAATTTCCATCAGCTCAGCCTGCTCGGTGCCGAACTCGTAGTCGCCAGGCATCATTATCCCCAAGGTTTTACGGCTACCGTCGGCGAATAGAACCGCACGGCTGGTGACTTTACCATCAAAGTAGACGTTGGCCTGTTTAACGATGGATACATGATCAAACTGAGACATCGGAGGATCCTTGGGCAAGACGTAGAAGCAAATTGGCGTCAATCATAACGGGTTGGGTGGGTGGCGTCAGCTGGGTTGGTTTGGGTTTTTGTAGATTTAACCGAGGAAATTTCAGAATGCCGCCCAGGGGGTTGCCAGTAAGTCGGGTTGTTATTTGTAAAGAGCTGGGTTCTTGTTGTCTCATCGGTAGCGTAAATTAGATAACAATGTATTTCCTTTAAGGAGCCGCCAACGATGAATTTGAAACGCTTGGAAACCTTTATCTGGGTCGCCACCCTGGGTAGTTTCAGAAAAACCGCCGAGCGCCAATTCACCACCCAGCCTGCGATCTCTTCACGGATTGCCGCCCTCGAGGCCGAGTTGGGGGTAAAACTGTTTGAGCGTGATGGTGGGCCAGGTCCGGTCTCGCTGACGGCTAAAGGGCAAGAACTGCTCCCGTATGCCGAGAAAGTTATCCTGATGTCGGAACAGTTGCTCAAGCGCGCCGATAATTCGCAGACGCTCTCCGGGATTCTGCGTCTGGGGGTGTCGGAAACTATCGTTCATACCTGGCTACCCGAACTGTTTAGCGGTCTGCATACCGGTATGCCGAAGCTGGATGTGGAGTTGACTGTTGATACCACCAACAATTTGCGCGCAGGCCTGTTGGACCGCTCGCTCGATATTGCTTTTCTGATGGGGCCTATTTCGGCCCCTTTGATTACCAATCAAGAGCTCTGCACCTTCCCTCTGATCTGGGCCGCGAGTCCGGTGCTTGATTTGCCGGACCGGTTGCTCACGCCCGAAGAGTTGACCCAGTGGCCCATCATTACCTACGCCCGTAACACCAAACCCTTCGCCGAAATTAGCCACAGGTTCCGTCAGCTAGACGGCCAGCCGCCGCGATTTTTTACCTCCAGCTCCCTGGCTGCCTGCCATCGCTTGACTCTGGATGGTGTCGGCATCTCCACGTTACCCCGGGTGATGATCAGCAAAGAGCTGACGGAGGGGCGGCTCAAAGAGGTCAACGCAACCTGGATGCCAAGCAAGCTGGATTTCACCGCCTCCTACCCGATGCAGTCCTCCTGTGCCTTGATCGATCCTGTGGTCGAGCTGGCAATTAGGGTCGCTAAAGAGTATTCCTCTGTTTAGTTGATAAGAAATATGTATTGATACTGTTAAAAAACCATAATTAGAAATTTTTACTGCTTGCTGTAACCTGCCCCTAGTCTCTGATCTAACCTAAGTATAGGGCCTGCACCTAGAGATGACTTTTCGTCTTCTGTGCAGCGAATGATAATTAACAATAAGCAGTACAATTGGAGAAACGACCAATGCTAAAAAAAATCACGGGTTCCCTCTTTCTGGCCGGTACACTCGTTGCAGCCTCGGTTCAGGCCGCTCAATGGCATATGCCGACGCCCTATGGCGATGCGAATCTACCGACCCAGATCGCGCATCAGTTTGCCGAAGAGATTAAGAGCAAGACCGCCGGTGATCTTGATATCGTGGTTCATTCCGGTGCGTCCCTGATTAAGCATCCCGAGATCGCCCGAGCGGTTAAAACCGGCCAGGTTCAACTGGGTGAAGTCTTTATCGGTATTATGGGTAATACCCATCCTGTTTTTAAACACGATAATATTCCTTTTTTGGCAACGACTTACGAGAGTGCAGAGAAACTCTGGAAGGCCGCTAAACCTGAGGTCGAAAAGCAACTCGACAAAGAGGGGATGCTGCTGCTGTATACCGTAGCCTGGCCTGCCCAGAGTCTGTACTCCAAAGCGCCGATAAATAGCCTGGCTGATATCCAGGGACAGAAGATGCGTGCATACAGCCCCTCGACCTCGCGCTTGGCGGATCTGATGGGGACCGCGCCAACAACGGTGCAGGTGCCTGAGATTCCTCAGGCGTTCAGTACCGGTATCATCGATGCCATGATCACCTCACCCTCTACCGGCGTGAATGGCCAGGCCTGGGATTATCTGAGCCACTACACCGATGTCCGTGCTTGGATTCCTAAGAATGTGGTGGTCGTCAACAAGCGTGCCTTTAAACGCCTGGATAAGAACACCCAGCAGGTGATTCTGGCCGCCGCTGCCAGTGCAGAGAAGAAAGGCTGGGCCGGTGTTCGCGGCAAGGCACTTGAGGATACCAAAACCCTGGCTGAAAAAGGGATCGTCGTTTCCGAGCCGTCTACTGAGCTGATGGCAGAGTTGGATAAGATCGGTGAGGTCATGATTCAGGAATGGAAGGCAGAAGCGCCAGAGGTTGAGGCGATTCTGAACACCTATCGAAAGTAAGCCGTCGCTGGGCTAAGCCCTGGTCTGTTGTTACTCCTAATAGGCCCTGCCTTTTCGGCAGGGCCTATCACCTAAGGCTGCTACTATGCGTGCTCTCTTAGATAAGCTCTATCTGGTATCTGGACTTCTCTCTGGTTTTTGCATCGTGTTGATTACATTGATTATTACGACGCAGATTGTCGGGAGAATGTTTGATTTTATCGTTCCCTCGGCGGAGGATTTCTCCGGTTACGCGTTAGCCGCCGCGACCTTTTTTGGGCTGGCGTATACTTTTCGAACCGGTTCGCACATTCGTGTCACCCTGGTTATTCAGAACTGGAGCAAGCGATCAAGGTACATTCAGGAGTTGTTGGTGCTTATTTTTGCGCTGTTGCTGACCAGTTTTATGTCTTTCTACTCGGTGCATATGGTTTGGGAGTCCTATGTCTTCGAAGAGGTCTCTTCGGGTTATGTCTCGGTCCCGATCTGGATCCCGCAGGTGCCCGTGGCATTGGGGATAGTCGTTTTGAATATTGCGGTTTTAGATGATGTTATTGCGGTCCTACGTCGCCGTACCCCCTCTTACAAGGCGAGTGAAGCTGAGCTTCATCTGGAGGAGATCTAATGGATATGACCGTTATTGCGATCAGTCTGGCGGTGTTCATGCTGCTGATGCTGGCGCTGGGTGTCTGGGTTTCTCTGGCCCTGTTTGGGGTGGGTGTGCTGGGGTTGCTGCTGTCGGGCAATGACCAGATCGGTCTGCTGTTTGCGACCTCGACCTGGGGCGCGAGTACCTCCTGGTCGCTGACCGCGTTGCCGCTGTTTATCTGGATGGGGGAAATTCTGTTTCGAACCCGCCTGTCCGAAGATCTGTTTAAGGGATTGTCACCCTGGCTCAGCGGATTACCCGGCAAACTATTGCATGTGAATGTCCTCAGCTGCGGGATCTTTGCTGCGGTATCGGGATCCTCCGCAGCGACCGCGGCGACGATTGGGCGGATGACGCTGCCGGAGCTTAAGGCGCAAGGCTACAGTGACAAGATGGCGGTTGGGACACTGGCCGGATCGGGCACCCTGGGGTTGTTGATTCCGCCCTCGATCATTCTGATCGTTTACGGTGTTGCGGCTGAAGTATCGATTGGACGGCTGTTTATCGCCGGTGCGATGCCCGGGCTCTTGCTGGTGTCCTTGTTTATGGGCTACACCGTCATTTGGGCGCTGATGAACAAAGACGAACTGCCCAAGCATGATAAGTCGCATGTGTCCTTTGCTGCGAAGATCAAAGCGCTGCGATTGCTGTTGCCGATCATGGGTTTGATCGGTTTTGTCCTGGGCTCTATCTACGGTGGTTTTACCACCCCAACGGAAGCGGCGGCGCTAGGCGTTGTCGGGGCGCTGTTCCTGGCGGGCGTTACCGGATCGCTGGGTAAAACCAGTTTTGTTGCGAGTCTGACCGGCGCGGTTAAAAGCTCCTGCATGATCGGGATGATTCTGGCGGGGGCGCATTTTCTAACCCTGGCGATGGGCTTTTTGGGTATTCCTCGGGCACTGGCCGAATGGATCGGGGCGATGTCCCTAACACCAGGGGTCTTGCTGATCTATCTGACCATCCTGTTTGTGGCGCTGGGTTGTTTCCTTGATGGTATCTCGGTGGTGGTGCTGACGGTTGCGGTGGTCTTGCCGATGGTGCAACAGGCCGGCATCGATCTGCTCTGGTTCGGTATCTATATCGTGCTGGTGGTCGAGATGTCTCAGATCACGCCGCCGGTGGGCTTCAACCTGTTCGTGATTCAATCACTGACCGGTAAGGATATTCTCTATGTAGCCAAGGCCGCGCTGCCGTTCTTCCTATTGATCCTGTTTGCGGTGGTACTGATCTATATCTTCCCAGAGATCGTGACCTATCTGCCCAACAACATGAGCCAGCGCTGAGTTGTTGATCTTGGATATCTATGCCCTGGCTGAGATCGCCGAAGCGGCTCAGGTTAAGATTCAGACCCGCTGTCCGCTGATCGATCCTGTCGTAGAGCAGGCGATCAGGGTCGCTAAAGAGTATTCCTCTGTTTAGTCGATAAATTTTATGTATTGATGCTGTTAAAAAGCCACAATTAGAAATTTTTGCTGTTTGCTGTAACGGGTTGATATTTTTCTTTTTTCTAGAGGTCGCTTAGGTTAGGCTGCGCTCGTGGTAAAATATTGCAGCTGCAAGGTTTATGTTAACCAACATAACTTAAAATAATATTGTGAACAGAGACCCCTGTATGATGAAAAAATTCACATTTACTCGATCGGTGTTATTTTCGACGATAGCTTTAGTTTCCGCACAGTCATTCGCGGAGTCTGGGTTTCCTAATCACCAGGTTGGCCTTTATATGCGGGCTGACGCGCAGGCGAACCAATCGGATGATGCTACCGATATCAACGGTGACAAGGATTCGAATAGGTTTCAATTTAACTACCTGCGCCTGAATTTCAAAGGGCAACTAAATGATAAAACCAGTTACCGGGTTCGATACCGTTTGGACAAAAGCCTGGATGCCGGTAACGGCATAGACAGCACGGGTCCAGGTGTCAACTACGCATATATAGATCGAACCGTTACTGATAATTTGAAAGTTCGAGTCGGTAAGCAATATTTTGCGGGCGTCTGTGGCCGTGAAGGGGATTACAGCGGCCAAGATGTGTATAAGTACTCGCTAACCTGTGATGTAAATCCTTTCTACAGAACCGGTGTCGCGCTGATGCCGAGCTTTAACGGTCAATCGTTTGTCTTTTCTGCAGTGAATACAGGTGATGAAACAAGCAACCAAGACGATTTTGGCTATGCAGCAACCTGGTACGGTAACCTGGCAGAAGGTATGTTTGAGCCTATCGTATCGTATGTATACTTCCCTCGAACAGAACAAAAAGCTGCAGGCGGCGCTATTACGGCAAAGTCATCGGCCGACAGCTACTTTACTGTAGGCACTCGGTTCACGAAAGATATCGTACAGCTCGAAGCGGACTATATGCGGGCTGATATTGAATCTAGAATTGGGGAAGAAGATCAGTCGTATGATACCCTCGCATTGCAAGCGCGTCTTTTCATGATGGGTGGAAAACTCCAGCCTTTGGTTAAGTTTGAAACCAGTTCTTCTGATGGCGGTGATGTGAATACAGATGATAACTTCAAACCCTTAGACCGAAATGCCTACACGGTAGCCCTTGAGTATTACCCTGATCGCGGTAAAGACGGGGTTAATAACTTCCGCGTACATGCTGCCTACTGGAAATCAACGGATGATTTCAAGAACTCTGCTAAAAAAGATCTGGATACATCACAACTGCTTCTCGGCTTTAGTCTTAACTTTACCGGAGCCTAAATGTCTAAGCGGTAATAGTTACAGCATAGCCTCAGTAGCTATTACCGCAGGGTCTTAATTATTTTGGATGGGCTAGATTGCTCATCTAAACAACCGCGGTTGAACCACGCAGTGGAGAATTATAATGAGAAAAAAGCTATCAGCCTTAGTCCTGTTTGCGATTATAGCTACACCCGCTCTGGCGAGTGAAAATCATGCCAGCCCGATGAAGGGGGTGTCACACAGCCCTGAGCATGCGCAAGAAATGGATACCCATTTAAATGAATTGCAGCAGATTATGGGGGAAATAAAAACAGAAAAAAATCATGAAAAGCTTATGGAGTTGATACATAAGCACATGCAGGGCATGCAACAGGGCATGGGTATGATGAAAAAGATGAAAAATGGGTCGGTAAAGCAAGAAACCGCCGTTCGTGTTGATAATCTAGAAGCGCGTATGGATGCCATGCAATCGATGATGGAACAGATGATGGAACACAGTTCGTACCTTGAAAAGAGTCGCGATGATACCCGGGGCCGATAAGCCTTAGCGTAGCCCCTTTACTTCGCCATATTGGGGCTACGCACCGAATTGTCCTCGTGTTCACTTGCTTCAGACGGGCCCGTGCAACAACAAGCACCGGGCTCTTGTCGTCTAGGAAAGCCAAAATAGAGTCCCGTTATCTTCGGCGTTGACGCTGCCGGAAACGCCCCACGGGCCCCCGATCCCGATAACAGGGAGGCGTCAGAATAACCATCAACATCGATCCCCCGCAAGCCCCAACGCCTTAGACTAACCCAGCGCTCTCGCAGCGGTTCCCAACGCTAATGTTCGCAGCTTTACTTATCAGGGTGATGGCTGAGTTTTGTGGGTATCAGGAAAGACTGAGTGTTGATTGCAGCCCTTGTAACCCATCCTCAAGACAGGCTTTGTCGGCTTTGCTCATTAGCAGGCCGTAGCGGCTGATCAGCGTCCAGGGGCGGATACAGACGCTGCTGTTACCCGCAGACTGAAGCCTTGGGCTAGCGCCGTAACCATTAAGAGGCTGATTGTCGGCGTTTTGCAGCCGGAGTAATGCCGTTGCCGTTAATTCAGCTTGGAAGGTGCCGTCAGGAATGGGGTCTAGCCAGAGGGTTGCGCCGAAGCTCTGCTCGAGCGCCTGTCCCAGATTGTAGCCATAATGGGCATGGGGAAGCACCAGCCACTCCTGCTCGTCCAGCCAGAGAATCAGTGCTCCGTCCAGACGCGTTATCCGTATCGGGCTGATGGGACGGTTGCAGCCGCACACCTCGCTCAGTGCGATCAATAACCGGCTGTCATCGGCTTGGCGTCCCAGCGTGAGTGACGCGGTCAACGGATGTTCATTCAGCGCCACGCCCTCCTTGGTTGATACCAGGCTCAGGTAGGTCAAAGGGGTTGCCGGTCTATTAAGGCCGCTGTTTTTCAAGCTAGGGAACTCCTTTTCGTGGCCTCAAGGTTAGAGGTGCACAGCGTTACGCCGGAGTCTGTGTAACTCCGGCGCTTAGGCTCGAATCTATGCCTCTAAGCGCTAGCCCCAGTCTTCGCTATTAACCTCGAAAGTATTTGCCTCGAAAGTATTAACCTCTAAAGCATTAACCTCTAAAGTAACGCTGCTCTACAAAGGGAGCCTTGGCGACGTTCATTGGCAGCTGCTTGCCGCGAACCAGTGCGAACACTTCGGTCTCCAGTACCGCGTACTCGCTGGCGACATAGCCCATGGCCACGGGAACGCCGATGGTTGGGCCAAAGCTACCGCTGGTGACGACACCGACCTTCTCCCCCTGAGCATTAACCAGTTCAGCACCTTCGCGAATCGGTGCTTTACCCTGGCCGATCAGGCCGACGCGCTTGCGGCTCACTGCCTTAGTCTGGATCTGCTCAAGAATGATCTCGGCACCGGGGAAGCCGCCAGCACGCGCGCCATCGGCCCGGCGATTCTTGCTGATTGCCCAGAGCAGGGCGGCTTCGACCGGGGTGGTGGTCGGGTCGATATCATGGCCATAGAGGCACAGACCGGATTCCAGGCGCAGCGAATCGCGTGCCCCCAGGCCGATCGCCTCTATTTCAGGTTGTGCTAGTAGCAGCCGAGCGATCTGTTGGGCTTTATCGGCAGGGATAGAAATCTCGTAGCCATCTTCGCCGGTGTAGCCAGCCCGGCCGATGAGGCAGTCGACACCGTCGATAACAATTTCGCGTGAATCCATAAACACCATGCTGGCGACGTCTGGCTGGATCCGGGCCAGTGCCTCGGCGGCCTTGGGGCCTTGTAGCGCTAGCAGGGCACGGTCTTCTAACACCTCTATCTCAACGTCGCTGCCCAGGTTAGCGCGCATATGGGCAATATCCTGTTCCTTGCAGGCGGCGTTAACCACCACGAATAGCCGGTCACCGAGATTGCTGACCATCAGGTCATCCATGATCCCGCCTTGCTCGTTGGTGAATAGCGCATAGCGTTGCTTGCCAACAGGTAGGTCGATGATGTCGACCGGTACCAGCTTCTCCAGTGCGGCTGCTGCATGGGTGCCCTTAAGTAGCACCTGGCCCATATGCGAGACATCGAACAGGCCGGCGCTTTCGCGGGTCTGAATATGCTCTTTTTTGACCCCCAGTGGGTACTGAACCGGCATCTCGTAACCCGCGAAGGGAACCATTTTTCCACCCAGTTCTAGGTGTAGGTCGTAGAGGGGGGTTCTGGCCAGGATTTGGTTGGATGCAGTCATAGCACTCTCCGGTTCTTTAATTAGTTTGGTGTTCATCTTGCTGCTGGTATTGCCATTCGGGGCTTTCGGATAGGCTATAGCAGAGGGCTATCCGGAAAACCCGAGGGTGGGAGTGGTTACTCCCACCGACGGTTAAGTTTTCTAGCTCAATCTCAAGGCTGGATGTGTTCTTCTTTGAGTGCCTGGGCCCGGCGCTCGAAATACTCGCGAGTCAGCTTGAATACCACCGGGCTCAATAGTGCCAGTGCGATCAGGTTGGGAATCGCCATCATCGCATTCAGGGTATCGGCCAACAGCCAGACGAAGTCGAGGCTGATGACGGTACCTATAGGAACGGCCAGGATCCAGAGGACGCGGAAGGGTACGATTACCTTGACCCCGAACAGGTACTCGGCACAACGCTCACCGTACAGGCTCCAGCCCAAGATGGTGGTGAAGGCAAAGATCGCCAGCGAGATCGCCACTAGGTAGCCACCGAAGCCCGGCAGGGCATCGGCGAAGGCGGCTGAGGTCAGTGCAGCACCCGACTCGCCACTGGTCCAGAGGCCGGAGGTGATGATCACCAAACCGGTGATGGAGCAGATGATCAGGGTGTCGATAAAGGTCCCCAGCATCGCGATCAGACCCTGGCGTACCGGGTCTTTGGTTTGTGCCGCTGCGTGTGCAATCGGCGCACTACCCAGACCGGCTTCGTTAGAGAACACGCCTCGGGCGACACCAAAACGGATCGCCATCCAGACCGCGGCACCGGCGAAACCACCTTCGGCGGCGGTACCGGTAAAGGCATGGGTGAAGATTAGGTCCAGCGCGTGAGGAATGGCATCGGCGTTGATCGCCAGTACGATCAGACCCGCCAGCAGGTACGTGATCGCCATAAAGGGAACCAGCATTCCGGCGACATTACCGATCCGCTTGATACCCCCGATCAGTACCGCACCGGTCAGCACCATCAGCACGATACCGGTGATCCACATCGGCACGCCGAAGCTGGATTCGATCACGTTGGCTACCGAGTTTGACTGTACCGTGTTGCCGATACCGAAGCCTGCGATGGTGCCGAAGATGGCGAACAGCGTTCCCAACCAGGCCCACTTCTTACCCAGACCGTTCTTGATGTAGTACATAGGGCCGCCGACATGGTTGCCGTGCTCGTCGACTTCACGGTATTTCACCGCCAATACCGCTTCAGAGTACTTGGTTGCCATCCCGACGAGGGCGGTACACCACATCCAGAACAGCGCGCCGGGGCCACCGAGGAAGATCGCGGTGGCTACGCCGGCGATATTACCGGTGCCGACGGTGGCGGATAGGGCGGTCATCAACGCATTGAAAGGTGAGATCTCGCCCTCTTTCTGCTCGCCCGCTTTGGTTGAACGGCCGTCCCACATCAGTTTGAAGCCGGTGCCGACTTTAAGAATCGGCATCAGTTTAAGACCCAGTTGCAGGAACAAACCTACCCCTAGAATCAGTACCAGCATCATCGGTCCCCAGACGATGCCGTTAACGGTTTTGAGCAGCTCGGTGAGCATTTCCATGTGTTTTCCTCGTTATTGCTTCTTATAGTTATTCCGGCGCTGCCGGTAGGGTATGCACTCTGTCTGGTACATCAGCCTGTGTCAGTTGCGGAACCAATACACAGGGTTGATTAAGACAGAATGCGGGGGGGACTAATTTAACCTCTTATCTGGTCTTTAATGGAGTATAAAATGTGTTTTTTCGAATCTATGCAGGGTTAAAAACTTTTTTTAAATACATGTGCGATTAATATGGCTTTTGCAGGTTTTTGCCTGTCTTCGCTGAGCTCTGAGCGGCTTTAGCTGCCGCTCAGGCTGAGGTTTTAATCAGTCTCTATAGGCTTCGATCGACGGGCAGCTGCAGATGAAATTGCGGTCTCCGTAGACGTTATCGATACGGTTGCTGGCGGGCCAAAACTTATTGCCTTTGAGGCTAGCGACCGGGAATACCGCCTGTTCACGAGTGTAGGCTCTATCCCAGTCGGCGCTGACCATATCCGCCTGGGTGTGCGGTGCGCGCACCAGAGGGTTGTCCTGCAAGCTCCAGTGACCTGACTGCACCTGGGCGATCTCCTGGCGAATCGATACCATTGCTTCGATAAAACGGTCCAGCTCTACCTTAGACTCGGACTCGGTCGGCTCGATCATCAGCGTGCCGGGCACCGGAAACGACATGGTCGGGGCGTGGAAACCGTAGTCCATCAGCCGCTTGGCGATATCCTCTTCGCTTATCCCTGAGCTCTCTTTTAACGGCCGAATATCGATGATGCATTCGTGCGCCACCCGTTGGTTGCGGCCGCGGAACAGAATCGGGTAGTGCGGAGCCAGCTGCTCGGTCAGGTAGTTGGCGTTGAGAATGGCGACCTCGGTCGAACGTTGCAGTCCCTCCCTGCCCAGCAGGGCGCAGTAAGCCCAGGAGATGGTCAGGATCGATGCGCTGCCAAACGGGGTCGCCGACACTGCACCCATGGTCGCATCCTTACCGACAAAAGCGCCCTCAATCGGACTGACCGCATGGTTGGGCAGGAAGGGTGCCAGGTGGCTCTTGACCCCGATCGGCCCCATCCCTGGACCACCGCCACCATGGGGAATAGCGAAGGTCTTGTGCAGGTTCAGGTGGGATACGTCGGAGCCGATCAAGCCAGGCTTGGAGAGGCCGACCTGGGCGTTCATGTTGGCGCCGTCCATATACACCTGGCCGCCGTTGGCATGGATGATGTCGCAGATCGTCATGATCCCTTCCTCGAACACGCCGTGGGTCGAGGGATAGGTGATCATCAGACAGGCGAGGTCATCGCGATGTTGTTCGGCCTTGGTGCGCAGATCGTCGATATCCACGTTACCCATGGCGTCGCACTCGACCACCACCACTTTTAACGCCGCCATCGCTGCCGAGGCAGGGTTGGTGCCGTGGGCAGAGCTGGGAATCAGGCAGATATCGCGGTGACCTTCACCGATACTGTCTTGATACTTACTGATAGCCAGTAGGCCTGCGTAT
>TARA_R110002095_G_scaffold216513_2_pt1 | contig 12197 bp, 10 predicted proteins | sample TARA_R110002095 | Tara Oceans TARA_R110002095 (sample SAMEA4397255) | marine metagenome | biome: Polar Biome; feature: [SRF] surface water layer (ENVO:00010504); material: water (ENVO:00002006), including particulate matter (ENVO:01000060) such as... | depth 5 m | reverse complement strand
CCCGCCACAATTGCGGGCCAATCTTTGACTTTGCCAATGTCACCGTGAAGAAAGGTCAAAAGGCTGTTTCCATACTTTATGTGTTGACGGTTACTGAAAGAATCACAGACCACAACGTCTTCAGCGGTGGAAAACCACCCCGTCAGCGCCGCCCTTAAAAGGGTGGCGGTGTAGCGGTCATGGTTGCCAGGGATAACAAAAAGGTCAACGGGCGCAAATTGTCGCACCATGTCAACGTAGTCACGGCACAAAAGAACATAGGACCAAGCCAAGTCTTCAGGTGACCCGTCACAGTCTTGGGGCGTGCCGTGTGTTGTGGTAGAATTGGCGTTGTCAATGTGGAGGCCGTCACCGCCAAGCGCCAAAATGATTTTTTCAGGGGAGCCGCCAACGCTGACCCGTGAAAGAAGGCGTTCAGTGATTTTCATCAGGCGTTTTCTTGCCACTTCACGGTTGTAATTTTCGCCACGTTTCCCCCAATGAAAGTCAGTGGGTGAAATGACCAAAACAAAAGGTTCACTTGAATTGGGCAAATTTAAACGGGGCACATTGTGAACGGGGGCTAATTCAGAAAAGCGACCCGCCAAACGGGCGGCCAATAGGTCAAGGCGCCTGAAGGCGTCAGCGTCTTTTTTTATTCGTCTGTACTCTTTGCGTTCAGCCTTGACCAAAACCCTTTCTTCTTTGGCCCTCAAAAGGTCTTCAACCAAAGAACTTTCTTCAGCGTCTTCAAGTTCTTCATTAGACCAAGGTGAAGAGTCGTGTGTCATGCCCATGGCCCTGAACAATTCATTGACGGTGGTTCTAGCCAAACCAAACTTTCTTGAAAGTTCGTTCACGCTAGATGGGGCGCCGTCCCAATTTGAATACGCCACTTTCATTGACCGCCACATATCGCCAGGGATAGTCATGGGGCGCTTTTTTGACTTCAAGTGAATGACATAAATGTCTTTCGTTTCGTCGTAATAATACCCCGCCGCGTGGCCATAGTCGGTTTTGTCTTTCTGAAGTGTGGGCGGCCTTTCTTGGTTTTTACCCTTCACGGCGCCAATTTGAACCCGCGCCCATTTGCAAAATTGTTTGAACTCTTCAGCGTCAAGGGGGCTGTCAATGCCGAAAAGTTGCCACGCCTTTTGGTATTTTGACTCTTTCAAATACGAAAAAAGCCGTGGTGAATTGATTTGTTTTAGTAGTTCTTGCCAAGGGTTCATTTTGTTTCAACTCCAATTTGCGCGGCCTGTGAAAAGTCTTGAACGGATACACCCACAAAACCCCCCACAATAGCCAAAATCAAAATGACCGTTTGGGGGCTGACAAGACCTTGAAGCCACTTTTGACGGGTCATTTGAACTTCGTGTTGTTGGTTCAATTGCGCGGTCAAAAGTTCTTTCAATTCTTCGTGTTGAACTTTCTGACACGTTTCATTTTCTTTGGCGCTTATGGCCATGTGTTGGAGTGTCACGTTCACTTTGGCCATTTCAACCGCCACACTGTTGACTTCGTTTTGAATTGTGCCAACCCATTTTTCAAGGCGGTCAACGCGCCTGTGTGTTTCTTCGCCCATGGTCAACCCCTTTTTGTTCAAATTCTTGTATCACTTGGGGGGTTTTCTACCAATACCAAAACCAACGTGGGTTGGTTGTTTTCCCATTTTATTGAACGAACCAAGGCTTTTTGAAGCGTCAGGTGAATTGACGCGTCGGTCAGTGTCACCAAGTCACCTTCATTCAACCAAGCGTTTTCAACGCCTGTGGTGTATTCAATGACGCGGTAAGGCAAAGCCCGCGCCCGTGACCACCACGTCAAAATTTCGGCGGCGGTGGCGTCTTCATATACAATGTCAGAACTTTTCGCCGCTTGGCGGGCGCCCCAGATTATGTGACTTGTTCTTGAATAGGTGTTTGAAATTTCGGTTGAATTGGCCGCCCTGTCAGCCCCCACAAGGGTCATTGTTCTTTTGAAGGTGGTGCTTTCAGTGTCCAAAGCGTAGTCAAAGCGGGTGTTGTTTTCGAGTTTTTGAAATTCATAAAGAACAGGCCCCACGCGTGAAGCGTTCACACCGTTGTTCAAATGCGTGGCGGCTTCACCAATAGGTTGTTCACGTCGCCAAAGAATGGGCGCCAAGCCGTCAGCGGCGGCCACCAAACTAATGGGCAACAAACCAAAAACGTTTTGTTTCAGCCATTCAAGCGGGCTGACGGGCTCGTCAATATACCCGTCAAAGTGAAAGTGTTGGTTCAGGTATTCTTCAACCGCCCGCCACCGCCCAAAGTCAATTTCAATTGACGCCAATTTCAAAAAATGAATGATAATTTCACCCGCCCCGCGCAAAGATGCGGTTTTTTGTTCGTTAAGAAGTCCCCCCGTGGGGTCAGCGCCTGACCCGCCTTGGTCCCAAGTCACAAAAAGTTCGTCACCTTCATTGAAATTAGCACCCATGGCCGCATGGGGGTAGACTCCAACGGTTACAGCGTTTCCCACGCCGTCATTGGTGGAGTAAACCGCCATAGGGGCGCTAGTTTCGTCGGTTATATTGTGCAAAGTCACACGGGTGGCTTCACATTCATGACCCGCCACCAAGACAATGACGTTAACTGGCGCGGTGTTGTCAACCACATAAGCGGGTGACGCCAAACAGGTGGTTTGGTCACCGTTTTCTTTGGAAAAAACACCAGGGTGGCCAAAAACTATTGGGTAATAAAGCCCTTCAACGTCTTCATAATGAACGCCCCACGTTCTAGCGTTTATTCTGTGGGTGTCGCTTGGCGTCAAAGCGTAGTCTTCAAAGTTGTCACCTTCAAGCGAAAATGAAACGGGTTCACCGTTGGCGCCATATTCAGGGTCAGTCACGCGCCCGTTCAACAAAACAAGGCGTTCTTCATAGTCACGCCCTTTGACCCACATTGAAAGAACGCCCTTGGCGTTGAAAAGGCTGTGGCCCTTTGAAATAAGTTCAGCCACGTCAACGTCAAACACAACTTGAACCGCCTGTGACACCATTGAAGGGGCTTCACTGAAAAGGTCAACTGTGTTGGCCCAATTTATTTCAAGGCCCCCCGTGAAGTCAATTTTGTCACCGTCACGGGTCGTCAACTGAAGTGGTGAAGTGGCCCAAAAGAAAGGCTGACCCCCAAAGGTGATTTCAAGAAGAAATTCAACTTGTTTGTTTTGAAGTTCAGACTTTTTCAAGGGGTATTGATAAGCCATTGGTTAGACCTCTTCTTCAATGGTTATTGTGTTGACCCTCAAAACTTCACTGACGTTTTCTTTACCCACGGCGGTTTCAATTGTCACGGGACTAGTCACGCGGCCATAAATGGCCCCTTCAGCGTCAGAAAGAATATTGGTAATTGAACCAAGTGAACTTTGTGTTTCAATTTTCGGCAAATACACCACAGGCACACCCGCCCCTTCAAGGCGGTCAACAAGGCTGAACACCGCCAAGGGGGCGTCATATCGGTTGGCCGTGTTTGTTCCTGAAGATTGAACAAACTTCACAACGGTTGGCGTGGGTGAACCGCCCACGGTGTACAAGTCACGCGCTTGGGTGACGTCAACACCTTCAGACCACTTGAACCGTACCCGTTGACGGCTTGGCCCCGCGTTGAAAGAACGCCGCGCCCCTGACCGTTGTGTGGTCAATTCTGTGTTGGCTTCTTTAGTCAAGAAACGGTCTTGTGAATAGTCCCAACCGAAAACGGCCACTGACCCCATGACGGCTTGGCCTATTGTGTGAAACCCTTCTTGTGGTAGCGTTTCCCCTGACGGTGAAAGTTCTAACCGTACCCCTTCAAAGTCCATGTCAGCCAATTCAAAAATGTGGGTGGCCTTCTGATACCACACAAAGCCCACACCTGAAGTGCCCAAAGCCCCTTGAACATAGGTGTCAGGGTCAAGGTGAATTGTTGCGGGGGCGCCGCCTTCACTTTGATAAGTGAAGCCCGCCGTGTTTCCTGAAATTTTGGCGGTCACCCCTGAAGCGTCTTCAAACGTGGCGCCTTTCAGTTCATCAAAACCCACCCAGGTCATCTTTTGGCCCGATGTGGTCCCCGTGGCCCTGACGGTGTGGCCTTTTCGGGTGAAGTTTATTTGTTTTGAAAGGTCAATTGAACCCGCTGACACCCAAGAACCGCCGCTTTTGACCGTCACGTTGGCTTTTTTGAAGTTCACTTTTTCAAGGTGTAGAGCGTACAAGCCGCCCGTGTAGGCGTCAGTTGTGTCAGGGTTTCTTTTCCACGCTATGAAAGAACCGTTGACGTTGTTTGAAGACCTCCAACCCTGAAGCGGGCTTGGCGCGTTGACGGCCAAAAGGTCATTCAAGGGGTTCAAGTGGCTAATGTCAACAAGCCATTTGTCATTTTCAAAGGTGGCGCCGTCAGTCATTGACACCCGTGTGTTTCTTGTGAAAAACAAAGGGTTGATTGAATATGACCGTGGGAAAAGTTCAGCGGGGTTTGTTTGGCCTTGGGCAAATTGGCGGCCCGTCATTTTGATAACAGGGGCGGCGGTTTTTCGTCCGTGGGCGTGACACGCTTCATAAACAAAGCCCGTCAAACGTGTGGTGGTTCTCAAGTCCCCCCAAGAAATGTGACTTGACGCGTTAGTCCCAAGAACTAAAGACCCTTGAAAAACAGGGGTGAAAACCCTGTCAATGTCGCTTGAAGAACTTACTTCGCGATACCACACAGAAACCTCACCCGTTGTTTCACCCCCGCGCACCGCCCAAAGAATTTGAATTTTTTTGCCCACGGGGCTGAAGAGAACTTGGCCCAAAAGAACATTGGCCATAGTTGTGACGTGAACACCTGTGTTTGACACGTTGACCCTGAAACCCGCGCTTTCGGTGCCACCGCTTGTTTTGTGAACTTGGGCTTCAAGGTTGAAGGTTGACGGTGTTGTCAGTTTTAAGGTGATTTGACCAATTAGCCCGTCAAGAAAGTCAACTTGGTTGGCGCCCGTACCAATTGCAAAGGTTGACTTATAAAATAGCGTTTGAGCCGTGGCCGCCGTTGAAATTTTCAAGGCGCCTTCAGTGGCGTCAAGGGTTTCAGCCCCTCCAGTGGTGGTTTTTGCCCACCCACCAAAGTCTTGGGGGAAAGTCATAGCGGCCCAAATACTTTGCCAAGTCACGCGCTTTGTGGCTTCTTTGAAGGCCACTAGGTCAGGCAAATTGACCGAGCCGTAACCGCCAAGCCTCATGACACAAAAAGAGTTTTGACCCACGGGTGACGTGGTTTCATTGTCGTCATAACCGTGGCAAATAAGAACTTGACCCCTATGGGCCACCGCACAAAATTCGGTTGGCCTTATATCTGACATTGTTGTCACGTCGCCATTTTCAGGCGCCCACCAAACCCCGCCTGTTCCACCGTTTTGAAAAAAACCCAAAGTTTTGAAAGTTTCGGCGCCGTCGGTGGTTCTAAAAATCAAACCTTTTGGGCTTGTGTGTGGTTCTTTTATTGAATAAAAATAGACGGCCCCGTCTTCATCAACCGCCAAAGCCATTGACCCTTTTGTCATTGTGGCCGCGCCTGTGGTAGCCACCGCCGCCGTTGACGCGGCGGGTTTTGTAGAATCTAACGGTGAAAACGCTGACCCCAAAGCCTGAACTGAAGGCAAAGCGCCATTTCTTGAAACCCAACCCACAATGAATTTGTCTTTGGCCACAACCACGTCAGGGTAGCCGCCCGCCTTTGTATCCGCTGACCCGTCAAAGGTTGTGGCAACTTCTTTGAACGTGGCGCCCATGTCGTCACTGGCGTATTGAAGAATCAAGTCAGGTTTTGTTTTGTTTGAATTGACAACATGAATGAAAAGAACGTGTTGGCCGTCTTTGTAGGCCACCCGCAAACGTTGGGGCAAACCTTTATAGGTTGAACTTGAAGTGGCCCTGACGTCAAGCGGTTCAAAACAAGCCCTTGAACCTGAAACCCATGTGGCGGCGTCGTCGTCAGAATACTTCATTTGTGCGGTCATAGTTCCTTCAATACTGTCAAAGGCCAAGAAGAAGACTTGAAGACGGCCTGAGGGTAGCGCCACAATACTTGACCAAGTGTGGAGCGCCACACCGTCATCGTTCGTGTATTTGTCAGCGGTGTTGACGTTTGTTTGGGCGCCCCAAACGCCCGCCGTCATTTTTCGATAGTTGACAAGGCTTTCAGCCGATTTGAAACCCGTGTCAACGGCCACAACAAAGTCAGAACCGTCACTTTTGGTGACGTTCACCGCGTGAAGTCCCATGTTTTTGTCAACGGTGCTTTCAAATTCTACGTTTTCCCACCCCGTCAAGGCGTGTGGGGTGTCCCAACCACGGTGTTTTTCGGGTGAAGTGGCTGTGTGTCTCCACACAAACCCGCCTTTATCGGCGCCAGGGAAACCACCACGCTGTGACAAAATTTCAAGTTGTTGGCCTTGGGTGTCGTCAGTTGTGTGGCCTGTGGCCGTTAGAACGGCTTCAGTGTCATTTTGCGCGGCGGGTGTGCCCGCCCGTGGGTTGGCTTGGGTGGCGGTGGTTTCACTTGACCAAAACCCCGTGACGGCGGGGTCAGGTAATAACAACCCGCGCAAATAGTCCTTTGAAAATTCTGACATGGTGACCCCTTATGAAGTTGAACGGGTGGAGTGACCCACCCTTGAACCGCCTTGAATGGCTGACGATAGCGGCCCGCCCTTTGAAATATTGTCAATGACAAAACGGTCAAAGACCCTGTGGCCATAAACGTTTTGAATTTGAATGGCTCCACCTGACACGCCTTCACCACTGTTCAACGCGTTGACCCCTTCTTGGCCAAGGCGTGAAGTTGTTTCACGGTTCAAGAAGGCTTCACCGCCAAGCGCGTTCACCATACCGTTTGACGGTACAATACCGCCCGTATGAAAGGGCGGTGGTTGTGCCAACACTGTGGCCAATTGAACGCCGCCTGTGATGGCTATAGCGGCTGAAGATACCGCCCCCGCTATGGGCCCAAGTTCTTCCAGGGCTTTCATAATCGCCGCCGCCGTTGAAATGACAATTGAACCCGCCGCCGCCGCTTTTTGTGCGTTGAATAAGTTCATAAGAACTTCCCTTTGGCTTTCTGATAGGTTTTCATTTTCACCAATTATGAAGTCAATTGAAGCACCAAAGGCGTCACCGAAAGCGGTGGCCAAAGAAGACGCCGCGCCAAGACCTTCATGAAGGCTTTTGAGCCATTCAGACTTGGCCAATTCTTCTTGCTGTTCAGCCAATTCTTCTTGCTGACGTATTAGTTGTTCATTTAGTTCAAAACGAGTTTTTCCCACTTGGTTCAATTGGGTTTCTAAAACAAAACGGGCGCCGAAAAGTTCAAGTTGTTGTTCCTCGGTCAAGTTCAGTTCTTTGGCCTGTTCAATTTGGGCGTCAATGTCTTCAATTCTTTTTTGTGTCTTGGTTTCAAGAATTGTCAGTTGTTCACTTGTGTTGAAAAACGCCTGTGTCAGTTTTCCTTCCTCTGTGATTATGTCAGCCAAAGCGCCTTCAGCGATTTTTTGAAAGGCTTGTTCAACCTGAAGGGCGGTGGCCAATGTGGTTTTCAAAGCCGTATTCTTTTTGGGCTTGTTTGCTTCGGCCAACGCTTTGGTGGCTTTTTCGGCCTCTTCTGTGGCAATGTTTATCTCTTCTTGAAGCGTTACTTCTTCTCTCATTGACGCTTTCAATTGTGCTTTTCTATTAGTCAGAAAATTCACGGCGCCTTCAAGTTCACGTAATTTTTCAATGTCTCCCTTTTCAACGGTCATTCCAAGAAGGTCAACTTGTGACATTTTCGTATTTCCTGACGCAATACGTTCTTGAATTTCAATTATTTGTCTTGAAGCCTTTTTCAGGGTCTTTTCAACCTTTTCAATCGAGCCGCCAAAATTTTCTTGGGCCGCTATCCCCGCCCGTTTGTTGGCGGCTTCAGTCTCTGTCAATTCACCGTTCAAAACCGCCAAAGATATTCTATAGTCAACAATTCTTTTTTCTGACTCAATTAGAATTTTGTTCAGGTCTTCACGAACTTTCATATTCACTTTGGCCGCCGCCGCTGAATGAAGTTCATGTTTTGTCAATAGGACATAGGCCGCGCCCAATGTGGCCGCCACGCCCGCCGCCGCTAGAAAAGCGGGGTGGAGCCCCGCTACAGCGGTCATAAGACCGCCACCCGCGCCCGCCGCTTCAATCATTTTATTTGACATAGTTGACAACGCTGAACGCGGGGCCGCTACACTATGAATCAAATGGCCCAAACGTGACATTTGGCTTGAAAGGCCCTTTGTTGTTTCAGATAAGCCCTTGGCGGCGGTGGCCGCCTTTTTGTTTTGTTTTGTGACGTCTTCAAGACCGTCAGCGGTCGTCACCGCTTCTTTCTTCAAGTCTTTCAGCCCTTTTATAATGTCCTCAAGGGCTTTCTTCATTTCGGTGGCGTCACCTGAAAAGACCCATTCAGTTTTTTCACCCACGTTGACCCCCTAGTCACTACCCCAAAACTTTAACCCGTCACGGGTTGAACCTGTGTTTTTCATTATTCTGTTTTGGGCTGAACTGCCAAGCGCGGTCTTTGAAGACTCAAAAAGACCCGTGGGCGCTTTGCCCCTTGAAGTGGCCAAAACGTCAAAAAGGTCATGAATTGTGGCGGGCGTTGAAAGTGCCCACCGTTGTGGGTTGGCCGTGTGTTGAATGTGCCAATAGGCCACTAGGTCATTTTTGTCTTCTTGGGATAGTCCAAACCACCCCCAAGGGTCATTCAAATAATTGATACCTATGTCAAGGGCTATCAAGCCCCCTTGGCCTTGGGGGGTTTTGAAAAATTTGCTTTTTCAATGCCTTTTTGTTGGTCAACAAGGCTGTCAACTATTTGGGGGAAAAGTTGACCCCACAAAGTCAAAATTTCAGCGTTTGACCACCCTTCTTCATAAAGTTCTTCATATACTTCTTGGCCAAAGGCTTTGACCCCTTCAAGGTCATTTGACTTCAAGACCGCTTCAAGGTCTTTGGTTGAATGATACCAACACAAACCCAACGTGGCGCCGTGGAGCGAGTAAAGCCCAAAAAGGTCAGCGCCCAAGGCGCCAAGGTCTTCTTTTCCTTCTTCAGCGTCTTTCACAAGGCCGTTTGAAGAAATGAACTGAACCAACAAAGACCCCATGGCGGGTGACGGTATACGCCACGAAAGTTCACCAAGGTCTTGGGTTTTTGTTGAAACATAGTGTGGGCGGTTTGGGGCCACGCGTTGGTTTTGTCTGTTTTTCATGGGTCACTTGGGGGGTTGGGGGTTGGGGGTTTGGGTTTTTTTGGGGGTTTGGTTTGCTTATGTTAAAGTTGGATAGACACTAAAAGAAGTGAAGTCAAGTGACACTGTGTTTGGGTCGCCTTCGGCCAACGAACCCGTGACATAGCAGTGGTTCAGAACACAAACGTGGTCAGTTTCCCCACCACCGTGGTCACTTCCTTCAATTGTCCAAGTGATTTTACACGTGAAAACTTCAGCACTAGCGCCAAGGGTTGAAACCCAAGTTGTCCCCACCTGTCCCGTTTGACAAATAATTTCTGTTAGCGTTTCATAAGCCGCGTCAGAAAGGTCACGCAAATAAGCCGTGAAAGAACCTGTGACGGGTTGGTCATCACCGTAACGGACTGACGGTGTGGCGGTTATTTGCCCACGGTCAAGAAAGTTGTTGGCGGCGGCCCCAGGTATTGAGATATTCAAGTCACCTGCTTCATAAGCCACGGTGAACGTGTTGGCCCCACCGTCAGTTATTGTGATAGTTCCGTCACGCTTTGTTTTGACAATTGTTGAAATGGCCACTTGTGCCCCCTTTGACCCTTTGGCCTATTTAGTTTTGGTAGGAGTGAAAACCACCCCTTCTTTGTTTAACAAGTTCAAAGCGTTTTTCACGCTTTGGCGGTCGTCGCCAAGATAACGCGTACCCCACTCAGGTTCAAAACCGATTTTTTCAAGATAAGCCACAGCGGCTTTGACTGACTTGAACGTTTGAACGGTTACTTTTTTAGCCTTTGGCTTTTTGTCTTCTTTCATTTTTTCAAATACCTCTTCAAGCGGGTTGTGAAATTCTCTTCAACTTCAAAAAGTGTGTTTTCAATTGCGTTTGTGACGATACCGTCAGCAATTGGGAACTTTGACTTGTCACCTTTGGCGTACACCCAACCCACGTATTCTTTGCCATCATAAGGGTTCACAGCGGGGTTGAATATTGTGAACTTGTGCAAACCGTCCCTTCTGAACTGCCAACGGTTATATGACTCTTTTGTTTTGATAGGCCACGGGGCGCCCCTTATTTTCTTCAGGGCGCTATGTGCCAAACTAATCAAGGTCCATTCAACAATTTTGTCAAGTTCCTTGTCAGCCAATGACTTCAGCCTTTGGGCTATGTCGTCAAGGTCACGTTCAAAAGCGCCCACACCTTTGGCCATTTCACACCGTCCATGACTGTTCAACGCCAAATTCAACGTCAACAAAGAAAAATTCTTTTGAAGAAGATAGGCGGCGTTCACTTGAACGGTACAAGGTGCGACAAGAAGCCAAGGTTGTGGGGTTGACCACTTTGTCAATTATGACCTTTTCTTGGTCAAGAAGGGTTTGAATTGTTGTCAAAGGGTCAAACGGCTTTATTCTGAAAGCCATTTTGACCGTCAAGTCATGGGCCACACGTTGAAGGGCGGCTGAACCGTTTTGGCGGTCTCTGAATTTGTCCGTGTTTGAAGTCTGAAATTCAATGGCAAAAAAACGGTTTTCACCTGACATGGGCAAATTTGTTTCGTCTATTGTGAACGGTGTGTTTGAAAAAACAAAACCTGAAGCCTCAAGCGCGGTTTTGACGTCTTCATAAACGGCTTTGAAGGTTGTTTGGGGCATTATAAACCGCCCCAAGTCCCGCCACCGTACCAACCCACGGGGGCACTAAGCCAAAGTGAAGGTGTGGCGGCTTCTTTTTCTTCATCAATGTCACCGTCAAGGTCACTGTCATAATGAAATTGAACAACTTCAAATTCTTGTTTGTACGCTTCATGGTAATTTTCAGCCATTTCATGGTAACGCCCGTCACCCACAAAGGTGGTCATGTCCCGAAAAATCAAGTTCAATGTTTTGTAGATGTGAAGGTCAAAAATTGCGTATGAATCAAGAACAAGTTCAGGCCGTTTCCCTCTTTTTATCAAGTCACGGTTCAGAATTTCCCACGCGGTTTTGATATATTCAAGCCAATTTGAAAGACCGCTTGGCCTTATGTCATTCAATTGATTGTGACGCGCTACCAAGTCACTATCTTTGACAAGTGGAAAAAGGGCGTGACGTACAAGGTGACCTGAACGCCTTATTGTGACCGTTTCACCGCCTGAAGTGGTGACCGTCCAAAGTTCAAGAAGGTCATCAGAAAGTGAAAGGCTTGAAGTGTCACCCGCCGTCAAGTTATATGAAGCGGAGACTGAACCGCCCACGGTGGCGGTTTGGGCGTCAACAATTTTTGTTGACCCTTGTTTCAAAGTCAGGGTGGCGCTTGCCAAAGTGTCTTTGGTGGCGCTATCGTCAACAAAGACGTTCAAAGAAAGCGTGACGGCTTCACCACGTACAATCATACGAGGGAGAGCGGAAAAATCAGGAAAAACCCCGTTTACATAAGACATTCAAAACCCCCTTTTACCACCATTGTTTCAATAACGTATAAGAGAAACGCGGGTGGCCTGTCAATTCTACTTGTTTTCGTGCCAAAGTCATTTGGCGTTGAAACCCTGTGGTGGTGGCGTGAACTTGACACCCCGCAGACCACACGCCCACACTTTCACGGGTGGTTTTTTCAGTATAGGGGCGCGAACTTGGCGCGTGAATGTTTATACCAAAATAGCCCCATTGGACGGGGCCAAAGGCTTCAACTTTTCCGTTTCCGTTCTTGTCACGATAAACGCCCACTTCACCCCCGCGTTGAACTAGCGCGTCATAGCGGGTTTGGCCGTGTGGGCCTATCATATACGCCCCGCGATATTGTCCAGGCGCTAAGACGGCCACGCCCCTTTCAGTGGGTTTTGTGGTATAAGCCCCGCCCGCGTCAGTGGTGGCGGGCCAATACTCCACAACCCAATGACCTTCTTTTTTGTACGCACACCCAAGAAGGTCATCAAATTTGTCAGCCCGTTGAAAGGCTGAACGGATACCAAAAAAGTTCAAGTTGTAGTCACCACGCGTGAA
>TARA_R110002095_G_scaffold95397_1_pt1 | contig 12254 bp, 9 predicted proteins | sample TARA_R110002095 | Tara Oceans TARA_R110002095 (sample SAMEA4397255) | marine metagenome | biome: Polar Biome; feature: [SRF] surface water layer (ENVO:00010504); material: water (ENVO:00002006), including particulate matter (ENVO:01000060) such as... | depth 5 m | reverse complement strand
TCAGCTACTTGAGGAGTACGCAGCCTCTGCCGTAAGCAATTCCCTACAGAAACCGAACGGCGATTGAGAATACAGGATAACTTGCTAGAATTGGAGCCGGCTTTCAAACTCTTTGATCGCCGGCTTTTTATATTTCCAATTGACAACTCTATCAGAGACAGGAAGCAGACCAATGTCCGGGTTTCGAACCGAACGTGATTCAATGGGTGAAGTGCAGGTCCCAGCAGACGCCTACTATGGCGCACAAACACAAAGAGCCGTCGAGAATTTTCAAATCTCCGGCAATACCTTGCCCCCCAGCCTGATTCATGCGATGGGACAGGTCAAGCTGGCAGCCGCCCATGCCAACCGCGATTTAGGAAAACTCTCCGGAACCGGTAAAAACCCTCTCGATGATACACAGATCCAGGCGCTCATCGCCGCAGCGACGGAAGTGGCGGATGGCAAATTTGATAACCAGTTCCCGATCGACGTCTACCAGACCGGCTCGGGTACTTCAAGCAATATGAATGTAAACGAAGTCATCAGTAATCGTGCGATTGAGATTCTGGGCAAAGACCGGTTTGCTCCGGAAAAATCGGTACACCCAAACGACCATGTCAACATGGGACAAAGCACGAATGATACGTTTCCCACCGCCATACATGTTGCAGTCGCTTCCAGTATTCACAATCACCTGATCCCCGGCCTCGAAACATTTGCGGCCATTCTCACGCAAAAAGCAAAAGAGTGGGATCAGATTATTAAAATTGGCCGGACCCATCTGGCCGACGCGACTCCCCTCCGACTGGGACAGGAATTTGGTGGCTTTGCCCGTCAACTGGAGCTGTGTATAGAACGGGCCAGACGGGCTGCGTCTGCCGTGTATGAACTGCCCGTCGGAGGCACCGCCGTCGGTTCCGGCATCAATACGCACCCGGAATTCGGACATCGCGTCAGTGTCGAACTCGCAAAACTGACCGGCATTGCGTTCAGCGAAGCCGTCAACCATTTCGAAGCCAATGCCCAGCGGGATGGGCTCGTGGAATGCCATGCGGAATTGAAAACCATCGCCACCACACTCTTTAATGTCTCCAACAATATCCGCTGGCTGGGCTCGGGACCCCGCTGCGGTTTTTACGAAGTCAAAATCCCGGACCTGCAGCCCGGCAGTTCGATCATGCCCGGAAAGGTCAATCCCGTGATGTGTGAAAGCATGATGCAGGCCGCCACGCGCGTGATGGGAAATGACCAGACGATTACGATGGCCGGCGCAACAGGCGGACAATTCCAATTGAATATCATGATGCCTGTCATGGGATTCACCGCATTGGAAAGCATTCACCTGCTGGCGAATTCCAGCAATGAATTCGTAAAGCTCTGCTGCGAAAACATGGAAGCCAACGAAGAAGCCTGCAATGCGGCAGTAGAAAACAGCCTCTCAATGGTAACCAGCCTCAACCCGCACATTGGTTACGAGAAAGCATCCAAACTTGCCAAAGAAGCGTTCAAGTCAGGTAAAACAATTCGTGAATTGTGCACAGAGCAGAAAATTCTGCCTGCGGAAACACTGAAAGAAGCCCTCGATCCCATGAGCATGACGGAACCACAGGCTTGAGCGCATTCAAGACATGCGGCCATTCAGGAGAACGCTGGAAGCCATTTCCAGTGCTTCTCCGGCCAGGCCCGCTTGTTCCATCTGCCGGATCGCAGCCTGAATATCATATTCCTGCCGCTTCAGGTAAACCTTCCCATCTTCAATAATCGCATACGAACAGCGGGGGTCACCATCACGGGGCTGACCAACACTTCCCGGATTCACCACCTGCTTGTCACCGAGATCAAGATGAAACGGGATATGCGTATGCCCGACACAAATAAAATCGGCATTAATGCCCTGCAACCGCGCGGTCCAGGCGGCTTCATTATCGCTCAGATATTCATCCAGTGGATCGCGGGGCGTGCCATGCACCAGATAGAATGTCACACCCATGAGCGTAATCTGCTGGGAAATCGGCAGCCGCGCCAGATATTTCATGCGGACCCGATCCAGTAACTCCCAATGGAAGGGACGTGTCGCACAGGCCAGACTTCGAAAGCCGGTGCTACCTTTGGCTTCTACCCGCTGGGCTACCGCATGATCGTGATTGCCTCGCACGCAGGCGGTCGCGTTCTGTTTTACCCATTCGATACACGGTAACGGATCGGTACCATAATCCACCAGATCACCGATACACAGACAGTAATCAAAGTCTTCCTGGAGTGCGGAGAGCGCCGCCCAATTCGAATGAATGTCCGATACAACAAGCACACGCATATGATCTCGTCCCGATTCCGACGGCCTGTTGGGAGCCAAGTCGAAAAACAAATCTTATCTTATTATTTCATAACTACTTAGATTGTATGCAAGTTGCCACGGTTTGGAAAGAATTAATCAGTACCGACGGCAGGTCACTGTAATGATTTCCCGGAAAATGCTCTCTGGAGCAGCCCTGAAAAATCATCTCTAGACGCATTTTTACAGAACTGCTAGACTCCCGCCTCATGTCTGAGACATCTCAACATCATCATTAAGCTAAGTCTAATTGCAGGTGGCTGGCCCGTCAGGACGCACGGGTAAAACAGAGCCTGTTTCATGAAATCACATCCATCCGGTTCGGACGCTTTCAGAAGGGATACTGATATGCGGACCACGCAACTGTTCAAACAAAGTCTGATCATCACTTTAACCATGACCGTTTTCATGACGGGCACGGTGCCGGAAGCGGATGCAGGAATTGAAGCCGTCAAAGGTAAAAAGTATAAGCTTACCAAACGGCACGGCCCCTGGATGATCATGGCGGCCAGCCTGCGGGACATTCCTGAAAGCAGACGCTCGAAAGGGCTGAGTGCGCAGGAAGCCGCTGATGAATTAGTTTACGAACTGCGCAAACGTGGAATTCCGGCTTACACTTTCAGTCAGGAATCTGTCATCCAGCGTTTTAATACACTCGATCGTCTCGGCAGAGAGGAACGCCGCAGCTACGCGGCCCAACGCGCGATGATTTCCGTGATCGCCGGCAATTATTCCGACAGTGATGACGATGTGGCCCAGAAGACGTTGAAATACATCAAAAACTTTCATCCCAAAGTCATTACTGACAACGGCGTGTATAACAAAACACCCGGTCAACCAGGTCCGCTCAGCGGCGCGTTTCTTACCATCAACCCGCTGCTGACACCGCAGGAAGTGGCCCAGAGAAAACAGGACCCGCTGATCGCCAAACTTAATTCCGGCGTTGAATATTCACTCCTGCAGAACAACGGAAAATATTCGCTGGTAGTGGCTTCATTTTATGGAAACTCAGTCACCAAAACAGCCACGTCGCGTTTTCAGAATGCCACTGAAAGTTTGAAAGTCGGCAACAGTCTGGATCAGGCAGCCGAAAACGCATGGACTCTGGCCAAAGCATTACGAAATGCGAAAAGTTATGGCTTCCCTGCTGGTTCACCACAAAATATTGAAGCCTATGTGCTGCATGAAAAATATCGATCGATCGTCACTGTGGGTTCTTTTGATTCGGCAGACGATCCCCGACTCGCCGCTTATGCAAAGCTGTTTGGATCAAAAATGAAACCGCATCCGGAAACGGGTGTGGAAACAATGACGGCAGAGTACTTTGTGATTCCCGGAAAAACGCCTCAATCGCCTCCGGCTGCATCGTGGGTATTTGATCCCAAACCAACGTTGATTCAAAACCCCAAAGCAAACTAATCCACTCAAAAGCGGATGTCTTCCCTCAGCCAATCGGGCCTGTTACAGTGCCTGAACCAGGGAAGGCTTCTTTTTTGCGCAATGGTTTTGAGGCGTTCCGGCTGGTTCCCGCTGAGTACACTCATTTCTGACACTCACTTTGAAAACCTACAGTCTCATGCCTCGATATCCTGCCATTGTTCTCGCCAGCCGCAATTCAAAAAAAGCAGGTGAAATATCTGAATTACTGCACCCGCATGGAATCCACGTACAAAGTGTGGCGGACTTCCCTGACGCTGCTGAAGTCGTGGAAGATGGCAGCACTTTTGCAGAGAACGCCGCGAAAAAAGCATCACAAACTGCTCTCGCGATTTCTCAGTGGACGATCGGTGAAGACAGCGGATTGATGATCGACGCTCTGCACGGTGCTCCAGGCATCTATTCGGCGCGCTTCAGCGGAGAACATGCAACTGATGAACTGAATAACGCCAAGATGATTCAGGAACTGAAAGACGTGCCGCCTGAGAAACGGACTGCCGCTTATCTTTGTAATGTCGCGATTTCCAATCCGCAGGGGAAAATTTGCCTGCAGGTAGAAGCGACCTGCCGCGGCCGCATGACGGAAGCACCGCGCGGCCGAAATGGTTTCGGTTACGATCCCTATTTTGAAATCATTGAGCTGCATAAGACATTCGGAGAACTGGCGCCCATTGTCAAACAGCATCTCAGTCATCGCGCGCGTGCCTTTGAGCGATTCATTCCTCAACTGGTCGATTTATTCCAGCGCGAGTATGCGTCACGCGATTAAAAAGAGCGGCTTGCTTTTTCTGATGAAGCAGGAGCGGCTGAGCTTACTCCACCGGCTGCACCACGTGCCCTGCGCGTCGCATAGCGGATCGGAAATGACGGCCAGATGCTGTTTTGCTGCTGAGGAAACGTATATTCGGGCCCGTCAAATAGATGTCCGGCGGCACCATTCCGCATTGATTTCTCAGAAACGTACTGCGTAAAACCCAGCCACTGACGATCCGGGGCAGCCGCTCCAAACAGGTTATTTCGTTCGGGCGTAAAGCCGGCAAACTCGCGAGGTAAAGGCGCGGTGTGTAATGCAGTCAGCAAAAATGCCATCGCAATATATCCAGTCAGCGCGGCAAAACTCCAACGGGCAATCTCATGGACCAGAGGGTGAACCTGCATATAAGTCGGCGCAATACGCACCGTAAGTTCACGAAAGAGAAAAATGAATGCGACAAATAATCCAACCAGGGCAATACTGTCCCAGCGCTGCCGCCAGGCTCCTGAACTGGAAATATTATCCGTCAAAAAAGTGGCCAGAGGTTCAAAATAGTTCATTGCCAACAGTCCTGCCAGGAGAACTGAAACAAAGATAAATCCGGCTCCCCAGGCGCCTTCGCTGGCAACACACCAGGTCACAATTCCCAAGATGGCCAGCAGTATTATGTCAATCATGGTTGATTTCCAAAATGAATAAATCGATATGTATATTGATCAGATGAATAAAAAGCAGGCTCACTTTTAAATTATAATCTCACTTCACAACTCGCAGTAATTCATCGATGGAAGTGACCCCCTTGACCACCAGCCGCAGGCCTTCCTCTTTCATGTATAACATGCCGTTCTTGCGCGCCTGAGCTTTCAACTGTGAGATATTGGCCGCATCGCGAATCATGTCGCGCATCCGCTCATTGAATTCAAGCAGTTCCACAACACTGATCCGGCCTTTATATCCCAGACCGCCACAGTTCGAACACACAAGCTCCGGATTTTTCGGCTGCCTGTAGAAGGATTTTACTTTATCAGGCGGCAGATTTGCTTTCTTCAAAAACTCCGGATTCGGCTGATAGGCTTCCTTGCAGTCAGGACATAACCGCCGGGCCAGTCGCTGCGCCAGTAAAGCCGAAAGAGAACTGGCCAGCATAAACGCTTCGACCTCCAGATCAAGCAGTCGATACAAGGCTGTAAAGGTATCGTTCGCGTGCACCGTTGAGAACACCATATGACCGGTGTTTGCTGCCTGACAGGCAATGCGTGCAGTCTCGGCGTCACGGATTTCGCCGATCATGACGACGTCCGGGTCCTGCCGCAGAATGCTTCTTAAAGACTCGGCAAAGGTCTGACCGGCTTTCTGGTTGATTTCAATCTGGGAAACATTGTCAATCCGATATTCAACCGGATCTTCGATGGTGATGATATTCCGCTGGTAAGGGTCGATCTCATGTAACGCGGCAAACAAAGTGGTTGATTTACCGGCACCAGTCGGACCACAGCATAAAAACAGACCGTGCGGCTGTTTGACAACTGCGCTGAGTCGATCGACCAGTTGTTTGCGGATTCCCAGCTCCGCCAATGAACCGATTGAGTTCGTCTGGTCCAGAATACGCAAACTCATTTTTTCGCCGTGTCGGGTTCCCTGACTGGCTAAACGAAAATCGATTTCACGATCTGGCATAATGGCCCGAAAGCTGCCATCCTGCGGCCGACGCTTCTCGGTAATGTCCATCGCCCCGAGCACTTTAAAAATATTCAGAACCGCTTCACCAATCGCTCGATCAAAACCTTCCGTGGGATACATCACACCGTCAATACGCAAACGCACGCCAACTTCATCTTCTTTGGGCTCAAGATGCACGTCGGTCGCACGACGCATGACGGCGTCATAGATCAATTCCTTGGCTGCCAGAAATCCGCGCGAATTCTCAACCCGGCGGGAGCTTGTGGGATCATCGCCTCGCCCGCTTGATGATTTTCCGACAAAGCGGATTTCAGGGCCCACCGCAGCCTGCTGCATTTTTTTGCCTCCGACCCGAATTCCCATACGGGCCAGATAGCGCAACGTTAAATTCTGAATGTGATCAGGCGTCAGGACTCTGCTGGAAGCAGGCACCTTGGCATTCCGCTCTTGAATATAAAATCCCAGAGGCGCGCCATAAGCTACCATTAAGATGAAAAAACCAATCAGAAAGCTGGGCATGCAAAATACCAACAGAAAACCGAGTCCCCCGGCTGCCAGGATGAGGGAACTCCAGAACTCGGTATTGCTCTTTAAACCGCGACTGTCTTCGTCAACCCAATACGATGTTTTCGCCCAGAGCAGAAATAACAATACCACAAGCAGAAACTTCCAGAAGTGGATGTAGAATCCTTGTGAATTAGTGGCTTGACCATTTCCGCGAAAAAAAGGAATCGGCAGCGGCGGATATTTGCCCGGTGCAGCAGCAACTGAAACAACTCGCTGGCTCTGCTGAGTATCGCCGCCCCCGTTCGGGTCGGGTTGCGCCTGGATCTCCGTTGATAGCGCTGCAAAGCTGAGTAGTACGAAAAGAGACGCCCAGATACTTTTCACGCTGTTGTTCCTCAAAATTTGGGCTGATCAATCAAATGAAGCGGACCGGAAGATCGGACTCCGGTTGTGTTAATAACTTTACGATACGAGGAGTTGAATTTAGCTTATCTTCGTTCAGGAAGGAACGGTATTCTTGTTTTAAATGGCTGAGAATGGTGTTTTCCAAAGCCTGCTCTACAAATGAGCCGCTTTTGCAGTAGATCAATACAGGTATATACTACACATACTAACGGCAACCGCCCGGAAAATGAAAGTGTAAAATCAAGACTTACACCAGCGAATGATTAAACTGGTCTCGTTCAGCGGGCTCAACACGAAGACATTGGATTGTGGAACACTCTCCTCAACTGAATAGACTGATTTGATCTGACTTTCATTCCCTGTTTTTTTCATTTTTCAGAGACTCTGACGAAATTTCCGCCTGCCACACTCTACTCGTGATTCAATACTGGGACATTGCAGATCATCTCAGGGCTAAACTTGCCAGCGTCTCTGGCGGGGAACCCTGCAAAATACCGAAACACGAGGCGTCTGGATAAGATCAGAGAACCACAAACGCATACGTAGACAAGAGTCAAGAAGGAGGCGCGTTTGACCTCGCGTTGTAATTCCACAGGCCAGACAGGGACGTCAGGAAGCCGGGAATCGACCTGGCAAACAGTTCACAGAAAAGGGAAAATAATGCGCGTGATCGACCCTCCAGGTCGATCACGCGACAATCGCTGACTCAAAATATCAGCGTTGGCCGATCGCCACCGACTTCGCTCCTTTTTGCAAAGCAGGATCCAGATCAAATCGATCCAGAGTCATCACTTTAGCCCAGGCAGCCACGAAATCATTAACGAACTTCTGCTGCCCGTCTTCGCTGGCATACACTTCCGCGATCGCACGCAGTTGAGAGTTCGAACCGAACACGAGATCCACGGAGCTGGCCGTCCATTTAACCTGGCCCGTCTTGCTGTCACGCCCTTCGAAGAAGTGGTCGCACATGGGAGACTTCTGCCACTTCATGTTCATATCCAGCAGGTTCACGAAGAAGTCATTGGTCAATGTTCCCGGCCGTTTGGTGAAAACACCCAGTCTCGGAACGCCGACATTCGTGTCGAGAACCCGCATGCCGCCAACGAGTACAGCCATCTCCGGTGCAGTCAGCGTGAGCAGATTGGCGCGATCGACCAGCATCTCTTCTGCAGGTCGGTCGAATTGAACTCCGTGATCCTGGTAGTTACGAAACCCGTCTGCCTGCGGTTCCAACACGGCGAAAGACGCGACGTCGGTCATTTCCTGTGACGCATCAGTGCGCCCGGGTGCGAAGGGAACCTGAACTTCATGCCCGGCTTTTTTCGCCGCTTCTTCAACCGCCGCACATCCACCTAAAATGATCAGGTCGGCCAGCGAGACTTTTTTGCCGCCGGACTGTGCGCTGTTGAATTCCGATTGAATCTGCTCCAGCTTCGGCAGGACCTTCGCCAGTGCTTCCGGATTGTTGACTTTCCAGTCTTTCTGTGGGGCAAGACGAATCCGTGCGCCATTGGCACCACCGCGACTGTCACTGCCGCGGAAGGTAGACGCCGACGCCCATGCGGTCGACACCAGTTGAGAAATCGACAAGTCGGCAGCCAGGATCTCGGCTTTGAGGGCCGCGACATCCTGCTCATCAATCAGTTTATGATCGACAGCCGGAACGGGGTCTTGCCACAATTGTGCTGCGGGGACTTCCGGGCCGAGGCACTTTGAAACGGGCCCCATGTCGCGGTGTGTCAGCTTGTACCATGCTTTCGCGAAGGCAGCAGCGAACTGGTCCGGGTTTTCATGGAAGCGTTTGGAAATCTTCGCATAGGCCGGATCCATCTTCAATGCCAGGTCGGTTGTGAACATCATCGGTGCGTGAGACTTCTCTGGATCGTGCGCGTCCGGCACGGTTCCTTTCGCAGATTCCTCTTTCGGCGTCCACTGCTGCGCACCGGCAGGACTTTTCGTTAATTCCCATTCGTAGCCGAACAGGTTATTGAAATAGCCGTTCGACCACTCAGTTGGGGTAGAGGTCCAGGCCCCTTCCAGACCACTGGTGATCGTGTCGCCTGCATTGCCTGCGCCATATTTGTTCTTCCAGCCGAGCCCCTGTTCCGCGAGACCGGCTCTCTCAGGTTCAGGTCCCACGTTCCCTTCGGGACTGGCAGCACCATGGGCTTTTCCGAAGGTATGTCCACCGGCAATCAGAGCGACCGTCTCTTCATCATTCATCGCCATGTTGCCGAACGTTTCCCGAATGGCCTGTGCTGCGGCGAGTGGGTCCGGCTTACCACCAGGCCCTTCCGGATTGACGTAGATCAAACCCATCTGAGTGGCGGCAAGAGGGTTATCGAGTTTTTTATCAGATTTGTAACGCTGGCTCCCCAGCCACTCGCTTTCCGGTCCCCAGTAAACATCCTTTTGTGGCTCCCAGACATCTTCGCGACCACCGGCAAATCCGAACGTCTTGAACCTCATCGACTCTAAGGCGCAGTTTCCGGTTAAGACCATCAGGTCGGCCCAGGAAATCTTGCTGCCATACTTTTGTTTAATCGGCCAGAGTAACCGTCGCGCCTTATCCAGGTTCGCATTGTCGGGCCAGCTGTTGAGCGGTGCGAAGCGCTGTGTGCCATCGGAGGCACCGCCGCGACCGTCTGCCACGCGATACGTGCCTGCGCTATGCCAGGCCATCCGAATGAACAGTGGGCCATAGTGCCCGTAGTCGGCGGGCCACCAGTCCTGTGAAGTGGTCATCAACGTTTTAATATCCTTCTTCACGGCAGCCAGATCGAGTTTCTGAAACTCTGCGGCGTAATTGAAATCCTCACCCATGGGATTACTCTTGCGTGAATTCTGATGCAGGATATCCAGGTTCAACTGATTCGGCCACCAGTCTCCATTCGTCATGCCTCCCGCCGCAGTTTGCCTCTGAGACGGACTTTTTTGGCCCCCCATCACCGGGCACTTGCTGATATCCTGTTTGTCGCCATCCTTAACAAGCGGGGGGTGATTCTGGGCGAATGCGACTGTCGCGATGCAGAGCACCGCGCAGCCCGATATTACGCGAGCGAAGTCTCTTGGCATGGTCATGATTTCTCCTTGGATAGTAGTTGAAATAAATCGGCTTCAATGCAGACTCGGCAGACTCGTTGATTCTCTTTACATCATTATTGGTGCAGACAACCAATAAATCCAATGCATTCTCGTAATTACTGCCATGCACATGACGCATGAACGTATCCCAGGAGTTTCAGGCCTGTTAGACGATTTCGCCCTGCGATACTTGATATTATTTCTGCGTTCATTTCATTTTGATTCCGCTTCACCAAAAACGATTCCAGCGGAGTCTAACTTGACCCGGCGGACCGACTTACTGATACTGAAATAAATTGAGTCACCATTTGTCAGAAAACTAAACTCTCAGGGGTATCATCATGCAAGCTGCGACAGCGCTTTCCCAGTTTGAAATTCCATCACGAAAAATCTCTTTACGACAGAGAATTTCGTCACTCGTGTTGATGCTCTCCGTAGGGACTCTGATTCACGTTCCACAAACAACTGCCTCCGCCGCGGAGAAAGCGGGCGACCCTAATATCATCTACATTCTCGCCGATGATAAGAATTAAGCTTTCTCTAAAAACGACCTTTCACCCCTGAATCAGAGTATTGATTGAAGAAACTCAGTGTTTCACGATCTAGTGAAATCCAGTTCATTTCAGGCAAATTCAGTTGGATTAACTACATTTTACTACATTACAAAACACATCTGCATTCAGCAGTAAAAATGTTTCAGCTTCAATTGGAAAGCCATTTACTCCTTCCTCCCACACCCATCTCATCTACACTGATTCGATCTGGATGACAGCGGGCTTCGAGTCCCATGGTCTCTTACCAACCAACCGACACCTCGGATGCGATTCATATTTTTCATCCCGGGTGATCCCCTACGGCTTCTTTCAAATTTCGCCTCGCGGCCGTTCCATTCCCCTTTCAGCTCAACTAAGAGTCCCCATCATCAAGGTCACCACCGAAAATATCATCCGACAAATCACGTTCCGAGTTCCTTTCACCAGCCGGTTGACTGTGTCCGGTCTTGTCTGTGTGTAACATGCCTGACTTACCACGGTGGAACGGCAGAAGCAACATGCCTAGCAGCCGATTAACCTGCCTTTCATCGGTGAAGGTCTTCACACCGATTTTCATCAGTTCATGGCCCTCTTGCGGTTGGTGACGATATGTTCCCAACAGGTAATCCCACCAGGGCAGATTGAAGCCGAAGTTACTGTTAGTCTCTCGATAGATCACTGAATGATGCACACGATGCATGTCGGGAGTAACGACGAACCACCTCAACAACCGATCGAACTGTTCCGGTAATTCTATATTACTGTGATTGAACATACTGGTTGCATTGAGCAGAACCTCAAAGGCAACCACCGCAATGACGGGTGGGCCGAGCACCAGTACTACGGACAATTTAATCAGGGACGAGAGCAGAATTTCCAGGGTATGGAATCGAAGTCCGGTGGTCACATCAAAGTCCAGATCCGCATGATGTACCATGTGCAGCCGCCAGAACAGGGGCACGGCGTGGAACATCACGTGCTGGAGATAGATTGCCAGATCGAAGACGACCACGGCCAGTAAAACCTCCAGCCAGAGCGGCCAGTCGAGGATGTGAAACAGGCCGTATTCTTGGGCGCCGGTGTACACCGCTGCCGCGACAGCTGTGACGGGTATGAGGATTCGAACCAGCATTCCATTCAGAACCACCAGACTCAGATTGCTGGTCCAGCGCCAGGGCTTGCCGGCCACCAGCTTTCGACGAGGGAGATACAGTTCCCAGAACGCCATCCCGATCAGGATCGACAGGAAACAGGCCAGTCTGACGATGACCACTATTGTAGGCTCTACATCATCCATTAATTGACTCGCTGAGAGATAGGATCCAGATGAGCTTCGAATTTCTGAAGGGAGACTGTTAAAAACACATTGTGCTGACTTAGAAAACGAGTACCTTGTCGGCGTCCATGGTCCAGTTCGTCAGTTCGTCCAGACTACTGCGATGGCAGCCCTCGATGAGTTCATCCTCGGTGACTGCCCGTGCATCCATGCAGGATGCACAGACTCCCACTTCTCCTCCGTGCTTATGAAACTGCTGCAACA
>TARA_R110002095_G_scaffold49327_1_pt1 | contig 12273 bp, 12 predicted proteins | sample TARA_R110002095 | Tara Oceans TARA_R110002095 (sample SAMEA4397255) | marine metagenome | biome: Polar Biome; feature: [SRF] surface water layer (ENVO:00010504); material: water (ENVO:00002006), including particulate matter (ENVO:01000060) such as... | depth 5 m | reverse complement strand
GGCGGGAGATGCGACTTCACGTGCCGTTCGCCTGGCTGATATCACTATGCGTGGAGAAATGGGTATCCCGAGCGTGTTGAGCGCGCCGCAGTGGGGCTTCTACGATGTCGCCTTCAGCCACACCAACAAGGATCTGGCTCTGAAGCCTGAAGAGCAGCGTAAGTTCAGTTTCCAGCGTCCTTACGGCACCTACGTCATGGAGAACGTGCTGTTCAAGATCAACTTCCCGGCGGAATTTCACGCTCAGACCGCTTGTGAGTGTGCCGTAACGCTGCATCCTCAGGTTAAGGACAAGCTGGACCAGATCGACAAAATCATCATCCGCACCCATGATTCTGCCGTACGTATCATCTCCAAGATCGGCCCGCTGGCCAACCCTGCCGACCGCGACCATTGCCTCCAATACATGGTTGCCGTACCGCTTATCTTCGGCGATCTGGTAGCCGAGTACTACGAGAATGACGTCCACGCTGCTAACCCGATGATCGACGAATTGCGCGATAAAATGGCAATTGTAGAGGACCAAGAGTACAGCGCCGATTACTACGATCCGGAGAAACGCGCCATCGCCAACGCTGTTCAGGTGTTCTTCAAGGACGGCACTCGCACCGAAGATGTGGTGGTCGAGTATCCGATCGGCCATCGACGCCGTCGCGCGGAGGCTATCCCTCTGCTTGAAAACAAGTTCAAGCGTAACTTGGCGACCCGTTTCCCCAGTGTTCGCTGCGATCAGATCTTCGATCTTTGCAAGGATCAAGCAAAACTAGAAGCAACCCCGGTCCAAGAATTCATGGGGCTGTTCGTCATCTGATGGAACCCTCTCTATTGGGCACAATTCAAGCCAGGCTTGCAGTGGCCACTATATTCAATCTAGGCTAATGGAGGTTTTATGCAACCCGAACAGTCGCCGCCGGACAACCAGAAAGTCAGCTCTTGGTGGCATTATGTGACCCTTCTGCCGACCCTGATCGCATTTGTCGGGGTGAGCCTAATCTTTTTCACCTGGTTTGCCGGCGGGGAGGGGAATCAACGAGTGGCTCAGGGGATTGCTGCATTCTTTTCTGCGTTGATGATGCTGGTTTCGATGGCCGGTCTGATCGGTTACCTGAAGCAGCCGGGACGGTATCGGCGGCTGAAGATGATAGCCCTGTGGAACCTGCTGCTATTGCTGGCCGCCTTCCTCTTTGGATTATACCTGTTGCTGGACTGATATCGGACAGCCTCCTAGAGCGACTACTCGGGCCAGCGGCCGCTTTGTTTCAGTCGTCTGGCGACCCTATGCCGGTAACAGCGGGATAGCAGCGGGCGAATGCCCGGTAAACCGATCGACCAGGCCAGCGGTTTTAACCAGGGAATTCGCTCCATCAGGACAATATAAGCATCCAGCTCGGAAAGGATTTGGCCGTCGGCCGTTGTTATATGAAGCTCAGTTAACGCTTTTTGTGGGTCTGTGCCTAACTGCTCGAGTTCTGCATCACGATCGGTAATATCTACCCAGAGAGCCTGCTCGGACTTGTTGGCCGCTATTTTCTGATAATTACGCCGGTCCCTGACGCACCTAGGGCAGGCGCCATCGTAATAAACCGTAATTTTTTTATCGAGGTTTTACGTATGGCCACCTCAAATTTGTGCTTAGCCGAACGGCAGATTCTCGGAGCCCGGTCCCAGCGGCTGGCCATAGCTAAACTCAACATAATTCCCGTTAGGGTCGACTAAACCACAGTAATACCCCACCGGGTAATGCTCCTGTATCGCGGGCCAAACTAAAACACCTTCAAGTTTTGCCTCAAGAGCAATGGCGTCCACCTCGCTTTTACTGGCCAATGCAAAACCCAGATGACTAAAATCATTGGCTGCGGGTTCGTGTAAGGGGCCACCTTCCAGAAACACCATCACGAACTCATGGGCCCGTCCTGGTTCAGCCATCCAGACCACTTGCTTGTTGTGTTTTTCCCGCTGGTGGACAACGTGCAGCCGACAGTATTTCTGGTAAAAAGCGACGCACCGGGTCAGATTGTCAACGTGCATGGCAATATGGGTCATTCTCGGTTTTATCATCTAGGCAGCCTCCCTAATCAATATCCGCTCAAGCTGTTACCTCTGTATCGATCCGCTGCAAAACTCTACTCTGTAGTTTAGAGTAATTTTCAACCTATTTTGGCGAACCTCAACCTCAGCCTTAACCGCGACCTTGGCCCGTCAGCTAATCCGTCATCCCGGCACCCAAATCGCCTGCCGCAGGTATCCCTTTGGTCAAGGGCGGCTGGATATTACCAACAAAGAAATGGAGCCGAAATCTTTCTGTAGCACTCATATGGTACTATATTAGTACTATATGAGTGCTGCAGAACTGAAAAGGACAAAGCTGGATGCTGCGAATAAGCAAATTGACCGATTATGGCACTGTGATTCTGGCCCAGATGGCAACAGAGCCGTCCAGAACCTACAGTGCGGCTAGTCTGGCCCAGACAGTTGAACTGCCGCCCAGTACTGTTAGTAAGCTGCTGAAATTATTGAGCCGTAGTGGATTGTTAAGCTCATGTCGTGGCAAGCAGGGCGGTTATCGGCTGGCTAAGCCCCCCCAGCAGATTTCATTGGCCAAGGTGATCGACGTGCTGGAAGGGCCTGTCGCTGTCACGGAATGCAGTCAGCGCAGCGGACTTTGCAAATTAGAGGCCAGTTGCGCCATCCGCAGGCAGTGGCAAGGGGTTAATGGGGTGATTTACCAAGCCCTGGAACGGGTCAGTCTGGATTCCTTAATCAACACGCCCGAAGCCAGCGGGATGCTCGGAGTGAAAATTTAAGCCCCCGAGCAGATCAACAAAAAAGGGGAGGTATGCACAATGGTCACAACAACCCCTACGCTCGAGCAGTTGCTGAGCCGTGGTTATAGCCCTGGATTTGTCACCGCCGTAGACTCCGATAGCCTGGAACCGGGGTTAAGCGAGGCGGTAATCCGGCAGATCGTTGCCAAGAAGCAGGAACCCGAGTTCATGCTCGAGTGGCGCCTGGCCGCTTATCGTCACTGGCTGACGATGCCGTTACCGACCTGGTCCCGGGTTCATTACCAACCGATCGATTTTAACGCCATCAGCTACTATTCATCCCCCAAGACCAGCGCCGCTGGACCCAAGAGCCTGGCAGAAGTGGACCCTGAGATTCTGCGCACTTACGAGCGGCTCGGGGTGCCGCTGCAGGAGCGGGCAAGGCTGGCGGGCGTGGCGGTGGATGCGGTGTTCGACAGCGTCTCCGTGGCGACCACCTTTCAGGATGAGTTGGCCGCCAAGGGGGTCTTGTTCTGCTCCTTCTCCGAGGCGGTTAAGCGCTACCCTGAACTGGTGAAACGCTATCTGGGGTCGGTGGTGCCCTATACCGATAACTTCTATGCGGCCCTGAACGCTGCCGTCTTTAGCGATGGTTCCTTCTGTTACATCCCCGAAGGGGTGCGTTGTCCGATGGAACTGTCCACCTATTTCCGTATCAACGCCGTCGGTACCGGTCAGTTCGAACGTACCCTGATCGTTGCCGAAGCGGGCAGTTTCGTCAGTTATCTGGAGGGTTGTAGCGCTCCGATGCGCGATGAGAATCAACTGCATGCGGCCGTGGTGGAACTGGTGGCGATGGAGCGAGCCGAGATCAAATACGCGACGGTACAGAACTGGTATCCCGGCGATCAGCAGGGCAAAGGCGGCATCTATAACTTCGTCACTAAGCGCGGGCTTTGTGCCGGGGATCACAGCAAAATCTCCTGGACTCAAGTGGAGACCGGTTCGGCGATCACTTGGAAGTATCCCAGCGTGATTCTCAAGGGTGACTATTCGACCGGAGATTTCTCTTCGGTGGCGCTGACCAATAACTACCAGCAGGCCGATACAGGCACCAAGATGATTCACCTCGGCAAGCATACCCGGAGCACGATCCTGTCCAAAGGGATCTCCGCCGGTCATGGCCAGAACAGCTACCGAGGGCTGGTCAAGGTCGGCCCCAAAGCGCTTAACGCTCGCAATCACAGTCAATGCGACTCGCTGTTGTTGGGTGAATTATGCGGGGCGCATACGCTGCCTTATATCGAGGTCCGTCACCCCAGCGCCCAGGTGGAGCATGAGGCAACCACCTCCAAGATCAGTGACGCCCAGCTGTATTACTGCCAGCAACGGGGGATCGACCCCGAAGCTGCGGTATCGATGCTGGTCAGCGGTTTCTGCAAGGAGGTGTTTCGCAAACTGCCGATGGAATTTGCCGTTGAGGCTCAGGCACTGATGGAAGTGAGTCTGGAGGGTAGCGTGGGCTAAGTTCTGCTAGCCCCATACTAGCCCCATAAGAGCCCCATAAGAGCCCAATAAGAGCCCTTAGGTAAGCAGGAGGAACCTAGCATGTCAGAAAGCAGAGTGGGATTGCTGATCGAGTTGCTTCGCGGGTTATGGCGGTACTTGAAAAAGTTTCTGCAACCCAGCGTCGCCACCTGAAGGGGAGGACCCTATGTCCAACATCATGCTTGCTATCAAGAATTTGGAGGTACAGATTGCCGGTAAAGCCATTCTCCAGGGGATCAACCTGGACGTGGCTGCCGGTGAGGTGCATGCCATCATGGGCCCCAATGGTTCGGGAAAAAGCACCCTGGCCAATGTTTTGGCGGGGCACCCGGACTTTGCAGTCACCCGAGGCCAGGTGCTCTATCAGGGGCAGGACCTCCTCTCTCTCAGCGTTGAACAACGGGCCGTTGCGGGCGTCTTTCTGGCCTTTCAGTATCCGGTCGAAATCCCCGGCGTCAGCAATATCCATTTCCTCAAGAGCGCCCTCAACAGTCTGCGCAAGCAGCGGGGGGAACCTGAGCTTGATGCGTTGGATTTCTTGAACGACGTCAAGGCCAAGATGACCCAGATGCAGATGGATGAGGCGTTGATCTACCGGGGGGTTAATGAAGGGTTCTCTGGGGGAGAAAAGAAGAGTAACGAGATATTGCAGTTGCTGGTATTGGAGCCCCAGTTGGCGATCCTCGATGAGACTGATTCAGGGCTGGATATCGATGCCCTGAAACGGGTGGCCGCGGGTGTCAACGCCTTCCGCAGCCCCCAACGGGCGTTAATCCTGGTCACCCACTATCAGCGCTTGCTGGATTATCTGATACCGGACTTTGTCCATGTTCTTCAGCATGGACGGATCATCCGCTCCGGCGGGCCAGAATTAGCACGGGAGCTGGAGCAACAGGGTTATGGCGATTCCCAAGAGACTGCACTGGAGCTACAGGAGGTGAGCGATGGGAACCACGCTGTTGTTAAGTGAAACGCCGTTAGAGAGATCTGCACCGGTCTCAAACTGGCCGTGGTTGGCGGAGTTCCGACACCAGGCGCAGCTGGACTTCAATCGCCAGGGACTGCCTGATACGCGCCTGGAGCAGTGGAAATACACCAATATAAACGTCCTGGCTAACACCGAGTTCCGGGTTGCGGCTGAGGCACTGGATCTCCAGTCCGCAGTCCAGTCTGCGATGCTGGACCGGGATAAAGCGGAGTATTTCAACGCACTGCAGTCGGCCACCGAAGAGCACCGCCTGGTGTTCTTGGCGGGGCGCTTTCAGGCCGGTCTTTCCCGGGTCTCCTCCTTGCCTCGAGGGGCTAAACTGCTGTCGATGCGCCAAGCACTAGAGCAGCAACAGCCCTTGATTGGTGCTCACCTGGGCCGGATAGCGAAACATCAGGGGCATCCCTTTGCGGCCCTGAACTCGCTCTGGTTTGATGATGGATTGTTCCTATATCTGCCAGCCGGCTGTCAGTTGCAACAACCGATTCACTGCCTTTTCTACAGCCCTAGTGGGCCGGACTCCTTCGCCAGCTACCCGCGACTGTTGATCCTGCTGGAATCTGGGGCTCAAGCACAGTTGGTTGAGGAGTATCTGGGGGCTACCCAACCCGATGCCGACCCTGAAGCGGTGCAGTTCACCGACTCGCTGACCGAGGTGTCGTTGGCCGCGGGTGCCCGCCTGACCCACTGCAAGCTGCTGCGCGAGAGTGAGCAGGGTCATCACATCGCTGGGCTCCATGTCGAGCAGGCCGAAACCAGTCGGTTCCAGAGCTTCTCCCTGACGCTGGGGGGCGGTATCTGTCGGAATGATGTCCAGGTCCGGCTGACAGAGGGCGGCGCTGAGACTCAGTTGAACGGGCTTTATCTGCTCGGCGGGCGGCAGCATCTGGACAACCATTTGCGGATAGACCACCTCCACTCGGGTTGTCGCAGCGAGGTGTTCTACAAAGGGATACTCAACGACCGGTCCCGGGGGGTCTTCAATGGCATCGCTGTGGTCCATCCGGGCGCTCAGCAGAGCGACGCCCGCCAGGTTAATAAAAACCTACTGCTTTCAACCGGGGCTGAAATTGATACCAAACCGGAGTTGCAGATTGAGGCCGATGATGTGCAGTGCAGCCATGGCGCGACCGTGGGTCAGTTGGATGACGACGCACTGTTCTACCTGTGCAGTCGGGGTCTGGAGTGGGATCACGCCCGCGCCTTGTTGACCTTCGCCTTTGCCCGGGAAGCCCTCGATCGCATCCCTGCAGGGCCGTTAAGCGAGCGCCTGGAGGCGTTGACCTTCGATGCCCTGGCATCCCAGATGGGCGGGGCGCTGTTGCAGGGGAAAACGTTATGAGCCTGCATCAGCCATTGCCGTCATCCGACTCCCTGGCTAAGCCAACACAAGAGCCTAAGCCAACACAAGAGCCTAAGCCAGCACAAGAGCCTAAGCCAGCACAAGAGCCCAAGCAAGAACCGGGTGCTGGGTCTTATCGCAGGGCTGATGAGCGCATCGATGACGCTTCCTCTGCCCCGGCCTGTTGGCGACAGGACTTTCCGATACTGAGCCGGCAGGTGCATGGCGCGCCGCTGATCTATCTGGACTCCGCCGCCACCAGCCAGAAGCCGCGTGCGGTGGTGGATCGGCTGCAGCAGTATTATCTGCAGACCAATGCCAATGTCCACCGGGGCGCCCATACCCTGAGCGAAGAGGCCACCTTCGCCTATGAGGCGGCCAGGGATCGCGTCCAGGCTTTCCTGAATGCCCGCCAGCGCGAAGAGATCATCTTCGTACGCGGGACCACCGAAGCGATCAATCTGGTGGCGCAAAGCTACGCCCGCCCCCGGTTCAAGCCCGGTGATGAGATTCTGATCACCGCCATGGAGCATCACTCCAACATCGTGCCTTGGCAGATTCTGTGTCAACAGACGGGGGCTCGGTTACGGGTGGTGCCCATTAACGATGCCGGCGAGATCGAGTGGCAGGCATTCACCGCGCTGCTGACGCCAAACTGTCGTCTGCTTGCCGTTACCCAGGTTTCCAACGCCCTGGGTACCCTCAACCCGGTAGCTCAGATGATCGCCCTGGCCCATGACGCGGGTGTCGTGGTTCTGGTTGACGGAGCCCAGGCGGTCCCCCACCTGCAGGTCGATATGCAGGCGCTCGATGCCGATTTCTACGCGTTCTCCGGCCACAAGGTCTATGGTCCCACCGGTATCGGGGTGCTTTACGGCAAACGGGCGCTGCTGGAGGAGATGGAACCCTACCAGGGAGGCGGTGACATGATCAGCCGGGTCAGCTTCGAAAAAACCGACTATAACGTACTGCCTTACCGCTTTGAGGCGGGCACCCCGCATATCGCTGGCGCTATCGGTATGGCGACGGCGCTCGACTATATCACCACCCTGGGGCTAGACCGCATCGCCCTCCATGAGCGGGCATTGCTGGATTATGGAACCCAGGCGTTGGCCACGATTGAGGGACTGCGTTTGATCGGTACCGCACAGAACAAGGTTGGAGTTCTCTCTTTCGTCATGGCCGAGGCGCATGCCCATGATATCGGTACCATCTTGGATCAGCAGGGCGTCGCGATTCGTGCGGGTCACCATTGCGCTATGCCGCTGATGGAGCGCTTCGGTGTGGCAGCTACCGCGCGTGCATCCTTAGCGTTGTACAACAGTCGCACCGATATCGATGCCTTGGTGGCGGGGTTGCATGAGGTGCAGCATGTTTTTAAGTAGGGAGCTTTAAGTAGGGAGCTTTAAGTAGGGAGCTTTAAGTAGGGCGCTTTCAGTAGAGAGCTTTCAGTAGAGAGCTTTCAGTAGAGAGCTTTTAGTCGGGAACGTTCAGGCTGCTAACAATCAACAAGTTACGGAGTGAAGCTATGCTTAATCAGGAGCTACGTGAACTCTATCAGGAGGTCATTATCGATCATGGCCGGCACCCGCGTAATTTTAGAGTGCCCGAGCAATACAACCACTCCCGGGAAGGGTACAACCCGCTCTGTGGCGATCGCTTGAAACTGTTCATGATGATCGGTTCCGGTGACGCGCCCGTTATCGAAGATATCGCTTTCACAGGTGCGGGGTGCGCCATTTCGATGGCGTCTGCGTCGCTGTTGACGGAAGGCTTGAAAGGTAAGACCCAGGCTGAGGCCGAGGCGCTGTTTGATCATTTTCATGGGTTGGTTACCGGACAGCAGCAAACGGGAGCGGATGGATTGGGAAAGCTCAGAGTGTTGCTGGGAGTGCGGGTGTTTCCAAGCCGAATCAAGTGCGCGACCCTGGCCTGGCATACCTTGATGGCCGCCCTGAGTGATGAAGGGCGCCCTGACCCAGCCCTATCTGATCCTTGGGTCACAACCGAATAGCCCAGGAGGCTGACCGCCCCTTTATCTTAAGAGGAGGGCGATCGTCGCTAGAAAGACGCAAAAAGGAGGCAAAATGCACCCGACCGAACCCATCTATCTGCGCCGCGATTGCAATGCCCTGATGATCCCTTCAGGCCTGCCGATCTTGCTACCGAAGGGGACCCCGATACGTATTCAGCAATCATTGGGGGGAACCTACACGGTCAATACCGGTAGCCAGCTGGTGCGCATCGATGCGGGTGATGCCGATGCGCTGGGCTTGGACTTGGACTTGGACTTGGCGCGGGAGCCCGCGAAGGCTGCTTCGTCAGCTGATCTCGACGCTGTGCCGGTGGATCAACAGGCGCTTCGGCGGCAGTTAATGACCTGCTATGACCCGGAGATTCCCGTCAATATTCTGGATCTGGGGCTGATCTACAGCTGTAGTATCGGTCGGCACCCGGAGGGCGGCCATCATGTCCAGGTGCAGATGACCCTGACGGCGCCGGGATGTGGTATGGGAGCGGTGCTGGCGGCGGATGTGAAACGCAAACTGCTGCAGGTTCAGGGGGTACGCTCGGTGGAGGTGCAACTGGTATTCGACCCTCCCTGGGATGCGAGCCGAATGTCAGAAGCCGCTAAGCTGCAGCTGGGACTGTTGTAATAGACTGCTGTAATAGATCGCTGTAATAGATTGCTGTAATAACTTGCTGTTACCGATTTTAGGAATAGATGGATGTCGTGATGAGGTTGAACAGGGTGCTGGCCAACGCATAGACGGAGGATCTGAAATGGCTCAATGGCAGGACGTTGTCGCGGCTCTGGAACCGGGCGAGCACAGAGTGATTGAACTGACGCATTACAGCGTATTGCTGGTCAACCTGGCAGGGCGATTCTATGCGGTGGAGAACAGATGCAGCCACGATGATGGTGAACTTGATGGCGGCGTGATTGAAGCGGAAACGGTAACCTGTCCCCGTCACGGTGCCTGCTTCTGCCTGAAAACGGGGCGTGTGCTCAAACCCCCGGCCTTTGACGATATCGCTTGTTTTGCCGTGCGCATCCAAGACGGGCGGGTGCAGGTCTATGATGAACCTAATGAGTAGCCATTATCTGTTGTCTAACTCAGACATAACCCTGCAAAGCCCCAGATATGCCGGCTCAGAACGTCCCCTCGATCACAAACTCAGCGACCTGTTTGCGTTCCCTAGGCTTGGTATCACGCTGGGCGAAGCTTGCATCGATCTGCTGAGGCATTCCCTCATAACCGATAGCCAAAGCCGTTAATGGCTCCTGTGAGTCCTCGATACCAAACTGCGTTCGTGCGCGGTCGGGATCGATGCCAATCATTTGATGCACAACAAGTCCTCTAGCGGTAGCTTCCAGCGTAAGGAAAGCCGATGCAGCCCCAAGGTCATGACTGGCGGCTTTGTTTCGCTTGCCGTTATGCTCGAAGTTATGCATGACTACACCCAATACCAGCACCGGTGCATTGGCCGCCCAAGGCTGGTTGCCTTCCAGAAGCACAGAGTGGATTTTCTCCCACGTTTCTGGATTGCGGGCTTTAACCCCGACGATGTAGCGCCACGGCTGGGCATTGTAGGATGACATTGCCCAGCGTGCCGCCTCAAAGAGCGCCCTTACATCCTCCACTGCAACGATTCGATCGGGATCAAACGCATAGGGACTATGTCGCTGTTGCAACAGCGAGTGAATTTCTACGTCGGTACGGGCTGATCTATCCATAGGGTACTCCGTCATTCAGGTAGGGGAATAAACTCATCATCGTCGGGCACCCTGGCGAACTTCTGATCGCGCCAGTCTTGTTTGGCTTGTTCGATGCGCGCATGGGTGGTGGCTACGAAGTTCCAAAAAATCTCGCGCTGGCCGATGTTGGCACCACCTACGACTACCACGCGACTGTCCTCCAAAGCGGATATTGAGACGGTCTTATCGGGGCAGGTGACGGCCATTACGCCAGCTTCCACCGTCTCATCATCCGCTTTTACTGCGCCCTCGGCCACATAGAAGGCCAACTCTTGTTCCCCGTCAGGTAGGGTTATTTGTGCGCCTTTCTGAAGGCGAATGTCCAGGTACAGCGTTCGTGAAAAGGTTTTAACCGGTGAGCGCTCGCCAAAGGCCTCGCCCATGATGACCCGCACCCTTGCACCTTCCAGAGTGATGTCAGGCAAGGATGATGCGGAATAATGGGTAAAAGAGGCAGCCATCTCCTCCTGTTCAGTCGGCAATGCAATCCAGCTCTGGATCCCGTGTAGTTGGGAGCTGATGTCCAAGTCTGAGCCCGCACGCTCGGAGTGTACGATCCCACGTCCCGCCACCATCAGATTAACCGCACCAGCGGTAATAGGTTGCTCGACCCCTAAGCTATCGCGGTGCATAATCTCGCCCTGAAACAGGTAGGTGATCGTGGCAATGCCGATGTGAGGATGAGGACGCACTGCGATGCCTTTTCCAGGGGGAAACTCTGCGGGTCCCATGTGATCGAAAAACACGAAAGGCCCAACCATACGCCGCCTTTGTGCAGGCAAACACCGGCGTACCGAGAAATCACCCAGATCCGCTACTTTTGACTCTATACGCAGTGCGATACTCCCATGGCGTTCCTTGCAAGGAGCTTGGATAGTTTCAAAATAACTCATCATCATTCTCCATCGAGGGCAGGTGGTAGGTGGAGAGGTGCTTCGATAGCCGGCACGCAATCGACGCGCAAAACATCCACCCTTATGTCTAGCAGGCCAGTGAGAAAAGTCACCTATGGATTGATCACTTGGACTCACTTCTAAGCATTTGCTCAGAACCGGTCATCCAGATGTCCGTAGTGGCACCTGCTAGAAATAGTAGCTGGGATTGAGGCCGCCAGGCATTCGATGAAAATGTTTCATAACCTGGCGCACGTGATCCTGTCAGAACAGCCGACTGCAAAGTACCCTCTACAGACCATCCTGGCTATGTTTGCTATAGGCTATGTTTGCTATAGCTATGTTTGCTATAAATGTGGAAAAGGATTTCCATCCCTATAAAAACTTGATTTCGTTAATATTAAGCGCAAACCATACTTGGCTAGATCAATGGGTTGGATGATTTCAACAGACAAGCGTAGCCTATTAAATCTATGTATAAACAAAGCACTAACAGACAAGGAACGATTATGAGACATTCACTAATCCCCACAATTGTACTGCTTTTGGCATCTTCGCTGCCCTCTTACGCAGATGGAATCAACAGCAGCCTTAACTACAATCTCTACCATCTGTCTGCCAGCGCTGAGGATGAAATTGACAATGACGTTATGAATGTCACGCTCATAGCGTCTCACCAAGCAGCGCAAATATTTGAAGCAAGCAATGTGGTAAATAGTCAAATGGTCGCGGCGTTAGCAACCCTGAAAACAACGAAGAACATTCAGTACCAGACAGGAAATTACCAAACCCAACCTATCTATCAAAACCAACAAATAGTGGGTTGGAAAGCATCTCAAAACATTGAATTAAAAAGCGCAGATGTAAATCAATTATCAGATATTTTAGGGAAACTACAAAAAGAGCTGAAAATATCATCAATAAGTTTCGATATAAGCCAGCCTATCCGTCAAAAGGTTGAAAACCTTCTTTCAGTT
>TARA_R110002095_G_scaffold159356_1_pt1 | contig 12278 bp, 10 predicted proteins | sample TARA_R110002095 | Tara Oceans TARA_R110002095 (sample SAMEA4397255) | marine metagenome | biome: Polar Biome; feature: [SRF] surface water layer (ENVO:00010504); material: water (ENVO:00002006), including particulate matter (ENVO:01000060) such as... | depth 5 m | reverse complement strand
GCGCCGGGCGTATGCAGACAGGCTAATTGGAATTTACTCGAATGTTAAAAGTCACATGTTCATGTGGTGCATTCAGTAAAAATTAACCATCTGATTTAAAGTGAGGAGTACGAATGAAGATGTTTCAGCAGTTGTGGAGCGATGAAAATGGTTTCGTCGTTTCAGCAGAACTTGTGCTGATCGCTACTGTGTTGGTTCTCGGTATGATTGTCGGGTTGACCACACTTCGTGATCAGGTAATCGCAGAATTGGCAGACGTTGCCGCTGCATTCTCAAACAGCAACCAGAGCTATTCTTTCTCTGGAATCACAGGGCACTCAGCAAGCACCGCCGGGTCTGTCTTTGATGACAATTCCGACTTCTGTGACTTGGCGCCTGCCGCTGCTAACACAGATGAGCACTGCATCACTATTGTTGCTGCAGAAATTGAAACTCCCTAGGTTTCAGGGTGTGTTCTTGGGATGAATCCTCATGCTGTTTAAGAAAAGACAGCAATTCAACGAGATCATCCCGCAGAGGTTGTTGTTTATTTTTTGTATCAAAATGTTCAAAGGGCTGTATCAATCAGCTCACATAATTAATAAGGAGTTAGGATGAACATGCTTTCTAAGTTCTGGAATGATGAGGCAGGTTTTGTTGTCTCGTCAGAACTCGTGTTGATCGGCACAATTCTCGTATTGGGTGTTGTCGTCGGATTGGCCACCGTTCGTGATCAGGTTGTTCAGGAACTGGGTGACCTTGCTTTAGCAATTTCAAACATTAATCAAAGTTACAGCTTTTCAGGTGTTACCGGACACACATCCAGTGTAGCCGGATCGATCTTCAATGACGAACTCGATTTCTGCGATTCTAACACAGATGTTTCTGCTACTGAACCTGCTTGTATCAGCGTTACATTTGCTGCCTCAAACGAGTAGTCATTTATTTGCAAGTGTCAGTTTTCAAATATCTGTTTCCGAGGACGCCCCCTCGGGAACAGGTTTTTGGTTTAGTCGAATATTTTTTGGCATGTAAGATGCGTCATCTCAGAATGTTCGAATAATTTCAGAGGCATAGATAGTTCTGGTCAGGATAAGTAGGAATGAGAATTGCTCGTCAATTATGGAGTGATGAGAGAGGGAGTGTCTCGCCTTTTGCGACTGTCCTGATGGTCACAATACTTGTGATTGGTATTATCCCGGGCGTTGCGACATTGAGAGATCACATCGTACAGAAATTTGGCGATATGGCTGTCGCTCTGGAGAGCCTTGATCAGTCATATAGTTATACGGTGGATGGTGTGACCAGTGAGTACGACGATTCAGATACAGGAACTTTGACCGACCCTGTTGGCGACGCACCTGCTGGTCTGGATTTAACGATTCCTGCGACGGGTGAGTAGTTAAAGGTTTAATCAGGTTGTTTTGACAACCTTTTGATATTGAATGGTAAGTCACTTGTGTTTTTGATTGAAACAAGGTGAGTAGAAATTTTTTATAATCGAAGATTTCAGGGAAGTTAACGTGGCAAAAATTAGTCCAGGAACAATGACCGCAGCGATTTTCGCAATTTTACTAGGTTTGGGTGCTGCATACACGGTAAGGCAGTTTCTGCATAAACAGCCTGGTCCAGCACTGTTAGCAGAAGATCCTGTTCAGCCCAGACAGATCTCGATTCCCATAGCCTCAAGAGATCTTCTACCAGGGCAGACACTGTCGCTGGATGATATCTCGATTTATCGAACTTCGCCGGAAAAAATCGACAAACAATTCAATTCCCAAGGTAAACAAAGAATTATGGCCACGCAGTATATTACTGGTCGTGTGCTGAAGTCTGGCATCAAAGCCGGCCAACCTTTTCATACGATCGATTTATTCCCGAATGGGATGGGGCCCGGGCTTTCAGATGTACTGGAACCTGGTAATCGGGCTGTCACTGTAGCCATTCACAAAATTGGAAATGTAGCCGGTTTCTCTCGACCAGGCGCTATTGTCGACGTTCTGTTTCGATCTAATGCCACTGATGGTATTCCGGAAACCACGATCACCCTTCTGGAAAAAGTTCGTGTTCTGGCAGTCGGTGAAATCGCTGTTCCAGGACATAAAACTGTGGGGAATGCCAGGAATCAGGCCGAAGATTATTCCATCACACTGGAAGTTTCTCCCGAACAGGGAAAAGTTTTGAAAGTCGTCGAAGACCATGGCGTGTTGAGTCTGGCATTGCGTAATCCGAACGAGAACACTGAGGTCGTATCGGCAGGACGTTCCAGTGACCGTCTGACACTTTCCAATATTCTGGGTTTTCTTCCCAATCAGAGCGTTTCCAGTATCGATATCTATCGGGCAGGTAGTCTCAATACGGTACATTTTAAAGGAAACCGTGCTCACAAAAATCAAAACTGGATTGATGCCATTGAGACACCAATTGCATCAGAAGTACTCCCCTCCAACAAAGCAACCACAACTATGAAGCAAACCGATCGTAAAACCTCAGAGATTTCAACCCCCGTCAGCGGGTTATGAAATCAACAAAAGAGAAACGTCTGAGATCGGTTATCGTTTCGCAGAGTAGTCATTTTTTGTGGCTTTTTGGCTAATAAACTTCTTTGAGTCAATCAAGGTACGTTTCGGCTAAAAGTACGTCATGACAAATTGAGAGAGGCAGTCACTCTCATGTGGGTCATGCCAACCTTAGCAACAATATTTTAAAATTTCAGGTTTGCACATGGAATCGCTTGTTACGAAAAAACTTTTTGTGGAGTCTGGAAGTTATGTTCCTGAAGGCAGGGAAGCTGAACTTCACTTTCAAAAACAAAAAGTGTTGATTCATCAGGAACTGGTTGATTCACTTGATTTGTCGATGCTGGCTCAAATCTCTGAAAAAGAACTTTCGGCGGAAGTTCGTGTTGTTGCATCGGAAATTTGCGACGAGCATGTTTCCATTCTGGAAGGCATTGATCGCGAACGTTTATTGAACGAGTTATTGAGCGAGGTGTTTGGCTTAGGACCACTGGATAACCTGATGTCAGATCCAACGATCAGTGATATTCTGGTCAACCACGCGTATGAGATCCATATTGAACGGAATGGGCAGCTTCAGGAATCCGATGTGATTTTCGCCGATAATCAGCATCTGATGCGAATCATTCAAAGAATTGTGTCACGTGTGGGACGAAGAATTGACGAAGTCAACCCGATGGTTGATGCCCGTCTTCCTGATGGATCGCGAATTAATGCGATCATCCCGCCACTGGCGCTGAATGGGCCCTCTTTGTCCATTCGAAGGTTTGGAACAACTCCCCTGCAGATCGATGATCTGATTGACAAGAAGTCAGTGACTCCGGAGATTGTTGATTTTCTGGCAGCAGTCGTTGATTCCCGGATCAGCATGTTGATTTCCGGGGGGACCGGCAGTGGTAAAACAACATTACTGAATGCACTTTCCAATTTTATTCCCCGTGAAGAACGCCTGATTACGATTGAAGATTCCGCTGAGTTAATACTTCAGCATAAGCATGTCGTCCGTCTTGAGACGAAAATTGATAATACAGAAGGTGTTGGTGAAATCTCGCAGAGGCAGCTTGTTAAGAACAGTCTGCGTATGCGACCAGACCGTATTATTATCGGCGAAGTCAGAGGCGCTGAAGCATTGGACATGCTGCAGGCGATGAATACAGGACATGAAGGCTCGTTAACAACCATTCACGCGAACGATACTCGTGATGCGTTGGCCCGATTGGAAATGATGGTCGCCATGAGTGGTTTTGAGCTTCCTTTACAGGTGATCAGACAATATATCGCAAACGGAATCGGGATTATTCTGCATGTTTCCCGGCTCAAGGGGGGGCAGCGCTGTATTACCAAAGTCTCTGAAATTGTCAGCTTGAACAGCCAGGGAGATTATACAGTGGAAGATATCTTTGGTTTTGAGCAAACCGGCGTTGATGGTCAGGGAAAAGCACAGGGAGCGTTTTACGCGACCGGATATCGCCCCGTCGCTCTCAAACGGATGGAAGCTTCCGGGATTAAACTCAGCGACCATATTTTTGAGAAAAAACAGTTTCAATCCTGGCGCTAAACCGCCTGTGATTAATATCCTGAGTTGTGGTATTCGTATTTAGAAAATAATGGAGATATGCTGTAGTGGACAGTTCATCGATTGCATTGATATGTTTTGCTGCAGTGACGGTATCAGCTCTGGCAATCTATCTTTTTGTTCGCGACTTATCAGGTGCAGGAACTTCAAATTCAGCATCCTTTGCAAAGCGTCCTCGCCTCAGAAGAATTCGGAATGTATTTGATCAGGAGCCCGCTGGAAGTATGCTGGGGAAAATTGATCAAAGCTTTGATCGTCTGGTTCTGGAGAACGGCTCCGATTTTACACCGTTCAGCGCGTTTCTTTTATTGATTGCCTGCGGTTTGGCTATTGGCGGGGCCATTTTCATTTACTCAGATCAGCCTTTGGCAGGTATTGCCGGTATGATGGGCGGGATGTTTGCCATCCTGGTTATCTTGCATTTTCGCAGAAAACGAAGAATGCATTTGATTCAGGAAGAACTGCCTGAAATGATTGATTTACTGGCGCGATCAACGCATGCAGGTGCCAGTCTGGAACAGGCAATCACAATAGTTGGTGAAGAGGCGAAAGGACCATTGAGTGTTGAGTTCAGACGCTGTGCCCGACAATTAGATATGAATATGTCAGTACCAGCAGTGATGAAGTCCCTTTCCAACCGGGTTCAACTGATCGATCTGAAAATATTAACTTCGACACTGATGTTATATCGTAAAACCGGCGGCAATCTTCCGGCAAATCTGGAGCGAATGGCAGGAGTGATTCGTGACAGAATTAATTATCGCCGGCAGATGAAGGCTTCGACTGGAGCAGGTCGAGCTTCCGCATTATTGATGACTGTGATTGCACCAGTTGCCTTTGTGGTATTAATAGTGGTTTTTCCAGACCATGTTTCCAATTTATATACCGATCCGATGGGGAATATACTCTTGTTAACAGCGATTGTTCTGGAAGTGATCGGTATCCTTTGGGTTTCGGCACTACTGAGAACAGAATACTAATCATTATTTCCAGTTGAATGACGAACAGGCTCCACTTAGCCAGATCTTCAGATTTCACACAAAAGAGATTTTCATGTTTGTAGACATCATTACGATTGCCACTTTTCTTCTGGTCTGTTTTGTTTTCTTCTTAATTGGAGATGCGATGACAGCAGGAAACCGTTCAGGCAAAAAGAAACGTTCAAATCTGAATGATCCGAACTCGGTGTACTACAAAACCTCAAAAGTCGGAGTTTTCAGTAAGTCGATGGCGGGGATCATCCCTCAGACAGCAGAAGTCATTCAAAAGATTGAACTTGATCTCAAACGGGCCGGCTATTATCGGTCAACCGCTTTAGTGGAATATCTGGCGACTCGTAACTTTTTAGTTGTGCTTGTTTTAATTGTGACTGGAATTGGTTGCGTTCTGGCCGACCCAGGTTCAAGTCTTCCGGAAATCATTCTGATCGTCGGTTTCCTGGTTGCCGGTGGTGGTTACGGGCTTCCCCGTATTGTACTTCACAATCAGGCAAACCGCAGAGTGCATCGAATTCAAAAAGGCCTGCCTGACGCACTTGATCTGGTGATGATGTGTTTGACGGGCGGAGTGCCGCTCAGGACTGCTCTTGAGCGTGTCACAGAAGAGGTTCGTTTTTCTCATCCGGATATTGCCGTAGAATTCGAAATCATCCGCCGTCATGCAGATGCGAATTCGATGTCTGATGCTCTGAAGCAATTTGCAAAAAGAATTGACGCTCCCGATGTGAATGCGCTTTCTTCGATGATCTCTCAAACAGAAAGATTAGGAACGAATGTTTCCACTGCGTTGATTGACTTCGCCGACGGAGTCCGTCGGAAGTACCGGCAACGTGCCGAAGAGCATTCAAGCAAAACCAGCATCAAATTGCTTTTTCCTGTGATTTTTTGCATGGCTCCCCCAATCTACATTTTATTCTTCGGGCCAGCAGTGCTTGAACTGAGGAATTTTCTGATTCGGGAGCATCGTCCGGGGGGAATTCTCGAGCCGGAAACATTTGGAGAATCGATCAGTACCACATCTCCATCACTCACTAATCAAACAGGCGGACAACGCACTCCGTAGAGTTTCAAGGCACCAGCGTTAAGCCTGATGCATATCAAATTCAATGCATCATCGCTCTCTCGTATCTAAGAGACCCGGCCCAAATGGCCTAGGAGACGCTGCAGTCAACCCGGGCACAGGCAGGTGTCGAATGCTTTATCTCGCGACTGAATAACGCGTGTTCCTGCTCCTGCCGGCATTCGGCTTGAATGGAGTGAGGAGAACCGTTTCCTGAGCCTGGGAAGCAATCCCGATTCCGGGGCCGCTATGGTTTTTACGGGATCAGTTTTCGCTTTCTGCATGATGTTTTTTGGGGGCCGGTGGTTTCTTTTGCTCCAGCATTCCGTACTTTCGCATTTTTTTGTAAAGACCAACTCGACTAATCCCTAATGCTTTCGCAGTTGCTGTTTTGCGGTAATCATTTTCGGATAATGATTTTTGCAGGAGATACTTTTCATTCAGGGCTACCTGATCGGCGAGTGTTGAATTCTCCTGTGAAGCAAGAAAACCGAATTCAGAGAGAGACATCGTTTCCTGAAGAATATTGGGCGAAAATTCATCGGTCGTCAATTCACCCTGATTCGAAAACAGGACTGCACGCTGAATCTGATTTTTCAATTCCCTCAGATTGCCAGGCCAAGTGTAGTGCTGGAGTATCTGAATGACTTTTCGATGGATTTTATTGATCGTGATCGAATGTTGCTCACAGCATTCTTTAATGAATTGAATCGTGAGCGGGATTATATCGTTCGGTCGTTCTCTTAAAGCCGGTAATCGAAATTGCAGGACATTCAAGCGATAATACAAATCGGAACGGAACTTGTTATTGCGTGTCAGTTCCTCCAGCTCCACATTCGCAGCGACAATAAGTCGGGCCTCAGAAACACGTGATTCCGTTGAGCCGACAGGCTCGAATTGCCCCGTTTCAATCACTTTAAGAAGCTTTGCCTGATCTTTCGCGGAGAGGATATCAATTTCATCTAACAGCAACGTTCCCTTCCCTGCCGCTTCAAAGCGACCAATTTTGCTCCGCTCGGCTCCCGTGAACGATCCACGTAAATGCCCGAATAACTCGCTTTCTATCAGATCAGACGGGAGAGCGCCACAGGCGATATTCTGAAAGGGCTCAGCACTCCGGGGAGAGAGCTGATGGATCATTGATGCCAAGGTGGTTTTGCCTGTCCCGGTTTCACCGACAAGAAGCAGCGTCACATTATGTCTGGCAATTTTTGAGATCTGATCGATGATCGGGATCATTGCCGGTGTATAAGTCGTGACGTGCGTATCACGGTCATAAATTTGACGTGATTCGGGTAACGCAGCATGCTTTACGGCTGCCTTCGTTTCCTGTAATTCTTCAGCCAGTAATCGAAATTCTTCTGGTGCGGGAGGATATTCCAGAAATGCGTCAGTCAAAAAGACAGCAGATTCGGTATATTCAAGCAGGAGAAATTGATCAATCACAGAGACAATTTTGAGAGGAGATTTACATGTTTTTCTCAAATACGAAAGGACTTCCATACGGTCATCGTGTTCGAGCGGGAATTCATTTGCCCTCAAGTCGAGATATAAGATGGCAGTCGGCAAAGACTGTATACAATCTTTCAGTTCTGAGGGGGTAGAGACCGTTTTCAGGCTGCAATTGAGATTATTTTCTAAATACGGTTTGAGAACTGACTCCATTTCGGAGTCCAAAGAATAAATTATTCCTGGTGGGAGCATCACGAATCCTTTTTGTTCTCGTTATATGATGGTTCAGGTCACTCTTTCCCTTGATCGATACAACTCCGAAAACTTCAATTAAGAATGACCAAACCTCCTGTTATAAAAATAAGGGGGATTGGGAAGGATATAGTGAGTGTAGGGATGAAATCACGATAACAAATGTTATCACCATAATCAAATGTGTAACTATGGGTAAATAGGAAAGTAGTTCTGATTGGAAATGATGTTAGTGTTTCCGGTAGACCGAATTCCAGATGAAAAATCAGAAAAAGTGAAAAATGGTCAATGATTGATGAGAGGAATGTGTCTCTCTACGACGCGTGTTTGCCGGAAACCTATTAATGTGATTTCTCACAAGTGGTAAATTTCAAACAGGTTAGGATGAATGAATCGCTTGCCGACTTTAAGAAATAGAAGCGGTGCAGGAAGGAATGTTCACTCCGGTTAGTCACATCGTATCAGTTCATACGCGACTGCCAAAAATACTTCTCGCTCGCATTGCATGGCCATTGGTTTGAATATGAATCTTTTTGGAAACATCGTGCCGATAGTCTTCTAAACGGACAGAGTTGTTATCGAAAGCACGGATTGCTCGTCAATTTTCCGATATCTGTGACTGATCGGATTTCATTCTTTCAAGCGATTCTGAATCCCTATGAGCGATCGAATTCATTTCTCCGTTAGTTCTTCGATGATTTGTTTCATGATTGGTCTGGTTCTCTGGTCTCAGTTACCATCCTCCTCTCAATCAACGATTTCTCAGCACTCTACTTCACTCGTAAACTCCCCGGTTACAATTCATAGCTTTTTAGCTGCGGAAGAAGGCTCGAATGCTGTAGTAAACCATCACCGGCTGCTTGCTGAAGCGGATGAAAAGAATCACAAAAAATACATCCCATTAAACGTAGTGCCTGAGAGCGAAAAAAATCTAAACGAAGTACCTGAGAATAAGAAAAAGCAAATTCAAAAAAGCCCTTCTGTTCAAACCAGGCAGCCTGTTCAACCTCAGCACCCCGTTTCAAAACAGATCGTGGTTTCGCCAAAGCTGAAGAAACATCTGCAGCAGACGGAAAAAGATGCGAATGAACTGATTGGCCAGAGTTCAGATGCATATACAAGAGGCTTGATGTCGCTTGTCGATTATAATCTTGCATTAAATATCGCCTACGATTCAAAAATCGAAACTGCGGAAATTCGTCAGACAAAGCAGGCAAAGTTGACGTTTTTGAATGAAAAGCGGATCTTGATTCAACAGGCCGTTGAGCGATTGGAACAGTTCGATCAGCCTGCAGCACAAGGCTGGTATGGAGATCTGGCTCATGCGAGACTGATCCTTTCACAAAATCAGTACGATATTGCCAGTGTCATTCAGGATCGCGATGAGCAGCAGTTTGCTTTAAAGCAGATCTCAAAAAATTCAGACGACTATTATTTGATTCGTAAAGCCGAGCTGGAATTCGGTGAAGCGGAATTGCCAGAATATCGCAGAGCTGCGAGCTCAGTCTACAGAGCAAACGAGGAGCGCCATTCGTTTTATAGTGGCGACAAAAAAGATACACAGAGCCTTGTTGATTTTGCGCGAGATCTGGATCAGATCAAAACCCAAGTTGAGTGGTTGGCCTCGCAGGGAGCGGGTTTGGGGAGGTCGGATCTGCTGAATCTTTCGAAAGCCCAGTTAACTTACGTCCAAGGAAAATATTACCAGGAAAAAAATCAACCGAACGAGAGTCGAAAGTTGTTTTCTGAAAGTATGAATCATGCAAAAGCCGCCTGGACTACAAGGATCGATACTTATTATCCAGTCGGGACATCCAGCCTGCATGAGATCACCGCGGCGTGGATGATGTGGAAAGCATCGGAGACAAACTATGCAGCGTTGGAACCTGCCAAAGCGGCGTCGTTTGATCAGGAGTTAAAAGCGGGGTTGGATCGCATGGTAAATACCGCTGACAGGATCAGTGATCAAAGAGGCCGCATGGCCAGTGATATCACTCTTGTGCGGTGTTTAAAAAATTCTGAAATCTTAACCGAACTCAAAGAACAGCAAATCAGATAAGCGTAAATACAACATTGATTTCCTGAGGTAGAAGCCTGACAGAATGTTTGCTGTCAGGCTTTATTAATAAAATGATCAGCCGCACCAGCGACAGTGATTGATCAAACCGGAACGTTTACTGGCAGATCACTGATTTCAATCGCTCTGACGCTGGCACGCGGGGGAAGTTCAGAATGGGAGCAGTCGAGAGGGGCTTCTGATTCTGCAGATCCGCTGTTTTGGTGATCCGGTCGAAAGCACGCAAGGAAGATCCCAGACCAATTTATCCTGGTTAACTGGGCATAAAAAAACACCTCTGAAGACGAGGTGTTTTGGGGAAAGAGGCGCCGCCCGGATTCGAACCGGGGAGTAACGGATTTGCAATCCGCCGCCTTAGACCACTTGGCTACGGCGCCCTGAGACTCATTAAGCTCTAATAAACTCTTATAACAGTGGAGTTTATTGTGTTGAGTCTATTTATTCAACAGAAGTGATAGAGTCATTATTCGACGCTTCTTCGTATGAATTTGACCGAATCCTAATAACCGATCGAAGTTAGGTCAAGCATAGAGCCAAAGATCAGCAAGAATTTTGTATCCCCCCCATCTTAACGATGCCGGCTGCGTGAGCAGGAATCGGTCCAGTGAAAAAGTCTGGGAAAGTGGTAGTGGCTGAAAATGGCTTCTCTTTGACTAACCGCGTCAGTTTGGTGGTATTCTGAACCAAATCCGTGTAGCATCGATACCATAGCGTTTCTGCTATCAGAGTTGCGGTTATCGAGGTACGGCCGGTTCACGAGCGTTCCCTTTTCTCTTTCAAAATCAGGGCGTCAGGAACCTTTGCTGGAAATTATTCGGAACATCGGGAAGAGCGATTGTCCGTTTCATTATTTCTCTTCTATTTATTGAACACGCATAGAAAAAAACATGACTGATCATACTGAATCGACATCTAAAATGACTGAAGACCAATTGATTGACCGTGCTCGGGAAGCATTAAGCGACAGTAGTTGGGTGATTGGTGAATGTGCGGCGCAATGGACAAAAAAATACGCGAAAGGAAGAACCGACGCTGACTTTGGCGCGATGGTTGGCTTAAGTGGCGATCAGGTTTATCAGCGTAGAAGAGTCTGGGAGACCTTCGGCGATGTCCGGGAGCAGTATTCCTGCCTTAAATGGTCACATTATTATATCGCTTTAACCTGGGATGATGCGCCGGAATGCCTGCAATGGGCAGAGGAAAATCAGGCCACGGTAGCGGAACTGAAAGCCTGGAGGCGTGCGAGCAATGGCGAAGATCTGTCGATCTCTGAACCCTACGAAGAGTATCCTGCTGATGCGGAAGTCACATTTCTTTCTGATGAACCAATTTCTGTAAAAGATCCGTCCGAGTACGGGCAATCTGAACGGAGTGGTTATGACTCCGAACGAGAGTCATCAGATGCTCCAGCAACGGTAGGGGCGCATGCACGAGATGTGGGAGGTTCGGGTAATGAGTACAGTCCGTTTCGTTCTGGTGCAGCAGCCCCCGCGCCGAAAGGTTCGGGATCGGAAGTTTCTGTCGTTGCCAAACCGGAACTGACTCCCGAACAGGCAATCAAACGTATTTGTACTGCCATGGAACGTAGTTTTCAGTTGTTAACGCCTGATGTGCAATCGGAGTTTCCGCAACTTTCCTCCAAATTGAAAAAACGCTTTATCAAAGCTGTCAGTGAGCTCAATTCCGTGGCTGCCAAGCTTCAGTAATGTTTTAGAATAGCGGTTCCGTTTCTCAAGAGTATTGTGATCTTCGAAAAAGACCTGCTTCAAAAGAACGTTGGACGGCAGTAAGTATTCATGTTTTCATTCTTTATGAAACTGTCAGGTAATGATCCCAGAACAACAGCCACTTCGTTTTGATGTTCCTGCGAGAAAATCCTCGATTACTCAAAAATGGCTCATTTTCATTCTCATTGTTTTGATCATTGGAATGACATTTGAATTAGTGAGCCGAACGTTAAGGCAGCCCGCTTCCCGCATACCCGTCCGGACGGATCTGACGCAGTCTGAGTTAAGGACAATCGAATTGTTTCGAGAGTCTTCGCCGTCTGTCGTACATATCCGCACGTCGGAATTCGCGCTGGAGGCAGGCCAGTTCAATATGAACCTCCAGAAAACTCCGCAGGGTTCAGGCAGCGGGTTTATCTGGGATCGTAACGGCCATATTGTGACGAACTTTCACGTGATCCAGAAAGCAGATGAAGCGACCGTGACGCTGGCTGATAATACGACCTGGAAGGCAAAACTGGTGGGATTTGAGCAGTCAAAAGATTTAGCGGTCCTGAGAATTAATGCGCCCAGCGAGCAATTAAAACCAATCAAAGTCGGCTATTCTGCTGATCTTCAGGTTGGCCAGACCGTCTTGG
>TARA_R110002095_G_scaffold216555_1_pt1 | contig 12351 bp, 8 predicted proteins | sample TARA_R110002095 | Tara Oceans TARA_R110002095 (sample SAMEA4397255) | marine metagenome | biome: Polar Biome; feature: [SRF] surface water layer (ENVO:00010504); material: water (ENVO:00002006), including particulate matter (ENVO:01000060) such as... | depth 5 m | reverse complement strand
TTTTTTTTCGCCTGTTGTTTCACATGTTCCCGCACCGCGTCAAAAAATGCTTTGTGAATGTCCGCGGGAGCCGCGTGGCCCATTAACGGTTTGTTGATCACCTGTTTTTTTCCGGTCAACTGGTTATAGGCGGCGTAACAACTCGAAGGAGGACAGACGCCGTCGATGAAACCGACGCTCATGATTCCATCTGCCTTGCAGCGGGTCGCGAAGTTGACGGAATCGACGTACTGGGCGGCTTTAAGTTGTGTCGGATTCGGTTTGCCATCGGGTAGTGTGTTGACCAGTTTCGGCCAGCCATTGATCCGACCAGCGGCGCGGCCCGAATGATCACAAATCGCTGGGACTCCCGTTGCGATAAACGTCACGCGGTCATCAATGCCACCTGCGACCAACGCCTGGCCGCCTCCCTGGCTGTGGCCGATGACGATCACGGTTTTTCCGTCCCACTCCGGTTGCGCGGTGAGAAAGTCGATGGCCCGCACCAGTCGCAGAAACATTCCACGAAAATAAACGGTCTCGCGGCTCTCACGTCCTGCATGTCGATAGCCACTCAATTCTCCTTGAGACAGATCTTTATAAAACTGGGCCGGTTTGCCGTTGGGGATGCCGTGGGCGTTGATGTCCATCGACAGCATTCCGTCATTCGCCCCTTTCACAGCATTCAACAGAGACGAACTACGGACGCCGGCTCCATGTACCCAGAGGATCGCGGGCAGGCTCTTTGGCTGCGCGTCTTTCGGTTTCGCGAGATAACCAGAGACGGGAGCGCCGCCCAGACAATCGACTTGCACGTCATAGCACTCCAGTTTGGGATTGGCTTGATCGACCTGAGTCAGCTTCGTTTTCGCAGGCACTTCTGCCAGCTGTTTTTTCTGATCGGCCCAGAACTGATCAAAGTCATCGGGGACCGGCTGACTGAGACCAATCTCTAACGGAGAAAACGCGGCTCCGGCAATCTTCGTTACCTTTTTCTTGTCGCCCGCTTGTACCACACAACGCAGAAATCCGGGTTTGTCCGCCGTCACAGATATTTCCGCCGGCCCGACACCCAGTGTCAGCGTGCCTTTTGGAAAACCAGGCGCGCCGCCGATAAAATCATCTACCGTATATGTTACCTTCTCGCCTGTGGCGGGCTTTCCGTCTTTCGTTAGCGAAATCAGAAACCGGGCCGTTTCACCGGTTTTATAAATCGCATCCGGCCGATCCGTGACGACCTTCAGTTCATACTTCTCAGCAGCAGTCGTGATATGAGAAAGCGACAGACAGATCGCCAACGCGATCACAGATGAGACAAATATTCTCAGACGGTTTTGATGCATGATGTGTTCCTGTGTTGTAGTTCTAGATTTCAATCCGGCTTCACGATTGATGTTGCGGGTGACCGATCAGTTTAACAGACTCAAAACGGAACGGAAAGCAAAACGTCACTGACATTGATGAAACAACATTCTAAGCGGTTCGGCACTCGCCGCCGTTGGAAATAAGTAACGCCTTTCATAACGGCAGCTGGCGCTGTGCCGCTCAAAAACGACATGGCATATTATTTTAGAGTCAAGTGAAATAAAAAAGGCAGGTCTGAATGGAGACCTGCCTGCGTTCGAATCGAATTCGGTGCCATCGCGTATGCAATGCGCTGAAGCGAAGCTCTAAAATTCACCGAGTACATTTCCATCCGCTTTTTTGCCCAGATCCTGCCAGGTTAACAGGTTGATACTGTCACTGACAAATCGCACGGCACCATCGCCTAATAAAATATGGACGCCGCCAATGTGGTTGCTGCGTGCTGCATTTCTGCCTGATTCCGAATAGCCGGCGCAATCAATTTGTGAAGAGTTGGGGCCGATAGAGGTGCTAAAGCCGACTGTGGAAATATAAGCGTGGTAAAACCAGCTCATGCCCACGATGTTACGAATCGTTGTACCACCTTGGGTACAGTCATCTGTCCCACTATGATCGCTGGCATAATGAATATCGCTGCCGACTTTGCATTCAGACAGGACCATCGTATTTGATGAGCCGTCAAGAATATCGCGAATTCGTGTACTACTATTTCCAAACAAAACAGATTCACCATTATTCCAGAATTCGGTTCCATTTGCATTCATGGAAGATTGACCATCGTTTGAGAAGCAGGCCAGGTAGTTTGTCGGTGCATAATTGACTTGCCCTGTTTTGGCACGCGTTCCCGGGTCGCTGGGGCAGCGAAATGCGACGACGTCTATTTTCGCGACTGCCGCATTGTCAGCATTGCTCATGCCCGTGGTAGTGTCACAACCGCTGCCGGCTTCGAAGTTGATTTGGTTATACAGTGCAGATTGTTCCATGAATGGAAGTAAATGCGTACCCCATAACGTCCTGCTCGAGTACCAGGGAGTAGATCCACCACAGGTAGAGGAATTGATCTTTCTGTGTATCCCCATGGGAAACGTACTATGTGTTTCGTGGTAGTTGTGTAAGGCTAAACCTAATTGTTTCAAATTGTTTTTGCACTGGCTCCGTCGTGCTGCTTCCCGCGCTTGCTGAACGGCGGGCAACAACAAAGCGATCAAAATGGCAATAATGGCAATCACGACCAGCAGTTCAATCAGCGTGAAGCCTTTCCGGTGTTTCTGTAAGTGAAATGGATGAGTCATTAGATATCCTGGATGAAATAGAATTTAAAATATGAGTACTTCACAACAAAGAGTACTATTCAAGAGTAAAATCGTAGGAGTTTGATCCTGCTTTTATGTCGGCTGATAATTCTGAATTTTGATTGTATTTGGAGGGAAGATATTGTTTTTTTTCTTCCTCTTTCCCTTCTTCTGTTTCAATCATTTTTCCCGTTTTTTTTAAGGCCGTGATTTTCACGACATACTTACCAACGGATGGTCCTTGTTCCAAATCAATGTTGTAGGCGCCATTTTCAATTTTGCCAAATGCCTGAAATCCTTCCCCGCTCTCTGGGAAAAATTGAATCGAACCCTTCTCAAGAGGCGCGTTTTTGTAACTCACCTTACCGCTAACGGCGACACGTTTTCCTCGGGAGTCTTCCACTCCTGAACAACCAGGGGTGATAAGAAGAATAGGAAAGAGAAGGTAGATGAAGTTCTGTCTCAGATGGTGCATTTGATTACCTGTGGAAAGTGAGCGACAAAGGCAAGTGGGGCGGGGCGCATGTGCATTGCTTGTTGCCTGGATAGCGTATAACCAGTATATTACTTTGTGCAGATGAGTCAACTTCTGCGATATGAAGTTCTTGAGGTTAAATACTTCATAAACATCCCTGTTTAATGTTTATGGCAGCACGATTTGCTTGCAATTGAGCCGACATTCGGGAGAACGGCAGGTAGGTCTAAGTCAGTCTAGCGCATAACCATTGATAGAACTGAGATTGGTTAATTGCCATAACTAATTTTACAGTAACGGCTTATGGGTTAATTGACTAAAACGCCTCTGTGTCGCTGCGGAAGACCAGACTCGGGTCTTTCTGATTCCTCGGATTTCGAATTCAGACCTTGATAGCCAATTAGATGGTTTCGGCCGATGATAGGAATCAAGCCCAGCAGGGAAGGCCATTTGAACGATGGACATCTTCTTGAGCGCAATAACGAAGTCGCTTTTGTTCAGTTTGATGTTCCGGGAGATTGAGTAACCCTGTTCTCGGTTACGATTCCAGCTCCATGCCGCCGGCACTTTCGATGAAGAGTACGCGCGGGAGCTTTCCGACAAACGATTCCATGCGGGCAAAGAACGCCGACTCAGCACTTTCTGCGGGCGGTTCAAAGCCGAGAATTACGACCGCCGCGTCGGCTGAGGTTTGCTGAATCGCCTGTGCGGGATCAGAAGAAACGACGACCACCGGTTCCGCGGTAATCCGCGCGGAGGCGGAAAGTTCTTCGATGTGGCGTGTCACTTCATCGACCGCTTCGTCGTTGGAAACGGCACGCAGCACACGGATGCGATTGCGTCGCCATTCGGGGTTCTGGTGTAACAGGTGGGCCAGCAGAAGCATCAGCGATCCGTTCCGCCTGCCACGCCACCAGACGTCGATCGTGCCGATGGGGATCTCCCAGGCATCGCTGGCCAGACTGGTCTCAACTCCCTCTTCTTCCCGATAGCCAAGAAATCGCAGTGCGATGATACTGCGTCCCATTCGAGAAACGAGACGAACCGTGGACCCGAATGACTCTGACTTGAGAGGATCGTTAGGCCAGCCAAGCAAAACTGTGTTCGGACGCAAGCCGCCGATGCCGTGGCATTGAACCAAAGCCTCTACCCCATCTGAGAGATATTCCGATACCACAACTGCCGGAAACGCGAGCAACTCTTGTTTTGCGATGAAGGCGCGCAAGGTCTTTTCAAACTTCTCGCGACGTTCCGCGTGTTCCTCGATGTCTCCCGTCACAACATGGGCAACGGAGAGGATGCCGTGCCCCGCCGTCAGCCAGTGACCATAGACCGCCAGGTGTGGCCGGTTCCAGGCCGTGCCGCTCAGCGCCAGAATGATCGGCCGCCAGTTCTTGGGGTGATAGGCTTCCTGTTCGAGTTTTAACAAACTTTGACGGGCGCGTTCAAACACCACACCACTGTGCAGGTCGCCCCAGCGGGACTCAATTTCACGATAGTGAATGAACCAGTATAAGCCGCTGATCACGACAATACTGGCACTCGCCCAGATCCAGTTTGTCAAAAACATCACAGCCAGGCAGCCCACCGCGCCCGCTAAAGAGACAGACCAGTGGCAATAGCGGAACGTAGGTCGATAGCTGGGATTTTTTGTGATGGCTTCATAAAATGTCGCCAGATTCAACAAGCCATACGTGATCATGAAGAACATCGTAATAATTGGAGCGATGGCATTCAGGTCACCCAGCAGAATGCAGATCTGGGCAATCACGAACGTCAGCACCGTCGCTCTGCGTGGCTCACGACTGGAGCCGCTTCCCGCACCAAAAAATGTAAGCCGTTTGAAGATTTCGTCACGCGCGAAGGCTTGCAGAATGCGTGGGGCGCCCATCATGGAGCCTAACGCGGACGAAAGTGTCGCGGCAAACACGCCGGCAGTGATCAGTACCGGCCAGACGGAAATATTTTTCATGATCAGGTTGTTGCCGATCAGATCTGCATAAGGTCGCGTTCCCCCTAGCAGGACTGCCAGTGACAGGTAAATCACCGCTGTCACGATGACGGAACCCAGTGTGCCCCGCGGGATGGATCGCGAAGGATTCTTCAAATCACCGGACATATTAGCACCCGCCATGATGCCGGTCACCGCCGGGAAGAAGAGTGCAAACATGGTGAACAGCGATTCCCCCTCGCTGTAATGAGGCATGAGATTCTCACGCATGACCCCGAGATCAAAGCTGGAGAACGCCCCCAGGTAGAATGATCCCAGCGCTGCGGCTAAGATCGCGAGAATGAAATACTGAACTTTGATCGTCCAGCCCGCCCCGACATACACGCAGGCGAACGTCAAAATATTGATTAACGTCGCGATGATGACGAAGTGGCCTTCCCAGGCTGAGAAGGTTCCCACAAACGCCTCGGTAAAACCGATGACATACATCGCCACCGAGATGGCCTGTGCCAGATAGAACACAACACCAATCGCCCCGCCAAACTCAACGCCCAGGCTACGACTAATCAGATAGTAAGCACCGCCCCCCTTGACCCGCGTGTTCGAGGCAATGGCGGAGAGAGACAGCGTCGTCAGTGTGGTAATCGTTTTCGAAGCGACTACGATCAGAAGTGCGTACAGCACGCCCGCCTGTCCGACCACCTGGCCGAACCGCAAAAACATGATCACACCCAGAATGGTCAGCGTACATGGTGTAAAAACGCCACCTAACGTGCCGAACTTCATGCGCGGCTGGTCTTCCTGACTCATAGAGGGCTCACTGAATCCTGGTGTTTGAAATAGGGTCTGTCGAAGTGGGAGAACGAACGTGTATTGATGATTGAATGAGTAATAACATGGTCTGCTTCAAGTATCGCGCGTCATTTTAGCAAACTCTCAAAAGAACGGAAGGTGGACTCAGCGCTACAAACAGGCAGCGGCAGAAGACGACGTTTCGGTGGAGGGATTTCCGATGAATGCTGTCGTTGTAAAATCTACACACAACGCGCTCCCTTGGCCTGTGCAGGAGTCGATTCTTGACTCTTTCTGGGGCATCGATTTCAGAAATTGGACATCAAGAGCCGATACGAAGTATTAGGCCGATTGTACGGATCAAGGAAACAGGGACGGCCTCCTGAAACCGGACATTTTATTTTGCGTCACAGGCTTACCTGTCGCGCGTTCCGAGGACCAGAAATGAGCATGACGCAACGATGGATTATGGTGGCAGCGGGCGTTCTCTTGATCGCCGGCGTGGTTTCTGCTTCAGGAGAAACCAGTAAGACGGAATCAGATCCAGGAGATCAGCAGGCTGCGTTGATGCTGGCCAAGCTGGCCTGCAGTCAGAAAATCACCAACGGCCTGGTGACCAAAGACTTTGAGCAGATCCATCGCGGTGCCACCGAGCTGGGCAGTATCTGCATCGCCACCGCATGGGCGTCGCACAAAGATCCCGTATATGCCCATCACAGAACCGAGTTGCGCAAACAGGCACAGAAACTGGCGAAGATGGCAGAGGAAAAAAATCTCGACGGCGCCACGTACTCCTACATGCACTCGTTGAATACCTGCATCAACTGCCACGAATACTGCCGCGACGTGTTGAGTATCGTCGACGATTCCAAAGTGAATCTAAAAGTCGTGCCGATTCCCAATAACTGAATCGAATCTGGTTTTCTTAAACAACAAAATGAGCGGCACGGCGCGAGCCGCCGTTTGAGTGTGATGTGCGTCTATAGCAACGGTGGCTCGCGCCATTCCGCTCAGGATAGGCATGTGAGTCGTGGTGGAAAAATATTGTGATAAGTAGAGGGTTTTAAGTTCAATTCACACAGGCGTGTGCCACTGATCGGCTCGTCCGACAGTGTCGGTTCTTTATCAGGCTTGCTGGTTCACAAACAATAGCTAGTGCCATTCCGCTCAGGATGTGTAGTCATGATTTATGACCAAAAGGCATTCACGGCATACAAGGCAGAATAATCCGCGACGGCCGAGCTGGATCGTGATACACGTGCTCGGTCGATATTTTCGAATCTTTTCCGAACGGTCCTTCTGCCGTATTCGGGTTCCGGTCGAATAGCGGGAAATACGCACCGCAGATATCAACGCGTAGCCGGTGTCCTTTGCCGATCTGTGCCGCGATCGGGCCGAGGTCGACGGTGATCTCGTAGACTTCACCCGGTTTGAGGGGCGTAGGCTGTTGTTCTGATTTTCGAAATCGGCCGCGTAGAATGCCCACGCTCAGGTTTTGCGAAAAACCATCGGGGTGGACGTCGATCAGTTTGACGACCCAGTCGGCATCGGGGGTATCCGCCGAGACGAACAGTTTCGCTTGTGCATTGCCGGCAAACGTGAGTGGTTCTGTGTAGGGTTCTGACGTATAAACCAGCACATCGCTTCGCTTTTCGATGGGCCGTTGATCTACGGGGGCCCAAGTCGCTGAAATTAAAGGCCGTTTCTCCGTGACCGGACAGGCGGGCGCGGGATCGTCTGGGTCCGCCTGGAAACTGTCGGCGGCTTCCGCGGTGGTCGCCGGACAGAGATCAAGCGAACCATCGCCGGCACTTGTATTCGCCTTGCCATTCGAATGCAGATAAAAGGGTGTCGCGGTAAATCCCTGTGGCGGCCAGGTGGTTGCGTTCTGCCAGACATTGTCGCCCATCGAAAAATATCGTACGGGATTGTCTGCGTTGTCTTGCTCAGGCTTGTGGCCTTGTAAAATGCGTGCGAACCATTTCAGATTCTCCCCGGCGGCATCAATCACCGCGTTCTTACCAAAATCAACATCGCCGACTTTGGCACGGCCGATGGAACCGTGATCCCACGGGCCGAGAATCAGTTGCTGTTGCTGACGCGTTTCCGGATCGTGTGCCTGCTGCTGCATTCGCGTGAAATTGTTCACCGATTCGCGCGAAAAGAAATCGTAATACCCGACGATATGCTGCATCGGCAGTTTTAGATCGACAATCTCATCGGTCACTTCGGTTCGGTTCCAGTAACCATCGTGTCGTGGATGCGTCAGCATGCCTTCCAGCCAGGGCATCGACCAGCCAATTTCATCATCCACTTCGCTGAGCGGCAGATGCAACAACGTGCCTCGCCAGTCTTTCGTGACTTCGGCGCCCTCGGGTCTCTGGGAATTGCCAGACGCCCAGCGCGTGATCAGTGAAATCCGCAGGGCCCCGCCCAGATACAGGTTCCGGTAAAAGCTACTGAAGGTTGCCGTCGGTGCAATCGTCACCAGCCCCGGCGGATGTTCGTTCGCCGCCAGCCACTGGGTTGCCCCGACATACGAGGCGCCCCACATGCCGATCTTTCCGTTACACCACGCTTGTCTTCCTAGCCACTCGATGGTGTCAAATCCATCCTGCCCTTCATTATCGTAGGGATAGAAAATTCCCTCCGATTCATATTTCCCGCGACAGTCCTGCACGACGGCAATCAAGCCGGCGGCCGCAAATCGCTCGGCCACCTTTTTGGCGCGGCCTTTGTTATAAGGCGTTCGCATCAAGACGACCGGCGCCTGTTCCACATTGGGACTGTGATACACGTCAGTCGCCAGCAGCACGCCATCCCGCATCGGGACCTGGACTGTCCTGCTGAGCACCATCGGTTTCTCGGCTGCCATCAGAGTTTGAACGGCAGCGAGAAGGAAACAGAAAGAAATGACATGCGAGCGATTCATGTTCACGGACTTTCAAAAATAAAGGTGAAGCGAAGCAGGAGCGGGCGGATTCATCCCCACGGCATCAGAGGGTGCCGTCGAGTCCTTTTTGATAATACTTGTGCGTGATTTCGTCCTGGTGTTCGAGCAGCCAGTCAATCGAAGGTTCATTGTGCATCGCTTTGTGAATCGCTTGCGCGGTGGCTTTGCGATGAATATCGAACAACGCTTTATGATCGAGGTTTTCATCGGTGGCGACACCGGGGTTCAACCAGACCGAACAGATGATGCCCAGATCATTCGCTTTTTCTTTCGGAAGATCGCCGGCACGGACGGCATCCAAGACGCCATTGGCAATCGCTGCCTGAACGGTTCCCATCAGGATATTCGTGTAAGCGCTGCTCTTCACGGTGACCTTGCTGACCATCAACGTGACGGGCCGCACTTGAATATCGGTGTTTAGAATTGCAAAAACTTTTGAGTGTCCCGCTGATTGACCACCGGTTAACGTGGCAATCGCGGTCCCCACCGGTCCATCAAGTTCGCCGATGACGACTTCTGGCTCCGCTGCAGTAAAAGGGGGACCACCGGCGACAAGACTTTCACCGGTACGCATTACAATTCGATCACTCATTAGAAGACTCCTTGCAGGTTAGAATTAAAGTTGATCTTTAGACTACTCGATCATTGGAGAACGTACAAGCAAGGACCCTTCTATCACAAACGGTGGCTGGCGCCATTCCGCTCACGAGAGGCATGTTATTCGTGGTGGAAAAACGTTGGGATACTTAGCGATTTTCAAGTTCAATTCAAACGGACGTGGCTTGTCCGACAGTGCCGGTTATTTGTCAGGCTTGCTGGTTCAAAAACGGCGGCTAATGCCATACCGCTCATATTAGGGATGATTATCAGATCGCCAATCGAGTGCTTCCACTTCGTACCGCGCATAAAAAAACAGACCAACAGAGGGTCTTCTGTTGGTCTGCAACGATTGCAATACTTCAATCCGTTCTCGAGTATTGCAGATCAGGATCTTACGTTTTTAATGCAATTCCATTTCAATTAGTCAGCAATTTCAGCACCAATTCCCGCACCGATTGCTGCGCCACGGCGACCTCCGATGGAACCACCAATTTCGGCTCCAATCGCAGCACCCTGACGACGATCTTGATTCATTCGACCACGGTAGCCTGAACTCCGACGGCCGCTGTTGTTGTAGCGATCGCGGTCGTTGTAGTGTCCACGGTTGCCGTTTCCTCGGTCATTGCGACCATCGAATCGACCGTAACCATTTCGGTTATTATTGTAATACCGGTTTCCAGAGTACCCGTTTCCACGGTTGTACCCACGGTTTCCATAGTTACGAATTCCATAGTTGTTGTCGTAATAGTAGTCACTATCATCGTAGTAATAACCGTCGTCGGAGTACGTCTGGAAGTCTCCGTCAGCTTGCCCTTGATCCAGGTAATACTCCTGGTTCATGGGACGATTTGGTTCACGATACGAGACCGGGTCAAACGGTTCCCACTGGCCATTATTATCGATCAACCATTGACCATTTTCGGTCTTGTACCACCAGTGACCGTTGTGGTGACGGTAGCGCGAACGCGTTGCGTCGTCGATATCCAGGTGAGCCGTTCCCTGACGGACCATGTCATCAATCTCGAATTTTCCCTGACCCTGGAAAGTCTGACGTTTGCCATCGGGGGGCAGAGGAGTATTTCTAAGACGCTTCTGCATCTTGGCACCAGCACCCCGCATCCGATCCACACCTTCGCGACCGTTGTTTTTCATATCGCGGTTCTGCGGAAGCCCTTTTCTGATAGCACCGTCAGCAGGTTTTGCTTTGCGAGCAGTATCAACAGGATTTCGAGTTGTATTCGGAGGTGTGAGACCGGGAGTCTTCACATTCCCTCTGGCTTTCGTTTTGGATTCCGCATCGAGTTTACTGTCGAGGTTTTTGTCAGAATCCAGTTTAGATTGTGACTTCAGTTTGGTTTTCGAATCGAGCTTTGCATCGGCACCATTTTGCTTTTGAACGCCCTCCAGTGGAGCCTTTGGCGCACTAGCGTTCGGTTTTACCTGTGCATTCGAGCTGGCATTGGATTCGAGTTGTGCACCGACACCATCTAATGGAGACTGTGCAGGCAGTAACGCAGGACTAATTCCAAAGACTGCAGCGGCAGCCATCACTTTTATACTTCGGCGTAACATTTCATTTCCTTCCGTTCTTGATTCTTGTTTACTGTGAGTGGTTTGTTCCTTACCACGGTAGAATAGAAATGCAAAGCCCATGCCAACATCCGTAAAAACGTTAAAACTGGCTAGGTTCAGGCCTATTTCCAGTATTTCGTAAATCAGATTCAAGCTAGCTGAATCATTCATTGGCCGGGCAGCGAACAGGCCGGTGTGAAAACGACCAGTCGTTGTCCTGGCAGACACCGCTGGGAGAGCCGACTTCCCAAGAGGTTGATTCACAGACTGGAACAGGAAGAAGGGGTGGTTACCTGCAACAATCTTTCAAGGAAGATTTTCGGACGGGAGAGGCAGGCAGGAGATGGCGTGATCCATTTATTCCCGCATCGTTCAAAACAAATGTGAGCGGCACGGCGTTCGCCGCCGTTTGTGTGTGATGTGCGTCGATAAAAACGGTGGCTCGCGCCATTCCGCTCAATTATGAGAGTCTTGGTTTTGATCTGAACGAGTTTGTTTCACCCACATCAGATTCTCTATATTGGCCTGGTATTTCTCGCGACAATAAGGTTCCAGAATCTTGCGATCTGCTTTGCGGGCTTCAGTGATCGTGCAAAAACGTTTGACAAGTGCAATCGGAGTTTCTTCGTTCAACCACCAGATCTGGCCATCCACAAAACAGACGAAAAAGCCAGGATAGTCTTCCGATCCCAGACCGCCTGGCACATTAATTTCATCAGGCAGCGTTTCCACAGTGAAATCCCCGGGCTGCATCCAGTGCGTGTTACTTTGATACACGTCTGCAAACAGGATCAGATCTTCTGGTAATGATTTCACTAGCGTTGGATTGGTTTGATCAAAGGCCGTGTCCGGTCCTTCCATCGCGAACACGAATGTCTCTAATTCTCCCTCATTGCAAAACAAATACAACGAGACTGATTCTCTGTAGTATTGATATTCCTCAGCAGTCCAGGGGAGACCGTGAGGAAGGGGCACAGGCCAGGTCAGATATTCAGCAAACCGCCAACTGTAAAGAGGTCTGCCGTCCTGGTCTTTTCGATTCAGAGGAGCCATCGCGTAATGACCAGTCTCCCAGGATTCAAAACCGGGTTCACGCTGACTCTCTATCAGATTTAATGTGTTGAAATGTAACAGTACTTCTCGATACGAGTAAAATCGAGCATTGGCTCGCTGATGCTCGAAATAAACTACACAGAAGACATAGATAAAATGGAGCACCGGAATCAGGATCATCAGACTGAACGCAGTGATCCAGATTCGGGTACGTCGTTTCATGACAAACAATCCTGCCGACAAACCACTGAAAAAATGAGCGGCACGGCGCCAGCCTAATGGTACTTACTTTACTTTTTTTATGTTGGATCGGCGTTTT
>TARA_R110002095_G_scaffold189263_1_pt1 | contig 12363 bp, 15 predicted proteins | sample TARA_R110002095 | Tara Oceans TARA_R110002095 (sample SAMEA4397255) | marine metagenome | biome: Polar Biome; feature: [SRF] surface water layer (ENVO:00010504); material: water (ENVO:00002006), including particulate matter (ENVO:01000060) such as... | depth 5 m | reverse complement strand
TCTTCAAAAGCCCAAATATGCAGCTTCGGGCCCGCTAGGCCTACTTGGTGACAGTCACAACGTCGCCGTCGCGGAGCTGGTCCAGCATCCTATCAAGCTCGGGCCGCACGCGCTTCGATCCGCTGATCTTGTCCGCGAACACCTTGCCCGCACCCGCCGCCATCAGGGCGTCGATCTGGGCCTCCAGGTTCTGGTCTTCCTTGCTAACTCTGGCGTATCCGATGATCATGCCGCATTGTGACAAAAACCTGCCAGAACCGCAAAGGTTTTGCCGGGGGTTTGTGTCACGGCGAAGTCGTTGATTTTGCATGGGGCACGGCTGACTGGCGGAATCGACCGTATTTGTCCCACATGTTGTGACCATAGGTTTTTGTCCAGCAGCAGACGTTCGTGGAGAGCACGGCGAAAGTCGGGATCGAGCCCATTTTTCCGTTTGTTCTGCGATGCAGCAAAGGTCTGTTCTGGAGCTTGACGGTTGTCAAACCCGAGTTTAGACAAGAGGTTCAGGGGACCGCAAGAACCCCGTGAGGCGCCAGCCCAATCTTGCATCCTTCCAACCTGTTCAAGGAGGATGCTTTATGGCGTCATACAATGAAATCCCCGTATCGACATTGGCCCGCTTGGTGGGCACACCTGATTGTCCCGTACTGCTTGATGTGCGCATTGATGAAGACTTCGATGCGGATCCGCACCTGATCCCTAGCGCGATGCGTCAACCATTTCTCGACGTGATTGAACTTGCCGACGATCTCGTGGGCCGACCGGTCGTTGTCTACTGCCAGAAGGGCCTGAAGATCAGCCAGGGTGCCGCCGCGTTGTTGCGATCAGCCGGTGCGAAGGCGGAAGTCCTCGAAGGTGGGCAATTCGCCTGGAGAGATGCCGGGCTTCCGATGGTCCTTGCGGAAAAGCTGCCGCCACTAGATGCCAGCGGTCGCACAGTCTGGGTTACACGTCACAGGCCAAAGATCGACAGGATTGCATGTCCCTGGCTTATTCGCCGGTTTGTCGACCCGTATGCCCAAATACTGTTTGTCGCCGCATCACAGGTCACCAATGTCGCAGAACGTTTCAATGCGACGCCCTTTGACGTTGAGGACGTATTCTGGAGCCATCGCGACGAAAAATGCACGTTTGATACGATGATTGAAGAGTTCGGCATCAGTCATGATGCGCTTGAGAGATTGGCCGTGATCGTGCGTGGTGCCGACACCAACAGGCATGATCTGGCACCCGAAGCGGCCGGCCTTCTTGCCGCGTCACTGGGCCTGTCTCGAATGTATCGTGACGATCTGGAACAGCTCGAAGCTGGCATGATGCTTTACGACGCATTCTATCGGTGGGCGCGCGATGCCACGGATGAAGGGCATGACTGGCCCGCCGCGTTGACGAAGGTGTAGGTTATGAGTGGCTCCAATGACGTCCTGGTGGACGAAACCCCGACGCTTGCGGAAGCGACACGGGTTTGGTGGAAGATCGGCATCCTATCGTTTGGCGGTCCCGCCGCCCAGATCGCGCTCATGCACAAGGAGGTCGTCGAAGACCGCAACTGGCTCTCTGAGCAGCAGTTCCTGAATGCGCTGAGCTTTTGCATGCTCTTGCCCGGCCCCGAGGCGATGCAGTTGGCTACCTATGCAGGGTGGAGGCAGCATGGCACGCTCGGTGGCTTGATCGCCGGGCTGCTGTTCGTCTTGCCCGGTGCCGCCGTGATCATGTTGCTGGCGACGATCTACAGCATCTATGGCGATGTACCGCTGGTGGAGGCGCTGTTCTACGGCATCAAGGCTGCCGTTCTGGTGATCGTGGTCGAGGCTTTGTTGCGGGTCGCGAAAAAAGCACTTTCACAGCGCGCGCATTGGCTGATCGCGGCATTGGCGTTTATCGGGATATTCTTCTTGTCGATCCCCTATCCGTTAATCGTCTTAATGGCGGGCCTGTTCGGCTGGTTCATGGGAACCGTGGACATGGATCGGAAGGCCGTGGACATGGCGCACGTGTCGGTGGGTAAGACGAGCCTTACGATCGCAACATGGCTGGCGATCTGGCTACTGCCGCTGCTTGCCCTTGGATGGTTGGGCGCGCCGGACATCCTGGTTGAGGTCGGCAGGTTCTTCTCCACACTTGCCGTCGTGACCTTCGGCGGTGCATATGCTGTTCTCGCCTACATGGCACAGGATGTCGTTGTCCAATTCGGCTGGCTAACCGCAGGCGAAATGGTCGACGCCCTTGGGTTAGCGGAAACGACACCTGGCCCGCTTATCCTGGTCACACAATTCGTCGGATTTCTCGCCGGTTTTAAGGACGGTGGGCTTTTACTTGGCCTGAGTGCTGCCCTGGTGGCGCTTTGGGTCACCTTCGCTCCGTGCTTTCTCTGGATATTCGTTGGCGCACCTTACATCGAATGGATATCGAACCAACCACGACTGAGAGGCGCTCTCAAGGCAATCACCGCCGCCGTCGTGGGCGTCATCCTAAATCTTTCGATCTGGTTTGCGTTGCATGTTCTGTTCTCTGGCGTGAACCGGCAGAAGCTGGGACCCATAACGCTTTGGCGACCTGACCTTGCAACCATCGAATGGCTCGCCGTAGCCCTGTTCCTCGTCAGTGCCTTCCTAGCCTTCCGGTTGCACTGGGGCATTATTAGGATTCTGTTCGTTGCGTCGCTTCTTGGAGCTAATTTGAGGTTGTTTCTCTGAAGTCTACCCGAAGAACATGAAAAACTCGGACCGCCTTTGCGATGTTGCCGTACCCGTAGTGCGGTCCGGATCAGAACGGCTCACCCTGTGCGCTGCATCCAGAAAGGGAACTTTGGTTTCGAGACAAAGTCAGAAGCGGTCATTCGAAGCCACCGCAGCGAACTGGCGCTTCGTCCGCATAGCTGCCGGATGACCCGGTGGCATCGAAGGACCGCAGTGCGGCACATGTGGACAGAACTCAGACGTTTCTGTCACAGGCGATAACCACCGTTTTTGGCAAGGCTCGTAGCCATCATACGCAGCTTACACTTGCTTTTAAGCATTTTCTGGACTATATGATGGTCAGCTACGGACAGCGGGGCTTCCTGAAAAGGTCGCCGTTGCATGTGCGCCCAAGAGGCCGGAACACCACGGTAAGGCACACCCGCTCGAATTTTTGAGGCCCTCGCAGACGCGGGGGCCTCCTTAGTTTTACGGAAGCCTTTTATTCTCGAAATGACACTTCCTTAGAAGCATATGTGTATCAAAACGCCGTTTAATACTGCCAAATCGCAAGTAGCGCATATAGCAACTTGTTACGTACAAATTGACATCAGCACGCTGCCCATCTGCAGGATAGAGATAAAAGTAAATCACTTGGTGTTCACCGTCCTCTAGTTGACGCACCCTACCAGGCGCGGCGTCCAGAACGGCATAATTCATGGCACGGTTTCGGTCTGAAGATTCCCAACAGAAATATTTTTGTTGGACCATTCGGGTCACAATATCCTTCAATCCAAACGAGAATGCGTAACGATCCTCACAGAAAACGCGTGGCTGACCATTCTCGTCGTTCAGGTTGCTAGCTTCGCCCGGCTGACAAGACCTTGAGATCGTGTGAAGCCCCAAGTGTATTGCAACACGAAGATCGGCGCCTTCCTTGCCCTTCCCCACGAGGATAACAATGAAGCTCTCCAAGTGCTTAAGATCGCGCAGGACACCTTCTATCTCTATTTCTTCCAATGTGCTGCACCTATGAGATTATGGAGTGGCCCTTGTAACCTAGGACCGCCAATTATTGCCAGCACACAGCAAATTCGCATGCTCAATCCTTGAGGGGGTCGAATGCCGGTGAGTGCAGAATGACACCCTAAGATTTTTGGTTATTGTTTTGGCCACCTGTATTCGCCTGTGAGGAGGATATGTGCCCATCCGAGGGGTGAGATATGCACCAGAAGATCTGGGGAGCAGTTGAGGGCGCCGCGTTTTCGTGAGGCGACGGCTTCTCCGAGATGTTTGGTGTTCCAGTAAATGACAATGGCGGCAAGGAGGTTGAGGCCAGCCATGCGGAAATGCTGCCCTTCGGCGGTGCGGTCGCGGATTTCACCTTGGCGACCGATACGCAGGGCGTTTTTCAGCGCATGGTGAGCCTCGCCTTTGTTCAGACCGATCTGGGCACGGCGCTGCATATCGGTGTCGAGCAGCCAGTCTATGATGAATAGCGTTCGTTCCACCCGTCCAATTTCTTTGAGGGCTTCAGCCTGTCCGGCAGATCAAAAAGGGCGGCGCGTTGGCGCTCGGTCAAAATGGTGCGATGCGCCATGTTTCTTTTGCTTTCAGAAAACGGATTGGTTAGTTTTATTTATGACATGAGATAAGGAACAAATTAGGTGCAGGAAAGTGATTGCCGAGCCCAGGCGTCCCAAACGTTCGTTTGTGAAACATGCTGATTGGCTACGCCCGAGTGTCGAAGGCCGACGGCAGTCAGTCGCTCGACCTGCAAAAGGATGCCTTGAACGCCGCCGGTGTACCGGAGAGCCAAATCTATTCTGATCACGCCTCCGGCAAGAAAGATGACCGCCCCGGACTGGAGGCCTGCCTGAAGTCCCTGCGGGCGGGCGATATTCTGGTGGTCTGGAAACTCGACCGGCTCGGGCGCAGCCTGCACCATCTGGTTAAGACTGTCGCGATGCTGACCGAGCGCGACGTCGGTCTGAAAGTGTTGACAGGTCAGGGCGCGGCGATCGACACGACGACCGCCGCAGGCCGCCTGTCCTTTGGTATCTTCGCGGCACTGGCCGAGTTTGAAAGCGAACTGATCCACGAACGCACAATGGCTGGGCTGCAAGCTGCCCGCGCCAGAGGCAGAACCGGTGGTCGGAAATTCGCGCTCACCAAGGCCCAGGTCCGCCTCGCCCAGGCCGCCATGGCAAATCGCGACACATCGGTCGCCGAACTCTGCAAAGAACTAAAAATCCGCCCCGTCACCCTCTACCGATACGTCGATCCAAACGGAAACTTGCGGGAATATGGAAAACGCGTGCTTGAAATAGCTTAGGGTGTCATTCTGCACTCAGCGGCATTCGACCCCTTGAGCGTCGCGATGTAGGAACGTGGCAGACTAGTACATCCCATCGCAGCATCGGGACCGATAACTCTGCAAACTGCGGCCACCAATTCTTTCGGCACACGCATGCGCGCCTTTTGCAAAGCATCCAGCAAAGCAGCCGCTTGGCCGCTCTCACCGAGGATGCTCTTAACTGGATCGCAAAGCAGTAGCCCAGCAGTCGAAACAACTGTCAATTCGGGGTAATTCTCTGAACATAGAAGCCGTGCTTTTCGCTCGTCTATCAAAGCTACACCTGCAAGTTCGACAGCACATCCGATTGTCGCTGCCTCACCATCGTCAAGAGTGCGCAACGTCGAGCCATCAACTAAGCTTTCATACACCCGCAATGCGGCGGACCCGAGATCGACACGCCGAGCGTGGCCATGCTGACACAGCTCGTCAAGCGCATCAGCGTCTCTATATCCGTTTCGACGACCATTCTCCAATTCGGCGGACACGTTATCGGGAACAACAAACTTGCACGGGAAACTACCGAAAACATCTGCAGTTCGTCCCGTCGCATTCAAACTAATAAGAACGCTCGTATCGGCAACGAAGACGGCATTGGGATCAGCGAGGCAGTTTAACCAGGTCATCTTCCTCGCCTTCTTCGGTCGCTGCACTGTCAAGCAAGGCACGAACGCTATATCGATCCAGATGTAGAAGGCGCACCAACTGGCCTTCGCTATAGATGCCGCGCTTCCATGCCTCACCGGCCAAAAGGGCGAGCCGGGGCGGCAACTGAAAACCCGTTTCTGAAGTTGGGAGGTGCCTCGATGGAAGAGCACCCAATACCTGACGCGCTTGCTCGTCAGTGATCCCACCATTTGCCTGGAACCAGTCCCACGTTCCCCTCCTCGCAAGCCCAAGTTCCTCAAGACGACGCACCATTGCTTCTCTGGCCACACCGAAAGCGTTTGCAAACAGGATGATATGGCGACGGGTCAAATGGGAATGGCCCGCAGTGATATCCTGGAAACGCTGACGAACAGCACGAGATGGCATCAAGAATCCTCGGGAGAAACTGTTGGCGTAACGCTCCTCACGGGAGACAAAGAGTGAGCTTTCAGTAAGGACTTCCGGCTCGGTTCGAGAGGAAATGAAATGCCCGAGCTCGTGTGCCGCAGTAGTCATAAGCCGAGAGCGAGGATGCAACGCATTCAACAGCATGCAGGCCCCAGCTCGGGCATCATAGGCAAACAGGCCAGAAATTTTGGAGTTCAGCGGACATAGATAGACACGAATGCCCAGCTGAAGATCTAATACAGATACGATATCGCCGATTGGCCCTGGTCCGATCCCCAACCAGTCGCGCAGGTCTTGGGCGTCCGCCTCAGCTTGCGAGACAACCGCGCGATTGTCGCCGGGCAGGATAGGGCGTTCCGGCGGGTATCGCCGCTCCCGATGAATGCCAAGTGCATTCTCGAGTTCTAATTCAGCCGTAACCAGATCGTTCAACAATCGGCTGGACGTTTCGACCGCGTCGTCTTCACTCTCACTGAGTCTCCGGAATTGAGGGGCAAGGTTAAGCTGAACGGCTTCCCGTCGAAGTATTGCATTTGCGGAGGTGTCGTAGGCGGCTGCAAGCTTCTGGAGTTCATCAATGCGAATCCGGCGCTGACCCTTTTCAATGGCAACGACAGTCGTTCTAGCTGCGCCGATAACACTGGCCGCATCTGCTTGAGTCTTTCCAGCTTCCTCCCGAGCAAGCTTCAGGCGCTCGCCAATTTCTCGATCGGATAGTCTTTCTGCTGCAGCGTTCATAACTGGCCACTTCGCCTTTCCGCCAAGAAAGAGTAGCCTCCTAAACTATCCATGAAGTTCTCCCATTCATTCTTGTGTTGTTTGAGCAAATCTTGAAGATTGCTTTCCGTATCCTCGACTGCTGTGCCAAGCGCCCGCCCAAGCTGAAACGCATGAGTACGGACCTCGGAACGAGCCGCGTCATCAGCCAAATCCGCGAGATGATCTAGATGCAGGAATCCGGCGTGTGCATACTCCGCAAACGACTTCCCGGCATGTCGGAAACCTGGTTCGACTGCCTCCGCCATGCTGGGCGCTGACAAATTGGTCGCAACATATACATTGGAAGCTTCTTGCAGCCCGGCGGCGTGAACGCTCATGCGTCTAAGCATGCAGGCAGCACAGACGCCGCATTGACGCCACGTACCAGAGATTGACACCCAACGGCTACCGCGCCAGCAAGAACGGGTATCCCACCAATCTCCGCCCTGAGGTAAGGACGCATATTCTCGAAGGGTTTGTCCCTTCGTATGCCAAAGACGCGGAAACTGAAACCGAATGTCACGTTCGAACAAAGCGCGAAAATACCGCTCCATCTTGCCCGTAAATGAAGGGTGATTACGAAAGTCTGGATAAGCATGCGCTACACTGACCAATGCAGGCCCAATAGCACCCTGGCCGCTCTCTGGAATGATGATCTCGGATGCACCGCATAAGTATGCTGCGACACCGGCAATCGACGCAAACTTGAAACCTCTATTTCGAGCCGTCGATTCCTTATTTGAACCAATGTTCGATAGTTCATATGGCACACCTGCGAAGGGCACTGGTTGGGCCACTCCCCTCCTTCGTTTGGGCGTCATAGTACCGAGCCGAACCTTCATAAGCCGATGGCCCAACTCCTCATTTAACAACCCAGCAACGGCTCTAGAATCCATGCCATCGCTATAAGCAATCACCGCGCTAGTATCAGGCGACAGATTGAACTGCGCTGATTGAACCGCAATCGGAGGCGAGGTCTTCTGGTAGAAATCAAAGGCCCAGTCATCTCCAGTCAAAAAGCCAACCGCATCAATCAAGGCACTCCGCACTTCATCCGCTTGCCACCGGGATGCATCGCAAACAGGGATGCGCAAAGAGAACGAGCGGCCCCAGCCATAGCTCGGGCGTCGAACGGTACGGTCAGCATATTCGACAGCAGCCGCAACAAGCATCACATCGAAAACAATCGGATCACTGCCTGCAAAAGAATACGTCTCAAGAGATGCGGTTGAAAAACCAATGGCTTCGATTGGCAGGCCCCGATGTCCAGCGAGAGCAGTTCCGTCAGCTTCAAGAACGTCGATTGCGACTTCAGGAACCGCATGTACGGCAGGCGTGGTCATAGCGGCATCGCCGGGCCATCATCGAGACCAGCCCTCCGCGAAAGCCCTGAGGTCCGTGCTTCCTTTGAGGAAGACTGGCTATGACGAAGGGCAATGTCACCAAAGTCACACTGACGTCCTACAGCGGCAAGGCGGTCACGCATATGACGGGCACTACGGTCACCAGCCTTACGCTGAAAGTGCTCTTCAATGCTGCGACTATGACTTCTAAAGTTACGGTCAAGAGCATGCTCAATCGCATACTTGCACGCCTCGCCCCCATTCAAACCCTCTAGAACAGCCTGAATTGCACCATCAATGGCGGCATTCCCAATCGCCGACCCCCTACATTCAATCCGAGCACCATCCAACTCGTTTAGGACGGCCTCGCGATCACCCCCAAACAATGAAACCTCCGGCCCAACGCCGAGGATACGCTGCAAAGACTGCACGGGTGCTTCTCCGAGGTCACGTTCAAGCGCGTGATAAGTCGCCTCGACCACGTCTTCTACCGACCATGCATCTTTGGAAGACCACTCCGCGACGGTCTTCCAACGCCGCTTCAGCGGCAAACTCCTATGGGGACCATCACTCATGGCGCTCTCCTTAATGAGCCAATATGTGATTCAATCTGACATTGTCAACTTCTTTTAGTAACATACCTGACATTCGCGAATAAATCTATACTGGAGAGGGGGGGAATATTCAGGCATGGAATGCCTGTCCGCGCGAAGCGCCGGGCCTGTCGGCGGGTGGCCTTCAGGCTGTCCGCCGACAGGTCACCCTGAAACCGCCCACCACCTGAATCATGCCACAACGCAAAAGACCCCCATCTGCTGACGGGGGCCTCGATCATGTCGGCGGTGCGGGCTGCTACTCTGCGGCCATCCGGTCGGCCCGCCCTATGCGCTCCATGATGTAATCAACGGCTTTCTGTGCTTCGGACGCGGCGCGGAAAATCGCGCGGCTGTCTTCCTTCATCGCCTCAAGCCATCCTTCGACATAGGCGGCGCTCTGATCGAATTCAGGCTCCACCCCGATCTGTGCGCAAAGCATGCAGTTGCCGATCTCGGCGACCAGCTCCTCGAAGGCGTAGGCCTTGCGGTCATTGAACCGGCCTAAACGGTCCAACCGCTTTGTCGCGCCTGTCCAGTGGGTCAGCTCATGCGCCAAGGTGCCGTAATACCCTGCGGCCCTGTGAAACGTCGCGATCGGTGGCATGTGGATGCGGTCGGTCTTGATGTTGTAATAGGCGCGGGGCTCCTCGGTGCTGTCGATCTGCGCGCCGGTCGCGGCAAAGAACGCCTCCAACTCGGGATCGGCCACGGTGCCAAGATCACGGGGTGGATCGGGCAAGATGTAGAATTCAGCGGGCAAACCCTCGATCTGGTCGGCGTTAAACACGCGGTAGGCCTTGGCATAGGGGATCTGGCGCTCCTCGCCGTATTCGTCCTCTCGCTCGACGGTGCCGTATTTCACGACGGTGGCGGATTTCTCGCCCTTGCGGACATGGCCCCCAAGCTGCTTGGCCTGATTGAACGTCATCCAGCGGGCTGATCTGTAATCCTTGGCCATCGCCGTGGCCCAAAGCATCAGGATGTTGATGCCCCGATAGGCTTCGCCGTTGAACCGTTCCGGCAAGCTGACCGATGCCCCGCCGCCGGTCCACGGCTTGCGCCAGGGCGGTGTTCCCGCCTCGATCTGCGCGATGATCTGGTTGGTGACATGGGAATAAACGTCAAACTTCTCTGCGGTCATTTGTGACCCTCCTTCGCGTGACGCGGTCCGGGTCTCTTCCCCTTTCCGCCAATGGGCGGGCCTTCCTGTTCTGATCTTTGGAATGCCCATGCATTCCGAAGGGCAGAGCAGGTAAGGGCAAAGCCCGTCCTGCGGCCTGGCGGGGCCGTGACAACCGGGTGGAGGGCGTGAATTTGGGAGGGAACCGCGCGCCTGCGCGTGGGAGGAACCGGAATTCTCGACCGGAACCGACGCCTACGGCGGCGCTTGCCGGTTTTCTCGGACCTGACAGGATGGCAGGCGGAACAACAGAGTTTGGAAACTGTCAGGGTTGGGGTGAGCGGGCGTCAGCCCGTCGACCCCCTGCCCTGTCTAACGCTCAAAGCGAGACCGGCATGCAGCCGGGACCACAGAATCCACCGTTTTCGACCGGGAAAAAATATGTAACATAAAATCTTGCAAATCAAGTTTTATATGTTACATATTCTCTACATGATCATTTGAGGAGATAGCCATGATGCCCGTTGTACGCGTGAATGACGCCACTTTTGTTGACCTCAAGTCCGTGGCCACATGGTTAGGGACGGAGACACCTTCCCTGACCATCGACCGTCTGGTGCAGGAGAAAATGAAGCAGCTCGGCCTCGAGCGCGATGACGCATCAGCAGAGGTCGTTGCGCACGAAGCCGCGAGCGCAACTTCCGACAATGGTGTTATGGAGTTTCGGTCCGCACCTGGCCTCTCGTTCACACGGTTACTCAACGCCTCAGTTGGCGGTCAAGCACTTGCGAAGGCGAACTGGTCAGGTGTGCTTCTGAAGGTAATTGCTGCAACCAAGAAGAAAAATGGGATGGATGCGAAAGCACTTAGCCAAGAGCTTCAGGTTCCTTCGAAGCCGCATGAGTACGGCTCTGAAGGCTTTAAGTACCAAGCTGAACTAGGCATCTCGATCCAAGGACAGTCCGCACAAGATGCGTGGAAGGAAATCCACCGCCTCGCGGAGAAGCACAGCGTACCTGTCGAGGTGCGCTTTCAATGGCGCGAGAACGACAAAGCTCAGTATCCGGGTAGGATCGGAGTCCTCCGCGCGGGAAAGTGAACTGGTACATTCTCTAGCCAGCCGCGCACGTGACTGGCTAGAGAATTCTTTAGTCAAACCGAACCACCTCGGCCTTTGAGGAATAAGAAAGCGGCATCGACCAGCAATAGGTACATAGTAGCCATGAAATTTGTTTATGTAGATGAAACCGGTGATCAGGCCCAATCTGATATCTTCGTTCTGGCTGCCGTCGAGATCGACGCCATCCGCCTCAACAAATACAGTCGCATTTTCTCGGTAATGATAGACGAGGTATTTGCGAAGCATCCTGGAAAGCCTCAAGACCTGAAGACACGCAGGTTCCATCGCGGTGCTGGCGGTTGGAACAGGATCTCCGGGGAAGACCGTCAGGCTTTCATGCACGCAGTGGTGGACGAGATCGCCACCTGTTCAAAGATCTACGCATCTGCAATGTCCTTTGAAAAGTTCAAGGCGACGGATCACAAGGCGTTTGGTTATCCCAATGTTTCACATAGCTACTGGATCGCCAACGCGATGTTCGTCCTTTCACATGTGCAACGCGAACACTGCGACGATCCCAAAAACAAGGGTAACTGCGTGATCGTTGTAGATGACAACAAGGTTGAGCATGCCAACATGGCAGAGCTCATCTACCAGCCTGACCCCTGGTTCGATGATTTAGCCTTCAAAGCCGCGTTCCTGAAAGCCAAGAAGCGTCCAAAGAACTGGGAGGCACGCCGCTTCGATCAAATCGTCAACACGCCCTTTGCGATCAAGTCAGAGCATACATCGACTATTCTTGTGGCCGATCTGGCCGCATTTGTTCTGCGTCGATACATCGAACTCAAGACGGATGATGAGGACTTCAAGGGTGAAAGGGATTTCTTCAAAGCCCTGTTCGCCAAACTAAAGCCTGTCATCAAGCCTCACAAAAACCTGCAAAAGAATTCTCAGGCCTATGGGTATTACCAATCCTTGCAGCCAGATGGCTGGGATTTTGCGCTGTAACTCGGGAGTACAACATAGCCGCGTAAATAGGACGGTTAATCCGGCTTCTCATCTAAGAGGATCACGCGCCCATCGCCACTGCTTGGACTGTTGACCAGCACAAACGGCACATCCGCCCCGTCCTTTTCATAGATGCAGCGGTATTTCATCTGTCCGTCGAGCGGATCGCGCACTTGGTCGTAGCGATAGCTGTACTTGATCCCTTGGTCGATCCAGGCCTCGACACCTGCGGGCGTCACCAAGGACATGGGCTGTCCATCCAGCAGCAACGTTTTACCCACGTTGAATACTTCATACATCTTTCGGTCTCCTCTGTTTGTCCTGTCAGATCACGTCACAGGCTGTGACCTTCGCCACGATCCCTGTCCCGCGTGTTTTCATTCTCGTTGT